>ERZ761603.1703-NODE-1703-length-16085-cov-12.738490_pt1 | contig 16085 bp, 10 predicted proteins | sample MGYA00511879_ERZ761603 | MGnify/ENA primary metagenome ERZ761603 (study PRJEB28899, sample SAMN02850040) | bioreactor sludge metagenome | biome: EBPR Sludge; feature: EBPR Bioreactor; material: flocular biomat | place: Australia: Thorneside Wastwater Treatment... | reverse complement strand
AATGCCGAACGGCGTCATCTGGAAGCGGTACTCGACGCCCTGCCCTTCCTCGACAGCGGCGAGTGGCGCAGCGAGTGGCTGCTCGCCGACCCGGAGCAAGCGCTGACGCTGGTCGAGACGCTGCCGACGCTGCCGGCAGTCGCCGCCGTCGAGTGGCCGAAAGGGCAGAGCGTACGCGTCGTCACCGTCACGGCGCAGCAGTTCTCCGTGCGCGTCAACCGCGATCGCGACTGGTTCCGGCTGTCCGGACATGCGAACGTCGACGCCGGGCTGGTCCTTGAATTCGACGCCTTGCTCGCCGCTGCGCGCGAGCAGACCCGCTTCGTGACCATGGGCAATGGCGTTTACGCCGCTCTGACGCGTTCCCTGAAGCAGAAGTTGAGCGAGCTCGCTGCGGTGCTTGAAATCGACAAGCACGGTGCCAAGGCACCGGCGGTGGCCGCCGCCTGGCTCGACGAGGTGCTCGAGGGCACCCTGAGCGAAACCGGACAGAACTTCCGGCAGGCGATCGAACGTTGGCGTCAGGCCCAGGCCAGCGAGCCACCGTTACCCGGCCTGCTTCAGGCACGCTTGCGGCCCTATCAGGAAGACGGCTACCAGTGGGCAATGCGCCTGGCCGACGCCGGCCTCGGCGGCTGCCTCGCCGACGACATGGGTCTCGGCAAGACGCTGCAGGCAATCGGCGTCCTCCTGCAGCGCGCGAGCGGCGGACCGGCCCTGGTGATCGCACCGACGTCGGTTTGCGGCAACTGGCTGGCCGAGATACGTCGCTTCGCGCCCACGCTGAATGCCAGCATCTACGGCGAAGGCGCCGACAGTGAGCGCGAGGAATTGGTGGAGCGCGCCGCAGCGCATGACGTCGTGATCGTCTCGTATACCTTGCTCCTGCTCGCCCAGGAACGCTTTGCCACGCGCACCTGGCATGTCGTCGTCGCCGACGAAGCGCAGGCGATCAAGAACGCGGCGGCCAAACGTTCGCAGGCGGTCTTCGACCTCAGCGCCGATTTTCGCCTGGCGATGACGGGAACCCCGGTCGAAAACCGACTCGGCGACCTGTGGTCGATCATGCGTTTCGCCAATCCGGGTCTGCTCGGTACGGTCAACCGTTTCAACGAGCGCTTCGCCGGCCCGATCGAACGTCACCGCGACCGCGAAGCGCAACACGTCCTGAAGCGTCTGATCGCGCCCTTCATCCTCCGGCGTACCAAGTCCGAAGTCCTGCAGGACCTGCCACCGCGCACCGAGCTCGTGCTCACGGTAACACCCGAAGCGGTCGAAGCGGCGCACTACGAAGCACTACGGCGCGCGGCGGAAAACGCCGTCCTCGCCTCCCTCGATACCCGCGCCGAAGCGCAAGCGCGTTTCAACCTCCTCGCCCAACTCACCCGCCTGCGCCGCGCCGCCTGCGATCCTCGCCTGACGACGCCCGACCTCGGTCTGGTCGGCGCCAAGGTTCAGGCGTTCAGCGAACTGGTCGGCGAACTCGTCGCCAACGGGCACAAAGCGCTCGTCTTCAGCCAGTTTGTCGACTTCCTGAGTCTCCTCCGCCAGCCACTCGATGCCGCCGGAATCGCTTATCACTATCTCGACGGCGCGACGCCCGCTGCTGAGCGCAGCCGCCGCATCGCCGCCTTCCAGGCCGGTGACGGGGACCTCTTCCTGATCAGCCTCAAGGCTGGCGGCTTTGGCCTCAACCTCACTGCGGCCGACTACGTCGTGATCACCGATCCGTGGTGGAACCCGGCCGCTGAAGATCAGGCGATGGGTCGCGCTCACCGCATCGGCCAGGCACGCCCGGTCACTGTCTATCGTCTGGTGACCAAGGGTACGGTCGAAGAGCGCATCGTCGACCTGCACCACGAAAAGCGGGCACTGGCAGACAGCATTCTCGCTGCCGGAGAGGCGACCGCCCTGCCCTCGACTGAAGATCTGGTTGCCCTGATCCGCGGCTAGACAGGGCTCAGCGGCCGGCGGTGCAGGGGCGCAAACCGTTCATCCCGATGGCGCCACTCCCCGGGTCACGGCGCCGGAGCGAGCAGGGCGCTGGCACTCATCGCGGTTGCGCCATCGGGGCCTTGCGCCAGCAGCGCGACCTCGCTGCCGACCTGGGTTCCGATCAGGCGGAAGGGTGCGAGGTCAAACAGCGGCGCCAGGCCACGAAAGCTGAACTCGCTGACGGCCCGTTCCGCCTGCGCGCGAACCATTTGCAGCAACAGGACCGCCGTCAGGGGTCCGTGTACGACAAGGCCCGGATAACCCTCCTCGTGCATCGCGTACGGCCGATCGTAGTGAATCCGATGCGCATTGAAGGTCAGCGCCGAGAAGCGGAACAGCAAGCGCGAATCGGGAGTGACGATCCGCGACCAGCTACCCTCAGCCAACGGCGGCCACTCCACGCGCTCGGGGGCGACCAGCGGCGGCCCCGGTTCCCGATAGACGATGTCCTGCTCCTCTTCAATGCAGAGCACATCTTCCTGGTAAAAGCAACAGGAGACGGAAACGAAAGCCAGTGAACCCGACCGACCTGACTTCTGGTGGATAGCGCGGATCACCGCTTCGCGCCGCGCCGGGCGACCGATCAGCAGCGGACGATGAAAGCGCAGCTGTGCACCCGCAAACATTCGCCGCGGATAGGGAATCGGTGGCATGAAACCACCCCGTGGCGGATGCCCGTCGCTGCCCAGCTGCGCCTGCGACGTCCGCGGCAGAAAGTAGAACCAGTGCCACAGCGGCGGCAGCGGACCATCACGCTGCAGCGTCGTCTGCGTATCGTCAAGCATTGCCGCACCGGCCAACGCCGGGGCTAGGCCGAGATCGTCTTCGCTCAGTTCACGGCGGCCGATCCATGGCTCGTAGTCTGCTGTCGGGTTGCTCATGGCGGAGAGTCCTTTCTGGTACGTGCACTCGCACCCGCCCAGTACAGCACAGTCGGCGGCCAAATTCAAAGCCTTCTCCTTCGCGCATGCCTGCCCACGATAACGCGCGAGCGTTGCGCGGATGCCTCGTTTTGCACATATACTATGCGCATGCTTGGGCGAAGGCGTGATGGCCAAGCGGGGTGCTCCGTGAATAGTGAGCCGTCGGCAGGCTGAACCGTGGGGAGGACGGCCATGAAGCAGGGATCAGTTTCAACGCGCTCGGTTGTCGCGGGTTCCGCCTCCTTGGGGCCAACGGAGGCGTCGGGCGCGGGCATGGCCAGCGACGAAACGAATACGCCCCCCTGCAGCAATCAGGCCGAGTCGGATCTGGAACCGGCGCCCGAAAACGAGCGACTGCCGATGAGTGGCCTGCGCATCATTGACGTCGGTACTTTCCTGGCGGGTCCTTACGCGGCTTCGATCCTCGGCGAGTTCGGTGCCGAAGTCCTGAAAGTCGAGCATCCGGTTGCCGGTGATCCGATGCGGCGCTTCGGCACCGCCTCGAAGCGACACGATGCGACGCTGGCCTGGCTCAGCGAGGGCCGCAACCGGAAATCGGTCACCCTTGACCTGCGCCAGCAGGAAGGCGTCGCCCTCTTTCTCAAGCTGGTCGCCAAATCGGACGTACTGATCGAGAACTTTCGCCCCGGCACGATGGAAGAATGGGGCCTGGGCTGGAACGAGCTGCGCCAAGCCAACCCGGCGCTGATCATGCTCCGCGTCTCCGGTTACGGGCAAACCGGTCCCTACCGCCGGCGCTCCGGTTTCGCTCATATCGCGCATGGTTTCGCCGGTCTGTCGTATCTTGCCGGCTTCCCCGGAGAAACCCCGGTGCTCCCCGGTACAGCACCACTCGGCGACTATCTGTCCAGTCTGTACGGCGCCATCGGCATTCTGCTCGCCTTGCGCCACCGCGAAGCCACTGGCGAAGGGCAGATCGTCGACATCGGCATCTACGAGGCCGTCTTCCGGCAGATGGATGAGATCGCCGCCGCTTACGGCCTGTTCGGCAAGGTCCGCGAGCGAGAGGGGGCGGGCAGCTTTGTCGCCGTTCCGCACGGTCATTTCCGCACCATTGACGACAAGTGGGTCGCCATCGCGTGCACCACCGACAAGATGTTCGAACGCTTTGCGTCGGCCATGGAGCGGCCGGAACTGGCCTCGCTTCAGCTCTACGGTGATCAGCGCAAGCGTCTGGCGGCGCGTGACGAAGTCAACCGACTCGTGATCGAATGGGTGGGGTCGTTGACGCGCAACGAAGTCATGTCCCGCTGCATCGACGCCGAAGTGCCCATCGGCAAGCTCAACAGCATTGCCGACATGTTCGAGGACGAGCACTTCCAGGCACGCGGCAATCTCGTCCGACTGGCTGAAGAAGGCCTGGGTGAGGTCGTCGTGCCTGGCGTCGTACCGACGCTGTCGGAAACACCGGGCCGTATCGCCAATCTCGGACCGCCGCTGGGCAACGCGACCTACGAGATCCTGCGCGAGCTGCTGGGTATTTCCGCACAGGAGATCAAGCGCCTGCGACAACGGAAGATCATTTGAATGCTGCCTGTGAGTGCCCATCCAGCGAGGACCCGACCATGACCGCTGAGCAAGGCGAAGCCCGGCTGCCGCTGGCCGGCATTCGCGTCATCGACACCGCAACCGTGATTGCAGCACCCTATAGCGCGAGCATTCTCGGCGAGTTCGGCGCCGAGGTCCTGAAAGTCGAAAACCCGATCGGCGGTGACCCCTTGCGCCACTTCGGCACACCCACCCGACGCAAGGACACCCTCGCCTGGCTCAGCGAAGCGCGCAACAAGAAGTCGGTCACCCTCGACCTGCACTTGCCGGAAGGCGTCGAGCTGTTCAAGCGGCTGGTCGAAAAATCGGACGTGCTGTGCGAAAACTTCCGGCCCGGAACACTCGAAAAGTGGGGCCTCGGCTGGGAGGTGCTGCGGGAAGTCAATCCGGGGCTGATCATGCTGCGCGTCACCGGTTACGGGCAGACCGGTCCCTATCGTGACCGACCTGGCTTTGCCCGCGTTGCTCACGCCGTCGGCGGTATCGCCTTTCTCTCGGGAATGCCGCGCGGAACGCCGGTAACCCCCGGATCGACCACTCTCGGCGATTACCTGACCGGCCTCTACGGCTGTGTCGGGATCCTGATGGCCCTGCGCCACCGCGAGCGCACGGGCCGCGGGCAGTACATCGACGCGGCGCTCTACGAATCGGTCTTTCGCTGTACCGACGAACTGGCGCCAGCCTACGGCATGTTTGGCCGCGTGCGCGAGCGCCACGGTCCGACGCACAACGACTTCGCCTGCCCGCACGGACACTTCCCGACCAAGGACGACGGCAAGTGGGTCGCCATCTCGTGCGTCACCGACAAACTGTTCGAGCGCTTGGCGGTCGCCATGGGCAGACCGGAGCTGGCGGCTCCCCACGTCTATGGCGACCAGAAAACGCGCCTCGAAAACCGGCACGACGTGAATGAGATCGTCCGCGACTGGTGCGGCTCGCTGCACCGGGAAGACATCCTCGCCCGCTGCTTTGCCGCCGGCGCGCCGGCTGGGCCTTTGAACAGCATCGCCGACATTTTTGGCGACCGTCAGTTCCATGCCCGGCGCAATCTCGTCGCCATCGACGAACCGGACATCGGCGAAACGGTGATCGTCCCTTCGGTTCTGCCTCGCCTGTCGGCAACCCCGGGGCGGATCAAGCACCTCGGTCCACGCCTCGGACAGCACACCGACGAGATACTCGGCGAACTGCTGGGCCTGGAGGAGGCCGAAATTGCTGCGCTACGCAAGAAGCGCGTGATCTGAACCGCGATGCCACACGATCCAATGACAGGAATACTCAAAGGCATGCGCGTCGTCGAAGGTTCCGCCTTCGTCGCCGCACCGCTCGGAGGCATGACCCTCGCCCAGCTCGGCGCTGACGTGATCCGCTTTGATCCCATCGTCGGCGGTCTCGACTACAAGCGCTGGCCGCTCACCCGGGATGGCCAGCACAGCCTGTTCTGGGCCGGCCTGAACAAGGGCAAGCGTTCGCTGGCAGTCGATTTTCGCCATCCACGCGGCCAGGAGCTGCTGACTCAACTGATCTGCGCGCCGGGTGAACAGGCGGGAATGTTCAGCACCAACTTTCCTGCCAAAGGGTGGCTCAGTTACGAAGCCTTACGACGACATCGCTCTGACCTGATCATGGTCAATCTGACCGGCCGTCGCGACGGCGGGTCAGAAGTCGATTACACGGTCAACCCGCAGGTCGGACTGCCGCTGATGACTGGCCCCCTGACCACGCCGGAGATGGTCAATCACGTCTTTCCGGCCTGGGACTTCATCAGCGGCCAGATGATCGCGGTCGGACTCCTCGCTGCCGAAAGACACCGGCGGCTGCACGGCGAAGGGCAACTGGTGCGCCTCGCGCTGAAGGATGTCGCGCTGGCGATGATCGCCCATTTCGGCATGCTCGCCGAGGTCATGGTCAACGACGCCGACCGGCCGCGACAGGGAAACTATCTCTACGGCGCCTTTGGCCGCGACTTCGAGACTTTGGACGGCAAGCGGCTGATGGTCGTTGGTTTGACCGAGATGCAGTGGCGGTGCCTGGTCAAGGCCACCGGCATCGAGAACGAAATCGCGGCCCTCGGCACCCGCCTCGGTCTCGACCTCGACGACGAGGGTAACCGCTACCGCGCGCGCCAGCAGATCGCCGCCCTGCTCGAACCGTGGTTCCATGCGCGCACCCTGAGCCAAGCCAGGCAGCTTCTTGAAGCCCACCGCGTCACCTGGGGCCCCTACCGCAGCATCCGCGAAGCACTGGCCGAAGACAGCGACTGCTCAACCGACAATCCCATGTTTTCGCTCATTGACCAGCCCGGAATCGGTTGCAGCCTGACACCAGCCATCCCGCTCGACTTTGGCCGCGTACCGCGTTTGCCGGCACGGCCAGCGCCGACGCTTGGCGAGCATAGCGACGAGATCCTGCTCGACATCCTCGGCCTCAGCGAGGCCGAGGTGGGTCGCCTGCACGACCAGGGAGTCGTCGCCGGCCCGGCCTGAACATCCGGGCGCCGCCGAGGGCTTCGCATTTCCGTCGTACCCGTATTGCCTTACGAGAGAGAACGCCATGAAGCTACCTGTCCATTTTTACAAGCCACTCGCGATCGGTGCGCCGCAACCCCTGCGCGAGCTTCCGGTGCGGCCGGAAAGGATGATCCACTTCTTTCCTCCCCACATCGACAAGATCCGCGCCAAGGCACCGGAAACGGCGCGCCAGTGCGACGTCATGTGCGGCAATCTGGAGGACGCGATCCCGATCGATGCCAAGGATGCCGCCCGCGCCGGTTTCATCGAACTGCTGGCCAACAACGACTTTGGCGACACCGCGATGTGGGTGCGCGTCAACGCGCTCAACAGCCCGTGGGTGCTCGACGATTTGAACGAGATCATTGCCCAGGTGGGGAACAAGCTCGACGTGATCATGATTCCCAAGGTCGAAGGCCCCTGGGACATCCACTTCGTCGATCAGTACGTCGCGCTGCTCGAAGCCAAACACCGTGTCCGCAAGCCGATTCTGCTGCATGCACTGCTGGAGACGGCGCAGGGCGTCACCAATGTCGAAGCCATCTGCGGCGCCAGCCCGCGCATGCATGGCCTCAGCCTGGGTCCGGCCGATCTGGCGGCGTCGCGCGGAATGAAGACAACCCGCGTCGGCGGCGGTCATCCGGGCTACGGCGTGCTCGCCGACGCCACCGCAGGTCGCGACGAGCGGGCCTTCTTTCAACAGGACCTCTGGCATTACACGGTTGCCCGCATGGTCGACGCCGCGGTTGCCCACGGCCTGCGTTCGTTCTATGGTCCGTTCGGGGACCTCAAGGATGAGGCGGCCTGCGAAGCACAGTTTCGCAACGCTTTCCTGATGGGCTGCTCGGGAGCATGGTCGCTGGCGCCGAATCAGATCGCGATTGCCAAGCGCGTCTTCAGTCCAGACGTCAAGGAAGTGTTGTTTGCCAAACGCATTCTTGAAGCGATGCCCGACGGCAGCGGGGTGGCGACGATCGACGGCAAAATGCAGGACGACGCGACCTGGAAGCAGGCAAAAGTCATCGTCGACCTCGCGCGGCTCGTCGCCAAGCGCGATCCTGAGCTCGCGGCAGCCTATGGCTGGTAGCACCAGCCCAGTTGACCACACACGGAGAGCGGCAGATGAGACTGAAGACCGGACTGGGTAATTTTTTCGAGGATTTTCACGTCGGGCTGACGATCACCCATGCCATCCCGCGGACCATCAATGAGGGCGACCTCGCGCTCTATCAGGCACTGACCGGTTCCCGCCTTGCCCTCACCTCGGCCGATACTTTTGCTCATGGCCTGGGCTTTCCGCGGGTCCCGGTCGACAATCTGCTCGCCTTTCACATCGTCTTCGGCAAGACGGTCGCGGACATCTCGTTGAATGCCGTGGCCAACCTTGGCTACGCCGCGGGTCGTTTCTGCCATCGGGTGTTTGCCGGTGACACGCTGGCTGCCGACTCGACGGTCATCGGCCTCAAGGAGAGTCGTGATCGCCAGACCGGCATCGTCTGGGTACGCACCCGCGGCGTCAATCAACACCAGCAAATCGCACTCGAGTATTGCCGTTGGGTGATGGTGCGCAAGCGAGACCCCTCGTCTCCGGCGCCGGAAACCGTAATCCCCGAACTCCCCGAGGCGATCAGCGCGGGCGAACTGATCGTCCCCGCCGGGATCCGCATCGACCAGTACGACTGCCAGCTATCCGGGAGCCCCGATCTCTGGGACGACTACAGCGTGGGCGAGCGGATCGATCATGTGGATGGGATGACGATCGAGGAAAGCGAACACATGATGGCCACCCGTCTCTACCAGAACACCGCCCGCGTCCATTTCAACGAGCAGGCCGCGCGCGCTGGGCGCTTTGGCCGCCGCCTGATCTACGGTGGCCACATCATCAGCCTGGCGCGATCGCTGTCCTGCAACGGTCTCGCCAACGCCTTCGCCATCGCCGCGATCAACGGCGGTCGTCATGTGGCTCCCACCTTCGCCGGCGATACCATCTACGCCTGGTCGGAGGTCTTGGAGAAGCTGCTCCTGCCGGGGCGTAGCGATCTCGGCGCTCTGCGGCTGCGAACGGTGGCGACCAAGAATCACGCCGCCAGCGAGTTTCCGTACAAGGATGGCGATGGCGCCTACGATGCGAGCGTCGTGCTCGATTTCGACTACACGGTGCTGATCCCGAGAAACGCCTAGTTCCGGCCGCACCCGCACGGGAACGGTTCCAGAGCCGCCTCGCAGGCGGTCAGTATGCGTTCGTCCTGGCTACCCGCGGGCGCCGACTCCATACCCAAAAGTATGTTGTTTTCAACCCACTGGAACTAAGCTATGCTGCGCGGGCTTCTACAAGACAACAGAAAGCAATGGAGGAAACATGTTCCAAGTCCGCATTCACGGTCGCGGCGGTCAGGGCGTAGTAACGGCTGCCGAGATGCTGTCGATCGCTGCATTTGAGGAAGGCCGTCATGCCCAGGCCTTCCCGAGTTTTGGTTCAGAGCGCACCGGCGCCCCGGTCGTCGCCTTCTGCCGGATCGCGGACCAGGAGATTCGCCTGCGCGAGCCGATCATGGAGCCCGACGCGCTGATCATCCAGGACCCGACCTTGCTGCTCCAGGTCGACGTCTTCTCGGGTCTGAAGAAAGGCGGCTACATCCTGATCAATACCAGCCGCTCCTTCGACGAGTTGGGGCTGGGCGACTACGTCCGCGACTGGCCAGGCGACCGACTGTGTACCGTCCCCGCCACCGACCTCAGCCGCAAGCACGTCGGGCGCCCCATGCCCAACGTTCCCCTGCTCGCCGGCTTCGCCGCGGCCTCCGGCCTGATCCGGCTGGAATCCGTGATCAAGGCGATCGGCGCCAAATTCGCCGACAAGGTCGCCAGCAACAATGTCGCAGCCGCCACGGCAGCCTATCAGTTCGTTGCCGATGCGGTCATCAAGGCACGTCACCAGGAGGCGGCACATGCTTAAACAGACAGAAGGTTCACACGCTGTCGCCGAGGCCGTCGGTCTCTGTCGACCCGAGGTCATCTGCGCCTATCCGATTTCGCCGCAGACACACATCGTCGAGGGCCTCGGCGAAATGGTCAAAGGCGGCGAGATCGCCAACTGCGAGTTCATCAACGTCGAGTCCGAGTTCGCCGCGATGAGCGTGGCCATCGGCTCCTCGGCGACCGGTGCGCGAACCTACACCGCCACCGCTTCGCAAGGGCTGCTGTTCATGGCCGAGGCGGTTTATAACGCTTCCGGCCTCGGCTTGCCGATCGTGATGACGGTGGCCAATCGCGCCATCGGAGCACCGATCAACATCTGGAACGACCACACCGACGCGCTCTCACAACGCGACAGTGGCTGGATTCAGTTGTTCGCCGAGACCAACCAGGAAGCGCTCGATCTGCACATCCAGGCGTTCAAGCTCGCCGAGGAAGTCAGCCTGCCGGTGATGGTGTGCATGGATGGGTTCATCCTCACCCATGCCTACGAACGAGTGGATATCCCGACCCAGGAGCAGGTCGACGCCTTCCTGCCACCCTATGAACCACGACAGGTGCTCGACCCGACCGAACCGGTGTCGATCGGTGCCATGGTCGGTCCGGAAGCCTTTGCCGAAGTCCGCTACCTCGCACACGCCAAGCAGATGCAGGCTCTGGAAAGCATCCCGCATCTGGCTGAACAGTTCAGAACCGTTTTTGGTCGCGATTCCGGCGGTCTGACGCACAGCTACCTGACCGATGATGCAGAAACGATTGTCGTCGCCATGGGATCGGTGCTGGGGACGATCAAGGACACGGTCGACCAGATGCGTGCGGCTGGAGAGAAAATCGGCGTGCTCGGGATTACTTCATACCGGCCGTTCCCGATCGAAAACGTCCGCGCCGCGCTGCAGCACGTGCGGCGTGTCGTCGTGCTCGAGAAAAGCCTGGCGGTCGGCATCGGTGGCGTGCTGTCGACTGATGTGCGGATGGCGATGTCCGGCCTCGATCTGCACGGCCACACCGTCGTTGCCGGCCTCGGCGGACGGGCGATCACCCGAAAGTCTCTGCTCAGTTTGTTTACCAAGGCGGTTCACGGTGAGCTCGGACACCTGACCTTCCTCGATCTCGACTGGAACGTCATCAACAAGCAGCTCGAACGCGAACGCAAGACACGCCGTTCGGGTCCGGCCGCCGAAAGCATGTTGCGCGACATCGGCGTCATCGCCTCCCGCATCGGTTGAGGAGACCATCATGAGCTTTCAACCTGTTCATTTCTATCAAACCGGCACCTTTACCGTCGGCAACCGTCTGTTGGCTCCGGAAGAGCGCAGCGTCCAGGCCAAGGTCGAGCGCACCAACTCCCTGAACTCCGGCCACCGTGCATGCCAGGGCTGCGGCGAGGCGCTCGGCGCCCGCTATGCCATCGATGCGGCCATGAACGCCGCCCGTGGACGCCTGATCGCGGCGAATGCGACCGGCTGCCTCGAAGTCTTTTCCACGCCTTACCCGGAGACCTCATGGCAGATCCCCTGGATACACTCACTGTTCGGAAATACTGCGGCCGTCGCTACCGGGATCTCGGCCGCGATCAAGGTCAAAAGGCAGAAGGGCCAGATGGGTGACGTGCGCGTCGTCGCCCAGGGCGGCGACGGCGGGACCACCGACATCGGCTTCGGTTGCCTGTCCGGCATGTTCGAGCGCAACGACGACGTCCTGTACATCTGCTACGACAACGGTGGCTACATGAACACCGGCGTCCAGCGCAGTTCTGCCACTCCCCCCGCCGCCCGCACGGCAACGACGATGCCGGTCGGCCCGGAACCCGGCAACGCCTTCGGACAAGGCAAGTTCGTGCCGGCAATCGCCATGGCGCACGAGATTCCCTACGTCGCCACGGCAACCGTTGCCGACCTGCGCGATCTCGAGTACAAGGTGACGCGCGCGATGGGGATTCGCGGCGCGCGCTACATCCACATCCTGGTCCCCTGTCCACTCGGCTGGGGAGCGGCGTCGCAAGATACGATCCTGCTCGCCCGCCTGGCCAAGGAAACGGGGATCTTCCCGGTGTTCGAGGCAGAGCACGGCGAGGTCACCGGCGTCCTCAAGATCCGCCGACAGCAACCGGTCGAGGAATACCTCCGCCTGCAGAAGCGCTATGCCCATCTGTTCGGCAAGAAACCGGCAGTGGAAACGATCGCCCGTCTGCAAGCGGCCGCAGACAAGAACATTCGCAAGTACCGACTGCTCGATGAGGAGGCGAACTGATGGAAAAACCTTTTGCCATTACCCTGGATCCGGGCTCATCACTCGCCAATCGGACCGGCTCATGGCGCACTTCGCGGCCGGTCTACGTCGATCGCCTGCCACCGTGCAACAAGCAATGCCCTGCTGGCGAGGATATCCAGGGCTGGCTTTTTCACGCCGAGTCCGGCGACTACGAGAGCGCCTGGCGGCATCTGACCAAGGACAACCCCTTCCCGGCGATCATGGGGCGCGTCTGCTACCACACTTGCGAGAGCGCCTGCAATCGTGCCCAGCTTGACGAAGCCGTGGGGATCAACTCGGTCGAACGTTTTCTCGGCGACGAGGCCCTCAAGCGGGGCTGGCAACTGACGCCACCCGCCACCGAATCAGGAAAGCACGTCCTGGTCGTCGGTGCCGGGCCATCGGGAATGTCGGCTGCCTACCATCTGCGCCGATTCGGTCACCAGGTGACCGTCTACGAGGCCGGCCCCTTGCTCGGCGGCATGATGCGCTTTGGCATCCCCAAGTACCGCCTGCCCCGCGACGTCCTGGAAGCGGAAATGCAGCGCGTCGTTGACCTCGGCGTCAACGTCAAGCTCAACACCAAGGTCGACAACATTCTCGAAACGATGCACGAAGGAAAGTTCGATGCCGCGTTCCTGGCCGTCGGCGCGCACATCGGCAAGCGGGCGAGAATTCCTGCCGGCGACGCGGCGCGCATCATCGACGCCATTTCGCTCCTGCGCAGCATGGAAGGCGAGGAGAAGCCACTCCTCGGCCGCCGCGTCGTCGTCTATGGCGGCGGCAACACGGCCATCGACGTGGCGCGTACCGCAAAGCGCATGGGTGCGGAACCACTGATCGTTTATCGCCGTACGCGCGAGAAGATGCCGGCACACGATTTCGAAGTCGAAGAAGCGTTGCAGGAAGGCGTGATGGTCAAATGGCTGTCGACGATCAAACATGCCGGCGAATCCTCGCTGACGATCGAGAAGATGGCGCTCGACAGCTCAGGCTTCCCGCAGCCCACCGGCGAGTTCGAAACCATAGAGGCAGATTCGCTGGTGCTGGCGCTTGGTCAGGATGTCGACCTTGGGCTGCTGGAAGGGGTCCCCGGCCTCAAGGTGACTGATGGCGTGGTAGAGGTCGGCGCGAACATGATGACCGGGCATCCCGGCATCTTTGCGGGTGGCGACATGGTTCCGGCCGAACGTAACGTGACCGTTGGCATCGGCCACGGCAAACAGGCGGCACGCAATATCGATGCCTGGTTGCGGGGTGAGCAGTACGCGCCACCGGTGCAGCGCGAGGTGGCAGTCTTCGAGAACCTGAATACCTGGTACTACGCGGATGCCCCGAAGACGGTACGGCCGATGCTGGACATCATCCGTCGCCAGTCAACCTTCGACGAAGTCCAGGGCGGACTCGACGAGAACAACGCGCTTTTCGAAGCACGGCGCTGCCTGTCCTGCGGCAACTGCTTCGAGTGCGACAACTGCTACGGCGTCTGTCCGGATAATGCGGTGATCAAACTCGGCCCGGGCAAGCGCTTCCAGTTCAATTACGACTATTGCAAGGGCTGCGGCATGTGCGTTGCGGAATGCCCGTGTGGTGCAATCAAGATGGAAGCTGAAGAAATCTGAGCAAATTGCAGCACCCGCGTGACTGCCAGCGACCTGGGTCGCTCCGCCCCGCGCACACACCGTGATCCGGTACCAGTCCGCCGGATCGACAACACCGGGGGCGCTTCGAGCCTGAGGCAAGAAGCGTCCTTCCTTCTTTTCCTGTATCCACGAGGTATTTATGCCAAACGCAGCGAAGCACGTATACGTATTCGGCGCCAGCCAAACTGACGGCGACGCGAAAATGAAGAACTTGCTCGGTGGCAAGGGCGCCAACCTGGCCGAGATGTGCCGCCTGGGTATCGCCGTTCCGCCCGGCTTCACGATCAGCACCGAGGTCTGCGCCGTTTATACCGCTCAAGGCAAGGCCGAAGTCGTCAGACAGATCACCGACGAGGTCCGGCAGTGCGTCGCCTTCGTCGAACGGGAGATGGGCAAGAAGTTTGGCGATCCGTCTGACCCCTTGCTGCTCTCGGTTCGTTCCGGTTCGCGCGCTTCGATGCCGGGGATGATGGACACCATCCTCAACCTCGGTCTCAACGACGAGGCGGTCGCTGGCTTGGCGCGCAAAGCCAACAACGAGCGCTTCGCCTGGGATTCCTATCGCCGTTTCGTACAAATGTACGGCGACGTCGTCATGGGTCTGAAGCCGGTATCCAAGGAGGATCACGACCCCTTCGAAGTGGTCATCGACATGCTCAAGGAGAAAAAGGGCGTGCAGCTCGACACCGAGCTCGACACCGACGACCTCAAGGAACTGGTCACCCGCTTCAAAGGCCTGATCCGTGCCCGTGTCGGTCGCGAATTCCCGAGCGACCCCTGGGAGCAGCTGTGGGGTGCGATCATGGCCGTCTTCCAGAGCTGGAACAACGACCGGGCCGTGCTCTATCGGGAACTGAACGACATTCCCGAATCGTGGGGTACCGCAGTCAACGTACAGGCGATGGTCTTTGGCAACCTCGGCGACAACAGCGGTACGGGCGTCGCCTTCACGCGCGACGCGGGCACCGGCGAAGACCTGTTCAACGGCGAGTTCCTGATCAACGCCCAGGGCGAAGACGTCGTTGCCGGCATCCGCACGCCGCAGCAGGTCACGCTTGAAGGATCGCGGCGCTGGGCGAAGCTGGCGATGGTGAGCGAAGAAGAGCGACGCAGCCAGTTTCCCTCGCTCGAAGAACTGATGCCCGACATTTACCGGCAGCTCCTGGAAGCCGAAACCAGGCTCGAGAACCATTACAAGGACATGCAGGATGTCGAGTTCACGATCCAGGAAGGCCGCCTGTGGATGCTGCAGACGCGTAACGGCAAGCGTACCGGTGCCGCCATGGTGCGCATCGCGATCGAGATGCTGCGTCAGGGAATGATTGACGAGAAGGAGGCGCTGCGGCGCGTCAGTGCCGAGCGCCTGAACGAGCTTCTGCATCCCGTTTTCGACCCGGAGGCGAAGAAGAAGGCGCGTTCAATCGCGCACGGGCTGCCGGCGTCACCCGGCGCCGCGACCGGTCAGATTGTCTTCTTTGCCGACGAAGCCGAAGACTGGGTGCGCAAGGGCAAAGCGGTCATCCTCGTTCGCCAGGAGACCTCGCCTGAGGATCTGCGCGGGATGACCGTCGCCAAGGGGATCCTCACGGCACGCGGCGGCATGACCTCGCATGCAGCAGTGGTCGCGCGCGGCATGGGCAAGTGCTGCGTTTCCGGTGCCGGCGCGGTGCACGTCGATTACCGCGCGCGGACGATGTCAGTGGGCAGCCAGACCTACAATGAAGGCGACTGGATTTCGCTCGATGGTTCGACCGGCGACGTCTTCGAGGGCCAGGTTCCGACGCGGGAAGCCGAGGTGACCGGGGACTTCGGCGCCCTGATGGAGTTGACCGATCACTTCAAGGTACTCGGCATCCGGGCCAACGCCGACACGCCAGAGGACGCCAAAGTGGCACGCAATTTCGGCGCCAAGGGGATCGGCCTTTGCCGCACCGAGCACATGTTCTTTGAAGGTGACCGCATCAAGGCCGTGCGCGAGATGATTCTTGCCGAAGATGAAGCCGGCCGGCGCAAGGCGCTCGCGAAGCTGCTCCCGATGCAGCGGGGCGACTTCGAGGGATTGTTCCGTGCCATGGACGGCCTGCCGGTGACGATTCGACTCCTCGATCCTCCGCTGCACGAGTTCGTCCCGCACGACGAAGCCAACCAGAAGATCATGGCTCACGAAATGAACAGATCGGAAGAGCACACGTCTGAACTCCAGTCACCTTGTAATCTCG
>ERZ761603.1702-NODE-1702-length-16092-cov-66.556214_pt1 | contig 16092 bp, 15 predicted proteins | sample MGYA00511879_ERZ761603 | MGnify/ENA primary metagenome ERZ761603 (study PRJEB28899, sample SAMN02850040) | bioreactor sludge metagenome | biome: EBPR Sludge; feature: EBPR Bioreactor; material: flocular biomat | place: Australia: Thorneside Wastwater Treatment... | reverse complement strand
GAGATTACAAGGTGACTGGAGTTCAGACGTGTGCTCTTCCGATCTGGGCAGCCGGTGACCGCACCGGCGGCGTCGGCCGCGCGCTGGGCGCGGCTGGTCGATTGCCGCCCGGGCGAGGGGCGAGCGCTGTGGTGGTCCTTTTCCGGCTTCTTCCTGCTGCTTGCCGGGTATTACGTGCTGCGACCGGTGCGCGAGGAGATGGGCGTCCAGATCGGTCCGGAGAAGCTGCAGTGGGCGTTCTCCCTGACCCTGGCTGGGATGCTGGCGATCGTCCCGCTCTATGGCTGGGCGGCGGCGCGGCTGCCAAGGCGCGCGCTGCTGGCGACGGTCTTCGGCATCACGGCGCTGGTGCTGGCAGGATTTCAGGCCTGGATCGCCGGTGGCGCTTCGCCCGCGGCGGCGCTGGCGCTCTTTGTCTGGGTCAGCGTCTTCAACCTCGTCGTCGTTTCGCTGTTCTGGACCGCGATGGCCGACAGCTTCGCGCACGCGCAGGCGCGTCGCCTGTTCGGGATGATCGCCGCCGGCGGCAGCAGCGGTGCGCTGGTTGGCCCGCTGATCACCGCCTTCGCGGTGCACGCGGTCGGCGTGCATGGCCTGCTGCTGGTGTCGGCCGCCTTGATGATGCTGTCGCTGCTGTGCATCCTGCGGGTGGTGGGTGGCCATTCCCGGCCCGAGGTGGGCCGGCCGCTCGGTGGCAACATCCTGGCCGGGCTGGCGGAGGTCGCCGCTTCGCCTTACCTGCTGATGATCGCGCTGGTGATCGTCTTGCAAAGCGTCGTTGGCACCTTGGTGTATTTCGAGCAGGCGCGGCTGGTCAAGGCGGCCGCCCTGACCACCGAGACGCGCACCCAGCTCTTTGCCGTGATCGATCTGGCGGTGAACCTGCTGGCGCTCGGGCTGCAGGCGATGGTCGCCGGCCGCCTGATGCACAGGCTGGGCCTCGGCATCACGCTGGCGGCGGTGCCGCTGCTGCTGGCGGTTCCGCTGGCGGTGCTGGCGGCGATTCCGGTGCTGACCGCGGTGCTGATCACCCAGGTCATTTCGCGGGCCGGCGGCCATGGCCTGATGCGCCCGGCACGCGAGGCGTTGTTCACGGCCGTCGATCGCGAAGCGCGCTACAAGGCCAAGAACGTTCTCGATACCCTGGTGTCGAGAGCTGGCGACGCCCTTGGCGGCTGGTTGTACGCGGCGGCCGGACTGAGCACCTCGGGCGTCGCGCTGGCGGCGATTCCCGGGGCCCTGGCGCTCGGTTGGCTGGGGCTGCGGCTTGGCAGGCGTTACCGGCAGCAGGTAGACGCGACAGCGGACGCAGGCACTGGTGAGCAAGCGGGGCAGGGCGCACTGGCGGCGACGTTAAAGCTGAAATGAAAGGAGAGCGTGATGCAGGCAGGCGATAGCGGGTCGGCTGTTGATGGGCGGCGCGCCGCGCTGAAAGCGCTTGCCGCCGCCGGGCTGGCGCTGGCCGGGGGCGGCTTGGGTGCGGCAGCCGAGACGAAATCCGGCACGGCATCCGGCACGGCTGACAGCGGCATGCTCAGGCGCCGTATCCCCTCGTCGGGGGAGCTGATTGCCGCCGTCGGGCTTGGCACCTACCAGAGTTTCGACGTCGCCGATTCAGCTGACCCGGCGCTGGAGCAGGTGCTGGCGCGCTTCGTCGCGCGCGGCGGGCAGGTGGTCGACAGCTCGCCGATGTACGGACGCTCCGAATCGGTGGTCGGCGATCTGTCGGCGAAACTCGGATTGCGCAACCGGCTGTTCCTCGCCACCAAGGTCTGGACCAGCGGACGCGCTGATGGCATCCGGCAGATGGAGACGTCGCTGACCCGCTTGCGGACCCGCCAGATCGATCTGATGCAGGTCCATAACCTGCTCGACTGGCAGCTGCAACTGCCGACGCTGCGCGAATGGAAGCAGCAAGGACGAATTCGCTATCTCGGCGTGACGCACTACCACGAAGGCGCCTATCGCGAAGTCGAAGCGGTGCTGCGCGCCGAAAAGCCGGATTTCGTCCAGATCAACTACAGCATGGCCGAACGCGACGCCGAAGCGCGCCTGCTGCCGCTGGCGCAGGAACTGGGGATCGCGGTGATCATCAACCGGCCTTTCGCCAAGGCGTCGTTGTTCGCGCGCGTGCGCGGCCAGCCGCTGCCTGAATGGGCGGTGGAATTCGACTGCGTCAGCTGGGCCCAGTTCTTTCTCAAGTTCATCCTCGCCCAGCCGGCGGTAAGCTGTGCCATCCCGGCGACGAGCAAGCTGCAGCACCTGGAAGACAACCTCGCGGCCGGCCACGGCCGGCTGCCCGATGCGCGACAACGCGCCAGGATGTCCGAGTACCTGGCGAGGATCTGAACACCGTCGCGTCTGGCGGTGCCCGTCTTCAGCGTGCCGAACAGCGGTCAAGCCTGCCGGTGGCAGAGGGGACCGGCCAACGTCGGCCGTGCGGCGTCGGCCAGAAGAGCAGCACTGGCCTGGGTCAGCCCTCACTCCGGACGATCCAGCTTGGTCGACAGGACGATCGTGGAAAAGGTATCGACCACCCCCTTGATGGCGCGAATCTTGTCGATGACGGCATCGAGCTCCTGGGTCGACTCGGTGGTCAGGATCGCGCACAAATCGTAACGGCCGCTGATCGAATAGAGTTTGACGATCTCGTGCCGCCGGATCAGCCCCTTGATGACGTCGAATTCGGTCTTGGAATCGCTCGATATCAAGACCATCGCCCGGATGCTCGAATCGTGCCGCCGGGCCTTGAGGCTCACCGTGTAACCCGAAATGACCCCGCTGTCCTCCAGCGCTTTCAGGCGCAGCTGCACGGTGCTTCGGGCACAACCCAGCGACCTGGCCAGCGTGACGACCGGCAGGCGGGCATTGACCTTGAGCAGTTCAATCAGCTGCCGATCGAGATGGTCCAGGGTCCTCGCCATGCGCTTTCCTTCACATTGTCGCCAGATCGGTCAGTATGACTGATTTGCGCACGGCATTTCAGGCGAAATGCCTGTTTCCGCCGGCTCGACTGGTCCCTAAACTGCGCCTCTGTCGTCGCCTTGATCGAAATTCAATCAATCGCACCGGGGAGGAAATCGCATGCTCCAGACCGTCGAATTCAACATCCAGAACAAGTTGCTGACCCGCGAAGCCCTGGACGCCTACGATCCGTCGGCAGAATCGTGGCAGAAGCAGTTTGCCCGTCGTTACACCCATCACTGTGACCTCAACGGGGTCCTCAACCACGTCGAGGACGTCGATCAGACGGTGTATGGCAAGTTCGCCGTATCGATCACGCCGTACGTGGCGCAGCTGATGGATCGCGATGACCCGAAGTGCCCGATCCGTGTGCAATACCTGCCGACCTTTGCCGAAGAGACCAGGCCCGGCTTCGCCACCATGCTGGATCAGCTGGGAGAAGAGGGCGACACCGTCCCCGGCACCAGTATCGTGCATCGCTATCCGCGCCGCGTGCTGTTTCTCGTTTCCAACACCTGCGCCACGCTGTGCCGCTTCTGCACCCGCAAGCGCATGGTCTCGCAACCGGCCGGTTCCGTGCACAAGGACGAGATCGAGCGTTCGATCGACTACATCGCCGCCAACACCCAGATTCAGGACGTGCTGCTTTCGGGTGGCGATCCGCTGACCTTTACCGACGAACGACTCGACTACATCCTCGGCGAAATCCGCCGTCGCGCGCCACACGTCCGCTTCCTGCGCATGGGCTCGCGGATGGTCGTTCAACTGCCTACCCGGATCACACCCGAACTCTGTGCGGTGCTCGAAAAGCACCGCTTGCAGATGGTCAATACGCACATCAACCACCCCAAGGAAATCACGCCGCTGCTCCGCGAGCGGGTCAAGATGCTGCAGAAGGCCGGCATCATGATGGGTCTGCAAACGGTTTGTCTGAAAGGCGTCAACGACGATGTCGAAGTGATGCGCGAACTCTTCCTGCAAGCCATTGAAATGGGTATTCGTCCCTACTACGTTTACTCGACCGACATGGTCGAAGGCGCCCACCACTTCATCGTTCCGTATCACCGGATGCTGCAACTGTACGAAGGCCTGCGTGGCTGGATCAGCGGTCCGGCGGTCCCGACCTTCATCGTTGATGGTCTTGGTGGCCTCGGCAAGCTGCCGATCATCCCGAGCTACGTCAGGGAAGAAGACCTGCTGGACGGATCGGGAACGACGGTGAGGTGCCGCAACTACGCCGGCAAGACGGTCGAGATGCCGGGGCTGGGCCGCGACTACGCGCTACCGACGCACAGCAACTGATCGCCGCCAGACACCGGGCGCGGCGCTGCGCCCGGCCTCTGGCGACTCACCATTTCTTGAGGTCTGACCAGGCTCACTACCATGCAACACGGCTCTCCCTATGGCACGCACCGCGTGCTCGAACCGCTCGGTGTTCTCCCGCAAGGCGCGTGGAGGATCGACAACTCGATGGCGCTTTACGACAACGAAATCCTCATTGACGTGGCGGTGCTGAACATCGACGCGGCCAGTTTCACCCAGATCAAACGCGAAGCGGCCGACGACCGCGCCAGCATCGCCAGCATCGTTCGTGGCATCGTTGAACGGCGTGGCAAACACCACAATCCGGTTACCGGATCGGGCGGCATGCTGATCGGGCGGGTTGCCGAGATTGGCCCGGCACTGACCGACAAGGTCGACCTCAGGGTGGGCGACAGGATCGCCACGCTGGTTTCGCTATCGCTCACGCCGCTGCAAATCACGACGATCAAGGAGATTCACCTCGACAGGGACCAGATCGAGGTCGAAGCGCAGGCGATCCTGTTTGAAACTGGCCTGTACGCCAAGCTGCCTGGCGACATTCCCGAGAAGGTCGCCCTGGCGATCCTCGACGTCGCCGGCGCGCCGGCGCAGACCGCGCGCCTGGTCCGTCCCGGCGACACCGTGGTGGTCGTTGGCGGTGGCGGCAAGTCGGGCACGCTTTGCGTTTACGAAGCACGCAAGCGCGCCGGCCCGGCGGGTCGCGTGATCGGCGTGTCGCCGTTTGCCAAGGACTGCGAGCGGATGCGCAAACTCGGCTGGGTCGATCACGCGCTGCAGGTCGATGCCACCGATGCGGTGGCGATGATGGACGCCATCGCCAGGGTGACCGCTGGCCGCATGGCCGACGTGGTGATCAACTGTGTCAACATCCAGAACACCGAAATGGGCAGCATTCTGGCCGCCCGCGACCGCGGCAAGGTCTACTTCTTCTCGATGGCGACGAGTTTTACCGCCGCCGCACTCGGTGCCGAGGGCGTCGGCAAGGACGTCGACATGATCGTCGGCAACGGCTACGCCAGGGACCATGCGCTCTTCGCCCTGGCCCTGCTGCGCGAAAGTCCGAAGCTGCGGCAGCTGTTCGAAGAGTGGTACGTCTGACCGTCGCATGGGGGAACAGGCTTTTCACGTGAACCGGCAGGCAGCCACGGGCGGCAGCGCCCTCTGGCACCGGATTCGCCAACGTCGTCTGACGACGCTGGCGGTCGTCGGGATGACCAAGAACACCGGCAAGACGGTGGCCTTGAATCATCTCCTGGTCTGCGCTGCAAGGGATGGCGTGGCCACTGGCGTGACCTCGATCGGGCGCGACGGAGAAGAACGCGATCAGGTCTTCTCCATCCCGAAACCGCCGGTGCTGGTCTGGCCGGGTAGCATCGTCGCCACCGCCCGCCACACGCTGCCGCGCGCCAAGGCGCGATGGAAACTGCTCGCCGGCACGGGATTGGCCAGCCCGATGGGCGAGATCGTCATCGTCCGGGCGCTGGAGCACGGCGCGATGGAAGTCGCCGGCGCGTCGCGCGGTTCCGATCAGCAAGAAGTGCTCGCGCAATTGAGGCAGTGCGGTTGCGCACTGATCGTCCTTGACGGAGCCCTTGGTCGTAGCCAGCACGCTTCGCCAGCGATCGCCGAGGGAATGATTCTGGCCACCGGTGCGGCCCTCGGCGGCGGCGTTCCGGATGTCATCCGCAAGACGCGCGACCGGCTGGCCATTCTGGACATCCCCCAGGCTGGTCCGGAGATTCTGGCGCGCTGCGCTGCCGTTTTCGAGCACCGGGGCGTCGGCATCTGGGATCGCGCCGGCAGGCCGCTGTTTCGCGCCGACATCGCGACGCTCAACGCCGGACCGGCGTTGCTCGCCTTTGCCGGCCGGGAAGTCGCCATGATTGCCGTCAGCGGCGCCGTCGGCAAGGCGCTCTGGCTGACCATCGACGCGCTCCTCGCAAGGCACCCCGGGCTGACGCTGGTCGTTGCCGACGGCACCAAGCTGTTCATCGAACACGCCGATGTCACGCGTTTCCGCAACCAGGGCGGCAGCCTGCTGGCATCTCGGCGCATCACCATTGCCGGCATCACCGTGAATCCCTGCTCGCCGCATGGCGGCCATCTCGTCGCCGAAGAGCTTCTCGGCGCAGCCCGTCTGGCGTTTCCCGAACATCAGGTCGCCGACGTGATTCTCGAACGAGCACCTACCAAAACAGGAGTCTGTTGATGACGCGTCTGCATCTCGACCAGGAACAAATCGACCGCGCCCGGGACTCGGCACGGCGCATCGCTCGCCGTGTCTTCGAGCAAACGAAGCCGTTCACGACCACCACAGTCGAGCGCGCCACCGTTCGTCTGCTCGGCGTCGATGGCGTCGATGAAAACATGGTGCCGCTCCCCAACCGGCTGGTCAGCCATTTGCAGGAGCACGATCTGCTGCAACACGGTGCCGCGACGAGCGTTGTCGGCGCGATGATCGAACGCGGCTGGACGGCGCAGCAGGTCGCCGAAGCGGTCGCCGCCGGCACGCTGACGATCGGACGCTGCCAGGATGAACAGGATGAAGCGGCGCTGCGCGCGGCCACCACCGCCGAAGCGCGCAAGATGTGCGATCACATCGCCCGGCAGCGCGCACACCGGGATCGCGAAATCGAATCGGTCGGCGAAAGCCGTAGGCCGTGGCTTTACCTGATCGTCGCCACCGGCAACATCCACGAAGACGTGCTGCAAGCGCGCGCCGCTGTCGAACAGGGCGCCGACATCATCGCCGTGATCCGCTCGACCGGCCAGAGCCTGCTCGACTATGTGCCCTACGGCGCGACCAGCGAAGGGTTCGGCGGCACCTACGCCACCCAGGAAAACTTCCGCCTGATGCGCTCGGCGCTCGACGAGGCGGGTGCCAGCGTTGGTCGCTACATTCGCCTGACCAACTACTGTTCGGGTCTGTGCATGCCGGAGATCGCTGTCATGGGCGCGATCGAACGGCTCGACATGATGCTCAACGATTCGATGTACGGGATCATCTTCCGCGACATCAACATGCAGCGGACGTTCATCGACCAGTTCTTCTCGCGGATGGTCAACGCCTACGCCGGGATCATCATCAACACCGGTGAAGACAACTACCTGACCACCGCCGATGCCCGCGAAGCGGCGCATACCGTGCTCGCCTCGCAACTGATCAACGAGCAGTTTGCGTGTCTGTCGGGCCTCAAGCCGGAGCAGATGGGGCTGGGTCACGCCTTCGAGATCGATCCCGGGATGGAGAACGGTTTCCTCTGGGAAATTGCCCATGCGCAGCTGGTCCGTCAGGTGTTCCCCGACGCGTCGCTCAAGTACATGCCGCCGACCAAACACATGACCGGCAACATTTTCAGGGGCCACGTCCAGGACGCGCTGTTCAACGTCGTCAGCACGGTGACGCAGCAGGACATCCACCTGCTCGGGATGATGACCGAAGCGATCCACACACCGTTCATCCAGGACCGTTTCCTGGCGATCCAGAACGCCAGGTACGTCTTCAACAGCATGCGCGATCTGCACGCCGAAATCGAGTTCAGGCGCGGCGGTCAGATCGAGCGTCGTGCGCAGGCCGTGCTCACCGAGACCGAGCAGCTTCTGGCGCAGATCGAAGGCATCGGCCTGCCGGCAGCCATCGGCAAGGGCATCTTTGCCGATATCTCGCGCCAGCCGGACGGCGGCAAGGGTCTCGATGGCGTGATCGCCAAGTCCGGCGACTATTTCAACCCATTCCCGCATCTGATGTTCGAGGGAGCGCACTGAGATGGCCCAACGACTGGTCAAGCCCTATGGCGACACCCTCAACGACGGCCGCGTCCAGCTCTCCTTCACGCTGCCGGTCGCCCTTGACGACACCGCCAAGGAAGGCGCCAGGCAACTGGCCCTGATGATGGGCCTCGAAAATCCCGCGGTGGCGCACGCGGAGGCGATGGGTCCGGACTTCAGCTTCTTCATCGTCTATGGCCAGTGCACGCATCAGCTCGACCTGTCGACAATCACCGTCTCCCGGCCCGAGTTCGAGACCCTCGACAAGGATCGCATCGACCGTCTGATCGCCGACAAGATGGGCCGCAAGATGGTGGTCATCGGTGCCTGCATCGAAACCGATGCCCATACCGTCGGCATCGATGCGATCATGAACATGAAGGGCTACAACGGCCACAAGGGTCTCGAGAGCTATCACCACATGCGCGCCATCAACCTCGGTGCGCAGGTCGATTCGGAAGAGCTGGTCACCAGGGCCATCGAAGAACAGGCCGACGTCATTCTGGTGTCGCAAGTCGTGACCCAGAAGAACATCCACCTTGACAACCTGACCAGGCTCGCCGATCTGCTCGAAGCCGAAGGTTTGCGTGACCAGGTGATCCTGATCGTCGGCGGCCCGCGGATCAGTCACGAGCTGGCCAAGGAACTCGGTTACGACGCCGGCTTTGGCACCAGGACCTACGCCGAAGACGTCGCGTCGTTCGCCATCCACGAATGGAGCAAGAGAAATGCAGCCTGAGGAAATCGCCATGCCGGAACCCACCAGCCTGATACGCCTGCGGATCAGCGCGCACGATGCCCATTACGCCGGCGGACTCGTCGACGGCGCGAAGATGCTGCAGCTGTTTGGCGATGTCGCGACCGAACTGCTGATCCGCAGCGACGGCGACGAAGGCCTGTTCGTCGCCTACGACAGCGTCGAGTTTCTCGCCGCGGTCCATGCCGGCGACTTCATCGAAGCCAGCGGGCGTATGGTGTCGATGGGCCGGACCTCGCGCAAGATGGTCTTCGAGGCGCGCAAGGTTATCGCCTCGGCCGGTATCGCCGCTCAGCCGTCGGCCGCCGACGTGCTCACCGAGCCGATCGTCGTCTGCCGAGCTTCCGGTACCTGCGTGGTTCCGGCCGACTGCCAGCGTATTCCGCGCTGAACAGCGGCAATGGACCAGCTGATCATCACCGCGGCCCTGACCGGCGCCGAAGTCACCCGCGAACAGCAGCCGGCGCTACCGCTGACGCCGGATGAGATCGCCGCGGCAACCGAGGCCTGCGTCGACGCGGGCGCGTCGATCGTTCACCTGCACGCGCGTCGTCCCGACGGCACGCCGACCCAGGACCCGGTCGTCTATCGCCAGATCATCGCGGCGATCCGCGCCCGTTGTGACGTGATCGTTCAGGTGTCGACCGGCGGTGCGGTCGGCATGACGCCCGCGGAGCGGCTGGCGCCGGTGGCCGTGGCACCGGAAATGGCCACGCTGTCGATGGGTTCGGTCAATTTTGGCGGTGACGTCTTTGTCAACCATCCAGCGGACATGAAGTGGTTCGCGCGGAAGATGAAGGAACTGGGCGTCAAGCCGGAACTGGAGATCTTCGATTCAGGCATGCTCACCACCGCCGAGCGCTGGATCAGGCAGGGACTGCTCGATTCGCCGGTTCATGTCGACTTCGTCCTCGGCGTTCCCGGCGCCATGGCCGGAACACCCGAATCGCTGATGTTCCTGCGCTCGCAACTGCCGCCTCGTGCGACCTGGACGGTGGCCGGCATCGGGTCGGCGCAGCTGCCCCTGGCCGTGATGGCGATCGTTCTGGGTGGTCATGTCCGCGTCGGCTTCGAAGACAACGTCTTCTTCCGCAGGGGGGAACTGGCGACCAGCAATGCCCAGCTGGTCGCCCGCATCGCCAGGATCAGCCGCGAGATGGATCGTCCGGTGGCAACACCCGGCGAAGCACGCAGCATCCTCGGCCTTCCGCGCCCGCGTTAGACCTGCGAGCGGGTGCATAGCGGCGACATCAAAAAGGTGAGCGCCAGACAATCTGAAAACGCCAGTGTGCTGCAGGCGTTTCAGCCGGAAACGAGCGGTCAACTGCCGTTTCCAGGATGAACACTTGCCTGGCCCACGTCAGGCGTGTACGCGTGGTGTGCTCGAACAGTTGCACATCCAGGTCGTACTCACAATCCAGTGGTCCAGGGTTCAACCTGCGGGCCCACCAAACAAGAAGACCAACCCTCATCGGGTTGGTCTTTTTTTGCCTACTCCCGCGTGTTTGCGCGGGTTCGTGCGGGTTCCTATGGACTTCGAGTTTTCCCGCGGGTGCCTGGATTTGGCCGTTTTGACTCTCTCCTGGCCATTCTTCTCTCCGGCCTCGCTGCCGCTGGAGGCCGAAGTCCACGAGTGTCCCGAACTGCTCCATTACGAATCAACAGCTTACACGTGGTCCAATCGAGCGGTTGATTGGTGGCATTGGTAGGCGGTGGAAACCGCAACGCCGGCCAGCGAGTTCGAAAATGCTGGATCTCTCTGGCTGGCTGGCGAGCAGCGTCCGCCCATATCCCGACCTTTTGTGCCGCCGGCGCGAGCGTCTGCTCGGTGGCCGGTGCTGCCATTGACGGGCTTGTCAAAGCTCCGAGCCGACCAATGACCGCTTCCGAATTCGCTGTAGGACTGCTCGCGACCCGTAGGTGCCGTTCGTGAATTCCGAGGTCTTATGGCAGCTAAGCGGCGTGTTGCTGTCCCCCTCTCCAGCAGAGTCGCTGACCCTGGTTCGGCCGAGCCGACAAGTTCCCAGAAGAAGGCGCTCGGCGGTGGCTGATTCTCATTTTGTCGGCGTGCCACTGACCGACTATGACCATGAAATCTCTGCGATATCGGGACTGACGCTCTGGGCGAGGAAGGCGCGACGACCGGTCCCGCAACACCGCGCACGCAGCTCAAGAAACACAATGCCCCCGTGGCCGGGCTTTTTGCTTTCTGGAGCTTGGCCTCGTCGGCTCAGTCCGCCTCCTGGAACGTCTTCTGGCGTTTGGACTTGATCGCCGGCAACGTCGCGATGCCTAACAACGTCAGGGCCGCAAGCAGCAGGCCGAGCGAGAGCGGGCTTGTAACGAACGTGGTCGGGTCGCCGCGCGACAGCAGCATCGCCCGCCGCAGGTTCTCCTCCATCATCGGGCCGAGGATGAAGCCCAGGATCAGCGGTGCGGGCTCGCAGCGCAGCTTGTAGAACAGATAACCCAGCGCGCCGAAGAAGACGGTCACTAACACGTCGAAGGTCATGTTATTGATCGAGTACACGCCGATACAGCAGAACGCCAGGATGGCCGGATACAGCATCCGGTACGGCACCTTCAGCAACTGGATCCACAGCCCGATCAGCGGTAGGTTCAGGATCACCAGCATCAGGTTGCCGATCCACATGGATGCAATCAGGCCCCAGAAGAGCGTCGGATTGCTCGTCATCACCTGTGGGCCGGGCTGGATGTTGTGGATCATCATCGCGCCGATCATCAACGCCATCACTGCGTTGGGCGGTATGCCGAGCGTCAGCATCGGGATGAACGAGGTCTGCGCGCCCGCGTTATTGGCCGACTCAGGGCCGGCGACGCCGCGGATGTTGCCCTTGCCGAATGGCGGATCGGCATTCGGACCCGCGAGTTTCTTTTCGACCGCGTACGCCGCAAAGGACGCGAGCAGCGCGCCGCCGCCAGGCAGTATGCCGAGAATCGAACCCAGGAGCGTGCCGCGCGCAACCGCCGGCGCCGCCTCCCTCATCTCCTTGACGTTCGGCATGACCGAGCCGACGTTGTTGGTCAACACCTCGCGCTGGCCTTTCTTCTCCACATTGGCGATGATCTCGGCAAAGCCGAACACGCCCATCGCCACCGCGACGAAGCCGATTCCGTCAGTCAGTTCTGGAATGCCGAAGCTGAAGCGTGACACGCCCGAGTTCACGTCGGTGCCGACCAATCCGAGCAGCAGCCCGAGCACGATCATCCCGATCGCCTTGACCAGCGAACCCGACGCGAGAACGACGGCGCCGATCAGGCCCAGCAGCATCAGCGAGACGTATTCGGCAGGACCGAACTTGAACGCGAGTTCGGTCAGCGGCGGGGCAAACGCCGCGACGAGAGCCGTTGCGAAGGTTCCGGCAATAAATGAACCGATTGCCGCTATACCGAGCGCCGCCCCCGCGCGCCCTTGGCGCGCCATCTGGTATCCGTCGAGACAGGTCACGACGGAAGACGATTCACCGGGCAGATTGACCAGAATCGCCGTCGTCGAGCCGCCGTACTGCGCACCATAGTAAATGCCGGCCAGCATGATCAGCGCCGAGGTCGGTTCCAGCGCGTAGGTGGTCGGCAGCAGCATGGCCAGGGTGGCAACGGGGCCGACGCCGGGCAGCACGCCGATCAGCGTGCCGATCAGGCAGCCGGCAAACGAATAAAAAAGGTTCTGCGGGGACAGTGCAGTGCCGAAGCCGATCGCGAGGTTGCCCAATAATTCCATAGCCGTCTCCGCTGAGTCCGTCTAGTTCTTGAGGAACGCAGGCAGTACCGGGATCGTGAGCTTTAGCCCTATGATGAAGACGAGGTACGTGATCACGGCCATCACGATCGACAGGAGGATAGCTTCCTTCCAGCGGAACTCGTGGCTCGCCAAGCTGGAGATCACGATCAGCGCGAGCATGGACACCAGCAGGCCCGCCCAGCGCAATATCGCTGCATAGACGACCACCGCACCGAGCACCCATGTCAGCTCGGCGAAATGGAACCTTTCGAGCTTGCCGCCTTCTCCCGCGCGCCCGAGTCCCGCCAAGGCCACCAGCACGCCGACCAGCGCGAGCAGCCCGCCCAGCAAGGTCGGGAAATACGCCGGCCCCATGACCTGTGCGGTACCAAAGTCGTAGCGGGTCGCGAACGCCCCGAAAAACAGCCCGAACGCGATGAACATCACGCCTGACCAGAAGTCGGTTTCGTTTCTGATTTTCACTTTCATCTCCTCGCGGTTGCTGCGCTTTTGGCAAGCCCGTTGGGACGTCTTCGCGGTCAGTCTATGGTTCGGACGGCCGGGAAATGGGGAACACTTCGCGCGCGTACTCCGCCAGCATATCGCAAAAGGCCGTTGCGTAGGACGGCAGGGAGCGCCGCTTGTCCCAGAAGACGGCCAAGTACTCGTGCAACGGTTTGCCCCCGTAGGTGACCCGGACAATGCGCAACGGATACCGATCGATGCGTACTGCAGAGGGAACGATGGCTACACCGTGCCCTCTCTCAGCCATTGCCAGCAGCGTATGCGGTGTTCGGCTCTCGAAAACGATATTGGCCTCGATGCCTGCCAGACGGCAGGTGGCGTCGAAGGTGCGGCGGGTTACGAAGCTGGTATCCAGCACAAGGAGCGGCAGGGCGGCAAGGCCGGCGATCTCGATCGCTCCGTTCTTTCCGAGCATCAGCGGCGCATGGAAAGCGGCCAGCAGGTCTACCGCCTCCAGCGGGTGGCTCGCAAAGCGCGGATCATCGGGCTGAACCACGCGAAGCAGATTCTGGCCCAGGTGAATCTCGCCGCGCTCGAGCATTCCGAGGGTGTCGGACCACGCAATTGCTTCGATCACCTTGACCTGCACGTTGGGGTAACGCTGCGTGAATCGGTCCAGGAACCCGGAAAGGGTGCCTTCGATGAACTGAGGGGAGGCCGCTACCTTCAGTATGCCCGCGTCGCCGCGCCGAAGCTGTTGCGCGCGCTCGCCGATCGAACTGGCGCAGTTCAACAAACCACGGCAGTCGCCAAGCAGCTGCTCGCCCTCGCCAGTCAGCACGAGACGGCGTCCTACACGATCAAAGAGTTTGAGACCGAGTTCCAGCTCAAGATCGCGGATCTGCCGGGACAGCGCAGGCTGGGCAATGTGCAGACGTGCCGCCGCCTTGGAGACGGTGCCCAGTTCTGCAACGGTGACGAAGGTTCGCGCGTGCCGAAGATCCATACCAGTGGTCATGCCGAGTCGGCATAAGCGACAAGAGGAATTCTATATTGGACGACTAAGCAGCATTGCGCCATAGTTGATTTGCGAATTGCGTTCCTCTGTAAGGAGAAAGCCATGAAATCGATGCTCTTGATGCGCGTACTTGCGCTCGGCATGACCGTCGCGACATTCGCCGCCGAAGCACAGACCTGGCCGTCGAAACCGCTGAGGGTGATCGTGCCGATCGCGCCCGGCAGCATGGCCGACATCGCCGGGCGTGTCGTGTTCGAACAGGTGTCGACGCAACTCGGGCAGCCCGTCATCGTCGAGAACCGTCCCGGCGCAGGGCAAACGATCGGTGCAAGCGTCGTTGCCAAGTCGGAACCCAATGGCTACACCCTGCTGGTCAACTCGTCCGCACACGCCATAGCGCCGTCGCTTCATCTGAACCTGAACTACCACCCGGCGCGAGACTTTGCGGCAGTCATTCCGCTCGGCATCCTGCCCAATGTCCTGGTCGTCCCGCCAGCCAAAGGGTGGAAGACAGCGGGCGAACTCGTCGCCGCAGCCAAGGCGAAGCCTGGCGCGATGAATTACGCCTCAGCCGGTGTCGGGACTGCGACTCATCTCAGCGCGGAACGTTTCCGGTCGAGTGCGGGAATCGAGGCCGTGCATATTCCACTCAAAGGAGGGTCGGAAGTCCTCACCGAGGTGATGACCGGACGGGTCGACTTCTTCTTCGGGCCCGTCGGTGTCGTGGCGCCTTGGGTTCGGGAGGGCAAGCTCACTGCGCTCGTGGTGAATGGCGCCCAACGCTCTTCCTTGCTGCCGGACGTGCCCACTGCACTGGAGGCTGGCTTCGCCAATGCCGAGTATCCGCTCTGGTTGGGCGTGTTTCTGCCGGCGAAGACGCCGCGTGTTATCGTCGAGAAGCTTCACCGCGAGACGCTCAAAGCGCTGCAAGAGCCCAAGGTGAAGAACAAGCTGGCGACACTAGGCATCGATCCGATGGTCATGACCCTGACCGAGTTCGACGCGTATGTCGAGAAGGAGATTGCCGCCAATGCAGCGCTTGTCAATGCGATTGGCTTGAAGCCGCAGTGACAGACGACCAAGCCTGAGGCCGACCGCTCGGTTAACGGCCAAACTCGATGGGAGCTGTCGCCCGATGCATATGTCGCAGAACACATGGCAATTTCCTCAACATTCGTTGCCTCTGACGGGGACGGTTACGAGGTGCAGATGGGGCGATGGAGCCGTCGTCTCGCGCCCCTGTTCATTGATTTCGCGGGGATTGCGGCAGCGGATCGCGTCCTGGATGTCGGGTGCGGCACAGGCAATTTGAGTTTCAGCATTGCCGAGAACCCAGCCATCGGCAGCGTGCGTGGCATTGATTTTTCGGCCGCTTACGTCGAGCACGCCAAGCGACGGAATCGCGATGCGCGCGTCGACTTCGAAGTGGGAGACGCTTGTGCTCTGCCATTTCCGGACGCCTCGTTTGACCACACCCTCTCGCTGCTGGTCCTGCAATTCATTCCGAAGGCCGATCTGGCAGTGCGCGAGATGCTGCGTGTCACGCGTCCGGGCGGAACTGTCGCCGCTGCGACGTGGGACACACGCGGAGGGCTCGTCTGCGTTCGTCTGATCTTCGATGCTGCAGCCATGCTCGATGGGCACGGAAATGAGAGCAGAGCGAGAGCGTACACCAAGCCCATGAGTCGCCCCGGAGACTTGGCGCGCGCGTGGCGTGAGGCTGGTCTGGTTGATGTCGTGGACGGCATGCTGACGATCCGCATGGATTTCGCATCTTTTGCCGACTTCTGGGCACCCACAGAAGGCAAGGATGGACCGATCGCGGACTACGTCGGCACCCTTGGCATGCAAGCGCGGGAAAAGCTTCGAGACATGGTCAAGCTGGCGTATCTAGATGGAGAGGTCGATGGTCCACGGTCCTACGCCGCAACGGCCTGGGTCGTGAAAGGTAAAGTGCCATAGTCGCTGGAGCCCCTGTGGCTTAGTAACAATAGGGGACGGACCGTTCGCCGTGATCGGCGGTATATCCAGCGGGTTCAAGTCCCGTGAAAGGAG
>ERZ761603.1701-NODE-1701-length-16095-cov-53.280798_pt1 | contig 16095 bp, 14 predicted proteins | sample MGYA00511879_ERZ761603 | MGnify/ENA primary metagenome ERZ761603 (study PRJEB28899, sample SAMN02850040) | bioreactor sludge metagenome | biome: EBPR Sludge; feature: EBPR Bioreactor; material: flocular biomat | place: Australia: Thorneside Wastwater Treatment... | reverse complement strand
GGATCGGGTGGATCGGGCAGCGGCGAGGATTTCTTGATGGCGCGCTCGATCGCGGAGTCGAGGGCGGGACTGCCGCTCGAGCGCTTGAGCCTGATGTTGAGTATGTCGCCGCCAGGCAGTTGCTCGACCACGAAGATCGCTTCCGGGTTCCCCTGGATGTTGGGTGGCAGCACGATATTGCCGCGCACCTTGACCCGGATCCTGGATGCATATTCTTCCATGCCGCGCTTGCTTGCCGCGGCCCGCTGCGCTGCCTCGGCGCCGGCGGCACTTGCCATCTGCTGCGCGCTGGCATTCGGGCGGCTCTTGAGTTGCGCCGTCTCGCTTGCCAGTTCCTTGCTGAAATCCGGCACCCTGGGCTCGGCCTTCTTCGCCTCCGGTTGCGGCTCGGCTTTCCTGGGCTCCGCCTTTGCTTCCGTTTTCTTGGGCTCGGGTTTGGGTTCCGGCTTCGGCTCGGGTTTCTTCGGCTCCGGCTTGGGCTCGGGCTTCTTGGGTTCGGGTTCCGGCTTTTTCGGTTCCGGCTTGGGCGGCTTCTTTTCTTCCTTGATCGCGATGTCCGGCTTCCTGGACGGCGGCGGTTCGGGTTTTGGCTCAACCCTGGGCACCGGCTTCGGCTCGGGCTTTGGTTCGGGTTTGGGTTCGGGCCTCGGTTCCGGCTTCACTTCCGGCGCCGGGGGCGGCGGTGGTGGGGCTGCCTGGACGGCAGGCGCCGGGCGGCTCGCCCACAATTCGACCTGGACTACATCCGGCTGGCTGCGTTTCCACTGCACGCCGAGAAAGAGCGCGGCGATCAGCCCGGCGTGCACCAGTATGGTGAACGCCAGGGCTTTGTTCCTGCCAGGCTCCGCGACCTTTTCCGGGATCATTTTCCCGTCGTCTGCACCAGGAGGCCGACGCGCTTGACCTGCGCGCGCTGCAATTCATCCATCACCGACAGCACGGCCTCGTACTTCACGTTCCTGTCGCCGGCGATGAGGACCGGCTGGTCGGGATTTTTCGCTTGGGCGGCGTTGACGAGCCTGATCAGTTCCTTGCGGTCGACACGGATTTCCCCCTTGTTTCCGGAGCGGTCGGTCAGCGTCATGGTCTGGTCGGCCTTGATCGCCACTTCAAGCGGCTGGGCGGGCGTCGCCGCCGCCTTGCCGACCGACGGCAGGTCGATGTTGGCGGTCGTCATCATCGGCGCCGTCACCATGAAGATGACGAGCAGCACCAGCATGACGTCGATGTAGGGAACGACGTTGATTTCGTTTTTCAGGCGACGCTGGCGCATGGCTTAACGCATCTGCCGTTGCAGGATGTTGGAGAATTCTTCCATGAACGACTCGTAGCGAGTGGCCAGGCGGTCGATGTCATGGGCGAAGCGGTTGTAGGCGAGCACCGCGGGGATTGCCGCGAAGAGGCCGATGGCGGTGGCGACCAGTGCCTCGGCGATACCGGGCGCGACGGCGGAAAGCGTCGCCTGGCCGACGTTGGAGAGGCCGCGGAACGAATGCATGATGCCCCAGACGGTGCCGAACAGGCCGATATAGGGCGACACCGAGCCGACCGAGGCGAGGAAGGCGAGATGTGCTTCCAGCGCATCCATTTCGCGCTGGAAGGTGGCGCGCATGGCGCGGCGCGCGCCGTCGATGACGTCCTTGGCGTCGAGGTTCTTCTGGCCCTTGAGCTTGGCGAACTCGCGGAAGCCGGATTCGAAGATGCGCTCCATCGACCCGGCGTGGTGGCGGTCGTTGACCGCGCTGTTGTAGAGACTGGTGAGGTCGCCGCCCGACCAGAAATCGCGCTCGAAGGTCTCGGTCTTGGCGCGCGCGTTCTTGACCGCATACCACTTCATGAAGATGTAGTACCACGACATGAAGGAGACGCCGGCGAGCAGGAACATTACCGCCTGTACGACGGCGCTGGCGTTGAGGATCAGGTGAAGGATCGAGAGATCCTGGGTGACGTTCATTGCAGTGCTTCCAGTTTGCGGTGCAGAAATTCGGGGATCGGCGCCGGCGTCATCCGGACGGCGTCGACGCAGGCGATCTCGACGGTTCCGGTGACCAGTTCTTCGTCGCCGCGGCGGACGTGGTGGCGGAAGACGACGCGCACCCGGGTCAGTCGCTCGACCTCGAGGCCGACCGTCAGCAGATCGTCGAGGCGTGCCGGCTTCAGGTATTCGCAACCGGCCTTGCGCGCGACGAAGACGATGCCGGCATCGGCAGCCAGTTGTGACTGGTCGTGGCCGATCCAGCGCATCCATTCGGTGCGGCAGCGCTCGAAAAACTTCAGGTAATTGGCGTAATAGACGACCCCGCCGGCATCGGTATCCTCGTAATAGACGCGGACCGGGATGGAGAAGGCGTTGGCGCTCTGCTTATGTTTCATCACAACATTTTACCTGATTTCACAAGAATCGTTTGTAACGGTTTGTTTCCATGTTGATTCTGGCGCCTTGTCGGTGCCGAAACAAGCCGCGACGCCCGGTCATTCCCCGGATAGCAGGTCGCGCACGACGGCGCTGTTCGGCTCCGCCAGCCCGAGATGGCGATAGATCGCCGGCGTCGCGATGCGCCCGCGCAGGGTGCGCTGCAGGTAGCCCTGCTGGATGAGATAGGGTTCGAGCACGTCCTCGATGGTGTCGCGCGCTTCGCCGATGGCGGCGGCGAGGTTGTCGACCCCGACCGGGCCGCCGCCGAACTTGTCGATGACGGCCGACAGCAGCTTGCGGTCCATCATGTCGAGTCCGGCGCGGTCGACGTCGAGCATGACCAGAGCGGCATCGGCGATGCCGCGCGTGATCCGGCCGTCGGCCCTGACCTCGGCATAGTCGCGAACACGGCGCAACAGGCGGTTGGCGATACGCGGCGTGCCGCGTGAGCGGCGGGCAATTTCCAGGGCACCATCGGCGTCGAGCGGGGCATTGAGCAGGCTGGCCGAGCGGCCGAGGATGCTCTGCAATTCCTCGGCGCTGTAGAACTCGAGGCGGGCGACGATACCGAAGCGGTCGCGCAGCGGATTGGTCAGCATGCCGGCGCGCGTGGTGGCGCCGACCAGCGTGAACGGCGGCAGGTCGAGCTTGACCGAACGCGCGGCCGGGCCTTCGCCGATCATGATGTCGATCTGGAAATCCTCGAGCGCCGGATAGAGGATCTCCTCGACGACCGGCGAGAGGCGGTGGATCTCGTCGATGAACAGTACGTCGTGCGGCTCGAGGTTGGTCAGGATCGCGGCGAGGTCGCCCGCCCTTTCCAGTACCGGGCCGGAGGTCGAGCGCAGGTTGACCCCCATCTCGTGCGCGATGATGTGGGCCAGCGTCGTCTTGCCCAGCCCGGGCGGGCCGAACAGCAGCACATGGTCGAGCGAATCGCCGCGGCGGCGGGCGGCCTGGACGAAGATCTCCAGTTGTTCGCGGATCTTGGTCTGGCCCGTGTAGTCGGCCAGGCGCCTGGGGCGCAGCGCGCGTTCGAGCGCCTCTTCCTGCGCCGACCTGGAATTGGGGGCGATGATGCGGTCGACCGCGACCAGCTTGTCGGTTTCGATCATGCGGCCTTCTCCTCGTCGATCCAGTGCCCTAGCAGCATGTGTCCGAGTGCCAGCAGCACCGGGCCGACAAAGATCCCGATGAAGCCGAAGACGAGCACCCCGCCGATGACGCCAAGGGCGATCAGCAGGATCGAAACGCCCGCGCCGCGCGCGATCAGGAAAGGCTTCAGGAAGTTGTCGATGCTGCTGATCACGAACAGTCCGTAGAGCACCAGGAAGATCGCCCAGCCGGTCTCGCCGTGGTTGTACAGCCAGATCGCCGCGCCGCCCCAGATCAGCGGCGGGCCGATCGGGATCATCGACAGGAAGAAGGTGGCAAACCCGAGCAGAACCACCGCCGGCACGCCGGCGATCAGGAAGCCGATCATCGCTGCTGCGCCCTGCGCGGCGGCCGTGCCGACGATCCCGAACATGACGCCGTTGACCGTGCCGCGCGTCCGCTCGATCATTTCCTCGCCGATATCGCCGCCCAGTTTGCGGGCGCCGGCGTAGAGCGCGTGGGCGATGGCCGTGCCGTCGCGATAGAGAAAGAAGATGACGAACAGCGCCAGCGCCAGTTGCAGCAGGCCGTTGCCGGCAATCTTGCCGGTCGCCAGCGCCAGACGCTGGGCGGGCGCGGCGAATGTCCTGAGTGCCGCATTGAGCTCCTCCCGGTTGCTGGTGATGCGCTGCCAGCTGCTATCGATTTCGCTCCCGATGACCGGCAGGTCGCTCAGATACTTGGGTGGCTTGGCTGCCAGGGTCTTCTCGATTACCGGGCCGATCCCTTCGCGCACGCTGTCGAAGCCGCTCGCCAGGCTGCCGACGAGGAAGGCCATTGGCACCAGCATGACCAGCACCAGCAGCAGCGTCATCAGGGCGGCGCCGAGCGTGTGACGCCCGCCGATGCGCGGCAGCAACTTCTCGGCGTACGTCGGCCAGGTGCAGATCCACAGCACGAACGCGAAGAGGATGGCGCCGATCATCGGCAGCAGAACGGCGATGCAGCCGATGATCAGCAACGCGACGAGGGTGATCTGCGCCAGTTGTCTGGGATCGTCCTTGTCGATCATGTCCTAGGCCTTCGAGAGCAGCCTGAGCGCCTGCCGGATGCCGTCGGCGGTACCGGCATCGGGCGGCAACTGCTTGAGCGCGGAGGCCGCTTCGCGCTCGTTGTAGCCGAGGGCCAGCAGCGCATTGAGGATGTCCTGGCGGGCAGCGTTGACCGGGGCGGTCAGCGCGGCGCCGGTCGCTTCGGCCAGCTTGCCCTTGAGCTCCAGCAACAGGCGCTGGGCCGTCCTGGCGCCGATGCCGGGAATCCTGATCAGGCGTCCGGCCTCCTGCTGCGCCACGGCCGCCGCCAGGTCGCCGACGGAAAGGCCGGAGAGCACCGCCAGCGCCATCCGCGCGCCGATGCCGGAAATCTTGAGCAACTGGCGGAAGGCGAAGCGCTCGGCCTCGGTCAGGAAACCGTAGAGGAAGTGGCCGTCCTCGCGCACCAGGAAGTGCGTGAGGAGCGTGACCTGCTCGCCGCTGGCGGGCAGGTTGTAGAAGCTGCTCATCGGCACGTCGATCTCGTAGCCGACGCCATTGACGTCGAGCACGATCTGCGGGGGATTCTTTTCGGCCAGCAGGCCGGTGAGTCTTCCGATCATATCAGCGCATTTTCTCCCGCGGCGGCATACTGTATTTTCACACAGCTTGTCATCCTATCAGCCGTCCGCCGCGAATGCGATAGCCTGCCGTCGCCATGGCGCCGAGTCCCTGGCCGCCGTGGGCATGACAGATGGCACAGGCGAGCGCGTCTGCGGCGTCGGCGGCCGGCGGGCCGGGTAGTTCCAGAAGCCGGATCACCATGTGCTGCACCTGTTCCTTGGCCGCCTTGCCCTGCCCGACCACTGCCTGCTTGACCTGCAGCGCGGTGTATTCCGCCACCGGCAGCCCGGCATGGGCCAGCGCGCTGAGCGCCGCGCCGCGCGCCTGGCCGAGGAGCAGCGTCGATTGCGGATTGACGTTAACGAACACCTTTTCCACGGCCGCCTGGTCCGGCCCGTAGATGGCGATGACCTCGCCGATGCCGACGAACAGCGTCCTGATCCGTTCCGGCAGCGACTGCCTGTCGTTCGACTTGATGCAGCCGCTGGCCACGTAGATCAAATTGCTGCCATGCCGCTCGATGACGCCAAAGCCGGTCACCCGCAAACCCGGATCGATGCCGACGATGCGCGCCGCGTTCATTTGGCGCGCGCCACCAGATAGACACCGCTGACCGCCAGCAACATGCCGGCGGTTGCGGTCAACGTCAGCTTCTCGCCAAAAACCGCCCAGGCGATCACTGCCGTCGAGATTGGTGTCAGATAGAACAGGCTGGCCACATTGACCGCGCTGCCGCCGCGGATCAGCAGGTTGAGCAGGCTGATGGCGCCGAGCGAGAGCACCACCACCAGCCAGCCGAGGGCGAAGATGAAATCGCGTGTCCATTCGATGTGGAATTCCTCGAACAAGGCGATGGCAAGAGCGGTCACGATCGCCGTCGGTACGAATTGAATCACCGAACCAGTGCGCAGATCAAACTGCGCGCAGAAACGCTTCTGGTAGAGCGTGCCGGCGGTGATGCCGAGCAGTGCGACGAGCGCAGGGACCAGCATCGGCCCGAGGGGCGCGCCATCCCCGAACTTCCCCGAAACCACCAGACCGACGCCGACGAAGCCGAGCGCCAGCCCGGCCCACTGCCGGCCGCTGACCGTTTCATCGAGCAGCCAGTCGGCGCCGAAGGCGGTCAGCAGCGGCTGCATGCCTACCACCAGCGCCGTGACCCCCGCTGGCAGCCCGTGCTTGATCGCGACGAAGACGCCGCCGAGGTAGACCGCATGCACGAGGACCCCGCAAACCGCGATATGCAGCCATTGCGTCGGTTCCCGCGGCCACGGCGCGCGGGTGGCCAGAGCGATCAGCAGCATCAGCGTGATGACGAAGCCGTAGCGGACGAGAAGGAAGGATAGCGGCCCGGCATGCGGCAGCCCGTACTTGGCGCCGATGAAGCCGGTGCTCCACAGGAAGACGAAGAGGATGGGGTAGAGGCGCTGCATCAGAACGGGCCGGCTGCGCGCGCCGGCCGGGTCAGTCGCAAGTCGCCCGCGCGTTGGCGACGGTGCAGTTAGCCTTGGTCCGGTGGGTCAGCCGAATGCCCTTGTCGTAGGTGCAAACCAGCTTGGTCAGCGTTCCCTGCTTTTCCAGCGTCATTCCGGCCGGCTTCAGCGCCTTGACCTGGGCGGGCGGCAGGTCGCACGAAATGTAGCCGTCGAAGGCGCCGTCGGCGGATTCCCACAGCGCGACGTTCTTCATGGCGCGGTAGTCTTCGTAACGGATGCACGAATCGGTCTGGTTGGCGTAGGCCTTGGCGTTATCGCTGCAGAATCCGCTATAGGTGAATTTCAGTTCTTCATCCGGCGGGCAGGCATTGACCTGCGCGGCCGCGGACAGGTCGGGACAGACGAGGGTCGCGGCTGCCGCGGTCCCGCTCAGCGCGGCAAGAAGCAGAACGGACAAGGCGCCGGTGCGACTCACCACGATTCCCCGTGCGGCAATGCGCTTATTCATCCATCACCGCCGTGGTGTAGATTTCCTGCACGTCGTCCAGGTTGTCGAGCGCGTCGAGCAGCTTCTGCATCTTCACGGCGTCGTCGCCGGTGATCACGCTTTCCCCTTCCGGCTTCATCGTCACTTCGGCGAATTCCGGCCTGAAGCCGGCGACTTCCAGCGCATCCTTTACGGCGATGAATTCGGTCGGCGCGGTGATCACCTCGATAGAGCCGTCATCGTTGTTTGCGACATCCTCGGCACCGGCCTCGATGGCGGCATCCATCAGCGCCGCCTCGTCGGTGCCGGGGGCGAAGATCAACAGGCCGCAGTGCTTGAACTGGAATGCGACGCAGCCGTCGGTGCCGAGGTTGCCGCCGTGCTTCGAAAACGCATGGCGTACTTCGGCCACGGTGCGCACCTTGTTGTCGGTCACGCAGTCGACCATGATCGCTGCGCCGCCGATGCCGTAGCCTTCGTAGCGGACCTCGACGTATTCGACGCCCTCGAGTTCGCCGGTGCCCTTCTTGATCGCGTTGTCGATCTTGTCCTTGGGCATGTTGACAGCCTTGGCCTTGTCGACCGCGAGGCGCAGGCGCGGGTTGAAGCCGGGATCGCCGCCGCCCATCTTGGCGGCGACGGTGATTTCCTTGGCCATCCGCGAGAAGGCGGCGCCGCGTTTTTCATCCTGGCGGCCCTTGCGATGCTGGATATTGGCCCATTTGGAATGTCCGGCCATGGCACCCTCTCATTCGAAAACAAAAACGCGATTTTACTCTGGCGCGGCTTTCTTTGCCTGCACCGATTTCCTGACCGTAGCTGCAACCCGTTTGGCGTGGGACTGCAGATCGAAGGCACCGGGGGCGAAATCCTCGCCGAGCCAGTCCGTGGCGTCTTCATGCCCCTCATGGTTCGGGTCGGCGAGGGCATCGAGGAGATCGGCGTAACCCCAGATACCACCGCAATCCTCCGGCGGACAGGCATTCTCGCCGCCGACAAGTTGTGCCGGGGGAGCCTCCCGATCGGCTGGCAAGCGCTTTTCGATGGCGATCGTATGCCACCAGTCGTCGCCGAAGTCGTACCAGTAGCGAAACTTCCTGCGCCCTTCAAGCAACTGGCCAAGCCGGGTGCCGCGCTCGGGGATGATCTCGTCGCGCTCGATGAACATGGCGTCCTCGGCGCTGCGCGTTCCCACCCGCTGGCGCGCCACCTCGAATTCGTGCAGGTGATAATCCCCCCAGCCCATCGCCTGCTGGATGACCCGGTGCAACTGGAAGAAAGTCAGGTTGTCGTTGACCTCGACGCGGCGCCAGATGGCGGGCTCCGAGCCTTCAAGGGTGATCTTCAGACGCAGGCGGCAGGGGGTGACGGTCATGGCAGTCTCACAAAGTTGATATTTTGGTCGATTCTTCGCCGAACTGGCTGACGACGCGCACCGCCACCCTCTTGCCGGTCTTGACCGGGATGGGATGCGAGACAAAGCCGTAAAGGCGGTCGAAGGCTTCGTCATCCAGTTCGATCCTCAGGGTGTTTTCCACCTTCTTCCGGGTCCTGGTCCTGGCGAGATCGGAAAGGCCGCGTTTCCATTTGTCGAAATCGTCCTTGTCGCCGCCGCAGAAAAATACCTGGCGGACCATGAAATTGGCGCCGTCGTAATCGTCGTCCAGCATCCAGTAGGCGATGTCGGCCACCGAACGGGCTTTCACCTCGTCCTTGATCGGGTCGTAGATGTCCAGGCCGCGAATTTCCACCTTCGCTGTCTCGCCCTCGCGCAGCACGCCGATGTCCGGCTCGCCGATGGTGACGAAGGTCGCCGCCTTCTTGTCCTTTTTGGTCAGGCCGGCTTGCAGCAGGTCATCGTGCATGCGCACCTTGTCCACGCGGAAAGCCCCGGCCCGCTGGTTCTGCACCGAATTTTCCACGTCCGACTCGAAGGCGAAGCCGAGGATCAGCAGCCATTGCGCATCACCGCGCGCCCGGCAGGCCTTCACCGCCTCGTTCACCGCCGCCCTGCTCACCGGCGCGAACTGCGGGCCGAGGTGGATGTAGGCTTTCTGCTCGCCCTCCGCCGTGTCGTAATAGCCTTCGGCGTGCAGGTAATCGGCGGTCAACGGGTCGATGCGCACAAAGACCGCGTTTTCGTTCCTCGCCCCGTTCTTCACCCCGGCCGATTTCAGATGCTCGAAAACGCGGTGCTGGAAGGCCTCCAGCCGCTCGCTGTCGAGGCTGGCCTCGTCCACCGCCTCCGGCGACAGCGGCTCGAAGCTTTGCAAGGTTTCGACCGTGAACGGCCCAGAAATACGCAGTTTTTTCTTGTCGACCGCAGGATTGTCGAACAGCGTCACTTCTTCTGGCGGCTCGTCGTTGGCCAGCGAACCGAGGGTGACACGCTGCACCGTCTTGTAATCGAAACCGTGGCGTACGTCCCAGACTTCGCGCTGCAAGCCGGCCTTTTCGTCCTTCAGCGTGTACCACGGGAAGGTCGCCGTCATCAGCCGCGTCTTGGCGATGTTCAGCGCGACGCGCGAGGTGTCGGTGGTGATCCAGCGCCGGCCCCATTGCTCCGCGACGTGGGCGGTGGTGCCGGAACCGCAGGTCGGGTCGAGGACGAGGTCGCCGGGGTCGGTGGTCATCAGGATGCAGCGTTGGATAACTTTTGTGCTGGTTTCCACGACGTACACTTTTTCCGAAGCAAACCCGGCGATTACTGTGTCACCCCAAAGATTGGCTATTGGCTGAAATGGGAAATCGTCGGCATAGCGAACGTAGTAAAGCCCGCCTGTAGTTGCCTCAAGCCGATTTGCCGCAAGTAGCATGGACATTCCATGCTCGTTGGTTTTCCAGCGGTTTTTTTCATTTGGTCGAAACTCTTTGCCACGGAATGGAACCGGAAACCAACAGGCGGCTCCTTCACCTTTCTGTCGGCCAACACTCTGGCTTTGCAAATTGTCGATTCGGAATACCCGCGCTCCTGCTGGTAGCCTCTCGGGATTCTGTTTCTCTTCCTGAGTCATTCGACGCCGCTCCCCAGATGGCAGCTCAATCATTGAGTAAGGGCCATTAGGGTCGGAGTTTCGTTCTGTGAATAATTGTCGAAACTTAAGTGCGGGGCGATTTTTCGAGTAAAACAACAAGTAATCACAAACGCTGGAAAGATAATCTTCGGTCGATCCGGTGGTTTTCACAAAGGGAATGAGTGCCACAAAATTCTCACTCCCAAACACCTCATCCATCAAACAGCGCACCAGATGCACGTTCTCGTCGCTGATCTGCACGAAGCACGAACCACTATCCACGAGCAACTGCCTCGCCACCAGCAGGCGGTCGCGCAGGTACGACAAATACGAGTGGATGCCCAGTTCCCAGGTGTCGCGGAAGGCCTTGATGACTTCCGGTTCGCCGCTCAGGCTGGCGTCGTCGCCGTCTTTTACATTGCGGTCGCCGACGCGAATCTGCCAGTTGGAGTTGTATTTGATGCCATAGGGCGGGTCGATGTAGATCATCTGCACCTGGCCCTTCATGCCTTCGCGTTCGAGCAGGCTGGCCATGACCAGCAGGCTGTCGCCCTGGATCAGGCGGTTGGCCCATTGGTCGGCCTGCTTGTAGTAGTAGGCGGGCTTGTCGAGTTCGTCGATGTCCTTGTAGTTGGCGAAGAGGTCATCGACAAACAGGTCTTCCTGTTGCGCGTTCTCGCGCTTGAGGCGGTAGAGGCGCTGGATGAGTTTTTCCGGTGCGATGTGCTCGGTGCGGTAGAGCGAACGGATGTCGAGGTCGAGGGCGTCGTCGTCATCCTCCGCGCCGTATTTTTCCAGCCAGTAGAGTTCGGGGTCTTGCCCGCGTGTGGTGACGGGGTTGAGGGGCAACTCGGCCTTGCTTGGCTGGTCGGGCTCACAGCCGGCTTCTTCCTTGCTGGGAATGCGGGCGCGGGTGGCCTTCTTGTGCTTGAGGCTGTCGATTTTCTTGTCGGTCATGCTTGCGTCCAGTCTTCCACGGTCAACCCGGAAACGCGGGCAAATTCCCCGGTGTCGTTGGTCACGACGGGGATGCCGAGCGCCCGGGCGTGGGCGGCAATCCACAGATCGTTGGCGCCGATCTTCTTGCCGGCCAATTCGAGTTGGCCGCGAATGGCGCCGTAATGGTCGCCGACGGATTCGTCCGTGCCGATGACGGGGATGATTTCGCGGACCCGCTTGAGAATTTCCAGCGAGCGTTCGCGGTGCTGGGATTTTTCCACGCCCAGCATCAGTTCGCCCCAGGTGACGACCGACATGGCAACCTGCCCTGCGGACATGGCTTCGATGCGCTCGGGAATGCCGGGTTTGCGTTTTTTGTAGGCGATACAGACGTTGGTATCGAGCAGGTAGCGGGGCATCATTCGAAGGGCTCGCGTTGTTCGTAGATGGGCGGGTCTTCCCGTCCTTCGAGGTAGAAGTCTTGCGGCAGGCTGGCCAGCAGGCGCAGGGCTTCGCCGAGGGTGTCGGGAGCGGCGTCGATTTCGTCGACGATATTCCCGACGGTGCGGGTCAGTGCCGGCTTGATGTCGTCGATGTCGTCGATTTCGGCAAAGTACCAGGGCGCCAGGCCAAGTTTGCTGCGGGCGTTGTTGACCGCCGGCAGCCAGCGCTCGTTGACCGCCCAGCGCTTTAGTTCCTTGTCCTTGTTGAAGCCGGTGATCTCCAGCAGCAGCATGGCTTCGCGCAGCTTGGGCGTGCGCAGGCGCACAAGGTAGTCGGGCAGGTAGTCGCGTTCCTTGCCGTGGTCGATGTAGGGAATGGTGAAGCCGAGAAAGGCGTTCTTGACGTAGCTTTCGACGGCCGGGATCTTTTCCAGCGTCTTGGCGGCGATCTGCTCCCAGGTTTCGGTATCGGCGACGACGAGGTTGACGTGGCTCTTTTTGGTCGGCCAGGTCTTCCTGCTGGTGTGGCCGAAGACATGGGCCGTGCTGCCGACCGGGTTGTAATGGTTGAGGATGGGCAGGACGCGCTCGCGCTCGGTGGCATGGGCGACGATGCCGCGATTGATGCTTTCGACGATGGGCTGCGGGTCGTCGTAGATGACGAGGCGCTTGTAGAGGGGATCGTCCTCGCCCTTCAGTTTGAGTTTTTGTGCGTACCACTGGCCGACGATGGTCTTGACCTGCTGGAAGAGGCGCAGGTCGTTGCGTTGCTTGTCGTCGTGGACCCGCAGCAGGTAGTCCTTGGTCAGCTTGTAGATAACCTGCTGGTCGCGCAGGGTCTCCAGTTTGGCACGCAGGGTCTGGCGGTCGCCGGAAACGGCCGTGCCGAGCGTGGTTTCGACCGGCTGGCGGGTGGTGTCGATGAAGTAATCGGGTGTGGCGGTAAAGTCGGCGCGGAGTTCGCTGCTGTCGGTTTCCAGCCGGTAGCCGACGAGGTTCGGGAAGCGGATTTCCAGCGTGGACCGTTCCGGCAGGGCGCGTAGCGTGGCGTATTCGGGGATGTCGCTATGGCCCGTGTTGCCGGCCTTGAACAGTTTGAACGGCACGCCGATGATGTGGGCGTACTCGGGCGGGAATTTGCCGGTCTTGGGGTCGATGTAGTAGTGGCGGCGGCGCAGGGCGCGACCGGCCACCTGTTCGCACAGGAGTTGTGAGCCGAAGGCGCGCAGTCCCATGACGTGGGTGACGGTATTGGCGTCCCAGCCTTCGGTCAGCATCGAGACGGAGACGACGCAGCGGATGTGGGCGCCCAGGGTGTCGGGCTTGCCGACGGTGTTGACGATTTCGCGCAACAGGTCGGCGTCGGTCAGTTGGTCGATGCTCTTGTCCGGGTGACGCTGGCGGTATTGGCGCTTGAAGCGTTCGATTTCCGGGGCGAAGATTTTCTTGAAGCTTTCGTCGATCTGGCCGGAGTGTTCGAGGGCGTCGCTGTCGATGAGCAGGGTCGGCGGACGCTGCTGCGGTCGACCGGTGTCAGGATCGAAATTCGAGAACAAGGCCAGTCGCCCCGCTACCACGGTGGTTTGGCCATTCTCGCCGACACGCTCGTAGCCGGCGATTTCCTTGAATATTTCGCGGGATACCGTGGTGTTGTTGCAGACGACGATGAAGACCGGCGGTGCGGTGAAGAAGTCCGCCTTCATTTCGCCCTTTTGCCGCTGCCCCCGCTCGTATTGCTCATAGTGCGCGTAGAACTGTTCCAGGGCGGAACGGACGACACCGGGGAGGTTGGGCGCAGCCTCCCCTTTCTCCGGCGCCTCCTGCCCCTCCTTCCTCACCTTGCGCTGGCCTTTTTTGGGCAGTTCGTCGCGGCAATTTTCGTAGAGGTTTTTCAGGATGGGTTCGTCGATGGCGTGGCTGCTGTCGTCGACCGGCAGGAAGGGAATCTTGACAAGACCGGCCTCGATGGCCTCGATCAACCCGAAATCGCTGACCACCCACGGAAAAAGCGAATAGGCCGGATAGCCGGATCCGGAGAGGTAGTAGGGTGTGGCCGAGAGGTCGTATACGGTGCGTACCTTGAACCGCTCGGTCACCGAGCGGATGCCGGAGAACCAGACGGCGGCGCGCTCGTTTTCGGTTTCGGAATTGTCGAGTTCGCTGTCCTTGCCCTTGGCGCGCGGCAAATAGCAGTGGTGAGCTTCATCGTTGATGACCAGCAGCCGGCGGCCAAGCTTGAAGCCGCCGAGCGTCCGGCGCAGAACCAGGGTTTGATCTTCCGTGGCGACGACCTTGCTGCCGTCCTCGCCCAGCTTGCCGTCGAAGGGAGTCCGCTTGTTGCCGGAAAGCTGGCGCGGCAGGAACTCGTGGTAATTGGTGACGATGAGACGATGCGCCAGTTCGCCCAGAGCTTCCCGGTAAGCCGGCGGCAGCAGGTAGCGCTGACGATAGTAGTCCTGCGCCTCGTGGGGGCTGTCGTGGCGCGGATCGGGAACGAGCACCTTGAGCCGGTCGCGGATGGTGATACCGGGCGCGACGACAAGAAAGTAGTCGCAATAACGGGTGTCGTTGCGGTATTCGCGCCGGTTCAGGTAGTGGTAAAGGATGAAACAGGCCATGACGACCGTCTTGCCGGTGCCGGTGGCCATTTTGTAGGCCTGGCGCGGCAACTGATCGGCGGCGGCATCCCCTGCCGTTTGCTGGCGCTGGCGAAGCTGGTTGAGGATGTGGGTGCCGGCATTGGATATTTCAGCGACTTCGTTGAGCCAGATCGCGGTTTCAACCGCTTCTTGCTGCGCGAAGAACAGCTTTTGGTGCGCTTCCCGCTCGGCGTTGGCAAACCAGTAAGTGAGCAGGTCGCGCGTTACCCGGCTGGTTACGCCGCGATAACCCGATTGCCGCCATTCCCGCACCGCGTCGCGCGCTTGATTGACCAGATGCTCGCCGTACTCGGCGCGCAGGTCGTTGACGTCGAACATGCTGCCTTGCGCCTGCTGGCCGACCGGCACTTGCGGCACATCGGGCGCGAAGACCCGGCGGCCCTGCCGGACATCCTTGTAATTGAGGTTGCCCTGGACATCGGTCGCGTAGTGCCGGGTCGGTTCGGCGTAGGGCGTGTTCAGGATCGGATTTTCCGCGGAGGCCATCGACGAGGTAACCGGCAGGTGAAAGCTGGATTCTAGCGTAACGGGAAAAGCCATAAGCGATGCCGTCAGAATAGTGAATGGTCTGGTGGCGTGGCGGCTGTGTTATCGTTTTCGTTCGCGCCAACGATTCCTGGAGAACACCCATGTCCGAACCCCTCTACCTCGCCAAGTCCGAAGACGGCTATCCTGCCCTGCTGCCGCAGATGGCCAACCGCCACGGGCTCATCACCGGCGCCACCGGCACCGGCAAGACCGTGACCCTGCAGTCGATCGCCGAGCGCCTGTCGTTTGCCGGGGTGCCGGTGTTCATGGCCGACGTCAAGGGTGACCTCTCCGGCATGGGCGCCGCTGGCGTCGTCACGCCCAAGCTCGAAGCACGCCTCAAGGACCTCGGCCTCGAAGGCTTCCAGCCCTATGCCAACCCGGTCGCCTTCTGGGATGTCTTCGGCGAGAACGGCATCCCGGTGCGCGCGACGATTTCCGACATGGGTCCGCTGCTGCTCGCCCGCCTGCTCAACCTCAACGAAACCCAGGGCGGGGTGTTGCAGCTGGTGTTCAAGATCGCCGACGACCAGGGCCTGCTGCTGCTCGACCTGAAGGATCTGCGGGCGATGGTTCAGCACGTCGGCGACAACGCCAAGAACTTCACGACCGAGTACGGCAACGTTGCCCCGGCATCGATCGGCGCCATCCAGCGCGGCCTGCTGACGCTCGAGGAACAGGGCGGCGACATCTTCTTCGGCGAGCCGATGCTCGACATCAACGACCTGATGCAGGTCGACGCCAACGGCCGCGGTGTCATCAACGTGCTGGCCGCCGAGAAGCTGGTGCAGTCGCCGGCGCTCTACTCGACCTTCCTGCTGTGGCTGCTCGCCGAGCTTTTCGAGCAACTGCCGGAAGCCGGCGACCTCGACAAGCCCAAGCTCGTCTTCTTCTTCGACGAAGCCCACCTGCTGTTCACCGATGCCCCGCAGGCGCTGACCGACAAGGTCGAGCAGGTGGTGCGCCTGATCCGCTCCAAGGGCGTCGGCGTCTACTTCGTCACCCAGAACCCGCTCGACGTCCCGGAAAAGATCCTTGGCCAGCTTGGCAACCGCGTCCAGCACGCGCTGCGCGCCTTCACCCCGCGCGACCAGAAAGCGGTGCAGGCGGCGGCGCAGACGATGCGCGCGAACCCGAAATTCGACGCCGCCACCGTCATCACCGAGCTCGGTGTTGGCGAGGCGCTGATTTCCTTCCTCGACGAAAAAGGCCGTCCGAACGTCGTCGACCGCAGCATCGTCTTCCCGCCCGCCTCGCGCCTCGGCCCGCTCACCGCCGGCGAGCGCCAGGCGCTGATCCAGGCGTCGCCGCTGCTCGCCACCTACGGCGAGACGGTCGACCGCGAGTCGGCTTATGAAGTGCTGAAGGGCAAGCCGGCTGCGCCCGGTCCGGCGCCCGGTGCCATTCCCGCCCCGCCAGATC
>ERZ761603.1696-NODE-1696-length-16126-cov-12.287661_pt1 | contig 16126 bp, 17 predicted proteins | sample MGYA00511879_ERZ761603 | MGnify/ENA primary metagenome ERZ761603 (study PRJEB28899, sample SAMN02850040) | bioreactor sludge metagenome | biome: EBPR Sludge; feature: EBPR Bioreactor; material: flocular biomat | place: Australia: Thorneside Wastwater Treatment... | reverse complement strand
CACCGGATTTTGATTCCGGCATTCGAAGGTTCGAATCCTTCTTCCCCAGCCAGTAAATTCAATGGGATAGAGAACAAGGAACGCTAGCCCCTTTTGATTTGGTGCAGCGGTGGTGCACTGAGCGGCAACAATGCAGACATATGCACCAGCCGACGCGCCCCGCGCCGCCCCTGTATTGGCGGCCCATTGCGGGCGATCTGCACCAGGCAGCGCCCTTACCTGCCGTCGCTCGCCTTCGTCGCCTTCCCGAATTGCACCAGGAATGCGCCATGCCCCGACCGACGCCGGCCGGATCGCCGCCCGCCGCCTTCCTGGCAGATCGCTGCTGACACGCGCCGGCTTGCCGATCCACACCAGCGCCGGCCTGGCCCTGGCACTGCGCCTCCTGACCGCCCGTCATGCGGCTTGCAAATGGCGCGTTGGCCATCGTCGCCGCGGCAAGCCACCTGCCGGGCTACGCTGTGCCCAGCGGAACCACGCCAGCGGCTTGCGCCCCTGGGTTTTTTTCCCTGCTACCGCCGCCCCCTCCCCGCCATCAGGGGCTTGCGACTCGCCGCTGGCTACCGTGTGCCCGCCTGGGCCGCCCGCGCCCCTGCAAGCGCCCGCAGTAAAGCCAGTCAGGGGCCAGCAAGTTACATAACGAGGAATTATCCGCAGCCTGTCGGCTGCTCGGCTCCCGCCCGGATAATTTTCGTTATGCAAAATGCCGGCCCAGCGTTACGCGCCCCGCCCGCCCTGGCTGTCGGGCTGCGCCGGCTCGCACTGCGTTGCTCGTTTTCGGCTCGCCCGCGTGCCACCCGTCCGCCCCCGGAGGTGGCTCCCCAAGTCGACGCTGGCGCGACGGCGATCTGTGGATAAGTAGCTTTTTTTGCCGTCGCTGCACCATGAGTGCAAATTACCGGGGGCAGGACATCACAAAATCACTAAGAATCACGCTATAGCGTTATCAGGTTACCGGATATATTATCTGTTATTGACATTATTTGCCCCTTTCGATATGCTATTGCCATCATCGGAAAGGGGGCGGCAATGGCATACGTTCAGAAGCGCATCAACGGCGACGGCTCTCCCTCGTATCGGGTGCTGATCCGCCTCAAGGGCTACCCGTCCGAATCGGCGACCTTCGCCCGCCTGACCGACGCCCGCGATTGGGCCAGGACAACCGAAGCGAACATGAAGGCCGGCCGCCACTTCGGCGAGGCCAAGCGGCATACCCTGTCCGAACTGATCCGCGACTATTCGGCATGGAAGGCAAACCGCATCCGGCATTTCGACGAGCGGAAACCCATCCTGGCCCGCTGGGGGGCGTTGCTAGGCGACTGCGCCCTGGATGCGGTAACGCCTTCGAAGATCGCCAGCGCCCGCGATGATCTGCTGAAAGAGCCGGTGCAGCGCGGCGGGCCGAAGGGCAAGACCAAGAGCGGGGCCACGGTCAATCGGGCAATGGCTTACCTGTCGGACGCCCTCGCCTATGCCGTCAAGGAAAAGCAGTGGCTAGAGCGCAACCCCTGCGAGCGGGTATCCAAGTTCAAGGAATCGCCCGGCGTGGTGCGCTACCTCTCCGACGCCGAACGCGATGCACTACTGAAAGCCTGCCAAGAATCCAGCAATGCCCATATTTACCTGGCCGTGGTGCTGTCCCTGACCACGGGCGGGCGGCAGTCCGAGGTATTGGGCCTGACCTGGGGGCAGATCGATTTCAAGCGCCGGCTGATCGCCCTGCGCGATGGCGAAACGAAGAACGGCGAGGGCCGCGTGTTGCCCCTCGTCGGCAAGGCATTCGACATGCTGCAAGCCCGCCACCAGGCGCGGCAGGCCGAAGCCGAGAAAGACAAGGCGCGCCCGCTGCGGCCGAATCCCGAAGCCGAGGCGATGCGCCGCCGCCTGGCGGAAATGGTGTTTCCGCCCTCAAGGCCAAGCGCAACCGGCAACCCGATCCAATTGCAAGTTGCATGGAATCGAGCCCGCGAAGCGGCCGGCCTGGGGCATTGGGAGGGCGAAGGCGAGGCCCGCAAGTTCCGGCCCGATTTCCGCTGGCACGATCTGCGGCATACGGCCGCGTCATACTTGGCCATGCAGGGAGTCTCCCCGCTGGAAATCTCGAAAATTCTTGGGCACAAGACGATGGCAATGGTAAGCCGCTATTCGCACCTCGCGCCCTCTCATATCAACGAGCTTAGCGACAAGCTGGCGACACGGATGGGGTTGCAATGAGTTCATCACGTTCTAAGGGCATACCGGAGTGGGAGGACTTCGCCACCTTCCGCGAGATGGGCGAGCTTGAGCATGTTTGCGACTTGTTTGAGTCAGCCGCCAAAGAAGATGCCGGTATTGCGGACATCGCAGGAGAAAACTCGTATCTGATTAAGCGTCTTGTGGCGCAGGATATCCATTCGCGTGATTTGCTGGAAAGCGAGCGACCGGGGCTGTATCAGAAAACATGGATGGCCGAGCTGATAACATGTCTATACGCGCGGCTTGACAAGATAGTCGAGAAGCCATACCTATTGCAGGATGATTTACCCGACCTGCTGCTTGATTTCCACAAGGTCATGATCGCTGCTCATGAAATCTACGATCCTGTTCGCCGCAACGGGTTGATTGCCAAGGCTACAACGGACGCGATTTCCGAGCGGGCGCGGAAGGCGGTTAATGTGCGACATGAAGCGCCTGGCGGTGCCCGCGATCTGCGCCTAGAGGCGTGGCGGCTGTTTGGTTCCGGCGACTATGGCACCAAGAAAGACGATGCCGCCGAACCCATTTCAAAGAAACTTGGCGTGGCGTACAGCACGGCCCGCAAGTACCTGCGAGGCAATCCCCCGAGAATCAAGCCGCCGCCTAGCCGGTACGCGTAGCGGCTAGGCGCTACATGTAGGGAGGATTCTCAGCGGGTTGCTGCATGTGTTGAATCCGTATTCGTTCGCTGGCAATCGCTAGCGACACTAAACGGAGATCACAACATGCAAACCCAAGCAGCTAGCACGCCGGCCGCCGCTTCGGCCCCGGCTCCCCTGGCGGCCCCCGAGCGCCGCCGATTCGTCACCATCAACGAGTGCTCCACCATCCGCCCGTTTTCGGCGCAAGCCCTGCGGGATATGAAGTTCAAGGCATTCGACCGCAAGAACAGCCGGGGCGAGGTTATCCCCGGCAACGGTAGCGGCCCGGCTGGCGTGTGGGTGCAGATCGGAACTAAGGTGCTTGTCGACCTTGGCGCCCTCGACCGCTGGATTGAGTCCCGCAAGGTTACGCGGGCCGATGACTAAGGGCGCGCCATGAGGGACATTCCAGCCAAACCCGAAGAAATCGACCTGGCAATGGCACCGCTGCCGCTGGTCGCCGAACGCCTGCGGGCCGATCTGGTCGCCATCGGGCAGGACAAGGCATGCGGCGAATGCGGCGGGGCGTTTTCATCCGACCGGCCGGCGCATGGCGTGGTTCGCCACGTCGCCGCATCGATGGCCGGTATCAGCATGGTGCATTACCTCGTTTGCGTACCGTGCGCCAGCGAGGCCCGGCAACGCGCCAAGGCGGGCGGCAGCGTGGCCACGGATGGGCACCGCACCCTGTCACTCAGCATGCACTTGCTGGGCGGCCATTCGGCGACGGGAGGACAGTCATGACGACGATCACCGAACGCATGGAATACGCCAGCGCCGCCGCCCATGACTTCGCCGATGCGGCAATGGTGCAACTGTTCAAAATGCTGGGCATCTATGAGCGCATCGGCGACAAGACGGCCGCCAAGCATCATCCGGTGTTGCTCGCCGCCCTGATCGAAGCGGCGGCCAAGACCTACGCGATAGAGCGCCAATGCGAATCGGCGGAACGGATCGCCGACGCGCTGCGGGACATTGCCGACGCCCTCAAGGGCAATACCGCGCCATCGGTTACGCATCGGTCATTCTCGACACGATGGCTCCGCCGCGATTCAAGGGCAAGCCGAGCCGGTTTGTTGAGCCGGGAAAGGGAACGCAATCATGAGCGTACATCCTATCCGTCCTGGCTCACTGGATGGTAATCGGCCCGTCGACGTTGATTTTATCGACATGGCAATGGGCAACGATCCCGATGGCCTCGCCGCCAAGGGCGGCGGAAGGGGGGCAGCATGACCGGCGAGACGATCCGCACCATTGCGGCGGCGGCCCTGGCCCGCTTCGATACCGTCATTGACTGGCTGGGCATCGGCGGCGGCAAGATGCGGGGGCCGGAATACTTGGCATTGAACCCGCTGCGATCCGACGCCAAGCCGGGCAGCTTCACCATCAACCGCAATACCGGGCATTGGGCCGACTTCGCCACGGGCGACAAGGGCGGCGATCTGGTGTCCCTGGCGGCTTACCTGCGATCCGAAAAGCAGGGGGCGGCGGCCGTCGCCCTGGCTGGGTTTCTGGCCATCGATGCGGGCGACTTGCAGAAACGACCGCCAGCGCCCGAACGCGAGTCCAGCAAGGGGCAAAGTATCACCCGCCCCGAAAAAATCGAACAGCGGCCCGGATTCGGCGAGCGGTGGCGATACCTGCATCATGCCCGTCCCCGAGAATGCACCCGCGCCCCCCGCTTCGCATGCGCGGCACGGCAAACCCTCGCATCGCTGGGCTTACCTGGCGGCCGATGGGCGGGTGAATTTCTACCATGACCGTTACGAGCCGAAGGCGGCAGGCGAGCGCAAGCAGTTCGCCCCGCTTTCTCTGTGGCGGACGGCAGCCGGCCGGCTGGAATGGCGATTCAAGGCACCTACGGAACCGCGCCCGCCCTATGGCCTGCCTTCGCTGGTGGCGAAGCCCGGCCCGGCCGTGCTGACCGAGGGCGAGAAAGCCGCCGACGCGGCGGCGATCCTGCTGCCCGATGCCCCGGTGTTGACCTTCCAGGGCGGGGCGCAAGCCATCGGCAAGGGCGACTATTCCGCCTTCGCTGGCCGTGAGGTATGGCTATGGCCCGATGCCGACGAACCCGGCGACAAGGCCATGCAGACGGCGGCGGCTCGGTTGATCGCGGCGGGCGCGGGGCCGGTCAAGCGGTTTGACCTGGCATGCTTCGCCGCCACGCCGGGCACCGATGGCGAGGGGGCGGCGATCCTGACCGAAGGCGAACCGCTGGCCACGGGCGACGATGCCGCCGACTTGCTGGCACGCGGTTGGACGGCCGACCACCTGCGGCTGATCCTGACCCGGCCGGATGCCCTGATTCCCTGCAATCCCCCGCCTGCAAAAGTCGGCGCTGGCGGGACGGCACCCAACGACGGCAAGGCGGCCGGCGAGGGCGGCGAGGGATCGGGCCGGCGCTTCGAGCTGACCGATAAGGGCGTGCTGTACTACGAACCCGACAAAGCGCCGCGCTGGGTCTGTTCCTGGCTGAATGTGTCGGCGCGGGCGCGCAACCCGGCCGGGAGTGGCTGGGGAAAGCTGGTGGAATTCGCCGACCCCGACCGCAAGCCAAAGCAGCGCGTGATACCCGATGCGCTGCTGTCGGGCGACGGAACCGAGTTGGAACGCATCATGCGGGACGAGGGTTTGCATATCGCCCCCAGCGGTAAAGCCCTGCTGCGGCAATACCTGATCGAAGCCGCACCCAAGGCCCGCGCCCGTGTCACGAACCGCATCGGCTGGCACGATGCCGGCCCCGAGGGCGGGGTGTACGTGTTGCCCGATACCGCCATCGGCACAGCCGCGGAAGCCTGGCTATGCGAGGCCGAAGGGAGTGCGTCGAGCACGTTTGCCCAACGCGGCACCCTCAAGGGCTGGCAGGAAGAAATCGCCGCCCGCTGTGTCGGTAATTCCCGCCTGGCGTTTTCCGTGTCGGTCGCCTTCGCTGCACCGCTGCTTTCCCTGACGGGCGGCGAGGGCGGCGGCTTCCACTTCCGCAGCAGTTCATCAGACGGCAAGACAACGGCCTTGCACGTGGCGGCCAGCGTGTGCGGTGGGCATGATTACATGCGGCGCTGGCGGGCGACCGACAATGCTGTCGAGGCTATCGCCTTGCAGCATTGCGACGCGCCCCTGTTGCTGGATGAGATCGCCCAAATCGACCCCAAGGCGGCCGGCGAGATCGCCTACATGCTGGCCAATGGCAGCGGCAAGATCCGGGCGGGGCGCACGGGCGGGGCGCGTGAGGTAGCGCAATGGCGCGTGCTGTTCCTGTCGGCGGGCGAGATCGGCCTGGCCGAACATATGGGCGAGGCCGGCAAGATCATGCGGGCCGGGCAATCGCTGCGCATGGCGGAGATTCCCGCCGACGCCGGGGCCGGGCTGGGCATCTTCGACAACCTGCATGGCTTCGATGACGGGGCCGCCTTCGCCAAGGCGCTGGCCAAAGCCTGCCGGCGCAACTTCGGCGGGGTGTTCCTGGCTTACCTGGGCGAGCTGGTCAAGTGCCAGCATGACATCGCCGACACGGTGGCGAAGGCACTCAAGGCATTCGAGGCGGCATGCCTGACCAGCAATGCGCACGGGCAGGCGCGGCGGATGGCAGATCGCTTCGCCCTCTTCGGCGCGGCCGGCGAATTGGCGACAAGCTGGGGGCTGACTGGCTGGCCGCAGGGAGAGGCTATGCAGGCGGCACGGCGCTGCTATGAGGGCTGGCTATCGCTGCGCGGCGGCGCGGGCGATCATGAGTCCGGTTCGATGCTGGCCCAAGTGCGGCGCTTCCTTGAGGCGCACGGCGAGGCCCGTTTCGTGGATTGGAACCGCCCCGCCACGAAAGACGATCACGCCCCCCGCGTCATGAATCGCTGCGGCTATCGGCGCTATGACGAGGTGGACGGGCCGCACTGGTACATCTTCCCCGAGAGCTTCAAGGCCGAAGTCTGCAAGGGCCACGATTCGAAGACGGTAGCCGCCTTGCTGCAACAGCGTGGTTATTTGGAAGTGCGATCCGCTCAGAAAGATCGATCCGCTTTCGTGTCGCGGCATAGCCTGCCCGGCGAGGGGCAGCGATGGGTGTATCACATCCTGCCGGCGATCATGGAAGGCGGCAGCGATGGCGATTGATTGGGGCACGTTGCTGCCGGCCCAGCCAGCGGCGGGGCCCATGCCGACGCGGCCGGCTGTGCAGACGCCTGCGCCTGGCGCGAACGGGGGCGGCGTGGACGTGGCGGACGCGGCCGGGGACGGTATTGATGCCGGCGACGAAGGCGACCGGGAAGCCTGGGAGGAACGCGCAGCCATCATCGAATTCGAGGGCGGGCAGGATCGGCGGGCGGCCGAAGCCCTGGCCACTGCCGAGAAACGGAAGCGCGGGCGGGCTTCCGTGTGGGCGGCCCGTGCCGGCGATGATCGCCGCTATTGCCCGGAATGCGGGCATTACCAGGAGTTCCGCTGCACGATTGCCCAGCCGGGCGGGCTGGTGTCGGCGGCCCATGGCTATATGCCCGTGCCCGACATCCTGCACCGCTGCGAAGGCTTCGCCCCGCTGCTGGATGATCCCGACCAGCGGCCCGGCGTGAAGCGGTGGCCCTGGCTGTTGCAGCCGCACTATCGGCCCGTTTCGCCCGGCCGGTTGGCACCCCGGCAACCAACCCGAAACCCGAGCGGGCGGGCTTCGGCCTAGTTGCCGGTTATTGCCCGTTGCGAAACTAGACCGGCTAGACCGGTGCCAGATCGATACTGTTAGCATTTTTGTCTAGGCGACACCTGGCAACCATGCGGGTTTGCGGGCAACTAGACCGGTTAGACCGGTTAGACCGGCCAAAAATACATGAGCAAGGATAAGACAAGGCAGCGCGGCCCCAAGGATGGGAGCGAGCAGGAATAGATGTGCGCGAGTGTTGCGGCTGGTTTGCCTGGCTGGCAATCCTGCCGGCCAGCCGGGGGGGCGCTGAATCTCTAGGTGCATGGCACCGTAGACCGGTCGCTCCAATAGATACATTTACCCGCGAAACGGATAGGGGGCATCAAATCTCTAGGCGATCAAGCCGCAGGACCGGGCGCATAGACAGATTTTTATGAGCTGAGGTTTCGGGGTGGGGGGGTAGGACAGGCGGGTCGCCTGGGCCGACAGATCGGCGGAGATCGCTGCCGCAGCGCCGACCAGGCGAACGGAAACAGCATTCGGCGGAACCCCTCAAACCCCCTTGCGAGGTAGTCCGGTATCTATGATAGATTGATATTTTCATTGATTCATCATATAGACAAACCCCGTACACTTTTCCCCTGTCACCCTCCCGCCGATCCTGTCCCTTGACTCTTGCTCATCCATTTTCGACCGGTCTAATCGGTCTAACCGGTCTAGTCGCCCGCAAACCCGCATGGTTGCTAGGCGTCGCCTAGACAAAAATGCTAACGGTATCGGTCTGGCACCGGTCTACCCGGTCTAGTTGCAACATCGGCAGCAAGCCACAATCACGCGACGGCCCGCCCACCCTCGCCGCCGCCCCGGTTTTTCGCCCCTTTGGGGAAAGACCGACCGCGCAGAAGATACCTGTCGAAACTCCCTCAACGGCGGGCGCGGTTTTTTGAAATGCGGACAGCCGGTGTAGGCGCTTCGCCGGGGTGTAGCTGGGGTGTCGCCGGTTTGCATTTGGGCCGCCGTCGCCGGGTTGGTGCGCCTGCATTGCTTGGGCTGGGCCGCTTCGCCGCCTCTTGCACTCTGTAACCTAAACGCTACAATGAGTCATGTACCAGATCGAGCATTACCTGTCCCGCGATGGCCGCGACCTATTCGCCGAATGGCTGGCTTCGCTGGCGGATCGCCGGGCGCGGGCCTTCACCCTGGCGCGTGTCGGGCGCATGGAAGCCGGCGCATTCGGCGACTGCAAGCCAGTGGGCGCGGGCGTGTGGGAAGCGCGTATCGACTACGGCCCCGGCTACCGGGTCTATTACGCGCGGGCCGGTAGTCGCCTGATCGTGTTGTTGATCGGCGGCGACAAGCGCAAACAGAAAACCGATATCGGGAATGCCGTGGACTACTGGAACGACTGGCAGGAAAGGAACCGAAAATGAACCGAGCATCGCGCCCCCACGCCGAAGCGGTTATCGAACTGCTGCGGGACGATCCCGCCTTCGCCGATGAATACCTGCAAGCAGCAATGGAACAAGCCGACCAGGAAGGCGGCCGCGAAGCGCTGTTGTCGGCGCTGCGTCATGTCGCTGAAGCGCAAGGCATGGCGCAGGTAGCCGAACGGGCCGGCATTCAACGGGAAAGCCTGTATCGCGCCCTGTCGCCGAAGGGCAACCCGACCTTGAAAACGCTGGTGGCGGTGCTGGAAGCGGCCGGCCTGCGCCTAGCGATCACGCGCCGCGACGAGGCGCACGGCCTGAGCCGCTGACCGGCGATGCGCGTCAAGCTGTCAGACGTGCAAATGCGCGTCTATGAGGACGCAAGCAAGTCTATCCAGCCGCCCCGTTGCCGGCAAAACCGCCGCCCACGGCCGGGCAATCGTTCCTGCCCGGCCTGGGCTTGGCGGTGTCGATCGTGGCCGCGTTCGCGTTCCTCGCGTGGTGGGATGGCTTCCTGTCGGCGTAGCTCCGGCGCTTCCTGAATCTCCTGAATCTCCCCCTTGACGCCCGCCCGCCATCGGGCGCATCATTCGCCCACGGTGCTCAACACACCTCGCATAGCGGAAATCCGCTTCCGTCAGACCAGCGGATTTTTTACGTCCATAGCTTTTGCTATGGCCGGGAAGTGGGCAGTACTACAACAGCCTTCGGGCGAACGCTGCCAGCGGTCTATGCGCCGTGTTGAAGTTCCCGGCCGCCCCTCAACAGGGCGAATTCAACGAAGCGCATAGGAGGCCATCATGGCTAGAGCAACTGCAACCCCCGACGCGGCCAGGCATGCCCGCGATCCACGAATTCCATTGTCACGGGCACAGCGCCCGGCCGATCTGGCGATGGCGCAAGCCGAACTGGAAGCGGCCCGCCGTGCGGCCCTGGCCGTGATTGGCCATGAGGCCGTCGCCCGGCTGGAAGGTGCGGCCGAACGGCTGGCGCTGGCCCGTGCGGCGGACGATGCCGACACGCCGGAAGCCGCCCCCGCCCGGCGTTTCGTCACCATCGCCGAATGCGCCACGCTACGGCCGTTTTCGAAAGCGGCCTTGCGCGATCTGAAATTCAAGGCATTCGACCGCACCAACAGCCGGGGCGAGGTTGCACCCGGCAACGGCACCGGCCCGGCCGGTGTGTGGATGCAGATCGGGGCGAAGGTACTGATTGACCTGCCGGCCTTCGATGCCTGGCTGGAAGCGCACAAGGCGACGGCGCAGGCCGGGAAAGGATGGCTGCAATGAGCGCCCGCGCTTCCGCCCCCGTGAAAATCTCGCCCTCCCATGCCTCGCAGATCGAACGCGGCTTAATCGAACTGCGCCACGCCTGCGTGTGCCTTGACGATCTGATCGGCAACAAAGGGGGGACGAATGCTCCGCCGTCCTGGCGCTGGTGCAGAAGGCCGGCGCTTACATCGAAACCGCCTTGCGCGATGCCGCCATTCTCGACGGGCCGGCCGTTGTCGGCACTGCATCCGACTGGCTGGATATGGTGGGCGGGCAGGAGGTAACGGAATGAACGCGACGAAGAAAACGAACGCCCCGCCGATCACCTGGAGGCCGCTGTGCTATCAGTCCGAACACCCAATGCTGCTGACAATCCGGCCCGACGCGAGCGCAAACGATATTTCGAATTGGCTGCATGCCCGCCTGGGGATGTTGGATGCAATGACGACTCTGACCTATGGCGCAGCCGCTGCGCTTGATCTTGCCGACGATGCGGCAGATTACTACCTGCGGGCCTGCGCCGAACTGGCGAGCGAATGCCGGGCGCTGTTTTCCGAGCTTTCCCGCGTTGCCAGTTTTGAAGCGAAGGTGGCGCAGTCATGAGCGCCCGCACTTCGCCCGCCACCCCGCGCCGCCGTGGTGACGTGTTGATCGGCAAGGCGCTGGCCACGTTGGATCGCCGCTTGCGCCATGCCGGCGAGTCGCTGGGATCGCCCTATGCCGTGCGGGAGTTCCTGCAACTGCGCCTGGCTGAGTTGGAGCACGAGGTATTCATGGTGCTGTTCCTTGATTCGCAAAACCGGATGATCGAATGGCGGGAGATGTTTCGCGGCACCGTCACGCAAACGAGCGTCTATCCCCGCGAGGTAGTCAAGGCGGCGCAGGCCTGCAACGCCTCTACGCATCGACGCCGGCCGCGAGCGCCCGCTATCGTTCGCGGAATCCGGTTTGCTGTAGCTGCCCGGCCTGCGGCACCAGCGGCGCGGCAATCGTCCTACCTGGAGCGGTTGCCGCGTTTGCTTTTGCGGCCGGCGTTCGATGGCCGAAAAGTCGGTGCTGGTGGGACCGCGGATAGCCTGTTCAGATGGTGCACCCTTGGTGCACTGGCGGAAAAATTCGGGCAGTTATTCACCATTAGCAGTAATGTGGGTTAGAATCCGAGCCCTTGATTTTGTTATTGTTTTAATCGCTGGTCTATTGTAAGTATTTGAACCGCCGGGATTTTGATTCCGGCATTCGAAGGTTCCAATCCTTCTTCCCCAGCCAGTCAATTCAAGGGGGTAGCGATCACAAGCGCTAACCCTTTTGCATTTGGCGCAGTCGTGAGAGCTTGTGAAGAAATCGTCGCGAGCAGGTCGAGATGCAAAGCGCGAGCGAGTGAGCAACGCCGCAGATCGACCGCGCAGTAGATTTATTCACAAGCTCTGAGCGGCACCCATGCGACGGATCGCAGCCAATGGGTCGGCCGCGGCGACTCGACGATTGAGGTGGAAGGCTGGACCCATTCGTTCCGGACGAAATGCGCGAAGTGTAGTGGTGTGGTCAAGCTATTTCGGACACCCCGATAGGTTGTTTGGCTGCCATTTGGGTTGCGTAGGAATTCGGCAGCGGGTAACCGAGTTTGGCGTGAAGGCGGGCGCGGTTGTAAACGGCCGACGATGTAGTCGGTCATGTCCCGAGTGGCCTCGGCATGGTTGGCATAGGAGATGTGCCAAACGCGCTCCACTTTGGGATTCAGGAAGAAACGCGCCATGACAGCGTTGTCCCAACAGTTGCCCTTACGGCTCGTGCTGGCGACGAAGTAGTGCTGAGCGGGTAAAGCCCGATAGGCATCACTGGCGTATAGGCTATCGTGGTCCGAATGGACGATCGACGAAATGAACGCCACGCCTGTTGTCTTTCGGTGGAAGAAGTTCGATATAGAGGGGTTGCCTGATTAAGTATCCGTTTTAGTGGAACGATCTACTAGTGCCGGAGGAAGCTCCACAGGGTAGCAATGCCTTCGAGTACGAGGTCAGCAACGCCACCTTCAAGCAGTTCGCTACGCTTTCTGTGCTGCATTTGCGTCCGCAATCGTTCGTTTGCGATCAGCACCTCGGCAGAGGGATGGAAATCGAGACGCTGCGGCAGCTGAGCCTGACTGGCAAAATTCTCAAGGGCACGGTGGACCGCATCGGGGTCGAGAACGACAATCGGTGCTCGACAGTGCCCGCACACGCTATCACGCCGGATGTCAACGGGTGCGCCGCAGCTTGCGCAGCGAATCGTCTGCACCCGGCTTGCCAGCTCCTGTACTTCCGCAATGGTCAGCTGCCTGACAAAGCCTTTTTCGATCATGAACGCGGAGAACGCGCTGAAGCGACCATGTCGTTGCGGACATCGACTGTAAGCGAAGCGCCCTGTATGCGTATAGTCCAGGCAATGCGCCAGCGTTTCGCAACACTGCGGGCAGCGCAGCGTACTACGCCACGGTTGACGAAGGTCGCCCTGGTGCTCGTGCACCAGACGAAACAGCTCCAGCACACCGGCCGGCGCGAGTTGAGTGCTTTCGAACTCGTCAAACCAGATCCCTTGGCAGGCAAAGCAGAGATCGAGAGCCACCTCGCCGTTGAGTCGATGCGGGAAGCGCTGTATCGACATAGGCAAGCTGCAGCTTGGACATGACCGCGGGGCCGGCATCACCGTTCGCCCTGAAGCGCTCGCAGGCGTCATGCAATCAGCCCTTCACGATCCGGCGTCGCTTCGAACGACCGAGAATCTGACTTGAAGACGTGGAAGCTGATCAGGCAGCACTCGGCAGTCCACATCATGCGTCAAACCGGCGCACCCAGAACAGTTCATGCCGGCGCACCGCCTTGCGAAAGAACTCGTTTTCCCCTGTTCTCGGCCAGTGGCGACCCGCAAGCACCCGTTGAATCATCCGTCGTGCACGCTGCTTGACGGGCAGGCGATCCTGCAGATCGTGGTGCATGGCCAGCGCCATGGCTTTGTCGAGCTGCTCTTCGGAAGTCAATGACAGGCTCCACAAGCCATCGGCCGGCAAGGGCGCCAGGGTTGGAGGCAGAGCGACCCCATTGCCTGCTGGACCCATCGGCCAGCGGTCGTTATCGTAAAGATGGTTACTGTAGAGGAGGGCAATCTCCGGCTTCCAACTGGATAGCTGCGCCGCCTGATCGATCGCCAGCGAAGTGGCAAAGTGATCGGGATGCGGGTCAAGTTCCGGGTGCGGGGTAAGGACGACCTCTGGGCGAAAGTGTTCAAGAAGGGCGGCCAGGTCGGCAACGAAATTCTTGCCGCAGGCAACGCCATCTTCGTCGGCCGGCAGCCGCAGCGGGTTGTGCCGGCGTGCCTTGCGCACGTCCCTGGCACCCGACTCGCGGGAGCCGACAGGCAGCTCGGGCTCAGCCAGCATCGACGCCAATTGCAGGCAATAATAGCCGAGCTGCACACAGCGGCTCTGCGGCACGCCTCCCCACAAAGGAATCGCCTGACTATCCCAGACCCGCAGGCGACCTTTGAGCTGCGCCGCCTGCGCGGCGTCGAGCCCGAAGCGCTGGTAGCGTTCAGCGTCGACCTCTCCTTGAGTGACGGTGACAATGACTACGTCCGAGGCACGGTGATACAAGCCGAACGCAGCCAACTCGGCATCATCGGCATGCGGCGCCAAGACCATGAGCCGACGTTGAGCGTAGTCTGGATTGGCGACTGTGTACAGGATGCCGGTCGTCGCCAAGTCGCAGAAGCGTCCTTCGATCGGCAGCTCGCTCATGCCGACCGCCACGGCCTGTCCGGAGAGGTTCAGGTAACGCAGACCGCGCGCCCCGCGTTCGAAATCCTGGCGGTCGTCTCCGATCCATACATGGGGGTCCAGGAAATGACCCAGCCGCGTACTGCGCACCTCTAGGGCCAGGATCAAGGTCTCACCAAGCGCAAGCGGCTCGCTCAATCGCAGTCGACCGTCTGCCAAGGTAACGGCTTGCGCTGCCGTTTCCGGGGAAAACCTGTACATGTAATCGTCACGCGCCGAGTAGAAGATGTGGTCTGCAAACCACGCTTCGTGCGCAACCCAGCCAAGAAAGAGCACCAAGGGGATCAGCCACCAGGAGACAAGAATGGCAAACGGTGTCAACAGGACCAAGGTCACCCACAAGACCAGGCGTTTCTGTCTACGGTGGCGCTGCAACAACTTTTCCTTGCGTGAGTTCATGGTCAATCCGGCAGTTGGATCGCGGGGAGCGAGACAGCAAGTCTGTTCTGGCTCTAGATTTTATAGACCGGCACCCGGTGACACCAGCGCTCCTTGTAGCCTGGGTCGGCGCGACCGAAGGAATAGCGCAGCGGCTTGCCGAGCTGCCGCGCTTCGTCCCAGGCGGCTTGCGTATTGATGAAGGTCAGTACGCTCCCCGGACTGAAGTCGCTCATTTCGGGATCGACACCGCCATTGATGTACTCGAACGAAAGCCATCCCGGAGACTCCACGCGATACACGATCTGGATCGCAATGGGACGTTGCTCACGCATCAACACCGAACCCCTCATGAACTCGCGCAACAAGGTAAAAACGTCACCAAGGTGCGACTTCCCCTTCGGCGCGAAGCCCCAGCGACGCTGAAACAGATCCGCGTAGGTCAGGGCTTGCTGAACCGGCGACAGGTCGAGAATCGGTTGCACGCAGCCGCCTGATTGTTCGAACAGCCGCAGTTCCCGGCGCTGGTTGTAGCGGAATTTTACCGAGTACTCCTGTGGCGCACGTGCGATCGCCAAACCTTCGACCTGTAACCGGAGGCCGGCAATCTGTTCCGCGTTGATCTCCGAAATGTAGCGCATGCGCTGTCGCACCGGCACTTTGGCGTTGTCCGCAATCGGCAGGATGACTTCCGCGTTGCCCAGATCGAAGACACCACGCTGACGGCGTGCCTTGAGTACATCCTTCGAAAGCGCAAGCGCATCGCCCCAGCAGGGAATCGCTGCCAGGACTTCACCGCCTACCGACCAAGCCAGGTAGCGCACGGGGATCCGAGCCAGATTTGCCAGCCGTTCAACTATCACAGGATGCGTCGCGACACTGCCCCCGAAACGCTGCCACGCTTCAGCATAGACCGCGGCGTCCACTTCGCTCCAGCCGCGTTCGCGCCAGCTGCGCAAGAGGCTCAACATTCCGCCGAAATTCCCGCCGGCGGACGATCGATGGCACGCCTGGCCGTACCTGATCTGACCCGGCAAGGATCGACGTCCTGGGTCCACTGACGTCGTACCACCGCTTTGCCGAGCGCACGCACGCATACGCTCATGGCAGATACGACTCGATCCGACCGCATCGCCTCTTCTCCTCACCCACCGGCAAAGGTGAGAATGTACCTTGTTTTTTTCGCGTCGGCCGCGCCGAGCAGACAAACCACGCAGTGTGCTCTCCTGTCGTCTTTCAAACCACGCGCCTGTTCTTGCATCCCACTACAGATGGCGGACAATGCCGATTTGACCGGTCACCAGGACCCGGTCGCGCCTTGTCAGAAAGGCAGTCCAGTTTGCTTCTCATGACACCCAGCAGCGGCGTCACAGCCGACATCCTGCCGCCGGCCCCAGCCGGCGGACCGAAGATCACGGTCGCCGACGCGCGTGGAGTTCGTGTCAATGAAGCCGCAGCGCGGATCAGCGTCATCATCCCCACCTATAACTACGCTCACGTACTGCCGCGCGCCCTTGATTCTGTACTCAATCAGGACTCGATCGACAGGGAGGTCATTGTCGTAGACGACGGTTCGAACGACAACACCGCGGAAATATTGGCAGTCTATGGGAAGCGCTACCCCGAACTGCAGGTGATTCGTCAGGCCAACGCCGGCGCTGCGGCGGCACGTAACCGGGGGATCCGTGCCGCGCATGGCTCGCATGCACTGCTCCTTGACGCCGACGATGAGCTCC
>ERZ761603.1694-NODE-1694-length-16130-cov-22.036703_pt1 | contig 16130 bp, 15 predicted proteins | sample MGYA00511879_ERZ761603 | MGnify/ENA primary metagenome ERZ761603 (study PRJEB28899, sample SAMN02850040) | bioreactor sludge metagenome | biome: EBPR Sludge; feature: EBPR Bioreactor; material: flocular biomat | place: Australia: Thorneside Wastwater Treatment... | reverse complement strand
ATGAGTTATGAGTTATGAGTTATGAGTTATGAGTTATGAGTTATGAGTTATGAGTGATGAGTTATGAGTTATGAGTTATGAGTTATGAGTTATGAGTTATGAGTTATGAGTGATGAGTTATGAGTTATGAGTTATGAGTTATGAGTTATGAGTTATGAGTTATGAGTGATGAGTTATGAGTTATGAGTTATGAGTTATGAGTTATGAGTTATGAGTTATGAGTTGTGAGTTGTGAGTTGTGAGTTGTGAGTTGTGAGTTATGAGTTATGAGTTATGAGTTATGAGTGATGAGTTGTGAGTTGTGAGTTATGAGTTATGAGTTGCGGATTACCCACTACTATCTACCACCACTAACAACTAACCACTAACCGCTAACGCTAACCACTTATAACTAACAACTAACAAATCCGGTAATTTTGTTTACCTTTGCCCGATTTATCACACAAAAGAGCATAATTAACCATCAACCTTTACCTTTAAAAGCAAAATTAATTTTAATGAAACTCATCACCGCAGAGCAAATAACCGCCGTTATCAATGAAATAGAAGGTTTAGAATTAGACAAACTAAACGAGCGAGTGGCAAAACTCACTTCGCAATATCCTACGCTGCTTGGTTTTTTGCTATCATTTGAAGAAGAAGACGAACTGTCAGACAACGATTTAAACACCTTGTTCTATTCCGGCATCATACTCATAGAAATAATGCTTAAAGAAGGTTACACCATACCGGAAATTGACGCAGACGAACTAAATGAAATGTATGAAGAAGAGTTTGATACCTTCATGGAAACCGTTGAAAACAGCCCCGAAAACGTTGATATTGACGCCATCATAGAGGCACATGACCAGCCATTTCTGTTAGATTTTGTTTACGATGTAGCCCTAAGCGAAGAAATTGAAGAGGAAGATGCTTTTCTGTATATCAGAAGCGCACTAACAACGTTGGTAAATACCTTCCACCAAAAAATAGCCTAACCGCACCCGCACATTCATACAAAGCGCGCCCAAACCAGCCTGCAAATTTGCTCACAGGTAATAAAACTGTCAGTTATGAACCTTCAGGAAGCACTGCAAAGAATTGAAGCAGCAAATCGGGATAAAGCGCCTTTGCTCAACCTCTCTAATTGTGGTCTTACCCAAATACCCGATGAGATTTTTACCCTCACCCACCTTACCGAGCTAAAACTGGGGCATTGGTCTGATTATACCCAGCAAAACCGAAACAGGATAACACGCGTTCCTGCCCGAATTATTAAACTCACTAACCTTGAACTGCTCGACCTTAGCTGCAACCAGTTAGAAGAATTGCCCGATGAGCTGTCTGCCCTAACCAACCTTCATACCCTTGATATTAGCCGAAACCGCCTCAAACAACTGCCCCAAAGCCTCCAAAGGCTAACCCGCCTCCGCCTGTTAGATGCCGGATACAACCAACTCACACAAATGCCGGCTACCTTTGCCCGGCTTACCCGCCTACAGCGCCTAAACCTAAGCCACAACCAGTTGGAGCAACTGAATACCGATTTTTCGGAACTCATTCAGTTGCAACGCCTCGATATAAGCAATAACCAACTCAGCAGCCTGCCCGATGCCATTTGTCATTTACCTAATCTGCAACAACTTGCCGCAAATGGTAATCACCTTACCGCTCTCCCCAATAAAATAGGACAACTGACTAAGCTCCAAAGGCTGCACATAAACAATAACCTGCTCCAACAACTGCCCGATAGCTTTGCCCAACTTACCGCCCTACAACGCTGCTACCTTAGCGCCAATGCCCTCCAAAAACTACCCACTACCATAAACCAATGCCAGAGCCTGCAATTATTAGACCTTCACAACAACTTACTAAACCAACTGCCAACAACCATTACCCAGCTCCGCAAATTAGAATACCTCGACCTGCGCGACAATAACCTCACTACCCTGCCCGATGCACTAAAACAACTCTATAACCTGCAACTCTTAGACCTCCGAAACAATAAAATAAAAAAACTGCCCGAAGAAATTGCATGGCTACCTTCTATACAGTACTTCTACATTAACGATAACCCCATTGAATCGCCCCCGCCCGAAATTGCCCACCGCGGACTCAGCGCCATTAGGCACTACTATACCGAGCTAAACAAAGCCCACGAAAAAGACTACCTCTACGAAATTAAACTGCTGCTGGTAGGCGAAGGCAGAGTGGGTAAAACCACCCTATCGCGCGCCCTTACTCTTGCCGACTACCAATTTAAAGACGAAACCAGTACAGAAGGCATTGATATAAGTGAGTGGACAATACCCGCACAGGAACTGGGCATAGACAAAGATTTCCGCATCAATATATGGGATTTTGGCGGGCAAGAAATTTACCATGCCACACACCAGTTTTTCCTTACCAAACGCTCCGTTTACCTCCTTGTAACCGAATCGCGCAAAGAAGATAAACACGAAGATTTTTATTACTGGCTCAATATCATTCAACTGCTGGGCGATAAAAGCCCCGTAATGCTCGTACTTAATAAGTGCGACCAACCCACCAAAGACCTGCCCGTTAAAGAATACCAAAACAACTTTTCTAATTTAGTAGCTTTTAGCAAAATAAGCTGCCTGCCGGAGTACCGAGCCACCATTCAGGCGCTCAAAACCAAACTTAAAAACATACTTGCCAACAAAGAACTGCTGCCGCACTTAGGCTCGCCACTGCCCAAAGTATGGCTGGATATACGCGCCGAGTTAGAACAACTTAAAAAAGAAAACAAAGATTATATATCGCTCAAAGAGTATTACGCCATTTGCCGCAAACGCTACATTGATGAATCGGGCGCACTGTTTTTGAGCGACTTCTTTCATGATTTGGGCATCATCTTACATTTTCAAGACGACCCCGAACTCAAAAACATGATTTTCCTCAACCATGATTGGGTTACTACCGGCGTATATAAAGTATTGGATAGTCAGCGGGTAAAAAGCAAGCGCGGTCATTTTACCCTTAATGACCTTGAATTTATTTGGCAAGACGAAATTTACGCCAACCAACGCCGTCAGTTGTTGGCTTTAATGAAAAACCCGAAGTTTGAAATATGTTTTGAACTCAAACCCGGGTATTTTCTTGCCCCCCAATTACTTACCGTTGATGAACCCGATTTTACGTGGTACGCCAACAATCCGCTGCACTATGAATACCGCTACCGCTTTATGCCCAAAGGAATCCTTACGCGGTTAATGGTAAAACAGCACCGGTTTATTCATAATGCCGTGCAATGGCGCTACGGCGTACTGCTTAAATACGAAAAAACCGAAGCGCTGATTAGAGAAAAGTATTTTGACCGAAAAATAACCATTACCATCAGTGGCGAAAACCCCATTGAAATGCTGGAGCTACTGCGCAATTCATTAGATGAAATTAACGGCAGTTTCAACAATTTACAGCTACAAGAAATGCTTGCCTGCCGCTGCGCCAATTGTTTGCAAAGCGCCTACCCGCATTTTTACCCCATAGAACTCCTAAATAAATACGCCGATAAAGGTCTGTCGGAAATAATTTGCGAAAAAAGCCTCCAAAGCATCAACATATACCTACTGGCCCAAACTGCCTTTAAAGCATTTTTACCCGTTACCCACGATGCAGATGATTTGTTTGAACAAGCAGACTCCACCCCGCCACCACCACCGGAAATAACAGAGCTACCCGATAAAACAACCGATGAGCCTGCGCCACCCCCCCATGAGGAGCCTGCCCACACAAAACAGGCAGCCGCGCCGCCTCCGGTGCGCCCCCCTTTGCGGCGGTTAAGCAGGGGTTTTGTGCTGCTGGTAGCCCTTTCGGCGCTGCTTATATTTGGCGCTACGGCTTTGGTAATCGTCAATACGCAATGGTGGTGGGCATTACCCGCATCGGGCGCTTTGATTTTATTGCTGTTAATTGCTTACTACTTTTTTACCAAACCTACTAAGTAACGCGAGGTTGGAAAAATGAGCTTGCGCAAAGGCTTTCAAACAGGTGAAGTGGTATATTTCGGGGTGCCGGAACTTTGCAAAACCCAATCCACCAATTTATGGATGTTGTTGAGTTATGCACAAGGGGCAGCGCCCTTCAATCTTGGTAAAACACCTACAAACCATGTTATGAATAGGAGCAGCGCACCGTAATCTGTTGCCTATTTTTAACGAGTGCCTCTAAACCTTACGTAGGCTTTACCCTATCGGGGCGTTCATTTTAATTCCAACCTCACGTTAATGTTTTGCAGCTTGGCGATGGTGGCGGATTTTTAGTAGAAAAGTTCAATCGAAGAACTGCACTTGAGCCTACCACAAAACTGTCATACGAAGCACTGTACCCGCCATTACTCCAAACGGCTGTTAGCGGCGGGTATTCTTCTTTGTCCGTTCTTTTCCGTCTTTTGAAATCGCATAACTCTCTCGTCTTGTTAATGTCTTTATGTATTCTGTTTTCCTAAAACGCAAAGCACTCCAATCTTCGTCAATTGCAACTTGTCTAACACCTTCAAGATTGTAGTTGCCAAGTGTTTCCCAACCTGTGTCTCTGTTGAAATCACACTTATACTTTTTAGAAGTCCCTTTTGGGTAGCAAAACCACAAAACCGCATCACCATTTAGTTTTGGAAAAATCAAATCAATAGCATTGTCAATTTGTTCCTGTGTCAAGACGAAAATTATAGCAAAGTCAATCGTCTTTACTTTTTTAATGTCTTTCTGAATTTTCGCATACTCGCCAATATCAGCCAGTTCCGTTTCAAAGAAAGTCGGGGCATTTACAACCAATATTTCTTGTGGGTCTTTAAAATTCAATTTTTTAAACAGTGGTGTCATTGTATTTTATGATAGGTTTGAGTTTGTTTTTGGTCAAATTCTTTTGGTCGGTTCTCCTGCTTTGGTTCAAAGTCAAGCCGAATAGTGTTTTTGTCTGTGAATTCAATTATCCCATATAAAGTTTTTCCTGTCAAAGGTCCGACTTTAAAATCTGTCAGGTCAATTTCTTGCGGTTTTTTGGAAAAGTCTGTTCTGTATTGAATTTCAAAAGTGTCTCTTATTGCTTCTGAATAGAAAATCCAATATGCTTTACCATCATTTTGAAAATCTAAAATCTGTCCCGCTTTATTGTCCCACTTACCAATTAAGGACTTTGTGGTTTGCTGTCTTATTGTCACGCAAGAAATAAGTCCTGCTAAAAGTAAAATTGTCGTGATTGTCTGTTTCATTTTTATCTGTTAGGTTTCGTTGTCTATGCTTGCCGCTAACGGAAAAATGTTTGCGAAGGGCGGGATTTGATAGTACTTTTCTTGCCCTATGCTATGCAGAAAGTTTATAGAAAGTACAAAAGCCTAAATTACGCACATTAGCCCGCACTTCAAAGCGTTCAGTGTATCACCTTTTCGCAAACATACTGCAATGTTCTCATCAGTTGTTCTTTTTTAGTTCAGTACGTAACTTTTCAATGTACTCAGTAGGCAAATCTGTCATTTGACTTATAAAGCTATTATCAGAACCTGCCAGTACCATTCGTTTAGCAATTTCAAGTTTACTTTCCTCAACTGCTGTTTCCAAAGCACTCTTCAAATCTCGATATTGAATTAGACTTTGTTCATAATTATCACGTTGTTGTGCTGTTAAACTTGCTAACTCTGCTGCACCAAATGCCTTTTGAAAAATGGGTTCATTGAGTATTTTTGGAACGTGGTCAAAACTTTCTAAGTTTTTTAAAAAGTAGCACCATTTGTCAAATTTGGTTATTAGCTCATTCTCTCTTTTGTTGAACAAAGGCATTTGTAAAAACTTAAAATGCAGTTTGTCAAAAAACACCTCTCCGTCTTGGTCTTTGAGAGCTACATCACGCCTAAATTTACGTCTTTCTTCTGCCTCATCATATTCAAAATCAAGGATAGCCACAAAATAGATGGGTTCTAATCTAAAATTCCAATCACCTTGTTGGGCTTGGTCTCGGATAGGAAAAGTAATATAAAATAGACTACGGTCTTTGAAGTATTTTACCTTTGCCTTTTGCATTTCTACAATAAATCTTTCGCCTGAAAGTGCTTTGCAATGTATATCAAAAATGGCTTTTCTTTCTGCCGACAAATCAGCCAAATTTTCGGGGTTGCGAAAATTGAGTTCGGCAATTTGATGATGTGGGGGCAAGAGTTGGTTCAAAAAGTCAATGAGTAAGTCTTTATTACCTTCCTCGCCAAAGAGTTTCTTAAAACCAAAATCTGTATATGGATTGATGTACTTTGCCATTGGAAATTGTTTTGGGGTTCGTATGTAAAGTTACGAATTTTCAGTTTACTTTTTCAGTTTTTCTGTTAAAATTGATGAACCCCAAAATTTATACCCGCCCCTTTCACTCCCCTATCCCCTCATTCCGGTCATTTATACACACACTCACGTTGCAAACATACAAAGCAAATAAACACCTTGCATCACCTATCCACTAAAAATCTCCCACAACCTGTTTATTCCATTAAGTTGTAGGGGTAATGGTGTTTTTTGTGTTTATGCGGCGTGTTTGGAGCCGGTGTTTAAGGTTGTAGGTAACGGAAAATGTTTGCGAAGGGCGGGATTTGATAGTACTTTTCTTGCCCTATGCTATGCAGAAAGTTTATAGAAAGTACAAAAGCCTAAATTACGCACATTAGCCCGCACTTCAAAGCGTTCAGTGTATCACCTTTTCGCAAACACAAGGTTGGTAGTTGTTGTCTTTTATTTGTTGTTATACGGTCCCAAAAATTTGTCGCCGTTAAAATGTATCAAATGGTCGGGGTTGTCTGCTATCCAAACTTCCGTTTCCCAAGCGATTTCACTTGCCCATTTGCGAAATTCTGCACGATCAAGAAATGCAGTAACATAAATTAGTTTTGCCGTACATTTTTCTGTTAGCCTTTTGAGTTCCAACAATCTTGTTTCGCTAATTGAACCGCTACTATGCACTGCTTCTATCAAGTACAACCAATTTTTGTTTGCGTGAAAGGCTATAATATCGGGTAACTCATTGTGTGAAAGTTCAAAGAAATTTATTCTTTCTAACATTTTTTTATCAATATGCAGCATTTTGTTGGTGGTATCGCCTACATAAAGCACTTGACAACCCTTACCAAATCGGGGTAAAAATTCCTCAATGATAAGTTTTTGCAAAAGATTGTGTTGCCCTGCCGAAAGTTGGAATTCTGTTCCATCAGGCAAAAGAATAGGTACTTTCTCAATGTTTCGTTTTCGGGCTAATTGGTTTTTTAAAGATGTTTTGCCTTCCAAATACTTATGTAAAGTTTCGTTCCATTTATCTGTTCCATAGGTTTTCACCAAACCCATAAAACTCGTTTCTAAATTATAACCTCTTGTTGGGTCGTTGGTTGCGGCATTTGGCTTATCAGAGCTATTCAAAATCAATCCTGCTAAAACCAATAATTTTAAGTCTTTTCGGCGAATATCATCATACGAACCACTTGAGATATTTTCTTCAAAATGTGTATTGTTGAAAGTAATAATATCCCTTGTTTTCAAAAAACGGTTATCTACTGCCTCTGTCCATTCTTTAGTGATACCTGCTACTGCCAAAAACGCCATAGCCATACGTTCAAGACTTCTTTCGGTCTTGTTGTTTTTTGGAATACCTACTGAAACTAAAATATCAATTGCCTCATCAATTATTTTAGCAGCAGCTTTTGATTTTTTTGTTTTAGTTAAATACTTCATTGAAATAGGCTTATCTGGAATGACTGTGGTTGTGTTTTTGTAAACTCCTGTGCTTCAAAATCATTCAATAAGTAAGTTTTAATACTATTGGCAATGTGCCATGCTAATAAAGGCGGAACAGCATTTCCAATTTGATAATACTGTTGAGTTTCTGTACCTGCAAATTCAAACCAATCAGGAAAACTTTGCAAACGTGCTGCCTCTCGTACTGATATACGTCTGCGTCTTCCGTCTTTGAGTTTCACCCTTTGCATATCACCTGTAGGTGCTGCAATATTTCGGCAAGTTAAAGTGCGTGCAGGTTTGTGTAAATATAAATCTCTTGGATTGATACAAGATGAGGCTTTTTCATAATTAGCCACGTACCTATCCATTGATGTAGTCAAAATTTTACTTTCGTCTTGTATGGTTTCAATTAAGTCGTTAATTGCTTCGCCTACTGTTACTTTTTTGCGTTCAGGTTTCGGAAAATCAAACTTTCCTTTGTGTCCGATTACAAAAACTCGTTCCCTATTTTGCGGAACACCATAATTTACAGCATTCAATAATTTATATTCAATCAAATAACCTTCTTTTTGTAACGTTTTTATGACTTCATCAAGGTACCATTTGTTGCTATATAATATTCCTCGTACATTTTCAAAAAGCCAAATTTTGGGTTTTATTTGCTTTATAGCGTTGATAAATGCAGGAAATCCGTTTCTTTCGTCATCTATGCCTTTTTGGTGTCCGCCTACGCTAAAAGGTTGGCAAGGTGGTCCCCCAATGACTACATCAAAAAACTCTTTATATGCTGTTTGCTCTGTTAGTTTTTCGGCAAAGCAGTTTCCCTTTAGATTTTTATTGTAGGTTTCAGTTGCTTTTAAATCCATTTCATAGCCAATAGTTTGAAAACCGATGCTCTCAAATCCTAATGATAAACCCCCACAACCTGCGAATAAATCTAAAACCGTAAATTCAAGGTTTGAAGTAGGTTTTAGTAATTCGTTTATTTTCTCTAAGTAATTCATTCCGAAATTCTTTACAAAGTTTTGTTACTTGAAAAGCTGCGATTTTTGTCTTGATTTATGTTTTTTTGCCTTATAACGGCTGCTAACTTTGATACATACGCCTTCTCTGTACACATTTACACAAACACTCACCCCACAAACATACAAAACAACCAAACACCCTGTACCACCTACCCACTAAAAAACCCCCACAACTTATTTATTCCATCAAGTTGTGGGGGAATGTTGCTTTTTGTGTTTATAAAGGGGCAGCGGGTAAATACTGAAGCTCAATTAAACCCGGTGGGGGAAGGAGAAAGGGGTAGTCCTAACAAGTTTTTTAGCGCAAGAAATCATTCTCTCCCTCTTCCCAATCAACGAAAACCCTCATCATGCAGCGGGCTCGTTCAATAGTGGCTTTATTGTTTGGGCTTTGTAGGTGACGAAGCCTTAGTTGTTAGGCGCAGGGCTTTATTGTTATCTGTTTCTTGCGGTTTTTAAAGTATTCCAAAATTTCTTCTTTCGTCATGTTGGATAACTTTTCGCTTAATTTGTCTCTTTGTTGGCGCATGAATTTTACAGCGTCAAATGTTTTTTCAGTCGTCTTCATATTTTTCAAATTCTCTTGGTGAACGAATTTCTAATTGTTTGTAACCGTTTTTTATGTTGATAGAGTTGTAACCTCTTATTCTCTCAATGTTTACTATGTGTTTAAAGTTCCAACTCACTAAAAAGTCAGCTCGGTTTATGGTTGCCAATGCAATATGTAAACAGTCCGCAAAACTTGTCTGTCCAACAAGCTTTTCGCTAATGTATTTAGTCGCTAAGTCAACGACTTCATCTGTTGTTTCAATGAATTCAGCCAAGTCGGCTCTGAGGCTTTTTACAAGGTTTTTAACCTTATCTGGTGCGTTTTCAAGTTCGTCTTGTGTTACTGTTGAGTAAAGAATGATGAATTCGCCTGCTTTAATTCTGTCAAACAACGGAATGGTGTGTTCTTTGAATTCTTCGTCAAAGAGTCCCCCGAAAACTGATGTGTCTATGTAAATTCTTTCTTTCACCTTTACTATTGTCTTGTCGTTCTCAAAAATACGATTTTTATGCGTTCAGTCTGTCAATATGTCTTATGATTGTTGTCTTTTAATCTTGTGCATAACTATTCTCTCCCCCCTTTATTCCCCTATCCTCCCATTCCGGTCATTTATACAAATGCTTTTCACCCCACAAACATACAAAACAACCAAACACGCTGTACCACCTATCCACTAAAAATCTCCCACAACCTGTTTACTCCATTAAGTTGTGGGGGAATGGTGCTTTTTGTGTTTATGCTGCATGTTTGGAGCCGGTGTTTAGGTTTGTAAGTAATGGAAAAATGTTTGCAAAGGGCGAGATTTGATGGCACTTTCCTTGCCCTATGCACAATTTTTATTGAAAGCACAAAATGCCTAAATTTAGCACATTAGCCCGCACTTCAAAGCGTTCAGTGTATCACTTTTTCGCAAACATAGTGTTGCAGGTCGGCATTTTTATCTGTCCGCAGTTCGTTGCTTTATCCAAGTTACAATTTGTTCAAATTCAAGCTGTCCTGATGCTACTGCGATAACAAAATCGTATTTCTCGTCTTGTGTGGCTTGTATGTCTTTGCCAAAATTCATCAAAACCAAACGCATCAAAACGTAGCCTGTCCTTTTGTTGCCATCTATAAAAGGATGGTTTTTAACAATGCTTTCCAAAATTGCACCTGCCTTTTCTTCGGGGCTTAGGTAAAATTCTATCTCTCCAAAACCACTAAAAGGTCGTTTAAGTGCAGATTTTAGTCCGTTTTCATCTCTCACGCCTTGCGAACCACCAAACTCTCGTATCAAAACTTGGTGAATTGTAAGAACTTCTTGGTAGTCTATCATTTCGCCAATTTTTCAAGTAGTTCTCGGTCTTCTGTCAAAATAGTATTCAAGTTTAGTGAAAGACGCATTTTCTCCGCAGTAGTTTTTTCTACTTGACGAAGATATTGCAAAAGTTCTCCCAAAACTTCGTTGGGTAACTTGTCCACAATTTGCACTATTTCTTGTTTGAGTTCCATATTTCGTTCCGATTATTTACCAGTCTAACGTTATTTTTTGTTGGTTGGTTCGTTTTGGTGTCTTTTTCCTATGCTTGACTGCAACTAAGATATACCCACCCTTACATTCCCCTATCCCCTCATTCCGGTCATTTATAGACAAACTCACATTGCAAACATACAAAACAACCAAACACCCTGTACCACCTACCCACTAAAAAACCCCCACAACTTATTTATTCCAATCCGATTGTGGGGGTTTACCATTATGAAACTACTAAAAGTCGGGTACTACCTCACCAACCAAGTAGCGGGGTCGCACCAGTTGCTGGTACCTTTAGTATTGATGCTGCGTATTTGTAGCCAAATGGTAAAGCCGTGGGTTAGTACCCATGCCCACTTAAACCGGATAGGGGAAGGTAAAAGGGGTAACCTTAATCGGGCTTTGTAGCGCAACAATCATTTCCACCCTCTTTCCAATCAACGAAAACCCTCATCATGCGGGGGGGCTACTATCGAGTTCGTTTAACAGCGGCTTCATTGTTCATGCTGCGCACGCAACGAAGCCTTAGTTGTTAGCGGTTCGTGCTTCTATTTGTCGGAATAAGTAAAGTCCAAGTTTAGTTGATTTCATTGTGGTTGATTATGCTATCAATTTTGATTTCTCTACTAATGTAGCCTCTGAGTTTATAAATTTTCATTCGTTGGTAAACTGACGTATAAATAAAGTTGTCCTTGATGTCGCTGTTGTTTTTAGCAAATAAAGTGTAAAGATTTTGAAGTTCCTTTAAGTATTGCTCTTCTCCGAAAACAGATATGTAAATTAACTCTGTTAGTCCGCCAATGAAGAAAAGTAGGAGAGATAAATTTTGGTCTAAAAATCCTTTGAATCCCTCTCCGTAAAGATTGAGTAAGTTATCAATGTCTAAATAATTTGCCCAAATCCTAAACTCAAGTAAAAAGTCAAACAAGGTGTAATGAGATGGCTTGCTAAAACTTTTTCCTCTCCTCTGAAAGTTAGAAAAGATATCCTTTGTAATTTCAAGAGGAGAAAGGTTAGGAGTTCTTGGATGACTACTGTATTTATGTTTTAAATGCTTCAACTGTCCCGCTGGGGTTTTAGAAGCAAAATATTTTGTCATAGGTTTGTATTCAATGTCTAACGGAAATTTCCAAATTGTTTTTCTCAAACTATCTAACGCACTATTCTTAAATGAATTTAGGGTCGCTTTATGTTCCTGTATTCTAAAGTTTGGATTTTTGTATAGTGCTATTGTCCGCAAATAGAAGTAAGAAGAGTAATAGCACTCGGTTATTTTCCATGATGGAAAGGAAAATCTCGTTGTTGAAATTTTCAAGTTCTCTGTAACTTCTCTAAATGATATACCGAGTGTAGCGTTTTTTAGAGGGTAAATAAAAGCTAACTCGTTATACCAACCTCTTTTCAAATCATCTGTGATACTCTTTGTCTTGGTGTCTGGTGAATTGAATTGTGTTTTTATTTTTTTTAATTCAACCTTATGTAATGTCAGATAGTTTTCAAAAATGTGTCGGATGTTGAAATGCTTCTTCTTTAAGTCGTTTGGGTGTGAGTAACAAGCTTTGAAAAGCCATGAAAAATAATCAAGTGTTTGATGCCAGTCACTATATGCCAATAATTCGTCAGGAAAATATGGTTCGGGCTCGACCTCGTCTTTTTTCTTAATAAACTCAGAAACAAACGATGAATATAATTCATCTTGTGGGATTATCAATCTTCCGTTTGTTCTTATTGCTGTCAACTTTCCTTTTTTAATCCAACCATAAATAGAAGAAGTTGGCACTTCAAAAAGTTGAGCAAGTTCCTTCGCTGTAAATTTGTCTTCAATTGTCATGATTGTTTTTTGTCTGTTAGTTTCATGAGGTCAGTTCAAAATTTGCACTGTTGTCATAGCATGACCGCTAACGTGTTTAGGCTTTGCGTTCGGGCGGGCTTTTTAGCACTGCACTTGATACGAAGAACCGCACTTCAAATATGCACAAAATTATCTACGAAGCACGTCACCCCGCCTGACGCAAAACCGATGTTAGCGGTTCGTGCTTTTCTGTCCGCGAAGGTTTGTCATGTCAAGTTTGCTGTCATTGCTCTACTTGTTTGTCAATTTCTACTAATGGCTCGTTTGCTTTCTCTCGTGCTTCGTTTAAAGTTTCTTTCCAAGTCATTTCGTATGACTGAACTCTCATTAAATATCCTGGTTCTGCTTCTGTTTCTAATCTGTCAAAGCATATGAAACGGATGTCAGTCCCTTGTTTGATTTTCTCGCAAGCAACAATAGGGTCAACGTTACGATGAACCAAGTTGTAAAGTAAAATATTGAAGCTAATCAGCATGTCATGAGGATACAAGCTTTGTCTTGGTCCAACGATGTATGAAATTTTTGTGCAACAATAGAACAAGTCATAAGCAACTTGATTAAGTCCGCCCCTGCAACATGAAAGCATCACAACACAGTCCTCTTTCATGCACATAGAACTACAAAGTTCACAACCAAAGGCAAACCACGAATAGTCAATTGTCCCTGCCTCGTTGCCAAAACCTTGGTCGCTGCCGTGTGAACTTAAATAAATGTAGTCGTAAGATATGCCCTTATTGAGTATCTCGTCAAGTTCGGCATTTGTCTTAGGGCAATGGTCGTGAACTTCTAAATTGTAGAGTTCAGATTGCGATTTAATGTTGTCGCACTCCTGCTTTTCGTCAGTAAGTCCGCAAGCTCTAAGAAGTAGTATTCGCTTTTTATCCATTGTCAATTTGTTTTAATTTCTGTTCGTTTCATGCAGTCGGTTTCAAGTTTGCACTGTTGTCATAGCATGACCGCTAACGTTTTTCGGCTTGCCGCAGTGGGGGATTTTTAGCACAAAAGTTCAATCGAAGCACTGCACTTCGGTTAAGCACTAAACGGTCATAGAAGCACGTCAGCCCCCATTGCGGCAAACCGATGTTAGTGGCTGGCATTCTTGTTATATTTTATGTCTGTAACTTCCAGTTTTAACCAAGTCCAATCTTTATCGTCAAGCTTCCAAATGGAAGTCATTTTCGCAGGAACTTTTATTCCTTCAAATGTTTTGTAGTCCAATATGTTCATTTCCCAATTGTATCTTTTAGCGTCCGTTTCGTTGCCTTTGTATCGTAAAGCCGAAAATTTAATAACATCACCATTTGAGTTAAAATAGAAAGTTCCACTTCCCGAAGTTCCTTTGTAAGTCATTGTTGCCTTTGCTGTATTCTCATCTAATTGTTCCCAAATAATGTATGGACTCAACGCCAGTGAAGGGAACCAAACCATTTCACCCAAATAACGTTGCAACGTGCCTTCATCCAATTTTTCGCCACGTTCATTAACAATATTGAATAATGAATTCAGTTTTATCAACATTTCACCCTTACCATCTTCAAACTTATCTCGTCCCTGAAAACTCAATATGCTATTCATTTTTACATCTACTGACCAAATAAAAGCAGGATTGTCAATGGCAGTATATTGTATTGCTGTTGCAGTCATCCAATTGTCTTGCTCTGGTTTCATTTGCATTTCAGCGATTTGAGTGACTTTGCCGTAACTTATAAAAGGCTTTCCTATTACGCCTGAATTTTTCAACCATTTTTTTACAGGCTCGGGTAAAATGATTAAATCACTTTCATTCAAAGATTTGTTTTCTGTACTGACAATTTTATTAAGCAACTGTGTCGTCTCTTGCTGAATAATTTTCTGAAAGTTATAATAGCCAAATGAAACTATTGAAACAGCCAAAATGATAATATTGGGTATAGTTCCGAACTTTGCGTCTTTCCAAAAAATTATAATAAGCACTTGTGAAAGTGTTAATGCAATAAGTCCTATTAGCCAAGAATATTTGGAATTTAATAAGTACAATGCACCATAAGTTAAAAATAGGAGTGTTGAAGTCAGCCATGCAACTCCTAATGTTTTTGAAATCGGAAGTGTTAACTCTTTTACTTCTCTCAACTCAAATCCTTTGACAAATCCAAGCAAGTGGATTAGTCCGTGAAGTAATACAATTATTAAAAATGCGATTTTCATTTTTGTCTGTTATTCGTGTGTCGATTTATGCTTGCCACTAACTAAGTACTACACGCACCTTTTGTTCGTATATCCAACCAATCTGGTTGCTTTTACGCACCTTTATCCCGCAAACATACAAAACAACCAAACACCCTGTACCACCTACCCACTAAAAAACGCCCCACAACCAGAATTTTTCCAATCCGGTTGTGGGGGTTTACCATTATGAAACTACTAAAAGTCGGGTACTACCTCACCAACCAAGTAGCGGGGTCGCACCAGTTGCTGGTACCTTTAGTATTGATGCTGCGTATTTGTACCCAAATAGTGGTGCCGTGGGTTAAGCCGGTAATGTATTGGGTGCTTTTGGTTACGGTAGGCAGGTACACCCATCGGGCATCGGGGTTATAGGTTTCGCCTACGGCATACCGAAGTTCGTACAAGGTGTTTTTGCCTATGGCTTTTACCTTAGCTCTTACTGTTCCGGTGGTTCTGCCGTCAAAAAGTTGTAGGTCGGTAGGGGTGGGTGCCGGCGGCAGGGGTTTTTTGTCGGTACTGTACACTACAAAGCCGGTGCTTTCTAAAATAGGCAGGTTGTTATTACCATGGTCTTCTACATAACTGCCCAAAAGTCGTAAGCCTTGTTCCAGCGCTTTGCGTTTTTCGTTTTTAATGGCAGTTAGGGTTTTACCCCCGTCTGCGGCCTTAAATTTAGCTGTATCAAACTCTTCTTTTAGTAAGGTTATGGCAGCCAGCGTGGGGCTTGTGGTGGGGTAGTGGGCATTGCCCGTTAGTGCGTTGATTACTTCACCTGTTAAGGATGATAGCCCGTCATCGGAATACTTCGAAAAGTCAGTGGATAGCTTGTAATGCACCATAATGTTAAAAATTTAATTTAGTTATGAAATAAAAACATTTTAGATGAAAATGGTTAGGTTGGTTATTGAGTAATTTAAAATAGGGGGTTTATTTACCCATAGTCATTCAATGGTCTATGTAGGTAAAAATAACTTTTTTGGTTTTAAAAAAGTTGAGGTGGGAATGATTTTTTTCAATTTTTTTTTTAAACGGCTTATCTACCCCCTTTTGCCCTTAGCAAGCTGTATTTATTTAATAGGTAGCAGCAGGTTTTATACCTTAAAACTGTATAAAAAATAGGACAGTTTTGGTAGTTTTCTGAGTAATTGTTGCCGGTTTATAGGTGTTTTTTATCTGTTTTATGGTATATTATTAGTATGTGGGCTATTTTCTTGTACGATTAAAGAGTTTTCTTGTACGATTAAAGAGTTTTCTTGTACGATTAAAGAGTTTTCTTGTACGA
>ERZ761603.1693-NODE-1693-length-16131-cov-72.231961_pt1 | contig 16131 bp, 12 predicted proteins | sample MGYA00511879_ERZ761603 | MGnify/ENA primary metagenome ERZ761603 (study PRJEB28899, sample SAMN02850040) | bioreactor sludge metagenome | biome: EBPR Sludge; feature: EBPR Bioreactor; material: flocular biomat | place: Australia: Thorneside Wastwater Treatment... | reverse complement strand
ACGAGATTACAAGGTGACTGGAGTTCAGACGTGTGCTCTTCCGATCTGGCGGGTTGGCGGCAAGCGGCGTGCGCAGGCGCCAAAGCGGCGCAAACCCCATTTCGTGCAGAATTTCCTCGCGCGTCAGGCCTTGGCCAGGCGTCTTCATGCCAGCCACCCGGCACCTGCGGTAAGCCCGAGACGCAGGACGAGCGCGTCTTCGCGCCCGTTCGCGGCCGGGTAGTAGGCACGCCGAACGCCAATCCGGCTGAAACCGAAGCGATCGTAGAGCGCCAGCGCGGCAGTGTTGGACGGCCGCACTTCGAGCAGCACACTCGCCGCCCCGGCCTCGCGCGCGACGAGCAAGGCGTACTGCAGCAGCAGCGAACCGTAGCCGATTCGCTGGCAGAGCGGAGCGACGCTGAGGTTGAGCAGATGCGCCTCGTCGAAGACCGGCATGAGCACGAAGTAGCCGACCAGTTTGCCGTGCGAACGGCCACCCCAGACGCTGTAGCCCGAGGTCAGCGAGTCGATGAAGTTGCCGCGTGTCCACGGAAAAGCGTAGGCACGCTCCTCGATGGCGACCATCTCGTCGACATCAGCGTGGCTCAGCGGCTGCATCAGCGGCCGTTCGGCGACGACATCGCTCACGCTCGTCCCCCGGCAGCGAGACGCTCGGCCACCGTCAAGGCAACCTTGTTGCGGACGTAGACCGGCACGGCGTCGGCAGCATCGACGCCCTCGCCACGCGCCAGGCTGGCCAGCGCCAAGCGCGCAACGGCGCCGGCATCAGGGATCAATTCCGGCTGCCATGCGTCGACGATTGGTGCCAGCCGCGCACGCAGCAGCGGATGCGCCGCCAGGCCGTTGCCGCAGGCCAGCCAGCCGCCGGTCGCCGGCAGCTCGATCTGCGCGGCCGGCGCGACGACTGTCGGCAGCACCGGCTGGCCAGCGACGAAGGCAGCGAAGTAGATTTCACCCATGCGCGCGTCAAGCGCAACGAGGACGCGCTCGCCACCGCTCGCCGCGGCCAGCGCAGCCAGCGTGCCGACGGCAACGACCGGCAAGTCGTATGCGACGGCCAGTCCCTGGGCCACGCCGCAGGCAACGCGCAGTCCGGTAAACGAGCCCGGCCCGGCCGCAAAGGCGATGCCATCCAAGTCGCCAAACGCCAGACCAAGCTCGTCAAGGGTATTGCGGATCAGCGGCAGGAGCGTCTCGGAATGCGGCACGCCTGCCGGGCAAACGCGCCGGACGAGTTCACCCTTGCCGCAGACAGCGATGCTTCCCGCTTCGGTCGAGGTCTCGATGGCCAGGAGATTCATGCGCGGTATTCTACCCTGCCTGGGCAAGCGAGTCGCCAAGGGGGCGCCACCCGCCAGCCGCCGTGCCAACCGCCGAATGCCTCGTCGGGAATGCCGGGACAGGCCGGCGCAGCGCTTGCCGGATGGCCGTTCGAGCGCTTTCCCGATACAATGCGATGGCCTTCACTGAAAGCGCGCGAAGAGCCTTCATCCACAATCACAGCATAGAAAGTCCTCCGATGAAAGTACTGCTATTGACGAGAGAATACCCTCCCTACGTCTACGGCGGAGCCGGTGTTCACGTTGAGTATCTGGCCGGCGAGCTGGCCAAACTGATGCATGTCGAAGTCCGCTGTTTTGGTGACCAGGACACTGTAAATGACGGGGTACGGGTGAAGGGCTTTCCGTTCGGCAAGGGTAGCTTCGCCCACGTCGACCGCAAGCTGAGCGGCGCGCTCGACACCTTTGAAAGCAATCTGGAAACGCTCAGCGAGCAGGTCGACGCCGATCTCGTGCATGTGCACACCTGGTACGCCCACCTCGGCGGCATCCTGGCGAAGACGCTGTACGGCATCCCGCTGGTGCACACGGTGCATTCGCTGGAGCCCTTGCGGCCATGGAAACGCGAACAGCTTGGCTGCGGCTACGACATGTCTTCGTGGATCGAGCGCACCTCATTGGGCATGGCTGACGCCGTGGTTGCAGTTTCCGAAGGCACCAAGAAGGACATTCTCGAGCACTTCGACATCGATCCGGCGAAGATCAGCGTCATCTACAACGGCATCAACGTTGACCAGTATCACCCCACCCCTGACGCGGAAGCGCTGGAAAAATACCACATCGATCCCGACCGGCCGTACGTCCTCTTCGTCGGCCGGATCACCCGCCAGAAGGGAATCATCCACCTGGTCAACGCCGTCAAGTACATCAATCCGGACGCCCAGGTCGTCCTTTGCGCGGGCGCGCCGGACACGCGCGAAATCCTTGCCGAGATGGAATCTGCGGTCAAGCACGTCCGCCAGCAGGGCTTCAAGAACATCATCTGGATTCAGGAAATGGTCAGCAAGGCAGAGGCGATCCAGTTGTACTCGCACGCCCGGGTGTTCTGCTGTCCGTCGATCTACGAACCTTTCGGCATCATCAATCTGGAAGCGATGGCCTGTCGTACGGCGGTCGTGGCGAGTGCCGTCGGCGGAATCAAGGAAGTCGTCATCGACGGCGTCACCGGATTCCTCGTGCCGCTCGAGCAGTTGCACGTCGCACCTTTCGAACCGGTCGATCCGGATACCTTCTCACGCGACCTGGCCGCTGCGATCAACAAGGTGCTCGACGATCCGCAGCTTTGCGAGGCGATGGCCGCCGCCGGCCAACAGCGCGCGCGCGAGGTTTTCAGCTGGTCGAGCATCGCGCAGCAGACCAGGGCGCTGTACAACACACTGGTCTGACGCCTTGGCCCTGGCGTGATGCTCGCCGCGCTGCCGAGCGAGGCCGGCATGCCGCCGGGCAGGCCATGTTTATCGATTTTGCCAGAACATGTTTCCGGCTGTACCGGACGATTAGTACTTAGGAGCAGCAAGAATGGTCCCGCAAGACTACCCACGCGTAATCATTGAAGCGGTCGAGCCACAGATTGATGGCGGCCGTTTCCCCATCAAGCGCGTCGTCGGCGAGAAAGTTGCCGTCGCCGCCGATATCTACAAGGAAGGACACGACAAGCTCGCCGCACGTCTCAAGGTGCGCCCGGCGGGAACGACGACCTGGCTGGAGAGCCCGCTGCAACCTGGCGACAACGATCGCTGGCACGGCGAATTCACCGTCACCTCGATCGGCCGCTGGGAGTACACCATCGAGGCCTACGCCGAACGCTACCTTTCCTGGGTAGATGAGATCGGCAAGAAGAACGTGCCCGGCGCGCAGCTCACCAGCGAGTTGCTCGAAGGCCTGACAATCCTGAAGAAATCCACCGCCCTTGCCGTGGGTGAAGACCGCAGCCGCATGCTAGGCATCATTGGCGCAATGGAAAGCGCGCTTGCCGCCGGCGAGCAGCAGGGCGCCGTCGATCTGGGAGTCGGCAGCGTCATGCATGAAATGATGGCCAGGTATCCTGATCGCAGCGAAGGCTATCAGCTTGCGCCAACGCTGAGCGTCATGGTCAACCGGCCGGTGACGCGTTTCGCCGCCTGGTACGAGTTCTTCCCGCGCTCGCAGGGAACGGTGCCTTTCCGGCACGGCACGCTGCAGGACAGCATCAAGCGCCTGCCAGCAATCAGGGCGATGGGCTTCGACGTCATCTATCTGCCACCCATCCATCCAATCGGCTACGCGTATCGCAAAGGCAAGAATAACAGCCTGGTCGCCGAACCCGGCGATGTCGGCAGTCCATGGGCGATCGGCAACGAGCATGGCGGTCACATGGGGCTTGAACCACAGCTCGGAACCTGGGCTGACTGGGACGAGTTTGCCGCCACCTGCCGCGAGTTGGGGATTGAAATCGCGCTCGACTACGTGATGAACTGCTCGCCTGATCACCCCTACGTCGCCGAGCATCCGGACTGGTTCTTTCATCGGCCGGACGGCTCGATCAAGTACGCCGAGAACCCGCCGAAGAAGTATCAGGACGTCTACCCCTTGAACTTCGGCACCGCCGACCGTGCCGGTCTGTGGCAGGAGATGCTGAAAATCTTCCTGTTCTGGGTGAGCAAGGGCGTGACGACCTTCCGCGTCGATAATCCGCACACCAAACCCGTCCCATTCTGGGAGTGGGTGATTGCCGAAGTACACCGGGAACACCCGGAAGTCATCTTCCTTGCCGAGGCATTCACCAAGCCGAAGATGATGCGCCTGCTGGCCAAGGTGGGATTTGCCCAGTCCTACACCTATTTCACCTGGCGCAACAGCAAACACGAGCTGACCGAGTACGTCAGCGAACTGACCAGCGGACCAATGAAGGAATACTTCACCGGTAACTTCTTCGCCAACACGCCGGACATCCTGCCGCCGATCCTGCAGTATGGCGGTCGACCGGCGTTCATCATGCGGGCCGTCCTCGCCGCAACGCTGTCGACCGTGTATGGCATCTACAGCGGTTATGAACTGTGCGAGAACGCGGCGCTTCCCGGCAAGGAGGAGTACCTCGATTCGGAGAAGTACGAGATCAAGGTACGCGACTGGCTGGCGCCCGGCAACATCGTGGACGTCGTCACGCGGATCAATCAGATCAGGCGCGAGTCAGCGGCCCTGCAGATCTACAACGATGTCCTCTTCGTGGCGACCAGCAATCCGCAAATCCTGGCCTATGCCAAGATGACCGACGACCTGTCCGACGTCATCCTGTGCGTGGTCAATCTCGATCCGCACCACAAGCAGTCGGCCCTGCTCGACATCCCGCTGAGCGCTTTCGGGATTGCCGCCGACGAGCAGTATCAGGCGCATGACCTGCTCTCGGACGAACGCTACCGCTGGCAGGGACCGACCGCCTACGTCGAGCTTGGCCCGCCAGGCAAGATGGCGCACATCATCAAGATACGGCGCTGGTAAGCGTTACGCGGCGGACCGAGCGCAGCCCGATCCGCCGCCTGGCGCTCCCCACTCAGTTCCCTTCGCTCGCCGCGCGCTTGAATTCCAGTTCATCGGGCGACAAATCCCTCAGGTCGATGCGTACCGGGCTCACCTTCCAGATGTCGTCGCAATACTCCTTGATCGCCCGATCGGACGAGAAGAATCCGGAGCGCGCGACATTGAGGATCGACATGCGCGACCAGCGATCGGCGTCGAGGTAAGCGTCGGACACCCGATTCTGGCAGTCGATGTACGACTGGAAGTCAGCGAGCAGCATGTAGTCGTCGTGATAGAGCAGATGGTCGACAATCGGCCGGAAGACTTCGCGATCGCCACGCGTGAAGAAGCCACTGGCAATCAGGTCGATCACCTCGCGCAGGTGCGCGTTCGCCTCGTAGTAGTCGCGCGGACGGTAGCCGCGTCGGCGCAGTTCGACAACCTCGGGAACGCCCATGCCGAAGAGGAAGAAATTCTCGTCGCCGACCTCCTGCCGAATCTCCACGTTCGCGCCGTCGAGCGTGCCGATGGTCAGCGCGCCATTCATCTGAAACTTCATGTTGCCGGTACCCGACGCCTCCTTGCCGGCGAGCGATATCTGCTCGGAGAGATCGGAACCCGGAAAGATCAGTTGCGCGTTTTTGACGTTGTAGTTCGGGAAGAAAACCACCTGCAGGCGCCCCTGCATGGCCGGGTCACGCCCGACGACATCGGCCACCGCGTTGATCAGGCGAATGATCAGCTTCGCCATGGCGTAGCCGGGAGCGGCCTTGCCGCCAAAGATCACCGTGCGCGGTGCGACCTGCAGGCCGGGATCATCCTTCAGGCGTTTGTACAGCGAAATGACGTGCAGCAGATTCAGGTGCTGGCGCTTGTACTCGTGCATGCGCTTGACCTGGACATCGAACATCGACGCAGGATCGACCTCGACATGCGCCGAACGTCTGATTTCGCGCACCAGGCACTCCTTGTTGTGCGCCTTGATGCGCCGCCACTCCGCACGAAAGCCTGGGTCGTCGGCGTGCGCCTCGAGTGCGCGCAGTCGTCGCATGTCGGTAATCCAGCCACCGCCGATCGTGCGATCGATTAGCTGCGACATCGCCGGATTGGCCAGGCGGACGAAGCGGCGCGGCGTCACGCCGTTGGTCTTGTTCCTGAACTTCTCGGGCCAGAGAGCATAGAAATCGGTCAGTACGTCCGATTTGAGCAATTCGGTATGCAGCGCCGCCACGCCGTTGATCGCGAAGCTGCCGACTGCCGCCAAGTGCGCCATGCGCACGAAGCGCGGTCCGTCCTCGTCGATCAGCGACATCCGCCGCAGGCGCGCGTCGTCGCCCGGGTAGCGAATCCTGACTTCGTCCAGGAAGCGGACGTTGATCTCGCAAATGATCTCGAAGTGGCGCGGCAGGACACGCCGGAAGAGATCGAGCCGCCACTTTTCCAGCGCCTCGGGCAGCAGCGTATGGTTGGTGTAGGCAAAAGTCTTCTGGGTGATCGCCCAGGCCGAGTCCCAGCCCATCGCGTACTCGTCCACCAGCAAGCGCATCAGCTCGGCAACGGCAATCGACGGATGCGTGTCGTTGAGCTGCACGACAAACTTCTCGTGGAAGCGCTCCAGCGTGTTTTCCCTTTGCAGTTGCAGGCGGATCATGTCGCGCAGCGAACAGGTGACAAAGAAGTACTGCTGTTCGAGGCGCAGCGTCTGGCCGGCCTCTGTCTCGTCATTCGGATAAAGCACCTTGGTGATCGTTTCCGACGAAATCTGGGCATCGACCGCCTGAAAGTAGTTGCCGGCATTGAACGCCGCGAAATCGAACGACTCCGGTGCTTCCGCACTCCACAGCCTGAGCCGGTTCGGCGTATTCACCCCGTAGCCAAGAATCGGCATGTCCCAGGCCGTGCCACGGACGATCTTTGCCGGCACCCAGACGACGTGCGTCCGGCGCTCGCCGGTCGGTTCAAGCCTCTGTTCGGTATGGCCGCCCAGCTGTACGTCAAAGGCGATGTTTGGCCGATGGATCAACCACGGACTGCCGGCGCGGAACCACTTGTCGGTCAGCTCGACCTGCCGGCCATCGCGAATCGCCTGCGTGAAGATGCCAAACTCATAGCGGATGCCGTAGCCGATGGCGGGAATCTCGAGCGTCGCCAATGAATCGAGATAACACGCGGCGAGGCGACCCAGACCACCGTTGCCCAGGCCAGGCTCGTCTTCCTGATCGAGCAGCATCTCCAGATCGAGGCCGAGTTCCGCCATGGCCTGCCGGGCGCTCTCGAAAATTCCCAGGTTGATCAGATTGTTCCCCAGTTGGGGACCGATCAGGAACTCGGCCGACATGTAGCAGACCGTGCGGCTGCCCTGGTCGCGATAGGTCCGCGCGGTCTGCACCCAGCGGTGCAGCAGGCGGTCGCGCACCGCCCCAGCCAGCGCGTGAAAGCAGTCGCGCCGCGTCGCGACCTCGGGGAAACGCGCCTGCACGTACATCAGCTTGTCGAGAAAAGCGCGCTTCAGGGCGTCCGCACCAAGCCCGGTACGCCTGTCCTCACGTCCGGCGAGAGGCGCCGGATCAAAATCGGTCAGTGCTGCGTTTGCAGCCTGTTGCTTGTCGTCCATGTCAACACCCCCGCCAATACTTCAGTCGTTATTCGAGTGATCCGGGCGTGGCTCTTCAATCGGCAAACCACCCCATTATTTAGTCTATAGCATTACTCGGCAAGACGCACACGATGGCGCAGCGGCGCAAGCAGACGCTGCTCGGCACAGCATGTGCGCGCCATCGTCCGTTGCCAGCCAGGCCCTCCTTTTTCTCCCGCATGCGGCCGCGCCGGTAAGATGATGCTAGGATTGCGCCGTGCCGTCGGTGGCGATCGACCTGAGAGGGCCACCTGGTGCCCCACAATCACCTGCAGCGAGGAGACGACAATGGGCCTGAGAATCGAAGACGACAAACTCATCGGCGACCTGGTAAGCTATCGTGAAACCCCCAATCGCGGCGGCAGCCTGCGGCCAAGCTACCTGATCATGCACTACACCGCCGGGCGATCGCTCGAAAGTTCGGTGCAATCGCTGTGTACCCGCAAGCCGCAAGGCAACGCGTCGGCACACATCGTGCTAGGGCGCGACGGCAGGATCGTCCAGCTTGCGCCGTTCAACATCGTCACCTGGCACGCCGGTGTGAGCAGTTGGGCCGGGCTCGTCGGCCTCAATTCGCATTCGATTGGTATCGAAATGGACAACGCCGGCCTGCTGAAGCGGGTCGGCAACCAGTATCAGTCGTGGTTTGGCCAGGTCTATCCGGAAGACGAAGTGACGCTCGCCGCGCATCGGCACGGCGGCCCGGTATCGCCCTGGCACGCCTACAGCCAGGCGCAAATCGAACGTGCGCTCGAACTGGCCGACCTGCTGGTCGGGCACTACGGCTTGCAGGACGTGCTCGGCCACGAGGACATCGCGCCCGGCCGCAAGACTGACCCCGGCCCGGCCTTTCCGCTCGCCGCGGTGCGTAACCACGCGCTCGGGCGCGAGCACGATACGCCGGCGCGCTACCTGGTCACGGCGGCCAGCCTGAACATACGCAAGGGGCCAGACGCCAGCTTCGAACCAGTCGCCCCGGCGCTGCGCAAAGGGACCGAGCTTGACCTGCTGGAAGCGCGCGACCGCTGGAGCCTGGTCGAGGTGGTGCGCAATCCGGATGTCGAGGGCTGGGTGAGCAACAGCTTCATCGCTCCGCTCAGCGAGCCACGCGAACTCAGGCCGCAGGAAGCGCGCACGCTGGCGCCCACCGAAGAGGCGCCGACAATCCTCACCGAAAAGCGCAAGGGCCACTCGGGCAAGCGCAAACGTAAGGCGGGTGGTCACCGGTAAAACTGCCGCTGACCGGGCAAGGCACGCTCCTTGCCGGCCTGCTCACCGCCGGTCGGCGACCGGCTTGATCTGGAGAAAACGAATGGATCTATGGGGTTGCTCAGCGGTGGTGACCGGAGCAGCATCGGGCATGGGCGCCGAGACGGCGCGCTTTCTGGTCGACGCGGGCGCCAAGGTGAGCCTGATCGATATCGATGGCGACGGCGTGCATCGCCTGGCTGACGAGATCGGCGGGCTGGCCATTGCCTGCGACGTCGCCGATGCCGTGTCCACCGAACAGGCGCTGGCAACCGCTCGGCAGGCACACGGGGCAGCGCGTGTTCTGGTTCATTGCGTCGGACGCGGCCACTCCGAGCCGATCTTTGGTCCAGCCGGGCCGCTGCCGCTGGAAGACTTCCGCCAGCTCGTCGAGGTCAACCTGATCTCGACCTTCAATGTCATGCGCCTGGCGGCAGCCGACATGGCTGCCCTGCCCCCGATGGCCAACGGCGAACGCGGGGTAATCCTGTTTACCGCTTCGGTTTCGGCCTACGAAGGGCAAAGCGGCGAAGCCGCCTACTCGGCGTCGAAAGGAGGCGTCGTCAGCATGATCCTGCCGGCAGCGCGCGAACTCGGTCCGCTGGGAATTCGCGTCGTCGGCATCGCGCCGGGCCTCTTCGGCACGCAGACCCTGTTCGCGATGGAGAAGAATCTTGACTCCCGGCTGGTTCATCAGATTCCCTTTCCCCACCGCTTCGGCGACCCGGCGGAGTTTGCCATGCTCGTCCTGCACGTCTTGAAGAACGTGATGGTCAACGGCACCGTGCTGCGCCTGGACGGCGGCTATCACCGATGAGTCGCGCGAAGGAACCGGCGGCCAGAAAGGAAGCGATGTGAGCAAGAAGGTGATCGTCCTTCACCTCGTTTCGCACGCCTCGGGCGAACTGGTCGAAATGCTGGCGCGCAACGCCGTCGGACAACTGACCGGCCTCAAGGTTGACCGCCGAATGTGGAAGATGGTCCGCCACCTCGGGCAGGTTCCCGAGATTCTCGCGGCCGTCGCGCGCTCGCCGGGCTACGTCATCCACAGCATCAACCATACCGATGTCCGTCAAGCGCTCGAAGAAGGCTGCAGCCGGCTCGGCGTTCCCTGTCACTTCGCCCTCGAACCGCTGATCGGTCGGCTCGCCGAGTACTCCGGCGCGCGCGTGCAGTCGTCAACCAGTTCGCGCGATCCCTTTGACGAAGACTACTATCGTCGCATCGAAGCGATGAAGTTCACCTTGGCGCACGATGACGGGATCGCCAGCGACGACCTCGATTCAGCCGATGTCATCGTCGTCGGCGTCTCCCGGGCGACCAAGACGCCGACCTGCATGTACCTTGCCTCGCGCGGGATCAAGGCAGCCAATGTTCCGCTGGTGCCGGGCATACCGCCGCCGGCCGCCGTCCTGCGCGCACGCTCGACGCTGGTCGTCGGATTGACCATCGATCCCGGACACCTGTCACGCGTGCGCAGCCAGCGCCTGCTCGCGCTGCACGACGACGAAAACATCAGCTATGCCGACATCGAAGCGCTGCGCCGCGAGGTGCGCGATGCGCAGCGGCTGTTCATCCGCTGCGGTTGGCCGATAATCGACGTTACCGACGGTTCTATCGAGCATACCGCAGCAACGATCATCGAGTTGCTCAAGGCGCGCGCCGAGACGCCGAAATAGGTCGAGCACCGCGCGACGGACGAGCCGTCACATGATGCGGAACTGACTGATCAGCCTTTGATCCTTCCAGATGTCATCCGGACTGATCGAATTGCGGTGAAAGGGAAATTGCACGTCGGCCTTGCGAAACGCTTCGTAGACCAGCTCTGAGCAGATGTACTTGCGGTCGCGCACCTTGCGTCCGCGGCGAAAGAGGATGCGCATGGCGATCCGGAAGATTTCCCAGTTGTCGTACGGCCGGGTCAGCGCATCCATCCCGAAGCTGATGACCTTCTTGGTATTCTCGCCGTCCGGCTCGGGCGACAGCCGGCCGACGAGGATGTAGCCCTTGTACGGCTTGCTTCGCCCATGGTAATCGCGCAGGTACTTTGAGAGCGGCACCAGACGGACGCCGATCATCGTCTCGCTCTCGAGTACGAAGATACGTTCCAGGTGATCATCGCGATAGATGATTCCGACGTGACTCCAGAGCGACTTGGTGAACCACTGGATGGCGCGCGAGAAAAAGTAGGTTCCGGAGCAGAAAACAATGTCACCGGTGCGCAACTGCTGGCGCGCCTGCTCGTAGTCGAGCACCGGAAACTGGGCGACAAGCTTGGCGGTCAGGGGTTCGGCCATGGGCAACTCCACACGCTGTGGAAACATCCTGCGCACCGGGCAGGAACTCAGCCGGCGAGTGTATGCGCTGCGGCAAGCTGCGGTCAATCGCTGGCGCACTTTGCCAACCAGACGGGCAGATGGCCCAACGGCACCCGACCGACCGCGCGCCGCCGGCCGGCGACGCTGACGACCAGTGTTCCCGCGGATTTGACTCGGGTCAATTCCGGCTTCCGCCCGGATCTATATCATCAAGGGCTAATAATAACCACTGATCGCGATTGAGGAAGCTTCCCGACGTGAGTTTCCACGCAGCCTTGCGCAAGGCGGTGCGGCGCATCTTCCTGTCTGTCGAAGAAGCGCTCGACGGACCTTTCGGTGGTGCGGACAACCCGCTGCGCCACCTCGGGGCAATGGGCTTGTACCTGCTGTGGATCGTCGTCGGCAGCGGCCTCTACCTGTACACGGTGCTCGATACCGGGATCGACGCCGTCTACATCTCGATCTCGGCCCTCTCCCGCGAGCAGTGGTACTTCGGCGGGATCCTGCGCAGCCTGCACCGCTACGCGGCCGACGGCTTCATGCTGGTCATGCTGCTGCATCTGCTGCGCGAGTGGTCGTACGAGCGCTATCATGGCTTCCGCCTGTATTCGTGGATGACCGGCATACCCCTGATCTGGCTCGCCTACGCCGCCGGAATCGGCGGCTACTGGATCGTCTGGGACCAGCTTGCACAACTGTCGGCGACGGCGGCGAGCGAATTGCTCGACTGGCTGCCGATCTTCAGCGAGCCGTCGGCACGCAACTTCCTGACCCCCGATTCGATCAGCGACCGCTTCTTCACGATGCTGGTCTTCATCCACCTGGGAATTCCCTTGCTGCTCATCCTCGGCCTGTGGGCGCACGTGCACCGGATCGCGCACGTCGACTATCTGCCCACGCGGCGCGTGATGCTGGCGACCTTGGCCGCGCTGACGCTGCTCGCGCTGCTCCAGCCAGCGCTGAGCAATCCGCCGGCCAACCTGGCGCAGGTGCCCGGCGCGCTCGACTTCGACTGGTTCATCCTGTTCATTCATCCGCTGACCAGCGCCAGTTCGCCGGCTTTCGTCTGGTCGCTGCTCTTCGCGCTGACCGCCTTGCTCTTTGCCCTGCCGCTGCTGCCTCATCCACCAGCCGACGCGGTCGCCGTCGTCGATGGCGCGAATTGCACCGGCTGCGACCGCTGTCTGGCCGACTGCCCGTATGCGGCGATCGCCATGCAGCCGCACCCGACGCGGCCTGGCCTGAAGATCGCCGTCGTCGATGCCGATCTCTGCGCCGGGTGCGGCATCTGCGCTGGCGCCTGCCCTTCGTCGACGCCCTTTCGCCGCCTCGAACCGCTGGTCAGCGGCATCGACCTCCCCCGACTGGCTACCAACGACCTGCGCCGGCAGCTCGAAGACGCGCTGGAACGGCTCGCCGGGAGAACGCCGATCGTAGTTTTCGCCTGCCGTCGCGGCGCGCCCAGCCTTGCCCTGCGGGCGGTCGACACGGCGGTCGTCGAACTCGTCTGCGCTGCCATGCTGCCCCCGGCCTTTGTTGAATACGCGCTGCGCGGTGGCGCCGACGGCGTTGTCGTCGCCACCTGTCGCAGCGCGGGCTGTGCCTTTCGCCTCGGCGAACGATGGACCCGTGCGCGCCTGCTCGGCCAACGCGAACCCCATCTCAGGCGCAGCGTACCTTCCTCGCGCCTGCACATCGTTGGCGCGGCAGCGTCCGACGCGTCGCTGCTGGCCGCCGAGCTGAGCCAGTTCAGGGCGGCACTGGCGATGCTGCCGGCGTCCGCCGACCGACTTCCCACCTACCTGCGGAGACCCTCTCATCATGCTTAAGCCCGCCGCCATCGCCGGTCAGGTGATTCTCTATGGGGCCTTTGCTTCCTTCATCGGCTACTTCGCGACCTCGCCGAAGTATCGGCAGATTCCCCCCGACGTCGCGCTGATCAAACTGTCGATCAGCCACCTCGGCGACCGCGAATGCCGCAAACGTACGCCGGAGGAACTCGCCAAGCTGCCACCGAACATGCGTGCGCCGCTCGACTGCCCGCGCGAGCGTTCCGATATCAAGCTCGAAGTCGACCTCGACGGTCAGCCGGCATTCCGCACGGTAATGCACCCGACCGGCCTCTACAAGGATGGCGTGTCGACCGTCTACAAGCGCTTCGAGGTCAAGGCCGGCGTACACCAGGTGGCCGTGCGAATGAACGACAACCGCACCAAACCCGGCTTCAACTTCGTCAAGGAAGGCGAGGTCAGCCTCGCTCCGGCGCAGGTGATGGTCATCGACTTCAATCCGGACAAGGGCGGCCTGTTCTTCAAATGACGCGTGCCCCCCGAACCTTCGGCCGGGCTCGTCGCCCGTCCCGCGGCGGCCTCAGCCAGGCCGTACCACGCATCCCTTTCGCGAGCTCACATCGATCATGGTGAAACTCCTGCAACAAGCCATCCGCTGGCTGTTCATGCGCATCGAGAACGTGTTCAACATCGCTTTCGGCGAGAAGCTGAACCCCTTCTACCATCTCGGAACGATCAGCTTCTGGCAGTTCTGGCTGCTCCTCGTCTCCGGCCTCTATCTGTACATCTTTGCCGATACCGGCGTGCATGACGCCTTCGAATCGGTCGAGCGGATCACGCACGACCAATGGTGGGCCGGCGGGATTCTGCGCAGCATCCATCGCTACGCCACCGACGGCATGATCCTGACCATGCTGCTGCACATGTTGCGCCACTTCGCCTACGACCGCTATCGCGGCTTCCGCTCGTTCTCCTGGCTGACCGGCGTCGCGCTGCTCTGGCTGATCTACATTGCTGGCGTCAATGGCTTCATGCTCGTCTGGGACAAGCTGGCCCAGTTTGTCGTCATTGCCACGGCCGAGTGGTTCGATGTCCTGCCGATGTTCAACGGCACGCTGATCCGCAACTTCCTCTACCTGGAAAGCGTCAACAGCCGGCTGTTTACGCTGCTCGCCTTTGTCCACATCGGGGCACCGCTGATCGTTGGTTTCATCATGTGGGTACACGTGCAGCGCGTGCCGCGTGCGCACATCAACCCGCCACGCGACATTGCCCTGGCCGTAACCCTGATGTATTTCGCGCTCGCCATCGCCAAGCCGATCCTCAGCCAGGGTGGCGAGGCCGACATGTCGGTCGTCCCGACGAACATCGAGTTCGACTGGTTCGAGTTGCCGGTGCTCGCGCTGGTTTATGTGATCAACCCGATGCATCTCTGGTACTGGGTCATCGGCCTGACCGCCTTTCTCTTTCTGCTTCCCTGGTTGCCGCCGAAGCGGCGCGGCGCGCTCGCCGGCGAGACCTCGATCACCTTCCACCCCGACCGGAAAACCGTGCATGCGCGTTTCGGCGAGACGCTGCTCGACGCGGGCCTGCGCCAGGCGATCGACCTCCCCTACGAGTGCCGCAACGGCGGTTGTGGCGTCTGCAAATGTACCGTTCTGCAAGGCCGGGTCGATCCCGGGCTGTATCAGCCGAGCGCCCTGTCGGCTAGCGAGCTGGCCCAGGGCAAAGTTCTCCTGTGCTGCGCGACGGCGCTCGCCGACGTCGAAGTCGAGTACCGCGCCGGCCAGGCGCTGGCGGCGATCCAGGAATACACCGCGCGCGTCGCCCGGCTCGAGCGACTGGCACCCGACGTCATGCGCGTGCTGCTCGCGCTGCCCGAGGGGCAGCGCATCGCCTTCAAGGCCGGACAGTACATCAACATCATCCTGGCTGACGGCGAGCGACGCGCCTTCTCGTTCGCCAACCCGCCGCATGAGCCCGAGTTCGTCGAGCTGCAGATTCGCCTGATGCCGGGTGGCCGCTTCACGACCTACGTCTTCGAGCAGATGAAGGAGGGCGACAGCCTGCGTTTCGAAGGCCCGATCGGCGACTTCACGCTGCGCGAATCGTCGCGCCCGATCGTCTTCGTTGCCGGCGCGACCGGCTTCGCACCGGTCAAGAGCATGGTCGAAGACGCCTTCCAGCGTGGCCTGAAGCGCGAGATCTACCTGTACTGGGGCGTGCGCACGCTGAAGGACCTCTACCTGCCCGGCTTGCCCGAAGCCTGGGCACGCGAGCACCCGAACTTCCACTTCATCCCGGTACTCTCCGAACCCACACCGGCAGACGCCTGGAGCGGCCGCACCGGACTCGTCCACGCGGCGATCCTCGAGGACTTCCCGGAACTGAAGGAGCACGAGATCTACGCCTGCGGTTCGGTGCGCATGGTCGAGGCCATCTTCCCCTTCCTGAAGAAGCACGGCGCGGAGGATGGCGCCTGCTTCTCGGACGCGTTCAGCGTTTCAGCACGCTCTCTCGCCTTCCAGCCGCGACAGTCATGACGCCTCGCGCGGCGCGCCGGCGATCGGCCGGCGCGCCGCCGGGCCTGGCAAGCGCTGACGAATCCGGCCGAGAAATTGTTGTCCCGGTCGTTCTGCCGTAAGATTGCTCCACCATCGGTGGCAAGCTCGCGGGCGTTTGCAGCGCACCGCCTTGGCGACCCGACACGGCTGCGCCGGTTCGTCGGAAACGAATCGCCCAGGCAAGCCGCCGCCGGCGCGACGGGTTCATCCACCCAGACAGACCAGCCCCTACTCGACGAGGAAGCATGCAAGCTCCTGTGGACGACGAAGCAACACGCCTGATTGCACCGACCACCAGCGAACCCCGGTTGTGCCTGACCATCCGCAGCCCGGCCGAACTCGTTGAGGGACAGAGCGTAGCCGCGCGCCTCGGCGCGACCGGCAGCTTGTGCATTGGTCGCGACGAGCGCGCCGACTGGCTGCTCACTGATCGCTCGGGCGGCATCTCGCGCGAACACTGCCTGATCTGCTTTAGCGCCGGCGCCTTCGTGCTTGACGACAAGTCGGCCAACGGAACCTTCGTCAACGGATCGAGCGAGCGTCTGCGCGGCACTTACCGGCTACGCAACGGTGACCAGTTGTGCATCGGCCCCTATCTGATCGACGTCGAGATCAGCGGTGTCGCCGTAGCGCCGGCCGGCGCCGCGAACGTGTCCAGCACTGCCCACCGCGCGCCGAGCGAACCGCCGACGGCCAAGCTGCCACCGGCACCGCCAGCCACCATCCGGCGCGGCGGCG
>ERZ761603.1691-NODE-1691-length-16142-cov-14.968670_pt1 | contig 16142 bp, 12 predicted proteins | sample MGYA00511879_ERZ761603 | MGnify/ENA primary metagenome ERZ761603 (study PRJEB28899, sample SAMN02850040) | bioreactor sludge metagenome | biome: EBPR Sludge; feature: EBPR Bioreactor; material: flocular biomat | place: Australia: Thorneside Wastwater Treatment... | reverse complement strand
ACCAGGCCCTTCAGCGCGGTGGCGGCGTGCGTTGACTTCAGCCCTACCTCGCTCGAAGCCCTGTCGCAGGCGGTGCGGGTCGCGGCGCAGGACAACGCGGCGCTGCACGTCGTGCACGCGTACGACAATCCGTGGAAGGGCATGTCCCGCCCGGAGAGCGTGCGCGTGAACATGCCCGATTTCGACGCGAAGATGCAGGCGGCCGTCGAGGCCCGGCTGCGCGAGTTCGCCGCGCCGCTGGCGCACGAACTGGGGGCCCTCAGGGCGCACTACCACGCGGTGCAGCAGACGTCGCAGCGCGAAGGCCACGGCAAGGGCCTGATCAGTTTCATCACGCAGCACGGGATCGACCTCGCCGTGCTGGGCGTGCGCTCGCGGTGGAACGTGCGTGACTTCCTCCTCGGCTCGACCGCGGAACGCATCTGCCGGGATGCCGACTGCTCGATCCTGACGATCCGCCCCGTGGCCGATGGCCCGAAGGAGTGATGCCCGCATGAAGGTCGCTGTCTATTCCGCCCGCGGGTACGAATCGCCGTTTCTCCACACGGCGAACCGCGAAGCCGGGCACGAACTGATCCTGCTGAGTTCACCCCTCACCGGCTCGACCGCCGGGCTGGCCGCGGGGTGCCCGGCGGTGTCCCTGTTCGTCGGCGATGACGGTTCGGCCCCGGTGCTGCGCACGCTCCACGCCGGAGGATCGCGGCTCGTAGCGCTGCGCTCGGCGGGGTTCAACCATGTGGATCTCGACGAGGCGGCCCGGCTGGGGCTGACGGTGGCGCGGGTGCCGGCCTATTCCCCCCACGCGGTGGCCGAGCACGCCGTGGCGCTCATGCTGACGCTGAACCGCAAGGTTCACCGGGCCTTCAACCGCGTTCGGGAGCAGAACTTCGCGCTCGACGGGCTGATGGGCTTCGACATGCACGGCAAGACGGCGGGCCTGGTCGGCACGGGCAAGATCGGCGAGATCGTCGCGCGGATCTTGCGGGGCTTCGGGTGCCGCGTGCTGGCGCACGATCCGGTCAAGAGCCACGTGTGCGAAGCGCTGGGGGTGGAGTACGTGACCCTGCCCGATCTGTTCGAGCGAAGCGACATCGTCTCCATCCACTGCCCGTTGACCCCGGGCACCCGCCACTTGATAAACACCGAAGCGCTGGAGGCGATGAAGCCCGGCGTGATGCTCATCAACACCAGCCGCGGCGCGGTGATCGACACCCGCGCCCTCATCGCGTCGCTCAAGCGCGGGCATGTTGGGTCGGTCGGCCTCGATGTCTATGAAGAGGAAGGAGACCTGTTCTTCCGCGACCTCTCCGCGGAGGTGATCCTGGATGATGTCTTTGTCCGCCTGATGACCTTTCCCAACGTGCTCATCACGGCCCATCAGGGGTTCCTGACGCGCGAGGCGTGCGAGGCGATCGCGCGGACGACGATCGACAATATCAGCGGGTTCGGACGAGCGGGGGCTGCGGGCGTCGCCCCGTCCAATCTCGTGACCGCGCGGCTCATCGCGCCCGTGAAGGGGTGAGCGCGCGTGGATGTTGGCGAGAAACGAGGATGATTCAATGATCGTCACGCTCCTCGGCGGTCTCGGGGTGTTTCTCCTTGGGATGGTGCTGCTCACCGACGGTCTCAAGGCCGTGGCGGGCGATGCGCTGCGACACATCCTCACGCGATATGTCGCCACGCCCCTCTCGGGCGTGGGCTGGGGGGCGCTGGTCACCACCCTCGTGCAGTCCTCGACCGCGACGACGCTCACCACCGTGGGGTTTGTCAGCGCCGGTCTGCTCACGTTCAAACAGGCGGTTGGCGTTATTTTCGGTGCCAACCTCGGAACCACCAGCACGGGGTGGATCGTCTCGCAACTGGGCTTCAAGGTGTCACTGGGGAGCCTTTCGCCGCCGCTGATCCTGCTGGGTGTGGCGATGCGGCTGATGCTCAAAGGTCGGGCGATGCACGCGGGCACAGCCATCGCTGGATTTGCCCTGCTGTTCATGGGGATCGACCTGCTGCAGAACGGCATGGGGGCGCTGGCATCACGGCTCTCGCCCGGCGACCTGCCCGGAGGAGCCGGGACCGCGGGCGAATGGGGTTCCCGGCTTGTGCTGGTCGGTTTCGGATTCCTCATGACGGTCATCATGCAGTCCTCCAGCGCCTCGATGACGACCACGCTCGCGGCGGTCGCCTCCGGCACCATCGGCCTCGAGCAGGCCGCGGCGCTGGCGATCGGGCAGAACATCGGCACCACACCCACGGCGGTGGTCGCCGCGCTGGGTGCGCCCGCTCCGGCCAAACGCACCGCCGCGGCGCATGTCTTGTTCAACACGTTCACCGCGGCGGTCGCTGTCGTGATTCTGCCGCAGATGCTGCGTGTGTGCGAGCGGGCCGCGCAGGTTGTGGGAGCGGATGATGCGCCCACAACCCTCGCGCTGTTCCACACGGTCTTCAACTTTCTGGGTGTGCTGATCCTGATGCCGGTCATCGGGCCGTTCGCTCGCCTGATCGAACGGATGTTCCCCGAACGCGGGCTGCGATCGACCCGGTACCTGACGCCTTCGGTGGCGACCGTCGGCCCGGTCGCGCTCGAGGCCGCACGCCGGGCGCTCGTCCACGTCTTGGGCGATGCCTCCGCTTTGTTGGTGGGCGCGTTGGGCCGCACCGTGTCTCGTCCGCTCCCAGCCACGGCGCTCACAGACGCCCGCACCGGGCTTCAATCCATCGTTCGCTTTGTTCATAGTCTGGGGCACGCGGCGCAGGGCGCGGGAGAGTTGAAGCAGGAACAGGCCCTGCTGCACGCATCCGACCACCTCGATCGGCTTATTGATGCGCTGGCACGATCGCGCGAAGTGTCGAACCATCCAGAGTCGCCCGAGGCGGATCCGTCGGCCGCTCGCGCACGCGAGGACGTGGCTGAGATTGCCGTAAAACTCGCCTCGCTGCTCCGGCAGGATGGGGGGTCGGCCACGCCTGTCACGGAAGACCCGACACCCTTCGCGGACGAAGCCGAGAGGGTGTCGCGCGGGCTGGCCGAGCTCCGGCGCGTTCAGCGGCGCGAATCACTCCGCATGGCCGCGGCGGGCGAACTCGACCCAGACCTTGCGATGCGCCGCATCGACCTACTCCTCTGGCTCGACGGCGCCGCCTACCACTTATGGCGCGCAACCTCTTACCTCCGCGCGAACCCGGTCGCACCGGATGTGGATGCCAGGCCGGGAGCAACCACCGAACACGAGCAGCGAGGCGGCAACGGCGATTCACTCTGAACGCCGGAGAGACGTACCGGCATCGCGGCACCACTACCACCACCCCCGAGACTGACGACGGCGCTCTGGGATCTTGATCGAGCGCGATGAGTCCATCACCGCACGATCCGCGGCACGGCTTGGGGTATCAAAGAAAACCGCCGCGGGCGATGAGTCCCGCGGCGGCTGTGTGTGGTCGCGTGTCCGTTCAGGAGTGGGATCAGGCCGTGCGGCGGCGCTTGATGCACAGCATCATGCCCAGCCCGGCGAGGGCCGCCGCGCCCGGGGCGGGCACGGTGACGATCTGATCCTGGTACGAGCCGCTGGTGACGCCGGCCAGCCCGGCGGTGCTGCTCGACGCGTTGCCGGTGTTGAAGAAGAAGGCGTTGAGGTAGTTGGTGACGCCGCTCCAGAGCGGAGACCCGTCGGTGCGGGTGGCGCGGAAGCTGCCGCCGGCCATGCTGAGGCTGGAACCGCCCAGCGACCAGGAATAGTCGGCGACGATCTCCCAGACGGCGAGCTGGAAGGCGCAGGCCAGGTCGGCGCTGGCGCCCTGCTCGAGCTGAACCCCCAGGGCGTAGTCGTAGAGGCTGGCGATGGCGCGGGCCTTGTCGGAGCCCATCGCGCCGCCCACCGGGGCGGACTCCAGCGGGAGTATGGTGTAGGTGCGCGTCGATGAAGTGACTTCCTGCGTCAGGTCCGTGCAGAACGTGATCATCTCTCCGGAGAGTTGAGCCCCCAGGCCGGTCCCGTTGCTGAAGACGTGCCTGAGTTGCCCGGCGAAGACGTTGAACGATGAAGAGGGTGTGGTGATTCGGACGGTGCGACCCTGACCCCTCCCCACGTAGCGCATGTCCACAAGATCGGCGTTCGCTGCCGACACCAGGCCCACGGCGGACGTGAGAAGCGCGATCATCTTGCTGCGTGTGTTCATATGTCGATCCTCCACTGTGTTCGGTTGTACAGGCCGCGCCCGTACACTGGGCGAGGCGCCGCGCTGTGACGCGGCGGGAGAGTCTCCAATTCAGCGGGGAAAAGTGCAAGAGTCCCGGCAGCGTCACGGTCGCGCCGGAGTCCGTGTGTAGGGGTTAGACAGTGTGCGCCGCACCCGAGTGGGCTTCACAACCCGCCGGGATGCTTACGCACCGAGCAGGTCCGGCCTGCACACCGATGCAACGTGCGCCGTGATCCCACGCGCGAACGTCTCGAATCGGGCTTCGGCATCCGGCTCGCGATACGCCCCAGAGGATCCATCGCAAGCGCGGGATGTGAGCAGGCAGACTCCGTCGTACAAACGATCCCGCTTGAGTTTCTGGATCAGAAGTTCATATCGTCTCAGGTACGATGCTCCGCAGAACTCGGAGAAGACCGTGAAGTGCGACTGACTCACACGCACTGGTTCCCGTGATGCCTCACATTCCTCGAGGAGCATGAGATAGCCCAACCACGGCCGCGGCGATGGAGAGAACGCTCCCTCCCTGTACGCCGCCCATAAGTCGGTTGCGCTGCCCAGCGCCTCTTCGGTGCGGTTGTTGAAGTTGTTGCCGAACGACGGCCCGACCTGGGATTTGAACTCAACAGCGGCAACGAGTTGCTTCTCGTGCACGACGACAAGGTCCCAGTGTTTTTCGGCCCGGAACCAACCGGGGAGTTCGACTCGCCTGCCGACATGCAACGATGTTTCGGGACATCCGGCACTCCGCAGCAGTTCGCCCACGAGTGAGACAAAGCCGTTCATCTGTCTGCCGCCGGTCACCGCGGAACGTAATCCCGTGTCCCTCGCTCCGGTCGAACGTTGACGCGAACGCTGAGACTCCCTCGTGAGCCAGAAGGACTTCACGGCCTCGGCAATCCTCTTCCCGAAATCACTCACAACGACCCTCGGTAGAAACCCGCGCCGTGAGGGACTTGGTCGAATATAAATCACCGCTGAACACGGACATCCGTTGTCGCGCCGACTCGAAGTAGACCGGATCCACCTCGATGCCGATGCTGTTGCGTCCCCAACGGCCCGCGGCCACGTTCGTCGTCGCCGTCCCCATGAAGGGATCCAACACGGTGTCGCCCACGAACGAGAACATCCGTATGAGGCGTTCGGCGAGTTCCTCGGGGTACGGGGCAGGGTGCTTCGCGGTCGACACCCCGGTGATATCCGACCATATCTGCCTGAACCAGATCTGGTACAGGTCCGCGGGCACGATGCTCAACACGCGGTCGAGCGGACCCGGGCTGCGATACCCACCGGGCTTGCGCTGCATGAGAATGAACTCGATATCGTTCTTGATGACCGCGTTGGGTTCGTAAGGCTTGCCGAGAAACCCGCCGCCACTCCCATCGGCCTCATAGTTCGCGTTTGAGATTTTGTGCCAGATGATCGGAGAGAGATTGTCGAACCCGATCCGCTTGCAATGCTCCTGGATCGTCGCGTGGAGCGGGACAACCGTGTGGCGACCGTTATTCCTCCGCCGTGATAAGCAGACATCTCCAACGTTGATGACCAGGCGACCGCCCGGCACCAGCGCGTCGTAGCAGTGCTTCCAGACGCGGTCGAGCGATTCGATAAACGCATCATACTCAGAAACGTGCCCCAACTGCGCGCCGCTTTCGTTGTATCGTTTCAACGTCCAGTACGGCGGAGAAGTCACCACCAGGTGAACCGTCGCGGGCGCAAGCCGCGCGGCGCAACGAGCATCGCCGAGGATCAGTTCGTGCGATGTGTGCCTGCGTCGGACGACCGATTCGATACGTCGGAGCGCCTTCGCATCCTTCGCCAGAAGCGGAATATGCGTGTCCAGGTCGCCCCTCGCCGCAAACTCCCGCAGCAGGGATTGTTCCGTGTCCGCCGGGCTGTCGGTTGCCGCCGTTGCGCTCATGTGTGAACAGGGTAGCAAGCCCCGAACTCACCGCACGGGCACATCGAAGCGTCTACTCTCCGAGTTCTCGCGTGCGCGGCGTCTCCATGGCCGGATTCTCCCCAATCCATGACGACAACCCCGCGACTACCCTTTCCACGCGGGAGGTGTACATGGACCGGAAAGGCTCACACGTCGAAGTCAAGATGACAGCGCGCAAACGGATCGCGCTGGTCGCGCACGACAACAAGAAACTCGAACTGATCGAGTGGGCGACGTGGAACCGCCCGGTGCTGGCCGCGCACGACATCTACGCGACGGGCACCACGGGGCGGGTGATCGAGGCGGAGCTGGGCATCAAGGTGCACCGCGTCCACAGCGGGCCCCTGGGCGGCGATCAGCAGATCGGCGCGAAAATTTCCGAAGGGCAGATCGACTTCCTGGTCTTCTTCTGGGACCCCATCGCGCCCATGCCCCACGACCCCGATGTGAAGGCCCTGCTGCGGATGGCCGTCATCTGGAACATCCCCGTCGCCTGCAACCGCGCCAGCGCCGACTTCATGATCCAATCCCCGCAGATGCGTACCGAGTACGTCCGCCGGGTGCCGGACTACGGCGAGAACACAGGCATCGACCCGCTCAAATCCTGGACCGAGAAAGGCTCGCCCGGCGTGTGAGAAGCACCCCGGCGCGATACGCTCCCCGCGTGCGCGAATCCGATCTGCTCCGGCACATCCAGACCCGCTCGACCCTCGGCGAGGGTGTCCTGGTCGGCCCAGGTGATGACTGCGCCGTGGTCGTGGGGACATCGCATCAACTGCTCAAAGTTGATCAACTCGTCGAACACCGCCACTACCGCGCCGGCACGCCCATCGACCTGATCGCGCGCAAGGCCCTGGCGCGGCCGCTGTCGGATATCGCCGCGATGGCGGGCCGCCCTCGGTACGCCCTCGCCGCGGCGACACTGCCCGCTGGCTATCCCCACGCGCGCGAACTCTTCGACGCGGTCCACGGCTGGGGTGAGCGCTTCGGCTGCCCCGTGGTCGGGGGCGACATCGCCACCCACGACGGCCCGCTGATCCTCTCCATCTCGATCATCGGCGTGGCACACGCGGCCCGCGGGCCTGTCTTGCGCCGCGGGGCGAAGTCGGGCGATGACCTGTTCGTCACCGGCTCGCTGGGAGGCTCGTTCGACGCCGCGACCGGGCTTGGGAGGCACCTGACCTTCACTCCACGCCTGGACGAAGCCGCGCACCTCGCCGACGTACTCGGCCACGACCTGCACGCGATGATGGACCTCTCCGACGGGCTGGGCATCGATGCGGGTCGGCTCGCGGAATCCTCGGGAGTCAGGGTCATCATCGAACGCCGTCGGATCCCGCTCTCGCCGGGCATCACAGATCCATCCCAAGCCTTGCAGGACGGTGAGGATTACGAACTGCTCTTCACCGCCCCGCCCGGCGCGCTACCGGATTCGGGCGTGCTGCCGACCGGATGCCCCTTCGCCCGAATTGGGCGCATCGAGATCGGCGCGGGCGCGACCGATGAGACCGGCCAGGACATCGCCGCGATCGGCTGGGATCACCGCTGAACCGGGGCCGAGGCGGCGAGTTCGCAGAACAACTCGATCCCCGTCGGCAGGGCCTCATCGTTGAAATCAAAGTCGGGCTGGTGCAGCGTGGGGTACGCATCGCGCCCCGTGGGCCGCAGGCCCAGGAAGAAAAAGCACGCGGGGACGTGATGCCCGTAATAGGAAAAGTCCTCTCCGCCCATCGTGGCGTCGGGCACGACCTCGACCCGCGACTCGCCGAGCGCGGCCCGCGCGGTGCGGAAAAACGTCTCGGTCGCCGCGGGATCGTTGGCGGTGACGGGGTAGCCCTCGTGCCAGTCGATCTCGGCGCGGCAGCCCATCGCCATGGCCGTGCCTTCGACGATCTCGAAGAAGCGCTTCTTCGCCAAGGCGCGGGTAGATGCGCGGAGCGTGCGCACGGTGCCGATGAAACGGGCCGTCTCGGGGATGATGTTGTTCGCGGTGCCAGCGTTGATCGCGCCCACCGTCACCACCACGCTCTCGAGCGGGCCGATGTTCCGCGAGGCGATGGTCTGGATCGCCACGATCGTCTGGGCGGCGGCGACGATCGGATCGGCCCCGAAGTGCGGGTAGGCCCCGTGGGCCTGCGTGCCGCGGATGGTGATGGTGAAGTCGTCGGTCGCGGCGAGGATCGGCCCGGGCCGAGTCGCCACGCGCCCGACCTCGAACGTGGGCCAGCCGTGAAGGCCGTAGATCTCCCCCACGGGCGTGCCGATACCGCCGCGCTCTTCGCCCGCCAGTGCCCCTTCCCGACACATGATGTCGGCCCCGCCGCCCCCTTCTTCCGCGGGTTGAAATACAAAGGTCACGGGCCGGGAGCGGGGCATCTTCGCCAGGATTTTCGCCGCGCCCAGCAGCATGGTCGTGTGCCCGTCATGTCCGCAGGCGTGCATGAGGCCCTGGGTGAGTGAGGCGTAGGGCAACCCGGTCTGCTCGACCACGGGCAGCGCGTCCATGTCGGCCCGGAAGGCGACGGCCATCTGCTTCGCGCCGGCGGGGTCCGTCGCGGGCAGGTGCGCGATGATGCCCGTGCCCTTGCCCAGCCCGGCCTTGAAGGCGATGCCCGCGGCCCGGAGTTCACGCTGCACCAGCCCGCTGGTGTACCTCTCCTCGAAACAGAGTTCCGGGTGGCGGTGCAGGTCGTGGCGGATCTCGCGCAGGGCGGGGATCTCCGCCTCGATCAGGCTTTTCAAGCGCTCGTTGGGCATGACCGAAGGGTAGTGAAGTAACTTGTTGGATGCCGCGGCGGGGCGAGACGTGCTCAGCACTGACTCCTTTACACACTTTTAGCGCGGATCAAACGCAATCCAGCGGGTTCATCATTGTGATTGAACTAATCTGGATTTCTGTTTCCGAGGAGTGATTTCCGTTTTTTTATTGAGGAGAAGAGAGATGACGATTCGTGCGATGCTGTGCCTGGCCGGACTGGCCGGGGTCGTGTCCGCTTCCGGGGCCGCCGTGCTGACGGCCACGGGGACAATCAATCTGTATGGTACTTCGTACCCGGTGAGTCAATGGCGCACCCTTGGCGATGCGGGCACCAGTGCCTTTGATGCAGAAGCTCTGACCTTCTATCAGGGCGTGCTCTACGCATCGGCCGATGAGGGTGCCTCCGCGGGCAACGGGCGGCTGGTGTACTACACCCCCGGCCCGACGGGCAACCTGTCCTCGCCGTCCTTCTACACCATGGGCACCAACGGCGCGTTCCGCTGGGGTGGGGAGGGTCTCACGGTCAATACCAGCGGCAGCGGGTACGGCTCGTTCGGCCCGGGTGGTTTCAAACTGGTCAGTGTCGACAGCCGCGGCGACAACGCCAACGGCGCCGTCATCAACGTGAATGATCCGGGACCGGTCAAATCCCTGAGCGACATCATCCCCCTGCCCGAGACCGATGATGTGGCCTGGGTCGGCAGCCGCAACCAGTTCGCTCTGCTGCTCGATGCCGACGGCAGCATCGGCTGGTACGACAACGCGATGAACGCCACGGGCCTGGTCGTCCCGACGTTCACGGAGGCCAAGGGACTGACGGTCGTGTCCGCCGGATGGGCGCAGCGGGTCTTCGGTTTCTCGTCGATGACCTCCGAGGTGCTGATGGTGGTGGGCAAGGAGACCAACCGTCTCCAGTTCTTCGATACCAACGGCGTACCCCTCGCCCCGATCACAGCCCTCTCTCCCTTGGGCCTGAACTTCGCCGAGATCGAGGGCGTGGCGGTCGATGAGGTCAACGACCTGATCTACCTCGCCGATGAAGCCGCGATCTCGATCCACGTCATCCAGGTGCCCGGCCCCGGCGCTGGGGTGGTCCTCGCGCTCGCCGGCTTGACAACACTTCGCCGCCGCCGCGATTGATGCTCACCAATTCTCGCACACTCACCCGCCCCTCCCGGCGAGCCATCGCCGGGAGGGGCATTCGTTCTGAACTATGACGCGATCCTGCATCTGCCCGCTCGTTCTTTCCCTTTTCCTCGGCGCGTGCGCCGGCCCCTCCGGCGGCACGGCCGAGGTTCGCGCCAGGGGTCAGACCTTCCCCGTGGCCGACCGCGATGATGCGGCCGATGATCCGGCGATCTGGATTCACCCCACCGACCCGGCGCAGAGCCTGGTGCTCGGGACCAACAAGAAAGCCGGGTTGTGTGTCTACAACCTCTCGGGCGATCAAGTGGCCTTCTTTCCGGTGGGAAGACTCAACAACGTCGATCTGCGCCAGGGTGTGCTCGCCGAGGACGGCTCCCGGCTCGACATCGCCGCGGCATCGCACCGGGATCACATCGGCATCAGCCTTTTTGTCATCTCACCCGGCGGTGTCCGGGAGTTGACCGGCTCGCCCGTGCGCGTGACGGTGAAAGAGCCGTATGGACTCTGCTGCGCCCTGCCCGCATCCGGCACGGGGCTTCGTGTCTTTGTCAATGACAAGGAAGGCCGCATCGAGGAGTGGCTGGTCCGGGTCGATGCCGAGGGCGTCGCGGGCGCATCGCTCACGAGCACCAGAAAACTCCCCTCGCAGGTCGAAGGGATGGTCGCCGATGAGGCCAACGGCCGACTCTTCGTGGGCGAGGAACGGGTGGGCATCTGGTCCTTCCCGCTGGATGGCCCCAACTCGACCCGCGGCACGCTCATCGCTCGTGCTTCGTGGTTCGGACCTCTCAGACCGGACGTCGAGGGTCTCGCCATCGCCCCCACCGGGGCGCAATCAGGCTATCTGCTCTGCTCCAGCCAGGGGGACAACACGCTTGTGGCCTATGACCGGGCACCCCCGCACGCGTACCGCGGCAAGTTCCGAATCGTCGCAGGAGCCGTCGGTTCGGTCGAAGAGACCGACGGCATCGATGTCTACACCCGCTCGCTGGGTCCGCTCTACCCCGCGGGCGTTCTGGTCACCCAGGATGGAGAGAACACCCCGGCCCCGCAGAACTTCAAACTGACGCCCTGGGACGAAGTAGCACAGGCGCTGGACGCGACGGCCCGGCGTGCAAATTGAGCGCGTTCTTTGCGCAACGATAACGAAGGTTCTGGGCTGGAGGCAGACCCTTATCCATGCAGCGCATACACCACTCCCGTCGCGGCGCCGCCGGGTTCACGCTCATCGAGTTGCTCGTCGTCATCGCCGTGATCGCGGTGCTCATCGGGCTGCTGGTGCCGTCGCTGAGCGCCGCGCGCGATGTGGCCCGGCAGACCAAATGCGCGAGCAACCTGCGTCAGATCGCGGTGGCCGCGACGGCCTACGCCGGCTCGGAGAAGGGTTTTTACTGCAGCGGGCCGTTCGAGAACCGCGTGGGGATGAACTGGGGGCCGATGCACGAGCGCTCGTGGATCGCGGATTACATCCGCTCGGGACTGATGATCCCCGGCAAGTTCCTCTGCCCCGGCAGCCCCGGCACCGTCAGCGAGGCCTGGCAGGACACCGCCGGAATCTACGCCTATTCACAGCCCGATCTGGAGCGCCTGGTGGAGGAGGGGTACAACTCCAACTACTGCCAGAGTTGGTACATGGCCTACACCGACATGAAGTCGGCCAGCCCCGGCTCGGGCTCGAGCAACTGGGATGATGTGCGCCACGTGGTCGGCCCGCTCAACGAACGCCACACCGGCCAGCGCACCACGCCAAGCCGCGTGCCCCTGATGGCCGACGGGAACGCACAAGTTTCCGCTATGGTGACCATCAACGGTCAAACCCTGACCTGCGCCAAGAACCAGACCGACGGACCCTCGGGCATCGCCCGCGGCCCCTCGGGAGGAACCGTCTGGGGCCGACAGGACTGGGAGAACTGGGGTCCGGCCCACGGCAAGTCGAGCAAGGTGGCCAACTCCGGCAACTCCGGGCACGCCGCCTTTTACACGAACATCGCCTTCGCGGATGCGCACGTGGACACGTTCTCCGACTCCATCCGCGACGGCCGGCACTTCGGCTCGGTGGGCACGCTCAACGGCTGGCGCGCCTGGCTCACGCCCGAACTCGACGACAAGGTCTTCGGCGGCTCGCTGACCCACGCCTCGGGAGTCCCCTTCTAACAGCCGCCCCGACTATCACGCCCGATCTCGCCCGGCGTTCGTACCCGCCGGTCGCACCCGACACCGCCTTACCCGGAGAATCTCATGACCGCATCCCGCGCCCGTTTGCTGCTTCTCTCGCTCACGCTGCCGGTGTCTGCCGCCGCGGCGACCGACATCGGCCACATCACCCTCTTCGGCCAGGAGTACCGCGTTCAGCGCTTTGATTACTCGCAGGACGTCCGCTGGCCCGACCCGCTCGATCCGCGATTCAACCTGAACCTGATCGAGTGCGAGGGCGCCCACTGGCTGGGCAACGACCGCCTGCTGCTCTCGACCGATGGTCTCGATTCGCTGCTGTCGCTCAAGAACGCCGTCGTCGAGGTTCGGCTGCGGCGCGATGCCGACGGCGACATCCAGGGACTCGAGTATGTCCGCACGGTCGTCATCAACGATCCCTCTGACGTCGCGTACGGCGGCTTTGATCTCTCGCCGTGCGGCGTCACGATCAACACGTCCACGGTCGGCCTGGCCGCCAATGGCGACCTTCTCGTGGGCGACAGCGAGGCCAACGGCGTGCGCGGCTACCGTCGTTCCGACGGATTTGACCTTGGCGGTTTCTCCGGCGGTCTCGCGAACTACAGTTTCGACGACCTCGCCTTCGCGACCAGCAATGGCCTCATCTACACGATCAACGAGGATGCCAGTCGCCTGGTCACGTTCCGTCCCACGGGCGAGTTCGTCACATCCACAGACATCCCCGGGTTCACGGCCCTCAACCCGCTGTGGATCCCCGGCTCGCCCAAGGGCATGGCCTATCTCCCCGATGCCAACACGGTCCCCGCCGCGATCCGCCGACCCGGCGGCGTGATGCTTATCACACTCGACGACAATAACCCCGGACTTCAGGTGTACGACCTCGCCGGCAACGTGATCGCCACCGAGCCGCTCTCCGACAACCCGGCGGTGGGCGGCAACTCCCTGCTGGATCAAGGCACGGATTGCGGCAACCCGCTGCAACTCGAGGCCGCCGCGTTCGACCCCTCCACCGGCACGATCTTTCTCATCAACGAAGGCTCATTCTTCGATTGCAGCGGGTTCTATGTGCTGACGCCGACCGGCTCGTGCGGCTGCCCCGCCGATTACAACGGCGACGGCGGCGTGGACGGCGGCGATGTCGAGACCTTTTTCACCCAGTGGGAAGCGAGCGCCGGCTGCTCCGACGTGAATCAGGACGGTGGTGTCGACGGCGGCGACGTCGAGGCCTTCTTCAACCGCTGGGAAGCAGGCGGCTGCGACTGACCGATCTCCTACGCGACGGCGGCGCGATCCCGGGTACGCTGAAGGCTTGCCGAAGTGCGAGCGGCGGTCACACTCGCCCCCGGAGCGCACTTAGACTCCCATCGTGACCGATCAGGCCCCGCAACCATCCCGACGGGTGGGTGAGTCTCCCACCGAGTTCGGCCGCCGCCGCGCGGCCGGTGCCATCCCGATCCTGGCCGAGGCATTCACCGAGGCGTCCCCGGGCGATCTGGCCGACGCCCTCGCCGCCCTGCTCGAAGCGCGGGTCGAGCTGGGTCGGACCACCGACTTCACCGCCATCGTGGCCGAGTGGCCTGACCTGCTCCGCCACAGCGAGGCCTGCCGCGCTGCGCTGATGCACGAGTTCGCGCGGCTCGGCCCGGCGGGACAGGCCGCCGCGGCGACGAACCTGGCATCGCGCTACCCCGACATCGGTCCGGACATCACCGCCGTGGCGGACCTGTGCAGCGCCATGGCCGCCGCCGCGGATGACTTCATCGTCGAAGAAGGGGCCGACCTGGGCAAGTACCGCCTGGTCACGAAACTCGGATCGGGGACCTTCGGCGATGTGTGGCAGGCCTTCGACACCGAACTGGGTCGTTATGTCGCGCTCAAACTGCTGCGCAACGCCTCCGGAGAGGATGACGGGGTAGGCTCCATCGGCCTGCGGCGGGTCATGGCCGAGGCGAAGGCCGCCGCGGGCCTCGACCACGCCCACATCGTCAAGGTTCACGCCGCGGGTCGCCTGCCCGACGGGCGTGCGTTTATCGATGCGCAACTCGCGGGCGACCCCGCACCGACCCCTTCGGACCCCGCCGCCGTCGCCATCGGCACACCGCTCGACACCCTGGCCGCGCGGCGACCCACACCCGATCCGCGATGGGCCGCAGCGCTGATGGAGGGCATCGTTCGCGGCGTCGCCGCGGCCCACGCCCGCGGCGTGGTGCACCGCGACATCAAGCCCGCGAACATCATCGTCACCCCGCGCGGGCACGCGATGCTGACCGACTTCGGCCTCTCGGTGCTCGCGGCGGATACCGACACGATCTTCCGGGGCATCACCGGGACACCCGCCTTCATGTCCCCCGAGCAGGCGCGCGGCGAGCGGGCCACACCCGCCTCCGACATCTACTCGCTGGGCGGCACCCTGCGCTTTCTGCTCGTCGCCGATCTGCCCGTGAAACCTTCCGGGCGCTACGACTCGCACGGCCGGCGTGATGTGATCGAGCAGGTGCGGCGGGGCGAGATCACGCCGCTGGCAAAGGAACCCCGCGCCGCTTCGCTGCCCCGCGCGCTGGTATCCATCGTTGACCGGGCCATGGCCGTCAAGCCCGAGGAGCGGTACATCTCCGCCGAGATGATGGCCGATGACCTCGCCGCGTACCTCTCTCACCGCCCCACCATCGCCGGACGCGAAGGGCTCGTCTCCCGCGCCGGGCTGTGGCTTCGGCGCAACACGGCGGTCGCGGTCGTCACCGCCGCGGCGTTGTCGCTCCTGACCTTCTCATCGTGGCGCTTTGTCGAGCGCATCACCAGGGAGCGGGACCGTGCCGTCGCCGCGGAACTCGAAGCCCTGCGCCAGCGGGCCGAGGCCGTCGAAGCGGGCCAGACCGCCGCCGCCGTCACCGGGTTCATGACCGACACCCTCACCGCCGCGCAGAGCGATAAGGGCGCACGGAGCATCACCCTCCTCGACGCCATCAGAATCGCCGCGGAAAAGATCCCGCAGGCCACTTCCGACAAGCCGCTGGTGGAGGCGGGCGTCAGGCACGCCATCGGGCGCAGTCTCTCGACCCTCGCCGAGTTCGAGCAGGCGGAAGAGAATCTCCGGCGGGCGCTGGAACTCCGCACCAAGCGCCTCGGCCCCGAACACCCCGACACGCTGCTCATCACCTTCGGCCTCGCCGAGATGCTCGCTTACGCCGAGCGCCTGGACGAGGCCGACTCCCTCGCCACACCGCTCCTCCAGACCGTGCGCCGCGTGAAGGGCGATGGCGATTACCTCGTCGTCTCCTGCATGGAACTGCTCGGCTCCATCCGCATCAGCCAGGGGCGGCTCGACGAGGCCGAGACGATCTACCTCGAAGTGCTCTCGCGGCGCGAGGCCGAGCAGCCGCCCGATGAGTTCAAGATCGTGCGCGCCTACGGCCACCTGGGCAAGATCGAGAAGGGCCGCGGCGAGCGCGAGAAGGCCGTGGAGTTCTTCTCCCGCTCGCTCGAGGTCAACCTCCGCCTCTTCGGCGAAAACCATCTGAGCACCGTCAGCGACATGAACGACCTCGGCTCGGTCCTGGCGGAACTCAACCGCCCCGCCGAGGCCGAACCGCTGCAGCGCGCCGCCTACGACTGGATGCGCGAGAACCTGACACCGCGTCACGTGAACAGCATGACCAGCGGGTACAACCTCGCGTGGATGCTCCTGACCAAGAAGAAAGCCCCGGAAGAGGCGCTCGCCATCGCCCGCGTGGTCGCGGACGATTCCGCCGCGGTCTTCGGCGAACCACACCCCGTGACGCGGCGGAACCGCTTCCTCGTGGCCCGCGCCCTGGCGGCATCGGGCGCTTGCGATGAGGCCGTGCCCCTGCTCGAGACCGTCGCCGAGCGGGCCGCGAAGGAAGGCCGCTCCGGGCTCACCACCGAGGTCCTCGCCTGCCGCGCCCTGGCCGAGTGCAT
>ERZ761603.1690-NODE-1690-length-16144-cov-40.358941_pt1 | contig 16144 bp, 19 predicted proteins | sample MGYA00511879_ERZ761603 | MGnify/ENA primary metagenome ERZ761603 (study PRJEB28899, sample SAMN02850040) | bioreactor sludge metagenome | biome: EBPR Sludge; feature: EBPR Bioreactor; material: flocular biomat | place: Australia: Thorneside Wastwater Treatment... | reverse complement strand
AGCAGCTTCTGCATGAACGGGATGTCGTCGTCTTTGTCGTCGACCATGGGTGAATCCTCCATCGCTGATTGGCGCTCGTGGCGCTTGGTAAGTTGCCGATAACGGAATATTTCTTGGGCTTTCCGGGCACAATTGGCCGAAGAATACCTGCTCTTGCCCCGCCTTTGATTTGATGCACGTCAAGAACGGGGGAAACATGGCGCTGGCCGGAAAAGCCAGCAATCATCGGCCTTGCAGGCAGTACGGTGCGACCGCTGGTCGCAGCTGCGGGAGCGCTCAAGGCGGCCGCCAAAGGTCTGGGAAGGCCTATAATTCGCGCTTCGCTTTTCCTTCCCTGGTTCATCGTATGAATAAAGTCGCTCGCCGGCAAGTCGCGCTCTGGTTATTCGTCTGCAGCGCCATGGTCTTTGCAATTCTGGTCGTCGGCGGCGTCACTCGCCTGACTCATTCCGGGCTCTCCATCGTCGAGTGGAAGCCCATCGTCGGCATCGTTCCACCGCTCAACCAGGCCGAATGGGACGAAACCTTTGCCAAGTACAAGCAGACGCCGGAGTATCAGAAGGTCAACCACCAGATGGGGCTCGAGGAGTTCAAGGGCATCTTCTTCTGGGAGTATTGGCACCGTGTTCTCGGCCGTCTGATCGGCGTCGCCTTCCTGATACCTTTCCTCTATTTCTGCCTGCGACGCAAGATCGACCTGCCGCTGCTACCCAAGCTGCTGGGGATTTTCGTGCTCGGTGGTCTGCAGGGGGCAATGGGCTGGTACATGGTCAAGAGCGGTCTGGTCGATGATCCGCGCGTCAGTCACTATCGGCTGACGGCGCATCTGTCGCTGGCCTTTCTGATCTTCGTGGCGATGATGTGGCTGGCCCTCGGTCTGCTCAAGGAGCGCATGCGGGTGACCACCGACGCGACGCTGAAGGGTTTGCAGCGCTTCGCCTTCTGGTTGGCGATCCTGGTTGGCTACATGGTCGTCAGCGGTGGTCTGGTCGCCGGCATTCGGGCTGGCAAGGCCTACAACAGCTTTCCTCTGATGAACGGGCATTTCCTGCCGCCGGAAAGCTTCATCATCGATCCCTGGTATCTCAACTTCTTCAACAACATGGCGCTGGTGCAGTTCGACCACCGCCTGGGCGCATGGCTGCTGGCCTTTCTGGTGCCCTGGTTGTGGTGGAAGATCAAAGTGGCGGCGGTTTCCCGCAGCGCCCGTCTGGCGGCCACTCTGGTTCTGGCAGCGGTTTTTGTGCAGATCGTGCTCGGCATCTCGACGCTGCTGCTGGCGGTTCCGGTCGGCCTCGGCGCGGCGCACCAGGGCGGCGCGATGGTCGTTCTCGGCCTGCTGCTGTGGTTGAATCACGAACTGCGGGTGCAATCGGTGCCCGGCAGTCGCGCTTGATTGCCGGCCAGGAGTTGCGATTGCGGCAATTGCGGCGACTGCGGCAAATCCGGAAAATTGCCGGTTTGCTGACTGCCCTGTCGCTGCTGGTGGTGCTGCTCAGCGCCTGGCTGCGGCTCGACGCTGCCGGCCTCGGCTGTGCCGACTGGCCTGCCTGCTACGCGCAGCTGCTGAGCAGTGAGCCGACGGCGCAGACCTTCGGCCCGCTGCGCCTGTTGCATCGCGCAGCGGCTTCGCTGGCGCTACTGCTGGCCTGCTATCTGGCGTGGCTCTGCTGGCGTCGTCCGTCGCTGCCGTCGCCGGCAGGCCCGGCAAGCGTCCTGGTGATGCTGGTGCTGGCGCTGGCAGTGCTCGGCCTTTGGAGTTCCGATCCGCGGCTGGTGCTGGTTGCTTTCCTGAACATCCTCGGCGGTCTTGGCCTGGTGAGCTTCTCGTGGCGAGTGGTGCTGGCCAGCACGCCGGGAGAGATGGTCCCGGGCGCGCAGTGTGGGCATTGTGGGCATGCCGAGGATCGCGAGCACTCGCCACGTTCTCCGATCTGGCGGAGCTTGGTGCTGCGTCTGGGCGCTGCGGCGCTGTCGCTGACGATGATCCTCGGTGCGCTGATCGGCGCTCGTTACGAAGCCTTGGCCTGTAGGTCCTTGCCGGATTGTGCGGGTCACTGGTGGCCGACAGCCGCTGGCTGGGCGGTCCTACAGGAATTTGCGGTGTTGGCATCGCCGCCGCCGACGGGCGAAGCCGGTGGGCTCAGCCTGCATCTGCTGCACCGCTGGGGCGCTCTGCTGACGCTGGTCTTGCTCGGCAGCGCTGGCTGGCAGGCGCTTGCCGACGTCGCGACGCGCAAGGCAGCAGCGGCAATGCTGCTGCTACTGACTGCGCAGGTGTCGCTCGGGGTACTGACCGTGATCAGCGGCCTCACTCTGTGGTTGGCGGTCGCGCATGCTGGCTGCGCGGCCGTCCTGCTCGCCACCCTGGTGAGCTTGCTGCGGCGATGAGAGGGTCAGGCGCGTGGCAAGGCGCCCGTCGCAGCCATCCAGCGCCTTCAGTGCTTGCTGTGTTCGCTGGTCGATGAGCTGCTGGCCGTCAGATCGCGTACTTCGGCCTGAATTTCTATCGTCTGCACGCTCTTGTCCGGGCCCTCGACCTGTAGCGCCAGCGGCACCGACTCGCCTTTCTTCAGCGGTTGCTTCAGCTTCATCAGCATCACATGGTAGCCACCAGGCGCCAGCTGAACCGGCTTGCCGGCCGGCAGGTCGAGACGGGCGATGGCGCGCATTTTCATGATCCCGCCGTCCATCTTCATTTCGTGAATTTCACTGACCGCGGCGGCCGGGCTGCTTGCGCCAACCAGCGCCGCGCCGGACTTGCTGGTGATTTCCAGGAAGGCGCCGGTCGCCTGCTGGCCGCTCACCGTTCCGCGTACCCAGGCATCCCTGACCTCGACATCGGCGGCCAGCGCAGCCGTCGTGGAAAGGCTGAACAGGATGGCCATCGCCAGTTGGGTTCGTGTCGCTTTCAAGCCGTACTCCTTCATGATCATGCAAAGGCATCGATTATATGCGGTGGCGTGCGTCGCCTCGTGCGACAAGATGCCGCAGGGGGGCACGAAGGGATCAGGGCTTCTTGCTCCAGTTGCCTTGCTCATCCTCGATCCACCAGCCCGAGTGGAACTGCGCCTTCCAGCGCTCGATCTGCGCCGCGCGAACGGCCGGCTCGTACTGCTGGCCACCGTGGCCTTCAGCGATCGCGTAAATCAGCGAATTGCGGTCTGGGTTTTCCTGGTCGATGAGTTTTCCGACGATCTGGAGTTGTGGCAGGTTGAGCCGGCTGGCGTCGCGCAGCTTGATCATGCCGTCGTAACCCAGGCCGATGATCCCGGGATCCAGAAAATAGACCAGTCGCGAGCTGCGCTGGGCCAGGGTGTGCTTGACCATGATCACCGGCGGTGTGCCGATATCGAGGTTGATCTCTTCGCTCGGCGGTGCCGCGGCGAGTGGCTGGGAAAGAAAGGCGACTAGCAGCAGCGGGAGAAAGCGTTTCATATCAGGGTTCCTGAAGAATCATTGACCGTCGAGCAGCAACTTGATGTCGGAGGCGACGCTGTCGGCGGGCTCGCCATGGCGGACGAGAAGTCGTAGCCTGCCCTGCGGGTCAAAGACGTAGCTGCCGGTGCTATGGTCCACGGCGTAGGTCTCGGGCGTGCTGCCGGCCTGCTTGGCGTAGAAGACCTTGAACTCCTTGGCGGCGGCCGCGGTGGCAGCGTCATCGCCGCGCAGGCCGATGAAACTCGGATCGAAAGCGGTGACGTATTCGGAGAGCAGTTGCGCGCTGTCCCGCTCCGGATCGAGGGTGACGAAAAGAACTTGCAGGCGACTACCGTCGTCGCCGAGGCGCTTCTGCACCTCGCGCATGGCCAGCAGCGTCGTCGGGCAAACGTCGGGGCACTGGGTGTAACCGAAGAAGAGAACGATTGCCTTGCCCTTGAAGTCAGCCAGTTGGCGCTGCTTGCCGCTGTGGTCTGTGAGACTCAGGGTCTTTCCCCAATCGACTCCGGTGATGTCGCTGGACTTGAACGCGACCGGCTGAGAACAGGCCGCGAGCAGCAGGGTGATGGACAGGATCAGCGTGGAAAGGATTTTCATGGTCGTCTTTGCCGGTTGTGAAAGTCTGCTGCGCGCAACGCGGAGGGCGGTATTCTCCGGGCAGCGCAGCCAGGGCGCCTTGATACAGGTTAACCATTGTCGGTCATTCTGCAGCGACCGCCCAAGGATACCGGATATCTCCCGCCGGCATGCGCGCGCGGTCGCGCTGCCTGGCCACCGAGCGACTGGCACGGGCGGCCAGCGGCCAGGCCGATTGCGAGCTTGCCGACGACAATGGCCATGGGGGCCGCGGGCAGGGGATAGAGAGCTTGGAGAGCGTGACGTGAGAACGATTGGTTTGATTGGCGGCATGAGTTGGCAGTCCACGATCCCCTATTATCGGATCATCAACGAAGCCGTGCAGACGCGACTCGGCGGTCTGCATTCGGCGCGGCTACTGCTCTACAGCGTCGATTTCCAGCCGCTGGAGGAGCTTCAGCGCCGCGGTGACTGGCGCGCCGCCGGCGAGCTGATGGCGCAAGCGGGGCGCGCCCTCGAAGCGGCCGGTGCCGAGTTTCTCGTCTTGTGTACCAACACCATGCACCGTGTTGCGCCGGCCATCGAGGCGGCCGTTGATCTGCCGCTCCTGCATATCGCCGACCCGACGGCGGAAGAAATCCACCGTGCCGGTTTTTCCACGGTCGGCCTGCTCGGCACCCGCTTCACGATGGAGCAGCCGTTCTACCGAGAACGGCTGCAGCGCCGGCAGGGCATCGAGGTCGTCCTTCCCGACGCGACCGATCGCGAAATCATCCATCGAGTGATCTACGAGGAGCTTTGCGCCGGTCAGCTTCGCGCCTCGTCGCGGGCCGAGTACCAGCGCATCATCGGGCGGCTGGTGGCGAACGGCGCGCAGGCCGTGATTCTCGGCTGCACCGAGATCTCGCTGTTGGTCGCTGCCGACGATGCCAGCGTGCCGCTGTTCGACACCACGCACATCCATGCGCAAGCCGCCGCCGACTTCGCGCTCGCCTGCAGCTGAAGCGGGATGCTGCGCTTGCGCGCTGATCGGCTTCCCGGAAACGTCATCCGCCGCTGGCTGTGTCGGGCATCAGGAGGCGCGGTCCGCCAGCGGTGCTTGGCGGGCGGCGGCACTGCGCAAGGCCAGCGCCTCGTTGGTGACCAGCGCAGCGAGCACCAGCGCGCCGCCGACCAGGGTGCTTTGCGGCGGCGTTTCGCCGGCGCCCAACCATGCCCAGGTGACACCGAAGAGTACCTCCAGCAGGCCGAGCAGGGCGATTTCCGCGGCCGGTAGCTCGCGCGCCAGGCGGACTACCAGCAGACAGGGAAGCGCCAGCTGGACGCTGCCGAGCAGGGCCAGCAGAGCAAGGTCGTGTGCCGACGCCTGGAAGGGATAGGCCAGCGGCAGGGTGAACGCCGACGACAGAACGGCGCCGATCACCAGCGCCGGCAGCATGTCCTGGCGCATCGGTTGGAGTGGATCGGCCGGGCCGTGGCCGACATGCTGCAGGATCGTGAAGTTCAGCGCGCCGGCCAGGGGCACGGCCATGGCGACCAGCGTTCCAGTCAGCGACAGCCCCGTTCCTGCCTGCTGCGCAAACATCCAGGCAATGCCGAGGCCGGCCACCGCGATCGCAACCCAGGTTCGCGCCGGCAAGCGGTACTGCAGGAAGAGGCGTGCGAACAAGGCGGTGATCAGCGGTCCGAGGGCCATGCTGATCAGCACGTTGGCCACGCTGGTCAGGGTAATCGCCAGCATGAAGGCGGTCGCCATCACCGCCCAGCAGACACCCGAGAACCAGACTGTCCACGGGGCACGCAACAGGCCGCGCCACAGTCCCGGCCCACGCAGGACGGTCAGGCCGATGCTCAAGGTCAAGGCACTGAACAGGCTGCGCCAGAAAACGATCTCGAAGCTCGCAGCGCCATCGAGATGGCGTGACACGGCGCCAGCGATGCTCCATAGCAGCGTGGTCAGAACCATCAGGGCAACAGCACGGTGGTGCGACATTTCGGGGCTTTCGGACGCCAAGCGAGGACTGGCGACGCCGCCAATTCCTCAACGTGCGGCGACGGCTGGAAAGCTCGCCATTGTGCAGGATTTCCACCATTTCGAGCGCTCCGGCGGCGTCTGCCAGGGCGTATGTTTGGCGGTGCCTTCATTTCTGCTGACCGTTTCGCCAGGACCGCAGTACTGCACTAGCCGTCGCCGCAGCCATAGCGCCGCCAGAGACGGTAGCCGCCGCCAGCGCCCAGGGTCGACTCGACCAGTACATAGCTGTCAATCGGCCAGCGCAGCGACGGCGGTTCCTTGGGCAGTAGGCTTGCCGCAGCGCGTCGCGCCAGCGTTACGTGCGGGCGCAGCGGGCGCGATTCGACGGGCAGGTGCAGCGCTCGCAAGGCCTTGCCAAGGTCGGCATGGAGTTGCTGCAGGGCGTCCGGTACTTCCGGAGCGCGCAGCACGGCCAGGCCGCGTGGCCAGATTTCGGCGCGCGTCAGTGACAGCTCGAAAGCGTCGAACGTGCCCGCAGCGGCAACTGGCAGTTGCAATCCGGCGGCAATTTCCGGGCCACGACTGCGCTCGACCGCGCCGATGAAGTGCAGGGTCAGGTGCAGCCGCTCCGCTTTGACCGGCGATGAGCCTCTCGGCCACGCGCACTGCTGCTGATAGGCAAGCAGCGAGGCGCGTTCGCGGGTGCCGGGCCACAGCGCGAGGAACAGGCGGGCGCGAGCGGGAGCTCGCGGCTGATTGGCGTCGCCGATGATCACCAGGTCAGCCGGGGGATTACGGGCCGGCGCATCGGCGCCGGGCGGCAGCGGCTGGCAGTCGGCAGGCCTGCTGTTTTGACAAGCGTTCTCACCGCCCTACAATGCCGTTGGCACCGTCCATGGTGGCGCTTCGATCCTGCGGGGCTGTGCGCACCGATCATCAATAAAAAACAAGGAGACAAAGACATGGCAAAACTGACCGAAATCGAAGGGATTGGCGAGGTCTACGCGGCCAAGCTCGCCGAGGCGGGCGTGGGTTCGCTGGAAGGCCTCTTGACGGCATGCTGCCAAAAAAGCGGCCGCAAGGAAACCGCCGAAAAGACCGGGATCAGTGAAAAGCTGCTTCTCTCCTGGGCCAATCGTGCCGATCTGGCGAGAATCAAGGGCGTCAGCACACAGTACGCGGACCTCCTGGAATGTGCCGGCGTGGATACGGTTCCCGAGTTGGCGCAGCGCAACGCGGAAAACCTGCACGCGAAAATGCTCGAGGTGAATGAGCAAAAGAACCTCGTTCGCAAAGTCGCCACGCTGTCGCAAGTGCAGGACTGGGTGGCGCAGGCCAAGGACTTGCCGCGGGTCATCACGCACTAGGCTTGCCGGCAGTGTGGAGCCCATGGCTTCTCGGTGGGACAAGGGTTTCACGCTGCCGCCAGGCCTGCGCCAAGGCATATCCCGCCAGCAGTGCCAGCCGACTACGCCGGTCGCGGGTGGCGGTGGACTACAGGCTCGTGCGGGGCTGAGACCAAATGCCGCAGCCGTAGGCGGGCGTGCCGACATAGAATGTCGCCCTTTACATCACCTTTCAGTGCTCGCTGAAAGCAGATCGACTTGAGCGACACCTCGCCTCAGACGCAGCCGACTTCCGCGTACTTCGAATTGCCGCCAGAACGACGGCTGCCTGCCTGGCGCCTGGCCCTGTTCGTCCTGGCGGTCCTCGGCGTGCATCTGGCCGGGCTGTTTCTGGCTTTCGGCATGGTCGGCCGCCAAACACCGGCCGCAGCCTTGCCGGCGCTGAGCGTTCGCGTGCTGGAACTCGCACCCGTGCCGCCGCCCAGGCTTGAAGAACCGATCAAGGTCGTGGCACCGGCAAAGCCCCCTGAAGTGCCTGCCGCGGTGGCGCCGCCGCAGCCTGCCGAGCCGCCAAAAAAGCGCCGTCGGCCCAAGCCGGCACGGGTCGTGGCAGCGCCCGCCAAAAAGGTCTCGCCAACGCCGCTACTCACGGCAGCGGCCACGGCGCCGGCGACGACATCGTTCGCGGTGGCGCCGCAAGCGCCCTCGACGGCTGTCGAGGCGCCGCCGGCACCGCCGCCGGCGGCACCTGTGCCCGTGGTCGGTGCTCGTTTCGACGCCGACTATCTGCGCAATCCGAGTCCCGTCTATCCGTCGGCTTCGCGGCGACTGGGTGAGGAGGGTCGCGTCATTTTGCGGGTCACGGTCAGCGCCGAAGGCTTGCCGGAGCGTGTCGAGATCAAACAGACGAGCGGTTTTCGGCGCCTGGATGAAGCGGCCAGGGCGGCCGTCGAGCGCTGGCGATTCGTTGCCGCCAGGCGCGGGGCGACGGCCATCGAGTCGTCGGTACTGGTGCCGCTACAATTCAATCTGCAGAACTAGAAACTAGCATAGAGGACAGGAAAGTATTATGCGAATGGAGTTGGGGTTGGCGCAGTTCTGGGCCCAGGGCGATCTGGTGACGCACGCCGTGGCGACGCTGCTGGTGCTGCTGTCGGTGGTCAGCTGGTACGTCATCGCCGTCAAGGCCAATGCCGTCTGGCAGGCCAAGCGCTGTCATGCACGCGCCCTGGCGTCGTTCTGGGGCGCGCCAAGCCTGCCGGCGGCGATCGAGGCCATCAGGCGTGAAGACAGGACCGGTATTTTCACCAGCATGGCGGTCGCCGGCGCCAATGCTGCAGGCCTGCATCGCGAGCATTCGGATCGCGGTATCGGCGCCGGGGTCAGCGTCAGCGAGTTCGTCACGCGCTCGCTGCGCAGCCAGATCGTCGACGCGCAGGCGAGTATCGAATCGGGGCTTACCTTTCTCGCCTCGGTCGGCTCGACGGCGCCCTTCATCGGCCTGTTCGGGACCGTCTGGGGGATCTACCACGCTTTGGTCGGCCTCTCGGGGGCGACGCAGGTGGTGCTCGGCAAGGTCGCCGGCCCGGTCGGCGAGGCGCTGATCATGACTGCCGGCGGTCTCTTTGTCGCCATTCCCGCGGTGCTCGCCTACAACGCCTTCACCCGCGGCAATCGCCTGACGCTGGCTCGGCTGGACGGCTTTGCGCACGATCTGCACGCCTACCTGACCACCGGCCTGCGCGGCCGCCCCGGCGACAAGCTGGTCGACCTGAGCGCGGTTCGTGCCGGGCGCAGCGGCTGAGTGAGGGGAGAACGTAATGGCCTTCGGTTCATTCGAAAACAGTGGCAGCAGTCAGCCAATGGCGGAGATCAATACCACGCCGCTGGTCGACGTGATGCTGGTGCTGCTGGTGATCTTCATCATTACCGCGCCGCTCTTTCACGAAGCGGTGCCGATCGACCTTCCGCGCGTCGCTGCGAGCCGGCTCGATGACCCGCCACGCGTGGTGTCGGTGGCGATCGATGCGTCCGGCGAGGTATTCATCGACGGGCTGGCGGTCGCCGGCAGCGAGCTGGCCGGTCGTCTCGCAGAAATCGGCGCCGCCGGCGGGCAGCCCGAGCTGCATCTGCGCGCCGATCGTGGAACGCGCTACGAGCGCGTCACCGAGGTGCTGGCCGGCGCCCAGCGAGCCGGTCTGGGCAGAATCGCTCTGGTCACCGAGCCGACGAGGTAGCGGCGCGCGCCGGTCCTTTCGGAGTGCAGCCGTTCCCTGTGGATGTGCGCTGTTTGGCGCTTGACAGGGGTCGCTGGCATCGGGATAATGCGCCCCGCTGGTGCCTGCAATCCGATTCGATCCGGAACGACCGGCACCGCTCCGCTGGAGCGCGATGCAGGCTTCCAGCAGGGCTTTCAAGCGGGAGTAGCTCAGTTGGTAGAGCGATACCTTGCCAAGGTATAGGTCGAGAGTTCGAGACTCTTCTCCCGCTCCAGACATCGAAGGGAAAGTGCGCAAGCACTTTCCCTTTTCCGCTTTTTGGGGCAGGTATAATGGCCTGCGTCGCCCGGATGGTGGAATAGGTAGACACAAGAGACTTAAAATCTCTCGGCTTTGCGGCTGTGCCGGTTCGACCCCGGCTCCGGGTACCATCGCTGTACCGCGAGATTCCTGCCATGGGTCCCAATGATCATTTTTGACCTTGCCTGCCAGCACGACCATCGCTTCGAAGGCTGGTTTCAGTCGCGGGACGAATTCGACAGCCAGTTGTCGCGCGGCCTGGTTTGCTGTCCGGACTGTGGCTCGCCGGTAGTTCGTCGCATCCCGTCGGCGCTCCACCTGGGCAAGCAGCTGCAGACCCCGGCGGCCGCTCCGCTCAGCGCTTCGACAGGTGCTTTGGCAAGCGTTCCGGACGCGACCGCGATCGACGCGCGTGCCGGCGCTCGGTCCGCCTATCGGCAGCTGACGGCGATGCTGCTCGCCAGGTGCGAGGACGTCGGTCCCGACTTTGCCGAAGAGGCGCGAAAGATCCACTACCTGGAGGCCCCGGACCGCGCGATTCGCGGTGAGGCCAGCGCCGAGGAATACGAAGCGCTGCGCGAGGAGGGCGTCGAGGTGCTGCGCCTGCCGCGGCTGAAGGTCGAGGATCTGCACTGATGCACTGGCTGAGGGCGCCTTCGCGGCAGCCCAGGCGCAGCCCATCACCAATTCCCGCGGCAAGACATTTCGAGGAGGTTTCGCCATGATCAAAGCACGCGCTGCCGTGGCCTGGGCTGCAGGGCAGCCTCTGGAAGTCACCGAGGTCGACGTCGCGGCGCCACGCCAGGGCGAGGTGCTGGTGCGCATCGTCGCCACCGGTGTTTGCCATACCGATGCCTTCACGCTCTCGGGTGCCGACCCGGAAGGGATTTTTCCAAGTATTCTCGGCCACGAGGGTGGTGGCATCGTCGAGGCGCTCGGTCCCGGGGTGACTTCGGTTGCCGTCGGTGACCACGTGATCCCGCTGTACACGCCCGAGTGCCGGCAGTGCAAGTTCTGCAAGTCGGGCAAGACCAATCTTTGTCAGGCGATTCGCGCCACCCAGGGCAAGGGCCTGATGCCCGATGGCAGCAGCCGCTTCTCGCACAAGGGGCAACCGATCTTTCATTACATGGGCACCTCGACCTTTTCCGAGTACACCGTGCTGCCGGAAATCTCCCTGGCCAGGATCGCCAGGGACGCGCCGCTTGAGAAAGTCTGCCTTTTGGGTTGCGGCGTGACGACGGGCATCGGCGCGGTGGTCAACACCGCCAAGGTCGAAGCCGGGGCGACGGTGGCGGTGTTTGGCCTCGGCGGCATCGGTCTGTCGGTGGTGATCGGCGCGGTGATGGCCAAGGCGGCACGGATCATTGCGGTAGACACCAATCCGGGCAAGTTTGCCATCGCCAGGCAACTCGGCGCCACCGACTGCGTCAATCCGGCCGACTTCGACCTCCCGATCCAGGAAGTGATCGTCGATCTGACCGATGGCGGGGTGGACTATTCGTTCGAGTGCATCGGCAACGTAAACGTCATGCGCGCGGCGCTCGAGTGCTGCCACAAGGGCTGGGGCGAATCGGTGATCATCGGCGTCGCGGGCGCCGGCGAAGAGATCTCGACCCGACCGTTCCAGCTGGTGACCGGCCGTGTCTGGCGCGGTTCGGCGTTCGGCGGTGTTCGCGGGCGGACGGAATTGCCGGGCTACGTGGAGCGCGCGCAAAGCGGCGAGATTCCGCTGGACACCTTCATTACCCACCGCCTGCCGCTGGCGGAGATCAATCACGCTTTCGAGCTGATGCACCAAGGCAAGAGCATTCGCTCGGTGATCCACTTCTGAGCGGTGATGACCCGAAAGGCAGTGCCCATCGAGGAGATCGCCGCCAACCGCTGTTTCGGGGGCTGGCACAGGCGCTACCGTCATTATTCGGCGACCCTGCGTTGCGAGATGGTGTTCGCCGTCTATCTGCCGCCGCAGGCCGCCGATGCGCGAGTGCCGGCGCTGTACTGGCTGTCCGGGCTGACCTGCAGCGACGAGAACTTCATGCAGAAGGCCGGTGCGCTGCGCGTCGCCGGCGAACTGGGAATCGCCATCGTCGCTCCCGATACCAGCCCGCGTGGCGCGCAGGTGCCGGGTGACCCCGACGGCGCGTGGGATTTCGGACACGGCGCGGGTTTTTATGTGAACGCCACACAGCAACCATGGGCCGAGCATTACCGGATGCACGACTACGTGGTCTTTGAACTGCCGGAGCTGCTCGAAGCGAGTCTGCCGGTCAACACCAGCCGTGGCCTCAGTGGCCATTCGATGGGCGGCCACGGCGCGCTGGTCTGTGCGCTGCGCAACCCCGGTCGCTACCGCTCGCTGTCGGCCTTTGCGCCAATCAGCCACGCGCTCGCCAGTCCCTGGGGAGAGAAGGCCTTCTCGCGTTACCTCGGCGCCGACCGTGGCGCCTGGAAAGCGTGGGATGCCTGCGAGCTGATCGCCGCCGGCGTCGGCGAGCGCCTGCCCTTGCTGGTTGATCAGGGCCTGGCTGACGGCTTCCTGGCCGAGCAACTGCAGCCGGAGACGCTGCGGCAGGCGTGTGCTGCCGCTGGCCACCCGCTCACGCTGCGCTTGCAGGCGGGCTACGACCACAGCTACTTCTTCATCGCCAGCTTCATCGACGATCACCTGCGCCATCACGCCGCAGCGCTGCTCCCCTGACGCGCACTGCCCCGAGGCGGTGCCTGGCCGGCGGCCGCGCTGCTCAGGCGGCGACGACGACGCGGTTGCGGCCGCTGTTCTTGGCCTGGTAAAGCGCCGCATCGGCGGCCTGGATCAGCGCCTGGCTGTCCTTCACCGCTGTCCCGAGGTGGGCGACGCCGATGCTGACGGTGACCGGCAGCGATTGCCGCGTCCACAGGAAGTCGTATTTCTCGACCAGCGCCCGGATCCGTTCGGCGATCTGCGCCGCGATGCGCGCACTGGCGTTGGGCAGGACCGCCGCGAATTCCTCGCCGCCATAGCGGAAGACCAGATCTTCGCCGCGCGAGGTGCGCTTGAGCAGGTCCGAGAGCTGCCGCAGGACGGCGTCGCCGGCGGCATGGCCGTAGGTGTCGTTGATCCGCTTGAAGTGGTCGATATCGAGCAGCAGGCAGGCCATCGGCAGTCCGTTGGATTGCGCAAAGGCCCATTCGGAGGCCAGGAAATCGAGGCCGTGACGGCGGTTCGGGAGTTGCGTCAGGGTGTCGGTCAGAGCGTCCTGCAGCAGGCGCTTATGGGCCACCGCAAACTCGTCGGTCGAGCGCATGATGCCGCGGCGCTCGCGCTGAATCTCTTCGCGCAGCAGCAGCATGCGGCTCGCCGTATTGAGGCGCACGCGCAGCGTCTGCATGGTCAGCGGCTTGACCAGAACGTCGTCGGCGCCGGCGTCGACCGCTTCGAGGATGTGCCGCTCACCTTCCGGCGAAGCGAGGAGCAGCGCATAGCTCTCCTTGCCGGCCGCTGTCTGGCGCAGGCGGCGGCAGAAGACCGCTGCCTGCAATTCAGGCATGGACATGTCCGCAATGACGATCTGGGCGGGCTGGCGGAGCACTTGCTGGAGTCCTTCGCGGCTGCTTTCGAGCACCATCGGCAGGTGCCCCAGGCTTTCGATCTGCTGCACCAGCACCGGCAACTCGGCCGGGGGAATGCCGAGGAGCTGCACCTGCAGGCGCGGCGCGCCGCCCTTGCCGCTTTGTTCGGGACTGGTCGCGCTGACCCGCAGGCTGGGCGGGCTGGCCGCCAGAATCTCGGCGAAAGGGGGTATTTCCTGTGTTCGGACCTGCAGCAGCGCTCCCCACTCGCGCCAGCGGCGGGCCATCCGGTCGACGATGTCGTTCAGCGCGTCACCGCTGATCCCCAGGCGCGCCGCCCGGGTCAGCAGGGCTGGCAGCAGGCTCCAGCGCGATTCTTCATCGGCCATGCAGACTTCGGCGAGCGAGCGGGCGAAGTTCAGCGACTGGGTAAGCGTCTGCAAGCGCGAGCCATCCGGAAAACCGGCGACGTCGGGTTGCTCATGGTGGTAGGCGGCCTGAATCAGCATCTCGGGCAAGCCCCATTCGGCGAGCATCGTCGCGCCGAGCTGGCGGTGGTCCATGGCGAAGCGCTGGCGTTCGAGATCGACCAGATCCTGTCGCGTTTCCTGCACCCTGATCAGCACGCCCGTGTATTCGTCGGGGTACAGCGAGGCCATCGCCAGTTCGCCGACGCGGCTCAGCAGGCCGATGGTGAAGATGTCTTCAGTCGAAATCTGCGCGAAATGAGCGAGTTCCTGGCAAGCAATGCCGGTGGCCAGCGAATGTCCCCAGAATGCTCCGTAATCGAAAGCCGCGCACTGACCGCTCTTGTTGCTGTGCATCACCGACAGGCCGATCACCAGGTCGCGCACCTTGAACGATCCGAGGGCGACGATCGCCCGCTGCAGCGAGACGATCGGCCGGGTCCGGCCAAAGGCGGCGGCGTTGGCGAACTTGAGCAGGCGTCCGGCAATCGCCGGGTCGGACTGGACCAGCCGCACCAGTTCGGAGACCCGGAAGTCGTCGCGCTGCAGGAGTTTGATGATCGAAAAGGCAACGCCCTTGGGCGACGGCAGCTTGCCGGTCGCCTTCATCGCATGGTAGCGGTCGTGGTCGACGAAGGGGATCAAGGAAGTTTCAAGTCGAGCATAAGCGGCCGATTATGCTACAAAACCCGGGCCGCTGCGGTCCGATCGCCGAGGCCCTACAGCAGCTCGGTATCGCCGTGGTCGTAGGCCGGACTGCAGCAGCAGAGCAGATGCAGCGCCTCGCTGCCAGTGGCGGTGACGCCATGCGCCGTCCCCGGCGGGATCAGGACGGTGTCGCCAACGGCGATGTCCAGCGTCTCGCCGGCCAGCGTCATCAGGCCGGTGCCGCGGGTCACGTGGTACAGCTCCTCGCTGATCCGGTGGCGATGCAGACGCGTCTGCTGGCCGGGCTGGATGATCGCCTCGGCCAGGCTCTGCTGGCGGTTGCCATGGACGCCGGGGTGCATCAGCTCGCGGATTTCGGAGCTGTCGCGGGTGGTGTAGGCGGCGATCTCGCGGTAGCGCGTTCTCATTGCGGTTCGCTGCTGATGGAGACGATCAGCGCCGGATCGTCCTCGCTGGCCTTGCCGACCCGGCTGCTCACCGGCCAGCGCTGCATCCCGGCCTCGGGATACGGCTGGATCAGCGCCCCGGCCCGGTCGACGCCGGCAGCCAGCCAGTCCTGCCAGTGCTCGGCCGCGAGGATCAGCGGCATCCGCTCGTGGACGGCGCGCAGCAGGCCATTGGCGGCGGTGGTGACGATGCAGCAGCTGCGAACGACGTCTCCGCCAGGCGCCGTCCACGACTCCCAGAGGCCGCCGAAGGCCATCGTTTCGCCCGACGACAGCGAGATGTACCAGGGTTGCTTGCGCGCTGCCGCGGCCGTTCCGGCGATCGCCTGCCATTCGTAGAAGCCGCTGGCCGGAATCAGGCAGCGGCGGCGCTGGAAGGCGTCGCGGAACGCGGGCTTTTCAGCCAGCGATTCGCCACGCGCGTTGATCAGCCGGCTGGCGATCGCCGGGTCCTTCGCCCAATGCGGCAGCAGCCCCCAGCGCAGCAGGTGCAAAACGCGCTGGCCGGCCGGCGACTGGCGAATCACCGGAATGTCGGTCGCCGGCGCGATGTTGTAGCGGGCGACGACGGCCGCGCATTCGTCGAGGCCGAAGCGCCAGGACAAACGCGAGTTGGGAGCTTCCAGAGCATAGCGTCCACACATCGGCGAAGTGTAACGCCGGATCGGCTCGAACGGGCCTGGAAAGCGTCGCCAACGACCCGGTGCCGGCCGATGCGGACCGACGCAGACACGCGGCGGCGTTTTCTTGATCGGCAGCAAAGGCGCTTGCCGGGTCGCTGCGTATAATCTGCGGCCGATGAACACAAGCACGCTCAGGGGCCGATGAGTCCTCTCGCCCATTGGCTGGCCGACGGCGCTCGCCGGCATCCGGCGGCGCCGGCCTTGCTCGGCCCGCACGGCAACTGGCGATACGGCGAACTGGCTTCGCTGGCCGACGCGGGTGGCCGCTTTCTGCGCCGCCAGGCGGTGCAGCCCGGCGACATCGTGGCGATAGCCGGAAGTGCCAGCGAGCTGGCGCTGGCGGCACTGGCCTGTGCGGCGGCGAGTGCGGCGCTGTTGCCCCTCGACCCGCTGACCGCCGATGCCGCCTGGCCGGCTCTGCAGACGCTAGATCGGAAGAGCGTCGTGTAGGGAAAGAGGGTAGATCTCGG
>ERZ761603.1688-NODE-1688-length-16151-cov-40.871769_pt1 | contig 16151 bp, 10 predicted proteins | sample MGYA00511879_ERZ761603 | MGnify/ENA primary metagenome ERZ761603 (study PRJEB28899, sample SAMN02850040) | bioreactor sludge metagenome | biome: EBPR Sludge; feature: EBPR Bioreactor; material: flocular biomat | place: Australia: Thorneside Wastwater Treatment... | reverse complement strand
CTCTTTCCCTACACGACGCTCTTCCGATCTGGGTCGCCCGGGCGAGAGCCGTCGGGATCCCCGCGAGGAAAGCCAGAGCCAGTGCGACGAGGCTGTTCACACGCCACCCGCCGCCGCGGAGAGCGCGGCCGTTCGGAGCGTGAGCGGACGGTACGCCCGTCGATGGAAGTAGAACCCAACGATCACCAGGACCGAGCACATGACCGCGAGCCAGTAACCCGTGCCGAATTCGGCGTAGGTCTTGAACTGCCCGATGCCGCCCTCGCCGATGACCGTGGGCACGAAGGGTTTGACCGACGAGGAGAGTGGCGCATCCGGGTCGAGATTGAGCCCGAAGGTCCTCATCCAATAGTACAGGTCGGCGATGAAGCCGAGCGGGTAGGTGATCGCGGGCACGGCGAGCAGCACCGCCCACTTGCTATGGATGAACGCTGCCCCTTCCACCAGCAGGAACATCGCCAGGATCATCCAGATCGACGCGGCCCGTTCGAACGCGGCGGCCTCGCCCAGCGGCCTCATCCCGATGTAGTGGTTCAGCCCGTCGATCTCGCGCACGTCGCCCGACAGGTGGTTGACGTACGCCGTCAGAAACAGCCCGTTGGGATACTGCGGCGCCTCGAGCTCCATGTGCCAGTACGGGAAGAAGATCGAGACCAGCAGAAACACGCGGGCGATCATGAACACCAGCGTGGGCATCGCGTATCTCGCCCGATGCCGGCGAAGTTCGTCGTCGGGAACGCGTGGTCCGATCAGGGCTTTGAGAATGCCGGACATGGCCTGCTCCTTGTGCTGTGGTGCGGGGTCGAAACCCCACGAATGCCCGGCCGGAGCGGCAGCCCCGGCCGGAACAGGAGAGAGTTACTTCGCCGAGGCCGTTGTCGCGCCTTCGGACGCGGGAGCGGCTGCGTTGGTCGCCTTGGGCTTGATGTGCAGGTAGCCCATCATCTCAAGGTGCAGCGCCGAGCAGAACTCGGTGCAGTAGAACGGGTACGTCCCGGGCTTATCCGCCGTGAACGTGAACTCGGTGTACTCGCCCGGCTCGAGCGAGAGGTTGATGTTGTACCCACCGATGCAGAAGCCGTGGGTCGCGTCCTGCGCCGTCTCGATCGCCGTGATCCGCCACGTCACGGTGTCGCCCTCCTCGATCTCGACGTGCTCCGGCGTGAAGTGGCTCCGCACGGCGGTCATCTTCACCAGCACCTTCTTCCCTTCACGCGTCACACCCTCGTCGCCCTTCTTTGGCGCGTTGGGGTCGAGCTTCTGGTGGTGCGGGTTCCAGCCAACCTCCGGGTAGACCTTCCACGTCTGGAGCTTGTCGGCCTTGATCATCTGGCAGTAGTGCGGCTCGCCCACGCCGATGGGCATGTCGAACAGCACCGGCATCGTCGTGCCCGGTTGCACGATGTCCAGCAACTGGAAGTTCTGCGGCAGCAACGGACCGGTCGGCAGGAATCGGTCCACCGACCACTTGCTCATCGAGATCAGGAAGTTCCCGTCCGGGCTGACCGTGTCGCCCTCGGCCGCGCACAGGTGCCCGATGTTGTACTGCACCGGAGTCTTGGTCACGAGTTTCCAAGGCTGCTCCTTGTGCTTGCTCGCAAAGTCACCGCCCAGGCTCCAGCGGGCCACCGCCGAATCCAGGAACAGCGACGTATAGGCATAGCCCTTGTCGTCGAACTGGGTGTGCAGTGGTCCAAGGCCCAGCTCAACCTGCGCCTCCTTGACCGAATCGAAGTCGAGGATCGGCACGCCGTACTCGTCCTTCCCGGTGTACTTCTTGTCCGCGATCGCCTTCTTGATGCGGTCGATCGAGTAGACGGTCACGTGCGGATCGAGCTTCCCGGCGACAACCATGTACTTCCCGTCGGGCGTCACGTCCACGCCGTGCGGGCTCTTGGGCTCGGGAGCGAAGTGCAGGATTCCCTCGGCGATGCTCGTCTCGATCGTGATCACCGGGAATCCGTTGATCACCTTCACCTTCCCGGCCTTGAACGCCGCCTCCGCCTTCTTCCAGTCCACGATGTGCAGGTAGTCCATGTCACGCTTGCTGGCGCCCGCCTCGAAGGGCGGATTACCCCGCTCCACGCCGCCCGTCGCCATTTCCGCGTTGAAGGAGTTGATGAAGAAGTACCCGTCGCTCGCCAGCTTGCCGGCGTCGGCCAAGTCCTGCCAGTACGGGGGAAGCTCAATCGCGAAGGAGCTCTTCTCATCCACCCGCCCCTTGGCCCGATCGAACTTCCACATCGTGACCATCCCGCGGTACGACTTCTTGTACTCCTCCGGCGGGGCGTAGCCGTACCCAAGGACCGTGGCGTACTGCCCGCCCTCGATCACGTAGTCGGTGTTGGGCGTGACGAACGCCGCACCGTGATCGCTGATGGTGAGAGGGTTCTTGACGATCTGCTTGGTCTCCCAGTCCCGCAGGTCGATCACGCCCAGACGTGCGTTCGCCTTGTCGCCGATGAACAGGAACTGTCCGTCGTAGTCGCCCTTGGTCTCCGACAACGCGGGGTGGTGCGTGTCGCCCCAGGCCACCAGCTTGCCGTTGATCTTGAGAGACTCGACCACAGGGTCGTTCTCGCCGGCGAACCCGTACCCCTGCCACGATTCGGGCGTGAAGACCGAGATCGAGCGCAACAGCCTCATGCTGGGCACCCCGATCGCGAAGACCTGCCCGCTCTGCCCGCCCGAGGAGAAGAGCACATAGTCATCATGCCGGCCGCTGGGCATGTACGTTTTGGCCGCCGCGAGCAGATCGTCCACATTGAGCTTTCGGTCGTTGGCGACCTTGGTGAGCTGGGCCGTCTGCTCGGGCGTCAGCTCGATCGGCTTGACCGGCTGATCCCCGCCACGACGGCGACGCCCCTCCTGCTGCGCCGAAGCCTCCGGCGCGAGGAACCCCATGGCCGCCCCGGCGAGAATCACCATCGCCACCGAGCGGGATGCCAGTACGCGGAACATTGTGCTCATGTCGAGTCTCCGAAAGATCGGCGTCCCGGGACAGGCCCATCGAGGCCTCCCCCGCCGACGCGGGTTGGTGCCTCATTTGCCTGCCGTCGACGTCGGCCCCTGCAGCGTCCGCAGATACGCGATCACATCGAGGATGTCGTCGTCGCTCATCGCCGGGTTCCCGCCCTTGGGAGGCATCTGAATCCCGGTGGTGTTCTTCGGGTCCGTGGGGCTTCGCCCCTGCTTGATGAAGGCGAGCAGTCCATCGTCATCGAGCGAACGGATGAACTCGTTGTTCGCCAATGCCTTGCCGTTGCCCTTGACGCCCGCCCCCGCCGGGCCGTGACAAGCCACGCACGTGGTGTGGTACAGCGTGTCCCCGCTGGCGATGTACTTCGCCAGCTCCGCGTCGCCGCCCGCCGCCTGCATCGCCGAAGCCTGCTGCGTCGCCGACGGTGCCGCGGCAGCCCACGCCGGCAGCTCCGGCATCCGCCGCGGATCCTGAAGCCCACGCATGTACACCACCAACGCCGCCAGATCGTTCTCCGTCAGGTCGGGCCGCCCACCCTTCGGGGGCATCCCGATCGGCGTCGCGTTGGGTCTCCCGACCACAAGGAAGTGGTGCAGCTCGTCATCCGACTGCCTCGCCACGAAGTCGCTCTCGACGAGCGTCTTGCCGAGCCCCTGGACGCCCTTGGCATCCGCCCCGTGGCACGCCACGCACGCCGACATGAACACATCGCGCCCATGCGCGGCCAGTTGCACCGGGAGAGAAGGGCCCGCCGGGCCGGCAATCAGTCGCTCGTGGGCCTGCGACGCCTCGTACGCGGCGATGCGGATGTCCTCTTTCGCGCGCCAGTCGTTGTACATCACCAAGGCCCCCAGCCCGAGGGCGGGGACGAGAATCAGGCCCGAGAACATCGCGGCCACCAGCGTCTCGCGATACCCGTCGTGCCCCGCGTTGCCGGCGGCGGACTGCGTGGAGTGTGTTCTTGCCGTGCTCATTGTGTGCTCCTGCAACTCCGAGTGCTGGATATATCGATATGTTTATCGACTACTAGGGCGAAGGCAAGCACGTTCACCTGATTTATCGATATGTTTCTCTGCTTCTTGTGGATACCCTTTTTGGGGGTACTTTCCGTGCGGCGCCGGGCCCGCGCACTTCAGTGCCGTCGGCTCGGTCCACCTACGATCCACTCGATCCAAGGAGCACGCCGCGCATGTCGACTTCTCCGACGCAATCACGCCAGAGCGAAGCCCCCACGACGAATGCGAACCCTGGCCAGACACACGGACGCGGGGGCGCCGCCGCTCCGGGGACAGGCCAGACGATCGATCCGCAAGCGGTGACGATTTCTGGGCTTGTGCTCGATCCGGTGTACGCGCCAGGCTCGCCGGTTGTTGAGAGCCTGCGCACGTCAGAGACGATCGATCGCGACCTTGGAAAGGGCGGCCAGCCGGGCCAGTTCCCCTACACGCGAGGGCTTTTCCCGCAGGGGTACCGCACACGTCTCTGGACGATGCGACAGTTCGCCGGTTTCGGCTCGGCGGACGACACCAACCAGCGCTTCAAGTACCTGCTCGCACAAGCCAAAGGCACGAGCGCGAACACCGGTCTTTCGACGGCGTTCGACCTGCCCACCCTCATGGGACGCGACAGCGACGACGACCTTTCGGTGGGCGAGGTGGGCAAGTGCGGCGTGGCGATCAGCACGATCGAGGACATGCACCGCCTCTACGCGGATATCCCGGTTGACAAGGTGACCGTCAGCCAGACGATCAACGGCCCGGCGGCGGTGATCTGGGCGATGTACCTCGCCCACGCGCTGCAGCGCGGCATCTCGTGGGACACGCTGGGCGGCACACTCCAGAACGACATCCTCAAGGAGTTCCACAGCCAGAACGAGTTCATCTATCCGCCAGAACCGAGCGTGAAGCTCGTCGTCGACACGATCGAGTTCCAGAGCGCCCACGTGCCCAAGTGGAACAGCGTGAGCATCTCGGGGTACCACATCCGCGAGGCCGGCAGCAGCGCCCACCATGAGCTCGCCTTCACGCTCCGCGACGGGATGGAGTACGTCGAAGCGTGCCTCGAGCGCGGGATGAACATCGACGCCTTCGCACCGCGACTGTCATTCTTCTTCAACAGCCACAACGAGTTCTTCGAGGAGATCTGCAAGCTCCGCGCGGCGAGGCGGATCTGGGCCCGCGTCATGCGCCACCGCTACGGCGCCACGAACGAACGCTCGTGGTACATGAAGACGCACGTGCAGACGGCTGGTTGCAGCCTCACGGAGCAGCAGCCCCTCAACAACATCGTTCGCGTCGCATACCAGGCGATGGCCGGCGTGCTGGGCGGGTGCCAAAGCCTGCACACCGACAGCATGGACGAGACGCTCGGCCTGCCCACCGAACAGGCCGTCACCGTCGCACTGCGGACGCAGCAGATTCTTGCCCACGAAACGGGCGTGACTCGTGTCGTCGATCCGCTCGGCGGTTCGTGGTTCGTCGAGCAGCTCACGGACACCATGGAACGCGAGGCACTCAACCTGATCCATGAGATCGACTCGATGGGCGACTACTCGGACTGGAAGCCCGCCTCCAAGCCCGCCCAGCCCGCGACCCTTTCGGAGCACGCGGCATACGGCCGACGCAAGAGCTTCGGCAAGTCGGTCGTCAACGGGATCAACCGCGGGTATTTCCGCCGGGCGATCGCAGAGGCGAGCTATCGCTTCAGCGAGGAGTGCGAGGCCGGCGACCGCATCACCGTGGGCGTCAACGCCTACGTCGACAACGACGAGAAGAGGCCGATCGACATCCTGCAGATCGGGCACGAGGTCGAGGTGCAGCAGAATGATCGCCTGGCCGACTTCAAGAAGCGGCGCGACCCCGCCTTGGTCGCCCGGGCTCTCGACAACATCCGCGACGTCTGCCAGGGCAAGACGCCGCGCCACGCCCTCAACATCCTGAAGGGCGCCGGCACGGGCTCGGACCCGAAGTCGTGGGGGCTGCACGCCACCAACGTCATGCCCGCCCTTGTCGAGGGTGCGCTGGCCAACTGCACCCTCGGCGAGATGGTTCAGGCGATGGCCGACATCTATGGGCGCTACACCGGCGGGCCCGAATGGTGATCCGCGGGCGCAATCGGAGTTGATCTGATACCCTGCGATCCATGCAGCCCACCGGCCGACTTGCCCTGCACTGGAAGGTCCTCATCGCGCTGATTCTCGGCGTCCTCGCCGGCGCGGCGGTCAATGAGTTCTGGACCGCCGACACCTGGAAACAGATGGGCGTCGCGGACCCCAAGGCATTCATCGCCGGCAAGCCCTCCGACGCCAACTCGCCGACGCTCGCCGCCGAGGCCGCCAAGATCGTCAAGCTCGCCAACACGTTTGTCGGCGATCTCTTCCTGCGCGGGCTTCGGTTCATCGCGATTCCCGTCGTCTTCTTCAGCCTCGTGGTCGCCGTCGCGGGCGTGGGAGACCTGCGAAAGGTCGGGCGCGTCGGCGTCAAGGCGGTCCTGTGGTTTCTCTTCACGATGACAGTGTCGGTAGCCATCGCTCTGGCGATCGCCCTGCTCGTTCGCCCCGGCTCGTTCGTCTCCGAATCCGCCCGTGAAGCGCTGCTCGCCGCGAACGCCTCCGAGGCGGCCGTCCGCATCAAGGCGGCCCAGGAACTCCCCGTCACCGGTGCCGCGTACCTGTTCCAGTACCTGCTCGATATCGTGCCCGCCAATCCGTTCGTCGCGCTGGCGGGGGGGCCGATGCTTCAGGTACTCAGCGCCGCCATCCTCTTTGGCATCGGGCTCACGATGATCCCCAAAGAAAGCGCCGAGGTGGCGGTCCGATTCTGTTCCGCGGCGGGCGATGCCGTCATGGCCTTGGTGCGGCTTGTGCTCCTACTGTCCCCGTATGCCGTCTTCTGTCTCTCCTCTCGCTTCATCGCCGACGTCGGGCCCGAGGCCCTGGTCAGCCTGCTCGTGTTCTGTCTGAGCGTCATCGGAGGTCTCGCCGCGATTGTCTTCGTCTTCCAGCCGCTCATGCTGCTCGCTGTCACCCCGCGAGACAACAAGATCGGGCTCCGACGCTTCGTCAGGGGAATGGCCCCGGCGTTCACGCTCGCGTTCTCCAGCTCCAGTTCCTCCGCCACGCTCCCCGCGACGATCCAGTGCACTCGCGACGGGCTCGGCGTCCCCGCCGACATCGCCAACTTCGTCTGCCCGCTCGGCTCGACGCTCAATATGGACGGCACCGCTCTCTATCAGGTGCTCAGCGTCCTCTTTCTGGCAGAGTTGTTCGGAGTTGAGCTCACCCTGGCCCAACACCTGACCGTCGGCGTCATGGCGATCGTGGTCGCCATCGGAAGCCCGGGGCTGCCGGGCGCCAGCGTCGTGATGATGTCGGTCGTGCTCGATGCGGTGGGCGTGCCGGTTGAGGGCGTCGCCATCATCCTCGCGGTCGATCGCCTCCTCGACATGTGCCGGACGGTCGCCAACGTCTCGGGAGACGCCGTCTCCGCGGTCGCCGTCGCCTCCAGCGAAGGCCGCATGGGCCGATCGCTGCCGCCAAGCCCATAACTTCGCCGCCTACCATCGCGCATGCGACACACCACCATCTCGCTCGCGCTGCTGACCACGTGCCTCCTCGCCTCGTGCGACAATCGCCCGGGCCCCAAGCCCGTCTCTCAGTCGGGCGCAACTGCCTCGCCGACCACTCCGAGCCAGCTCGCCTCGCAGGCCGGCGGCACGCCCGGCACACCGAACACCCCCACCACCCCCACCACCCCCACCACCCCCACCGCTCCCACCGCTCCCACACCGGGAAATGCGACGCCGACCACGCCACTCTCGGGACCCGTCACGATCGAGGGGTTGTCCTTTGCGCCTCCCGAGAGCTGGACACGCAACACCCCCAGCAGCTCGATGCGCGTCGCCGAGTTCATCGTGCCCGACGCCTCGGGCGACCCCGCCAAGGCCTGCTCGCTGGTCTTCTTCATGCCCTTCGGCGGCACGATCGAGGCCAACGTGCAGCGCTGGTCGGGCCAGGTGATGGACGCTCAGCAGAAGCCCGCCACGCCCAAGGTCGAGACCATCGACGCTGCAGGCCTGACCATCACGACCGTCGAGCTCATCGGAACCTACCTCGACGGGATGCCCGGCGGCGAACGCACGCCCCGCAACGACTGGATGTTCCGCGGCGCGCTCATCCCCCTCGGCGGAGGCATCGCCAGCGTCCGCATGACCGGGCCCAAGGACGCGATGGCCTCTCACGCCCAGGCGTGGCGAGACCTGCTCGCGGGCGCCAAGAAGTAAGCCAACCTACTTCGATTCTTCCAGCGTGACCTCGACCGAGATGGCCGCCGCCTTCTCGGCGCTGTATGTCAGCCGCACTTTCTGGCCTTGCGCACCCTCCACAAGGAAGCGGTAGAAGATCGAGCCGCCCTGCGACTTGCCGGGCACCCCCGACTCCACACGCACACGCGCCGGCTCGTGCAGCACGAAGTCCATGCCGCGATCGATCCACGACGAGAGCTGCGCGGCGGCCTTCACCGCCGAGGCTGGCTCAACCGTGAACAGATCCGCCCGCCCGATGCCCTTGTTCCTCGCGTGAACGCTCCGCGTGGGGATCGCCCGGTCGTTCGAAACCTGCACCGTGATCGCCCACAGACCACTCGGGTCTCGCGACACCGACGTCCTCGCAAAGGACAGCAGAGGCATCTCATCGGCGTGATAGACCGTGAACGCGAAGTTGCGGTGGCACTCTTCTTCGAGCATGAACGTCGGTGTGACGCGGCTCGACCACTTGTTCGGCCCGCCCACCAGCACCCTCCCGTGCGTCGGATGTTCGACCTCGGTGTAGTCCTTGAAGAGCTGGCCGAACGCCATCTTGTCCCGCCAGAGCCACTGCATCTCTTCGTTGGGGTTCTGGCCGTCCCGCTGGAAGTACTTGCCGACGGACCACAGCTCGTTGGTAAACGAGAAGATCCCGAGCGACTCGGCCGTGTAATTCACCAGCCCGCCGTGCACCGTGTACAGGTCCTTGTGAATCACCATCGAGCGGTAGTACGGGAGCATCTTCTCCCCGACCGTCGCGATGCGGTCGTAGACCGCGACGTCCTCTCGCGGATACGCCCACTCGCGGAAAGGGGCGCCCGGCCCACGCAGGATCATCCCCCCGGTGTTGTGATAGCTCTGCACCGCGGCGACATTCGGATGGTCGAGCAGGAAGTCCCGCACAGCCCGCGTCTCCGGGGCCGAGAAGGGATACGAGCCCGCGCCGAACTGCACGTACGGGGGCAGCCACCCGGCCGCCCAGTTGCGGTTCATATCGTCGCCGCCCGGGCCGTCTTCGTTGATCCGCCCGTCGCCGTCGTTGTCGATCCCCTCTTCGCCCAGCATCGTCCAGCCGCCCGCGGGCTTGTCCGGTGCAACCCTGCGGAAGATCCGCGGATCGACCTTGTCACGCTCCCAGCGTCCGTTGGGGTCTTCCTTCCACATCATCGTGATGCTGCCGTCGCCGTCCAGATCGTCGTCCGGGTCCTCCCCGTTCCGACCGTCGCGATCATCATCGATCGGACGAGTGTTCTGCCTCTGGCTGTGCGGCGTCGAGGGCGTCTCGAACCACGCCACTCGCGAATCCGGGTTCATCAGCGGCAGCAGGTAGAACGAACTGCGATCCAGCAGCTCGGTGATCGGCTTGTTCTGCCCGTACGCCTTCGTCAGGTACCACGCCGTGTACAGCACCACCTCGGTCGCCTGCAACTCGTTGGCGTGGATCGAACCATCGATCCACATCGCGGGCTTGTCCTTGTGGTTCCCGGTCTTCGGGTTGCTGATGATCAGCAGCCACAGGTCCCGCCCATCGAGGCTCTTCCCGATGCTGCGCAGCTCGGTGATCTCCGGATAGGCCTTGGCGATGTCCCGCATGATCGCCGTGACCTGGTCGTACGAGTAGTACTGATTCCATGCCACGCTCACCTTCGACGGCATGTCGGGCTGCGCGATCGCGCCGCCACACAGCAGAAGCAGACCGGCCACAAAGCTCGATCGAATCGCGTTCTTCACAGGCCCATCTCCTTCAGTTCGATCTCGATCGTCCTCGGCCTCATCGTCGCCGAGAAGACCTCCACCTTCACTCGCGACCCGTCCGCCGCTCGCACCGTCCACACCGCGTCAAACGTGCCACCCTCTCCCTTCACCACGCCCTGCTGGCGGACAATGCCACCTTCCAGCACGTCCGCCGGCGCCACGCCCAGCGTGGCCACGACGCCCGCTCGCGTGTTCGCCTTGTTCCCGATCGCCGTCAGCGTCGGCATCATCCCCGTGTTCGTCACACGGACCGCCACACGCCACAAGCCCGGGCCCACGCGCTTCGCCTCGCCCGCGATGCTGCTCGGCTCCGGAAGTCGACCGCACAGCTCACGCACAAACGCGGCGTGATCCTCCACCAGCCGCTTCACGTCATCCTCGCTCGCCCACCACTTCGCACCGGGCACTACCCCCCCCACCTCGACCTCGCCCAACTGCGGGTGCTTCACCCTGGTCCACGGCACAAAGCCCGCCGGCGCCCCGAAATCCCGCTGCCGATCCTCGAACCACCGTATCCACTTCCCTTCGTCGGACTTTGGTTCGGGCCTCTTGGGTTCAGGCTTCTTCTCCTCCGCAGGCTTCTCCGCCTCGCCCCCGCCCGCGGCGGCCCCATCGCCCGCCTCGACGCCCGGCTTTGCCGGCGCCTTGGGCCTCTTCTCTTCCTTCATCTGGTCCGGACGAACCACCAGCCCCGTCGCAAACGTCGGCAGCCCGTGATGCGCATACGCCCACTGCGCGAACGACCCCGCCAATTCCCCTCTCGGCGATTCGTTGAGCCCCGTCAGTTCCTTGTACTTCCCAGAAACCGCCTCGTAAAGCCGCTTGTCGTCGTTCTCGATCCCCAGAGGAACCTGCCCCGACGCGTCCATCTTCCCGGCTTCCGGCACGCCCACCACCGTATCCCTCGGCCCAAACACCACCACCGCCGCGATCCCCGGCGTCCTCAGCACAAACTCAGCCAGCCCCAACGCCTCGGGCGCTTCCAGCGGATGCCGTCCCGCTCCATCGCGAAACTCCGGCCAGTGCGCAGGGAAGTTCAGATCCAGATCGATCCCCCCGCCCGCGCTTCCAGGCCCGCCGCCCACCCCGTCCTCGTTGAACGCCCCGTCCCCGTCGTTGTCGATCCCCTCCGCCAGCACCGCGTACACCGCCTGCTCACCCTTCCCCCCGTCCGGCCCACGCATCACCCCGGGCTCCTCCGCATCCTCCACCATCGTCGCCGTCAGCCCAGACAACGGCGAAGGATTCTTCACCCGCATCAGCGTGATCACGCCGTCCCCATTCACATCGTCGCACGGGTCCTCGTCCATCCGCCCGTCACGATCCGCGTCCATACTGCTTGGCACGCGTCCAAAGTCCGCGTTGACCTTCTGCGACTCCCACCACGCCAATCCATCCGGATTCACGCACGGCACGACATACAGCGTCCGCCCATTGAGCCAGTTCCCCGGCTCCTTCGCCGCACGCTCCGCGATGCCCAGCGCCGTGCGCACGCCCATCACATGTCTTGCGTCGGTCCCCGCGACGAGCAGGATCGCCGCCGGGTCCTTCGGGGCTCCTTCGCCGGTCGCCGCGATCTTCAGTCCACGCACGAGCCGGCCCTGAGCGCTCTTCGCAAGGGTGAACACTTCAACCGACCCGTTCGCCGCGATCGCGTCGATCCGCGCGTCGAGGTCAATCCCTCCCTGCGCAAGCGCGTACCCACCGGTCCACATCACCGCCGCTGCCATGATTCGTCGCATGCGAACATCCTACCGAATCCGCTCGCCAGCGTCCGCCTACGCACCGTACAGGGCATCCTCATCCGGATTCGCCACTTCCGGCGGCTTGTGCCCGAACCGCTTGAGCAGCTCCCGGATCACCTCCCGCTGCATCGCCTCGGCCGTCACAACCTCCTCCACCGTGACGTGATCCGCCCCAGCCGCCTGCACACGGAACGATCCCGACAGAAAGTTCGTCCGCGCCGAGACGAACGCATGGGGCGCCATCCGACGAACAACCTCCACCGCACGCTGGCTCGTCTCATCGTCGGGCACCGTGATCACCACCGCGCACGCGTGCGGAACTCCCGCCGATTCGAGCACTTCCGGGTTCGTCACATCCCCGTACACCATCTTCCGGCGGCCGATCTGCGATTGTCGCTCCACCGTCCGCGGGTTCAGTTCGATCACCGTCACTTCAACGCCCCGCACTTCGAGATTGTCCGCCACCGCCCGCCCAACCGGCCCGAACCCCGCCACAACGACATGTCGGTTCGAAAGAACCTCCCCGGAATGAGAATCCCGTCGGCCATGCCCGGCTTGCCGCTCGTTGGGCTCACGCAGGCCGACCGCACGCACCCAGGGGGCAAGCGGCCAACGCGACATCCCCGCACCGACCCGATGAGCGGGTTCAACCAGCAGGGGCGAGATCGTCAGCGTCGCCACGATCACCCCGATGAGCAACGCCATCTCGTCGGGACCGATGAGCCCCGACAGCGTCGCCGCCGTCAGCACAACCAACGCGAACTCTCCCGCGTTGCCCAGGTAGATCCCGCTGAAGAGCGCCGATCGCGGCGTCATGCCCAGCGCCCACCCCGCCCCACCGATCGTGAGCACCTTGAGCACGATGACGCCGATCGATCCCGCGAGCACCGCGCCCCAATGCTCCGCAATCTTCGACGGATCGACGTTGAGCCCCACCGACGTGAAGAACACCGCCATCAGAATGTCGCGCAGCGGCCCCAGGGAGCCAATCAACTGGTGACGGAACGGCGTCGCACCGAGCAGGAACCCCGCGAGAAAGGCGCCCATCTCTGGCGAGAAGCCCAGCAGCCGCGTGCTCAGCGCCGCCGCGAGCGCCACCGCCGCCGAGAACACAAGAACCAACTCCCCCGACCCCGCCGACGCGACCGCACGCATCGCCGCCGGCAGGAGCACCCGCCCCGCCGCGATCAGGATGATCATCCCCCCCACCGAAAGCCCGCCGCGTGCCCCGATCTCCGCCCACGCGGGCAGGCTTTGGAACCACTCGTCGAACACCCCGGTTGACCCCGACGCCGACGTTCCTGCCCACCTCGACAGCAGCGGCAGCATCCCCAGCACGACGATCGCGGCCATGTCCTGCACGATCGCCACACCCAACCCGACGCGCGAATGCACCGACCTCAGCTCCCGCCGGGCCCCCACCACGCGAACCAGCACCGCGGTCGACGACATCGACAACGCCATCGCCACCGCCAACGCCGCCGGCGGGTCAAGCCCAGCCCAGATCAGCACAGGCCAACTGATCGCCGCGAACACAACCGACGACACCACCCCGATCCCAAGGATGTGCACCATACCCCGGCCCATTGCCGACGAATCCAGGTGCAGCCCGATCGTGAACATCAGCAGGATCACCGCCAACTGCGAGATCTGATCGACCCGCGCCGGCTCGTGGATGATCCCCAGCGACGCCGGCCCGATGATCGCCCCCGCGATCAGAAACCCCGGAATCGACTCCAGCTTCAGCTTCGCCAGCGCCGTCGCCACCCCGGCCGACACCAGCAGGATCACCATCAGATCCACCGCGACCGACGCACCGCCCATGCTCCCCAGCATCATCACTCGCCACCGCCCGTCTCGTCCTTGTGCTTCGCCACCAGAACCGCCAGCAGCGTCAGATCCGCCGGCGTGATCCCCTCCAGCCTCGACGCCTGCCCGAACGTCCTCGGCCGGAATCGCGACAACGCCTCCCTCGCCTCCGTCCGCAGGCTCGTCAACCGACCCGGCTCAAGGTTCGACGGAATCGACCGCCGCTCCATCTCCGCGTGCCGACGAACCTCCGCCCTCGCCTGCACCACGTACGGCTCGTACCTCCGGTCCGCGTACACCGTGCCCAGCACCCGGCACCGCTCGGCCCTCTCCGCCAATCCCGCGTCCTGCTCGCGGACCCACTTGAAGAACATCGCCTCGTCATACTCCGATCGGCGGATCATCCGATCAGCGCTCGCACCCTCCACCCTCGTCGAGTCGATCAGACGGTTCAGCCGTTCGCTCACCTCCGCCCGCTCCGCCGCCCGCTCGCGACGAATCGCCCCGATCTCTCCACCAAGCAACCCGGCTGTCTCCGCCCTCGCCGTCAGACGCTCCGTCGCGTTGTCCGCTCGCAGCAAAAGCCTGTACTCCGCCCGGCTCGTGAACATCCGGTAAGGCTCCACCGGCGTCTTCGTGATCAGGTCGTCCATCATCACGCCCAGATACCCCTCATCCCGACCGAACACAACCTCCGATTGCCCCCGCGCCAGCCGCGCCGCGTTCAGCCCGGCCACAAGCCCCTGCGCCGCCGCCTCCTCGTACCCGCTCGTCCCGTTGATCTGCCCCGCCAGGAACAGCCCCTCCACCGACTTGGTCATCCCCGTCGCCAGGATCTGGTGAGGCCTCACCATGTCATACTCGACCGCGTACCCGTACCGCAAAATCTCCGCTCGCTCGCACCCCGGCATCGAACGCACGATCACATCCTGCACGTCCGCCGGCAGACTCGTCGAGATCCCGTTGCAATAGATCCAATCGTCCCGCAAGCTCTCCGGCTCCAGGAACACGCCGTGCGACTCCCGCTCGGCGAATCGAACCACCTTGTCCTCGATGCTCGGGCAGTACCTCGGGCCCGTCCCCTCGATCTGCCCGCTGTACATCGGCGCACGGTGCAGATTCGATCGGATCAGTTCATGGCACGACGCCGTCGTCCGTGTCTGCCGACAACTCACCTGAGGCAGCCTCGGAAACACCTCGGAAACCGCCGCGTGCCCGCCAAGCCCCGTCAACTCCGAGAACGGCACGGGCTCCGCGTCCCCCGGCGCATCCTCCAACTCATCCCACGCGATGCTGCCCAATCGCAGCCGCGGCGGCGTCCCCGTCTTGAGCCGCCCAAGCTCAAACCCGAGTCGCGCGAGCGTGCCGGAGATCCCCTCCGCCGACGATTCTCCGAACCGCCCGCCGGCCGTCCGCCGCTCGCCCGTGTGCATCAGCCCGCGCATGAACGTGCCCGTCGTCAGCACCACCGCCCGCCCCTGCAGCGTTCGGCTCCCGTCCATCGTCGAAATCACCACGCCCCGAACTCGCCCCTCCGTCACGAGCAGATCGTCCACCGTGCCGGCGACCACCGCGATCTCCGGGCGAAGCGACAGCAGCCGCTGCACCTCTTCCGCGTACGCGTGCTTGTCGCACTGCGCCCGCGGGCCGTACACCGCTCGACCCTTCGAGCGATTGAGCACCTTGAACTGAATGCCCGTGGCGTCGGTCGCCAGCCCCATCAGCCCGTTCAGCGCGTCGACCTCGCGCACGAGCTGCCCCTTGGCAAGCCCGCCGATCGCCGGGTTGCACGACATCACGCCGATCTTCGACGGGTCCATCGTGACCAGCGCGACCGAGCCCGGCTCCCCCAGCACGTTCGCCGCCGCCCACGCCGCTTCCGCGCCCGCGTGCCCGCCGCCGATCACGATGACTTCAAACCGCCGATCCACGGGCCGATCGTAGACCCCCGCCCCCGCGGGCCCGTCCCAAAGCCGTCACGCCCAGTTCGGCCCCATCCGCACCGCCCCCTGCCTCGCCGCGATCCGCTCGATCACCGCCCGCTCATCCCCCGAGACATCCGCCGGCGCGGGCGCCACCACCTGCAACACCGCGTACAGGTCCCCCGTCGCACCCGACGCCGCCTTGATCCCCTGCCCACGCACCCGCAGCCGACGCCCACTCGACGTTCCCGCCGGCACCTTCACCTGCACCTTCCCGCTCAGCGTCGGCACCGACACCTCCGCCCCGAACGTCGCCTCCGCGATCGTCAGCGGCACATCCACAAATAGATCCAACGACCGCCCCCACTCCTTCCCCTCGCCCCGCCGAAACAGCGGATGGTCCCCCACGCGAATGCGAAGCACCAGATCCGTCGGATCCCCGTCCTCATCCATCGGCCCAAGCCCGCGAAGCCTCATCGACGATCCGTCGGGCACGCCCGCGGGGATCCGCACGTCCACCGTCCGCGCCCCCTCCCCCGACGACACCCGCAACGACTCCGTCCCCCCCAGCGCCGCCGTCAGAAACGACACCAGATCGGAAGAGCGTCGTGTAGGGAAAGAGTGTAGATCTCGGTGGTC
>ERZ761603.1686-NODE-1686-length-16170-cov-38.952280_pt1 | contig 16170 bp, 16 predicted proteins | sample MGYA00511879_ERZ761603 | MGnify/ENA primary metagenome ERZ761603 (study PRJEB28899, sample SAMN02850040) | bioreactor sludge metagenome | biome: EBPR Sludge; feature: EBPR Bioreactor; material: flocular biomat | place: Australia: Thorneside Wastwater Treatment... | reverse complement strand
GTGGGAACGTGTGGGGGTGGGTGTGGGGGGCGGTCTTGCGTGTGAACGGACTTGGTGTCCGGTGCGCTCCAAGGCTCGGGTGCAGGGCCCGGAACGGCCGATGCATGGGTTCCGGGCGCACCAACCGGGTGTTGGGCGTGTCCGGGGGCGGGTCGGCGGACAACGATAGCGATGCCGGGGGCAAGGTCCCCGTGACAGAGGGAGTCAGACGTGAACAAGGCAGCTCGGAACGGACGGGTGGCATGGATGGCGGCGGGGGCCGGCCTGGCGGTCGGTCTGGCCGGGCTTTCCACGACGAGCGCCGCGCAGGTCGCGGCACAGCCCGCGCCGACCGAGAAGGGCACCGGCACGGTGACGACGCGACAGGTCGCGCCCGCGCGTCGCCCCGGCAGAACGGATCAGCCGAACGTGCAGCCGGGCGGCCAGCCGGTTGCTCAGCCGGGCACATTCGGGCAACCCGGCGCCGTGAGCAACCCCGGGGCGGCCGGTGAGGAGCAGGCCGCGGTCGAGGTGCCCAAGATCACGACCGAGGACGGCTTTGTCGAGTTCTCTCGCTTTGCCGAGCCGGTGGAACTGAGTCTGCTGGTCGAGATCGTGGCCGAGACGCTTCAACTGAACATCTTCCAGGATCCGGGGCTGTCGGGCAGCATCGTCTTCAACGCGCCCGTGCGGGTGAAGCAGGATCGTCTGTTGACGCTGCTCAAGGCGTGGCTCGAGCTGTATGGATACTCACTGACCTTCGACGAGGCGACCGAGTTCTACATGGTGCTGCCCGTGTCAAAGAGCCCGTACGGCCTGGACCAGAAGCTGGCGACCACCCGCGTCTTCCCGACGCCGGGTATCCGCCCCAGCGCGCTCAAGCCCAGCATCGACGCGCTGCTCGGCGGCTCCACGGGGACCGTCGTGGGCGGGAACCGCGCCGCCCGCCCGGGCCAGCCCGGTCAGCCCGGGATGCCCGAGGGGATGCCGATGCCCGACGGGAGCGTGCAGGCGATGCCCCAGGGCGGCGGTGGCGCTGGTGGCGGCGGCAGTGGTGGGGGCAAGGTCACGTACAACGACGAGCTCGGCGTCATTATCGCGGTGGATACAGCGCGCAGGCTCGATCAGATCGGCGCGATCATCGACCAGCTCACCAAGCGATACGCCGACTACAAGATCACCTCGATCACGCTGCAGTTCGTCTCGCCCGCGGCTGCCAAGCAGCGCATTCTCGAGGCGCTCGGTCAGGCACCTCAGCAGAGCAATCGGAGCAACCGCCCCTTCGACGAGTTCGGCAACCCGGTGCAGCAGCAGCCACAGCAGCAGCAGGCCCGCACCACCATGGACAACCTCGCCGAGCGGCTCACCGTGTCGCCCATCGGGAACGAGTTGTTCTTCCGCGGGCTGGATGAAGAGCGCAAGATCATTCAGGAACTGGTCACCCTGATCGATTCGCAGCCCACACTCACGCCCAAGACCTATCGCGTCGGCGCGTCGGCCAAGGCGATCGCCGACCTCGCCAAGCAGCGGGGCATGGGCGAAGTGACCACCATCGCCGCGCCGCAGGATCAGCAGAACCGCTTCGGGAACTTCGGGTTCTTCTACGACGACTCCATGAATCGCCGCAACCAGCAGCAGCAGCCGACCAACGGCGGCCCGGTGATGGTCGTCGACGAGGGTCGCGGGCAGATCATCTATTACGCGACGACGTCGCTGCACGGGGAGATGGCGAGGCTGATCGACGAGATCAAGCCGGACGATGACTCCGTTGTGATGCGGGAGTACCCGCTGACGTACGCCAAGGCGGAAGATGTCGAGTCGATCCTGATGGGGCTCATCCGCGAGCAGACGCCCTCGGACAACAGCAACAGCAACTTCCTGCCCGGGGGCGGTGGCGGCGGCGGGCGGGGTCAGCCCTCGATTGTCTTCAACAGCCCCAACCCCTTCGCGGGCAACGAGGTGTCGATCTCGGGGCAGAATTCCTTCGTGATCGCCGACAAGCCCAACAACCAGGTGATCGTCAAGGCCCCGCTCAAGGAGCAGAACCAGTTCAAGGAGCTGATCGCCCGGCTCGACCGCCGCCGCCCGCAGGTCTACGTCGAGGCGCAGATCGTGGCGGTGACCGGCAGCGACACGTTCAAGCTCGCGTTCGAGACGCAGCTCATCAACGCCCGCGGGAGCGGGGGCGTCGTGAACACGAACTTCGGCCTCGGGCAGTTCGCCACCGGCGGGGCGATCACGGACCGCAAGCAGGTCCGCACGGGGCTCGCCGGCGCGACCGCGGCCCTCATCAAGAACGACCAGATCCCCATCATCATCAACGCGCTGCAGACGGTCACCGACACCCGCGTGCTCTCCAGGCCTCAGTTGCTTGTCGACGCGAACACGGAAGAGGCCTCGGTCGAGGCGAACTCTGCCCAGCCCACCGCGACGCGCACGCTCAGCGACAACAGCACGTCCGACGCCATCGGGTTCAGCGGGTACGAGACCGCGGGCACCAAGCTCACGATCAAGGAGCCCAGGATCGGCCCTGGCGATTCGGTCCAGATGCAGATCGACGTTGAGCTCTCCAACTTCTCGGGCGAATCGCCTTCGCCCGAGCTGCCTCCGCCCAAGAACGAGAACTTCATCAAGAGCCAGGTGCAGGTGCCGGCGAACATGACCGTCGTGGTCGGCGGCGTGGTCGTTGACACCAAGCGCAAGACCACCGACAAGATTCCGCTGCTGGGCGATATCCCGCTGATCGGGGCGCTCTTCTCGAGCTTCAACAACGTCGATGACAAGACCACCCTTTATGTCTTCATCACCCCGAGGGTCCTGCGGGACGAGCGTCTTGGCGACCCGAAGTTGCTGAGCGCGGGCCCGATGCGCGAGGCCGGGCTCGAAGAGAGGCTGCCCCCGATGACCCCCGTGATGGTGGACTTCGTCGAGATCCGCGAGCGCAAGCCCGCCGAGCCGGCGACGGACAAGCCGGCGGAGCAGCCCGCTGAGAAACCCGCGGGCGACCCCGCGACCCCGCCCGCTGCCAAGTAGCGTTGGCCTTTCTTGAGGTGTTGGGTCGGTGCGTGACGAGGCGGGGTGGGGAGCAGAAGCGAGGCGAGATGGCGATCGGCGGGAACAAGTCGGACAGCGTGCGAACCAACGGCGAATCACGCCCCGCGGAAAGCGGACGAGCGCTCGCACGCGTCGCTGAGATGTTCGGCCCGCTGCGGCTTTCGGCGGACCAGGTCCGCGACTTCCGCGCGATGGAAGGCTCCGACGAGGAGCCCTGGGATTCGCTGCTTTCGCTGCTCGCGATGGACGAGCACGAAGGGCTCGAACTGCTCTCGAAGCGCACGGGCCTGCCCTACGTGGGCGAGCCGAAGCTCCAGGAGTCCGCCTCGCGCTTCTACGAACTGGTGCCCGGCGACGTGGCCCGCCAGTTCCACATCGCCGGGATCGAGGAGGAGCCCGCCTACCCCGGGGCTGCCAGCGCCGTGATGGTGTGCGCCACGGCCCAGCCCCTGTCGCCCGCCGCGTTCACGATCATCGAGGACTATCTGGGCGGCCCGATCCGCCTGGTCCTTTCCCCGCGGGCGGGCGTCGCGAACCTGATCAACCGCGGGTACGAGCAGCGGCAGGATCTGGTCACCGAGATCATCGAGGAGATGCCGCTCGACGAGAGCGCCATCGCCGCCGCCGCCGGCACCGCCGGGCAGTCGACCGATCTGCTGCAGCTCGCCAGGCAGACCCCGGTCATTCGGCTGGTGAACATGATCCTGTTCGAAGCACTTCGCCGGCGGGCGAGCGACGTGCACGTCCATCCGATGGAGAACAAGCTCGTCATCCGCTTCCGCATCGACGGGATGCTGATCGACTCGTTCTCGCCCCCGCTTTCGCTTGCTCCGGCGATCAGCTCGCGGCTCAAGGTGATGACCGAGCTGGACATCGCCAACCGCCACAGCCCGCAGGACGGGCACACCAGCGTCCGAATCGGGAGCCGAAAGATCGATATCCGCTTCTCGTGCATCCCCACGGTGTATGGCGAGCGCCTCGTGCTGCGTTTGCTCGACCAGACCCAGACCCAGCTCTCGCTGGATCAGGTCGGGATGTCCAAGCCCATGCAGGGCCAGTTCATGGACCTTGTCGAGCGGCCTACCGGCATTCTGTTGGTCACCGGCCCCACCGGCAGCGGTAAAACGACCTCGCTCTACGCAGCCCTCGGACGCATCGACCGCACCAGCCGAAACGTCATGACCATCGAGGATCCGGTCGAGTACCACCTCGACGGCATCAGCCAGATGCAGGTCAACGTCAAGCGGGGCGTCACCTTCGCCAGCGGCCTGCGGGCCCTCTTGCGTCAGGACCCCGACGTCATTCTTGTCGGCGAAATCCGCGACAAGGAAACGGCAGACCTCGCCATCCAGGCCTCGCTGACCGGCCACCTGGTGCTCGCCACGCTCCACACCAACGACGCCCCGAGCGCCATCACTCGCCTCGTCGACATCGGCGTAGAGCCCTATCTCGTCACCTCGACCCTGCTCGGCGTGCTCGCCCAGCGACTTCTCCGACGCAAGTGCAAAGCCTGCGGCGGCACGGGCACCATCGCGGGCGTTCGCTGCGAGTCGTGCTACGGCTCGGGCTATCGCGGGCGCATCGCGGTCTACGAACTCATGATCATGACCGACGAACTGCGCCGCCTTGCCGCTCGCAGCAGCGACGCCCTCTCACTGCTCGATGCCGCCAAGGCGGGCGGTTTCCGCACGATGATCGACGACGCGAAGGAAAAGATCGCCCAAGGCCTCACCGACGAGGCCGAGGTTTTCCGCGTGCTTCACTCCTGAGTATCCACCCACAGGCCGGCTCGCCCGGCGGGAGAAATCGCGATGTCACACTCGTTCCTTCGTGCTGGTGCCGCGGCGTTGCTCGTGGCGGCGGGGTTGGCCTTCGCCCAGCCCGCGCCCAAGGAAGCCGCACCCAAGCAACCCGCGGCCAAGGACCCCGCGCCAACCACGCCCGCCCCGGCCGCCGCATGGCCCGAAGCCAAGAAGAAGAAGCTCTTCGCCAAGAACGACCTCCGCGGCAAGCCCGCCCCGAAGCTCGCCGTCGAGAAATGGCTGAGCGCCGAACCCAAGACCGAGGGCAAGGTTCTCCTCGTTGACTTCTGGGCCACCTGGTGCGGGCCTTGCCGGGCGCTCACGCCGGAACTCGAACGCTTCTCCAAGACCTTCGGCAATGATCTCGTGGTCATCGGGATCAGCGACGAGCCGGAGTCGAAGGTTCGCCCGTACATGGACGAGAAGAAGGTTTCCTACAGCATGGCCATCGACACCAAGGGTGCCATGAAGAAGGAAGTCGGCGTCGAGGGCATCCCGCATGTGCTCCTGATCTCGAGCGACGGCGTCGTGCGGTGGCAGGGCTTCCCCGGCGACACGACCGACCCGCTCAACGAGGCCGTCATCCGTTCCGTGATCGAAGCGGACAAGGCCGCCAAGGCCGAGCGTGAGAAGGCCGAGCAGGACGCCAAGGACAGATCGGGCAAGAAGAAGCCCGCCGAGAAGAAGAACCGCTAGAGATTCGCCGCCCGCACAAATTCGTCGAGCGCGTGCTCACCGAACCAGGCGACCGCGCGGGCGGTGTCTTCGTCACGATCTCCCCAGCACAGCGCGGCCACGGTAAAGCCGTCCGGGTCGAACTGCACGACATGCCGCCCCTCGATCGCGTGGATGCTGGGCAGCTTGTCCGCCAGGGCGGCCGTCAGCGCGTTGGAGTTCGGCGGGCCGATGCTGATCACAGGCCGATCCGCGAGCGTGGGCTGGTTCACATACCACAGGTCACTCAGCACGAGCACACCCAGATCCCCGCGCTCGGGGGCGCTCGCCAGCAGACGCTCGCGCAGCGCATAGGCCAGCGGACGGTCGAAAGCCTCGGCGGCCAGCGTCGAGCCCGTCACAATGAAGATCGCGTTGTCCGGGTCTGGTCTGTCTCGGGCCGGCTTGGGCATGCTCGCGTCCTGCGGAAATGCGTCTGGTGTGCGGCGGTCTGTGTGTAGACTATCACGAACCGGCCCGTTCACGCCGGGGAGGTTCCGCCATGCCCGACGAACAAAGCGATCCCGCCCCATCCACGAGCAACGACACGCCCGCGGCCTCGGTCGCGACCAAGCCCAAGCCCGCGCCGCCCGCGCTCGATCGTCTCCCACCCTTCCGTGTGCTCCTGCACAACGACGACGTGAACACGTTCGAATGGGTGATTCACTCGCTCGTCGCAGTCGCCTTCATGCCGCCCGAGCGAGCGTGGACCACCGCCGAGGAAGCTCACACCAGGGGGCTGTCGCTGGTCACCGTCACGCACAAGGAACGCGCCGAACTGATCGTGGAGCAGTTGCGCTCCAAGGGGCTCATCTCGACCATGGAGCCCGCCGAGTAGATGGCCTCGGTCGATCCACATGATGGATCTGTGCGCGGTTCCGGCACGTGGACCCGAAGGTGCCTCCTCGGCGCCATGGCCGCGGGCGCGGCGGGCTTCGCCGCCTTCGGACCGCGGGGCGCTCGATCCCGCGCCGACGGACGCATCGTTCTCGATTACTGGGAGAAATGGACGGGCCACGAAGGCGCCGCGATGCAGGCCGTCGTCGACGAGTTCAACCAGAGCCAGTCCCGCATTCTCGTGCGATACCTCGTCACCGCGGGGATCGACCAGAAGTCGATGATCGCCATCGCGGGCGGCGATCCGCCCGACGTGCTCGGGCTCTACAACTACAACATCCCACTTTTCGCCGAGACAGGCGCGCTGCTCCCCCTCGACGAGGCCGCCGGATCCGCCATGCTTCCCCCGCTCGAGGCCTACGCCCGGGCGATCAGGCCCATGCTCTCGCACCCCGACCGGTCGGGCCGACTCCGCCGATGGGCCTGCCCCAACACGGGCGGCACGCTCGCCCTCTACTACAACAAGTCGCTCTTCGCCCAAGTCGGTCTCGATCCGGCCCGCCCGCCCGCCACGCTCGAACAGTTGGGGGATTTCGCCGCACGTCTTGATGCGACGACGCAGGGCGGGAGGTACTCGCGCCTCGGGTTCACGCCCACCGAGCCCGGCTGGTGGCCTTGGGCGTGGGGTGCCTACTTCGGCGCCTCGCTCACCGACCAACCCTGCCGCCGTGCTCTGATCGACTCGCCCGAGCACGTCGCGGCGTTCCGTTGGATTCGCGAGACCGCCGAGCGCCTCGGCCCCGAGCGCGTCAATGCCTTCGGCTCCGGGTGGGGCAACTCCTACGACTCGATCAACAACGCCTTTCTCGCCGGGCAGGTCGCCATGGTCCTTCAAGGTCCCTGGCTCGCCAGCGTCATCAACACGCACAACCCCGGGCTCGACTACGGGGTCGTGCCCTTCCCGGTCCCAGCGTCCATCGCTGATGGGCAGCCCATCGGGCTTGTTGAGTCCGACATGCTCTGCGTTCCCCGCGGCGCGAGACACCCCGACGCCTCGATGGAGTTCATCGCCTTTACCCAGCAGCCCCTCATCGTCGAGAAGCTCAGCACCGCGCACTTCAAGAACTCCGTTCTCGCGCAGGTCTCGCCCGAGTTCGTCGCGAAGCATCCCAACCGAGGCGTCGAGGTCTTCAACGCCGTCGCCAACAGCCCGAGGGGCTTCCGCGCCGCCAGCACGCGGCAGTTCCCGCAGATCCGCTCCAAAATGGGCTCCCTGTTTCCCAAGGTGTGGAACACCGACGAGCCCGTGGAAGATCTGCTCCGCTCGACGAACACCGAGGTGCAGTCGCTGCTCGATCTCGAGTACGAGCAGAAAGCCCGCCGAGGCTGGAAGGGCGGCGCATGAAGCTCTCCGCACGCGCCAAGGTCGATCTGGCCGGTTACCTCTGGGTCAGCCCGTGGATCGCCGGGTTCCTTCTGTTCATGCTGCTGCCCGCCGCCCTGAGCGCGTACTACAGCCTGACCGACTATCCCGTGCTCGAAGCGCCGATCTTCGTGGGCTTTGACAACTACACGCGGATGTGGCGTGAGCCCGATTTCCGCGACGCCGCCCTGCGCACCCTCCTCTACGCCGCCGCGGTCGTCCCGCTCAGCACGATTCTCGCCCTCGTTCTGGCCGCTCTGCTCTGCGGCGGGCGACGTCTGACGGGCTTTCTGCGCGCCGCCATCTTCCTGCCCACACTCGTCCCCATGGTCGCCGCCGGGATGGTCTGGATGTGGCTCCTCAACGGCGGGTACGGCCTCATCAACCAGTCCCTCGCGCTGATCGGCGTCGAGGGACCCAACTGGCTCGGCGATGGGCCCATGGTCCTCGTCTCGCTGATCATCATCGCCCTCTGGGGTGTTGGGCATTCCGTCGTGATCTATGAGGCCGCCATGCGCGAAGTTCCGCCCTCGCTCTACGAGGCCGCCGCGCTCGACGGCATGGGCCCCGTTGCTCGCTTCTGGCACGTCACCCTGCCCATGATCTCCCCGGCGATCCTCTTCAATGTCGTCACGCTCATGATCGGTTCGCTCCAGCTCTTCGGGATGCCCGCCGTGCTCTCGAAATCCAACGAGGGCGCGGACCCCCGGGCCTTCACCTTCTTCACCAACGAGATGTTCAGCCAGGCCTTCCTCAACGGGCAGATGGGCTACGCCAGCGCCATGGCCTGGGTGCAACTGCTCTTCGTGCTCGCCCTCACCGGGCTCACCTTCGCCGTCAGCGGGCGACTTGTGCACTACAGAGGAGGATGAGTGCAGCGCGAAGGATCCCACATCTCCGCACGATGGACGCCCACGATCCTCCTGCTCGCCGCGGCCGGGCTCTTTCTCGTGCCGCTGATCTGGATGCTCGCGACGAGCCTCGTCTCGGCCAAGACCGCGGCCTCCGGCTCGCTCGGTCCGCCCGGAACCTTCCTCCAGGAGCTGCCCCTCCACGCACGCGCCAACTACGAGGCCGTCTGGAACGACCCCGCCGTCACCTTCCCCATCTACCTCCGCAACACGCTCGTCGTCGCGATGCTCGGCGTCATCGGCATGACCCTCTCCAGCGCCGTCGTCGCGTATGGCTTTGCTCGCATCGATTTCCGCGGGCGTTCCTGGCTCTTTGGGCTCATGCTCGCCACCATGATGGTCCCCTTCCCCGTCATCATGGGCCCCCTCTACCTCATCTTCCGCGAACTCGGTTGGATCGGAACCCTCCGCCCGCTCTGGGTCCCCGCCTGGTTCGGCGGCGCCTTTAGCATCTTCCTGCTCCGCCAGTTCTTCATGGGCATCCCACGCGAACTTGACGAGGCCGCCCGCATCGACGGGTGCGGCCACTGGCGGATCTTCTGGCGCGTCATCATCCCCCTCTCCACCCCCGCCCTGCTCGTCGTCGCCCTCTTCCACTTCATGTTCGTGTGGAACGACTTCCTCGGGCCGCTCATCTTCCTCACCCACCGCGACGACTTCACCCTCGCCTTGGGCCTCCAGCTCTACCACTCCAAGGCCGGCGGCACCCCCTGGAACCTCCTCATGGCCGCCAGCACCCTGGTCGTCCTGCCGGTCCTCATCCTTTTCTTGATCGCTCAACGCAACTTTATTCGGGGGGTTTCCGGCGACGGCCTCAAGGAATGACCCATGCCGCCGGGCGTGACCCCAACCAAAGGGCGAACCTCTCGAAGAGGCGTTCGATCGCGCTTTCCCCGCACCGGATCGCGCCTATCCTTGCAGTCCCCCATCTGGGAGCGATTCACGATGTACGCGATCATTGAACATTCCGGCAGCCAGCGTCACGTCTCCAAGGACGAGCAGATCCTCGTCGACCTTCTCGATGAAGGCCAGTCCAAGGTCGGCCAGAAGGTCACCTTCGACAAGGTCCTCGTCGTCGGCGCCGCCGGCGGCTCGGCCAAGCTCGGCCAGCCCTACGTCTCCGGCGCCACCGTCGTTGGCGAGGTCGTCGAGCCCCTCGTCAAGGGCGAGAAGATCCACATCCAGAAGTTCCGCGAGAAGAAGACCTGGCGCAAGAAGACCGGCCACCGCCAGCAGTACACCCTGGTCAAGGTCACCGCCATCAACGGCTAAGGCCAAACGCCAGAACCACTCGACCCCACAGGCCCGGCCCTCTCGGTCGGGCCTTCTCTTTTTTCTCGCGTACGCTGCGCTATGCGGAACGTCACCCTCATCACGACCGGCGGCACCATCGAGAAGACCTACAACGAACTCTCGGGCAGCCTCGAAAACCAACGCTCCCTGGTCCGGCACATGCTCGGCCGCCTCCGCCTCGAAGACACCACCGTCCGCATCATCGAACTGATGACCAAAGACAGCCTCCACATGACCGACGACGACCGCCGCCGGATCGTCGAGGCCGTGCACGCCGCCGGCGGCTCGCCCAACCTCTCGACCGAGTGCAACGGGATCGTGATCCTTCACGGCACCGACACGCTCCACATCACCGGCGAGACACTCCACGCCGCCTACCCCGCGCCGCGCGTCCCGATCGTTCTCACCGGCGCCATGAGGCCCTTCGAGATGAAGCGGTCCGACGCCCTGCAGAACCTCACCGAGTCGATTTTCGCCGCCGGGGTGCTCCCGCCCGCGGTCTACGCCGTCGCCCACGGCCGCGCTCTGAAGTTCCCGGGCGTCCGCAAAGACCGCGACCGTGGCACGTTCACCCGGTTCGACGCCTGACCCCGCGAGCTACTTGTCTTCACCCTCATTGCGAGGCCGTTCGCCCAGTTGCACCGTCCCGTGCCCCACGATGTGTCCCGACGGGTCCGCCCACGCCTCGAATTCAACCTGATCGATCTCGCGCAGCGGCGCGAGCGTCTCGGCCTCGGGAGCGTTCTTGAGGTCGAGCCACTCGTACAACTCCGCGGGCCTGACCCGCAGTCTCATCAGCGTCGAGGAGCCCACCGCGCCGCGAAGATCCCGCCCAACGCCCGCCAGGGATTCTTCGAGCCGCCCGCGACCCGAGGCGCTCCCCTCAAACCGCAGAACCCACCACCCCCGCGAGTCACCCGCCGCGTCGGATCCGACACACGTCCACGCGAGGATCACCCCGTCCTCTTCTTTCTTCGAAGGCGGGCTCAGCGAAACCACCCGCAACGCCGCGTACTCCCGCCCCGCGAGCTTGATCTGCTCCGCGACCGCCTGCTTGGGTCCGGGCTTGGTCGTCGCGGGCGCTTCCGCCAGCGCCAGGCGCCCGGCCCACTCGACGATGGCGCTCATCATCGCATCGCCCTGGGTCGCCGCCGCTCGAACGTCCGACACCTCCACCCCAAGCGTCATCGACAGTTCCTTGCCCAACTCGCCCCCCCGCTCCACCGAGATCAGCATCCGCGGGCCCCAGATCCGCGGATCGGGCACGGGCAGTCGCAACAGCGACATCGCGGTCAGCGCCTGCTTGAGTGATTCATCCCACTGCGACTCGCGCGGGATCGCCCCTTCAAAGTGCAGCAGGTGCGAAGCCGCCCGCATCGGTTCGCGACGCTCCCCACGAGACAGCGATCGCAGACCATCGGGTGTCAAGGCGAAAAGCCCGGGCGTCCCGCGGGCCTCGATCGTCCATACTGCGCCATTCGGCGTCGCCGTCGCCCACACACGCTCGGTCTCGCCAGGTCGCCCCTCGCGCTCCCAAGACGCGTAGACGCCCAAACCCGCCCCCGCCAGCGACTTGCCCAGTTCCTCCGCCGCCCGAGACGCGACGCCGGGCTCCAGAGGCGAAGCCGCGGGCGTCAGCGTGAGGGTCGAACGATCGCCCACGTCCCGCCTCGACAGCACAAACTGCCCACCTTCGAGAAGCATGATGGCACGCCGATTTGACACTCCGCGCGGCGCCGGATCAAGCCGGGCCGCCAGCAGATCCGCATCACCCGCCGGCACCTCGCTGATCGCCGCCCACGCCCGGGAGGGACCACCCGGCAGCTTTGCCGCCGCCGGCTCCGCGCTCCACACCGCGGCGAACCGTTGACCCATCAGCAAGTCCAACGCCGCCCCATCCTCCAGGCCGAGCGTCTTTGCCAGCAGCGACCACGCCTCGACCTTATCCCCGAGCCAGCCCGACCGGCGCAGCGCTTCCGCGAGCCGAACCATCGACGGATGCGTGCGCACCGACTGCCCCTCGCGGATCAGCAACGCGACGCCGACTTCCTTGGGCAACTCGGGCTCCGATCGTTCCGGCACGGGCTGCGCCCACGCCTTCACGCTCAGCACAAGCCCGAGGATGTGCCCGTACTTCACACGCATCACGTTCGCCAACAAGGACCACCCACAAGCCCCACTCGCATAGGCCTTCTCAGAACGGCCCGACCAGCGACGCCGCATCGAGCGCCCCGGGCATCGGTTCCACCGGACGAAGCCTGATCCGTCCCGGTTTCCATCCCGACGCCGGAATCACCATCGCCCCGTGCTGCTCACTCCCCGTGCGGGCCACCGCCCACCCTTCTCCGGCCAGCCGCCACTGTGCCCCAACAGTGTCCCACAGCTCGGTCGTTACCGGCATGATCCCGCCCGCTTGCCGACCCGCCCAGCCGTTCTCTGCCGGCAGCACTTCCACCTGCCTCACCACGCCCAGCCCCGCCAGCGTCCGCCCCAGCAGCGGCGTCGCATCGCGACGTGCCGCGGGCGCCGATTGACTCGTCATGCGTTCCGCCACGATCCCAACCACGCTCGACCCCGAGATCGGTACCCGTGTCTCCGACGCCGCCGCCACCACCGTACTCAAGGGCCGGGGCGATGGCGTCAGATCGAGAACCTCGGGCTTCATCCGCTGCATCACCGCCACGCCGCCCAGCGCGAGCAGAAGACCCGCCGCCGCCGACATGCGCCACGCCGAGATCCACCGCCGGCCTTGCGGCGCGACAAACGGACGACGCTCGTTCACCGCGTCCAGAATCGACCCGCACAGGTCGGGCGTCTTGGGCGAGCGCTTCAGCGACTCGACGATCCCCTCCATCTCCACCAGTTCCTCGCGGAACGTCGACTGCTGGAACGCACGACGGAACTCCGGGCTCCGGCGAGAAATCTCGCCGTTCAGATACTTGTCCTGCGTCGAGTCCCCGCCGATCTCGCGGAACCCGAACTCCGTGAAGTCCTCGTGATGATCGTTGGGGCGTCGGGTGCTCACAGCCACGCCTCCTGCAACGTCTCCGACGGCGCGTTCTGGATCGCCGACATCGCCTCACGCAGACGCCGACGCCCGCGGTGCAAGTGGCTCTTGACCGTCCCCTCGGGCATCTGCAGATGCTCCGCGATCAGCCAGATCGGCCAGTCCTGCTGGTGGAACAGCACCACCACCTCGCGCTGTTCGAACGACAGTGTCATCAACGCACGCTGGAGCACGTCCTTCGCCTGCACGTTGAGCTCACGACGGGCCGTGCCCTCCTCGGGCCGACCCGACTCGTTCCCTGTCGCGCCCACCGCGTCCGTGTTGCTCGCCGGGCGGCGTTTCTCGCACCAGTTCAAGTACAGCCGCCGACCGATCGTAAAGAGCCACGTCGAAAACCGAAACCGCGGATCAAACCGGTCCAGATTCGTCAGCACCCGGACGAACGCCTCTTGCGTCACGTCCTCCGCCACGTCGGGCCGCCCCGACATCCGCAGCAGGTACGTGTACAGCGAGCGCTGGTGCAGCCGCACCAACATCCCAGAGGCCTCGCGGTCGCCCGCAGCCGCACGACGCATCACAACCTGTTCTTCAGCCTTCGTCATGCCGTCCCTTTGGGCACAGGATGCCGCCGATTCCACACAAGTGTACAAGTCGAGCCGCTCAACCGGTTGCGACTCGACGCGTGAACCGGCCACTCGGCCTCATCCATCCAGGAAATTCCCCGCTTTCTGTGGGGCCAGGGCGCAAAAAGAAAGGCCGCCCCTTCCATGGGACGGCCCTTGTTTAGGGTTTGTTCTGCCTTACGCCGCGCGGGCGCGACGCCGCATCGGCTTGCGCTCTTCGATGCGTTCGGTCGTGACCCTGGGCTTGGACAGCGCGTCCACCAGGCTCAACGGCTCGAGCACGGAGAATTCCGCGCCCAGTTCCTCGGCCAGGCCCGGGGCCCGATTGAACACCCCGGCCCCGACGACGATCCGCGTGTTGGGCGAGCCGTTGATCTCGCGGAGCGTGTCGATGACCGACCGGATCCCGGGCAGGTCCGACGCCGCCGACGCGAACATCAGCAGCACGTCCGGCCGGTTCTCGTGCACGTGCGAGAGAATCTCGTCCGTGGCGATCCCGCCGCCCGCGAAGCGAACGGTGAAGCCCGCGGCATCGAGCACCTCGACGGCAATCTGTGCGCCGATCTCTTCCGCCTCCGACGACCCGCAGAACGCCACGATGCTCGTCCCGTTCGACAGCCCTCGCGGGATCTGCCTCGCCAACTGCTCGACGAGCGTCCGAAGAAGCCTCGTCCCGAACTGGTACGACATTCGAGAAAGCTGGTCCGCGCGATACAGCCGATCGAGCTGCTCGTACGCGGGCCACAACAGATCCACCATCGCGGCCTGCGGCCCGCCGATGATCTCGCAGGCCAGGTCGGCAAGCCGACGCGCCTCGCTCCGCTGACCGTTCACCAACGCCTCAAAGAACCGTTCCTGCAGCATGTCCTGGTGCATGTCGCTCCACATCCGTATGGGGCGACCGAACGCGGCATTCCATCCGTCATCCGGACCAAGATGTTGTGAAAGTGCCGGGGTCCCCCCGGCGTGAGCGCCACCAACGCTCGTGAGGCCCAGAGTATCGGCGCCCGTGCGCACAAACGCTGAACTTTGAATCACCCGCGCACCCCACGCCCGCTCACCGCGCAACATTCCCCACTTCCGCACCCGATAAGCCCCTTCAGCCCGCGCGAACACCCCGGTAACACACGCAGATGCCCAGCGAAAGCCCGCGGCTCGTCACCTCCTTGAAGCCGCTGCGGGAAATCAGGTCCGAGAGGTCGCGCCTCGGCATGAACGACCCTACCGATGCAGGGAGATATCGGTACGCCCCCGATCGATCCCCGCTGATGATCGTCGCGGTTCTCGGCATCACCCACCCGCAATAGAAGTCGTAGAACCAGCGCATCGGCGCAAACGAGGGGCGATCAAACTCGAGAATCACAAGACGCCCGCCGGGGCGCAGCACCCGCGCGAACTCCCGCACCGCCGCCGCCGGGTCCGAGACGTTCCGGATGCCAAACGCGATCGACACCACGTCAAAGCTCGCGTCCGGGAACGCCAGCCGTGTCGCGTCCGCCTCGACGTAGGTCACCTTGGAGGCCAGCGACGCGCCGAGATTGCGCGGGGCCTTCTCGCGGGCTTTGTCGAGCATCGCCGGGGTGAAGTCGCCGCCCACGACCCGGGCCGCCTCGGTTTTCGCAAAGAGCTCTGTCAGGTCTCCAGTGCCGCAGGCGATGTCCAGCACACTTTCGCCCGGGCGCACGCCCGCGGCCTTCACCGCGTACCGACGCCACATCTGATCCTGCCAGATCGAGTGCACACGGTTATTCAGGTCGTAGCTGCCGGCGATTGCCGCGAACATGCGCTGGACCTTGCCCGCCTTCTCCGCGTGAGCGTGGGGGTTGGCCAGTTCGCTGCTAGACCAGGCTTCCTCGCCTTGTGCGCCGGCACGGGGTTGAGGGGCTGATGTCCCGGATGGCGGAGTCGGCGTGGCATTCATCACGACCAACGGTAGCTGTCTCGATCGGTGCCTCCGCGGCGAACGACGTCCGAGATCAGGCGGGGTGCGCCGGCGCGGGATGCTCGAACTGCGCGGCGACGGCGGCGGCGAGGAAGACCGCGGCCGGGGCGGAGAAGACCGCGAACCAGGGGCCCGAAGGCCAATTACCCGCGAGCGTCCGGTGCATCAAGTAGAAGCCCACGAGCGACAGCACACTCAGAGTGCCACCGGCGGCGGGTGTTCGCCAGGCCCACACAAAGCCGGCGACCACGCCGATGGGGAAGAAGGCAATCAGTGCCCACTCCGAGGGGTTCGGCCAGGCGAGGCCGTCGGTGGCCATGAGGGCGATCAAGGTAGTCGATACCGCGGCCAAAGCCCGGGCCGCCCAGTGGAGGATCCAACTTGTGCGCATCGTGGTTCTCCTGAGTGGGGCAAGTGAGTGTACGGGGACACTATAGTGAGTACTTACTAACAAATCAAGCGAAATGAAAGGGCCGTCGCGAGAAAGACGGCCCTGGGCGTTCGATTGGATTGCGTTAGGTACGAGGCGGGATGGGGGTGTATCCGGCGGCGTACGCGGTGAAGCTGCGGGCGATGGCGGAGCAG
>ERZ761603.1685-NODE-1685-length-16178-cov-28.100974_pt1 | contig 16178 bp, 30 predicted proteins | sample MGYA00511879_ERZ761603 | MGnify/ENA primary metagenome ERZ761603 (study PRJEB28899, sample SAMN02850040) | bioreactor sludge metagenome | biome: EBPR Sludge; feature: EBPR Bioreactor; material: flocular biomat | place: Australia: Thorneside Wastwater Treatment... | reverse complement strand
TCTACACCGGGACACCGGACAACGTAAAGCGTATCGCTCGCCAAATCAAGGTCAACAAGGCGAGTGTATTTGAGAACGGCGCTCGCCTTGACGACTCACAATTCACGGGGGATTAGGACATGACAGACATTTACGCTTGGATTGACGAACTTCACGACGCCAACAATGAGCCGCGCCCAGAAGACCACGCATGGTTAAAAGAAGTTCTCAAGCGTTACCTCGCTAATGAACCTCAACCCGTCAACAACACAGGCCAAGCATGGGGGGTGATCGACGGCCAATCGCTCACCGAGACGGACATTCGGCGGCTGATCCAACTGAATCAGGCGAAACAACGCGAGATTATCCGCCTGAACATTGAGATAAATCATCTGAATCAGCACATTGTACGCCTTGAGCGCGAGATAGACGGCGGCTTGACTGCGGTCTATTCCATCACGCCGAAGGGCTACGATGTCCTGCGCGAATTGGGGATGTAGGACATGGCAACCATATATGGACAGTTCAGAACCCTAGATCAAGTATGGCCGCGAGGGGATGATGCGGAGATATTCGACGCTGACGCCGACATTACAGAGTTGTGCAACGACGGCTGGGAAATCCAGCACATCGCAGTACACGTCGACACAACTCAGTCTGACCATGACTATGTTCATCGTGTCGTCACGTTATCGCGTATTCACAGCCCAGCCCGGGGCCGTTCCTACATGGGCGAAATTCCGACTGGTTGAATTGGGGGATATTTGACACGGGACGGATAACACCAGAACAGCGCGACCTTGACCGGGCGCTTGACCAAGTGCGGCAGCTTGCCCGACTGCGATTTGAGCAGGCCCAGAAAGAAATAAGGGATAACCCAAAGTCTGCACACAAGGGCCACTATGAAATAGACGCTGAACGGGCGAATACCGTTCTTCGTTGGTGCTTCGTTGAACAGATGCGAATCAATCCGGATTAGGTGACTCATGACGACAATCCTAGACGCGGCAACAGAGGCAACAGTACAAGGCGCCGCCTACGCCTACATTGAAGCGGGATGTTCGATCATTCCCGTTCGCAGTAAGAAGCCCGCCATATTCCATTGGGACGAATACAAGACAACCCGCTCGCACAACGGGAATGTTCGCTATTGGCTTCAGTCAGACCGGATGCAGGGAATCGGCCTGATATGCGGCGCCGTGAGCGGTAATCTTGTGGTGCTGGACGTGGACTCGATGCAGGCGTGCGAAGCGTTCGAGACATCATTCCCGCTACTCAGAGACACCTTGACTATCAGAAGCGGCTCGGGGCGGGGCCGTCATTACTACTTTTACGCCGATCAGCTTCCAATCAACACGTGGCTTCAGGGCGTGGAACTTCGGGCCGATGGCGCCTATGTTGTAGCGGCGCCCTCGATTCACCCTTCAGGACATCGGTATCTTGTCGAGAGACATCACAACGTGAAGCGCGTCACTGACCTTGAAGACGTGCGCGATTGGATACAACACCGTGCTGGGATGTTCTTTATCAACATGCCCAAGCCCAAGCCCAGCTATCCGACAATCCGCGACGGCAGCCGCTATGGTAAAGCGGCGCTCACCTCAGAATGTATCAGCGTCCAATCAGCACCAGAAGGTGCGCGGAATAACACGCTGTACCGGGCGTCCCTCAAGATGGGGTCACTCATCAATGGCGGTCATTTGAGTAAGTCTGAAGTCGAGTATCAGCTTGAGAATGCCGCCTTTTCGCTGGCAGAAAGTGACGGCATTGATACAGTCCGCCGCACAATTCAGAGCGGATTGATTAAGGGCATGTCGAATCCGAACACGCGACAGGGGGCGTGATGGCCCGTCAAGCGAACGGGCGTCGGGAGAATGCCACTCCCGACGCCTCACCAGAAGAAAAGCTACTCAACTTTCCAACGGCCGCGCCTTCTGATCGGCGTATCACACCAGATGATGACGAGCTCGCCTTGATGCTTTCTGAAGCATGGGGCGGCCGCTTCTCATTCTTTTATGGTGAGTGGCAAGAATACGAGTCGGGCGCGTGGGTTCAGCGTCACGAGATGGAACTCTATCAGGCCGTCCGCGCTTTCCTTCGGAACTATCGCAGTCTGGGCGTCAAGGTCAACAACCGTCAAGTGACGGGCCTACTCGCCATGATGCGGCCTGACGTGTTCTTGCCTGATCGGTTTATCAATGAGGCCCAGAAGGAAGGCGAGCGGTATATCAATCTCAGAAACGGGCTTTATGACCTCGAAACAGGCGAGATGGTCGAGCATCGAAAGGACTTGATGCTTCTAAATCAGCTTGATTTTGACTATGACCCACGCGCCCGGTGTCCCGTCTTCATGCAATTCTTGAATTCGTCTCTGGTACATCCGGGAACGAAAGACACCGATCATGCCCTTGTGGCGCTGGTATTGCAGGCGCTCGCATACAGCCTGACGGCGCGAACTGACCTTAAGTCTTCGTTCTGGCTTTACGGTGTGCCCGACTCGGGCAAGTCAACACTGTTAAGTCTCATTCGTTCAATCATGGGTACGCTTGCCACATCGGTAGACCTCAATCAGTTAGGTGAGAAAACCTTCATGCTTGCCGAGATTATCGGTAAGCGAGTCGTGACGTTTCCAGAAGTCGGAAGCGATACGAAACTCAATGAGGAAATCTATAAGGTCATCGTGGGCGGCTCGGATGAGGTTTGGACGGACGTTAAGGGCAAGAAGGGAATCAGCTTCAGGCCGATCAGTAAATTTTGGTGGGGCATGAACAACTTACCCCGCGTAAATGATCGGTCGGGCGCCTTGTTCAATCGCCTAAAGCTGATCCGCTTCAATCGGACGTTCAAGGCCGATGAGCGCGACGGCCAGCTATTAAACAAGATCATAGCTGAACGGTCGGGCATATTTAACACCCTCATCATTCACTATGAACACCTCAACGCCGATGGCTGGGTGAAAGTCACCCAGAGCGAAGAAAAGCTCGCTGAATTCAGATTGGAATCCGACACCGAACTGACGTTCGTTAACGACTGCTGCGACGTTCACTACAACAACAAGATACGGTCAGGCGAGCTATACGCCGCTTACAAGGATTGGTGTGAGCGGTCGGGCTTCAGGCCCAAGAACATGAATCAAGTCTCGATTGATTGGCGCCGCTTGAACTTCACCGACAAGCGCACCAACTCAGGAACGGTGTGGTATGGAGTCGAACTCAAGAAAGTGAAGTCGAATCCGTGACACAAAAACGTACAGCAAAAAAGTGCTGCCACGCTGCCACGCTGCCACATTTTGTGGCAGCACAGTGACACCACTAGTGGCAGCACTCAAGGGAAAGAGTGGCAGCACTATCTTTCCCCTATTTGAGACAAAGAAAGTGGCAGCGTGGCAGCACTTTCAATTTTCAACGGTTTTTCTTCAGTCTCACGGGAGAATTCCCCCCCCATGCTTGGCAACCTTAATCGTGTAGGAGTGTAGGCACTATGGCAACAATTGACCTTCGCACAGAGTCGGCGCGTCGGGAGTTTGGCATTACCGATGACACCGTTTCAGAACCGTCTCAGCACGGGCGGATTGTGGGTGAATACTTGGATAGGGATGTAGTCTTGACGAGGATCATAAATGCGGTCAAGGCGTCGCATAAGCCGATGACTCGCCTTCAGATATGCCGTGCCATTCATAAGGCTAAATCCCCCCACTCTATTCGTCTCATCATGTCCCTTGTGCAGTCGGGTGATTTGGTTGAGACAGAATCCGTCAAGGCGAGCGGCAAGATTGAATATCTGTATACGTGGGGTGGGTGATGGATCACTATAAAGCACTTATCAAGCGCTGGCGAAAAGTAGCTTGTGGGCGACTTTACTTGAGGCGCAATTGGCGCAAGGGCTATACACGTCGCTTTGACTCCGATGATGTCGCTCTGATTATCAACGGCACAGAAAGAATGCACCTCAAGTCCATCGGCGCACTTGAGGAACTCATAGCCTATTACGAGCGGATAGAGAGAATTGATGAATCTCTCGGAGGCGATTAACGCCTTCGCGCTCGCATTGGAAGCCGATCAGCGCACGGATTCAACCGTGCGCTGGTATGCCTCAGTCCTGAAGGATTACACCGCGCTTCACGGGAATAAACTGGTGACTGACATCACAGTAGAGGACAACCGCCGTTTCATTGTCGAGTACCGCCGCCGCGATACTCGCTATGTAGGTGCGCCTCAACAACCCGTCAAGCAAGGCGGCCCGTCCGACGCCTCAGTATCGGCATTGGTCAGGGCGCTGAACGGCTTCTGGAACTGGTGTGAGCGCGAGGAACTTGTGAGCAGAACACCGATGCGCGGGATCAGAAATAACACACCGCGCAAACGGGCGCCGCGAGCGGTAGCCGAGTCGGACATTATACGCATATTCGACACTTGCGAAGACGACACCGAAGGCTACCGCGACCGGGCGCTTATGGCAGTCATGGCCGATACAGGCGTAAGAGTCGGCGGTCTGTGCAGTATCCGCCTGAAGACGCTCAACCTTGAGCGTGGGACTCTAGTTGTGCATGAGAAGCGCGGCACTGTCCGACAAGTACCCTTCTCATCCTTCACGGCGCTATTCATTCACCAGTGGCTAGACCATCGGCCCCGGTGTGACCATGATTGGTTATTCGTCGGCAAGAAGAAGACACCGCTCACGACATGGGGCGTGTACCAGATGTTACGGCGTCGGGCGGCCGCCGCTGGGGTGACGGGTGACGTGCATCCTCACGCATGGCGGGAATTCTTCGCACGCGGCTACCTTGAGCGCGGCGGCGACGTGGCGACACTTTCCAGACTGCTGGGCAATTCGCCTGAAGTGATTCTCAAGTCCTATACGCTTCACACGTCCGCAGAAGTGATGGAATCGCATGACAAATACAGCCCGTTCAAGGGGCTGATCGAAGACCGGAAAAGCTAAGGGCCGCTGGGGGCAAGGGGGCGCAAGCGCGGAATACAGCAAAGTTCTCTTAATCAATTGGTTGTGGGTTCGAGTCCCTCGGGGGGCAAGTCTATAGATTAAGAGAAGAATGCGCCGCTGGTCGCTTTTTTCTTGCCACGTCCGATTACAGTTACAGCAACTATTGAGTCAATTGCTTCTGAAATGTCGGGCCGCCGCTTCAATCCGCTTTCTGTCAGGATCAGCACGGCGCCGCTGATCCTCGCGCTGATCCTCAAGGATAGCGCGTCGGTGTGGGTGATACGGCGTGCTGTAGGTAATCCGCGTAAGCATCAAGTCCAGTTTGTGCAGCACGCGGCGCCGTGGCGAGAAGTGCCGTAGCAACTCCACAAGTTCCGGAATGGTTCCGACCTTCGCACGTTTCAGCGCGACTCTCACACCATTTGGCGACCTCGCGCCCAGACGCGCCAAAACGCGGCTCTGCTCGGAACCCAGCGCCGTGTACCGCTCGGATAACATCCCACGCGGCAGCTTGGGAATCCGTTCCCACTTTGCCAGCCGCCATAAGGCGAGGATGATTTTAGCGATCATTCCAGACCTTCTTAAACGTTAGGCGCGTGTAATCCCAGAGCATATAGAGAAGAAGACCATACAAGGGGATTTTGACCATAAACTCTATGGGGCTTCCACCCTCAAGCAATAGCTTGATTGTGCCCAGAGTCATCAATAGCGACATGGTGGCAAATACCGAAGGGCGCCATACGTGACCTACTGCCCGAATGATAACACTCGCCTTGTTATTCACTTATCACTCCCGTCTCTCATTTTATTGAGCTGATAGATCAGCATGAATAGAGCGGCCGCGATAATGGCCGCGATCACGAGGTATTGAATTCCAGTAGTTGCGCCTGAGTTTGATTGCCATAGTTGTACAACTTCGTCGGTAGTCTCCCACAGGTATAGATCAGACGGGATAGACATCGGGGCCGTAGGCACGGCCATCAGTGTAGGCGTAGGCGGAGCCTGAGCGACAATGAACTCAATCATTTATCTTATCCCCCATTCCAACGAACTTCATCACCGAGAGGATCAGAATCCAGATAACGGCTATGTCGATACAGACAAGGATCAGACTGACAATAATCTCGCCTGTACTGTTAGAGAATATGGTGTGATCGGTCATATACCAGATGGCGCAAATGTCATGACTTGTTGGATCGGTAATGCACTCAGGCCAGCCCGGGAGTGGAATCGGCTGGGCACTAAAGAAAGTGCTTATGAAGTTGAAGAACATGGCGACGATTTGAAAGAGCCAACCAAACAACAGAGCAAAGAAGGCGAGGACAATCTGAACGATTAGCCCACCAATCGCAATAAGCTCATTGATAAGCGAGACAATAAAGGTTATGAACTCGCCCGCGATACGCACAATTTCTAAGATAATCAAAGACACATTGACAACGGCTTGAACAATGGCTTGAGCCACGTCACCAATGAAGCCGAAGAAGCCATTAAGACTGTTTATCAGCCAATTGAAGAAGTTCTGTATCGCGCTGAAAATCCCGTCAAACATGGTTACATCCCAGGTATAAAGCCCATAATGAACGTGATGATTTTGAAGATGAGGCGCATTATGAACATGATGATCGTCACTGATATCCAAACGACTGTCATAATCACCAGTAGGATCAGTCCGACCGACGCATGACAGAAGAACGTGCCGACAGTCTCGCCTAGCACCTCATAGAGCGATACACAACTCAGTCCCCACTTGATATATCCCATCATTGGAACGATGTTCGGATTAGGGATATATTGCTCAAAGTCGCTGGGCAAGTTCTCAAGCTCGGCAGCGGCCGTGCTGAGTAGATTATAGACCTCGCTATGTTCGTCTATGGCGTCAAGCGTCGGGAATCCCTCAAGCGTGCTAGCCTGAGTCACTTGGAACGTGCCTGTAAACTCTGGAACGGGATAAGTCGCTTCAATCGTCTGTGAAGCGACGGCGCTTGGCAAGGGAATCAGTGTCGTTGTAGGCGGCGGTGTGTTCGTCGGCCCCGGTGTGTTGGTGATCGGCGGTGTCGGGCTGTGCGGACGTGGTGTCGGTGAGTTGACGGCTGGGATTGTGCGCGTCGGTGTCGGTGTGCCCGGGCCGAGTAGTGGTGTGCGCGTCGGTGTTGGCGTCGGTGTGTTGGTGGCTGTATTTGTGGCCGTTGGTGTCGGTGTGGCGGTCGCTTCCGTACAGTCTTCACCTGCGAATGGATTAAGGCCCGTCCCACGAAAGACAACCCGCTCAATGGCCCACATGCCGTTAGGATGCACGGCCCCGAAACGAGGATCAAAACCGACGCCTGCATAACCTTCAAACGTCTGACTCGTTGTCCACTCTTTCCCGGTAATGCCGCCGCCGAAGACTGACGACAACAGAACATCACTTGGGCTATACCCGCCGAATACATAGAAACGGGATTCATAGACTCCCGATGAGGCGGCGCTCAGCCGCAAATACCAGTACGTAAAGGTTGTAGCGGTCGTGATGAGCGTATCACTCTTTATGATGTAAATTCCGTCAGGGTCGCTCGTATTGCTCACCCGCTTAAAGCCAGTTCCGCCGCCTGAGTCCCACTGACCATAACCCGTTGTGCGGATTGTGAAGCCGCATTGACCGTCCTCATTATTCCATTCCCATTCCCACGTTGTAGGCGTCGGGCTGGGGGTGAACGTGTTTGTGGGCGTCGGTGTGATGCTAGGCGTCAAGGTGGCTGTAGCCTCACCCGTAGCCGTGCCTGTATGCGTCGGTGTCGGCGGGGCGCATGGGTTTTGGTCAAAAGGTGTTGGGCCGTTACCGTGTACCGAGATACCCGTCACGGCTAGGGGCTGATCCGATTGAATCTCGACATACAGCAGATTCCCGTAGTCACCGTCTGGGTTAGCCGCCCATATAGTCTGTTCTGTCCAATCGCTCGCTAGAGTCGTGCTGGGGATTGAGGCGGTTGTCTCATAGATGTTCGCACTTCCCGACGCGACAATCTCACCCGTCACACCGTCAGGCCGCGCAACCGTCAAGCTCACTAGACCGGGCTGCACGGGTAAGGCGTCATCTCGTGTGATACTAAAGACAATCGCATTAGGATCAAGCGAGTCGGAGACAATTCCCTCGCCATCAACCCATTCACCATTGGTTATGAGCGCACCATAATCAAAAATGCTGAAGTTGTAGTAATAGCACCAATCATATTCTTCTGGATTCGGTGTCGGCACGCATGAGGCCAGCACGACCAGCCCGATCAGTAACCCTATTTGAAAGCGGCGGCGCGTCATTCTGTTACCTCTGGTGTGCTTTCAATCGGCGTGACTGTCGGCAGAACGATAAGCGGCTCACATACTGCAATGGCGCTCTGGATTGGAACGAACACATCCCACGGCTGATAGATGTTCAGCGTGTACACACCGGGCACATTGACCCAGAGCGGGGCGCTCACCGTCACCAGAGCGAACGGCACAAGTTCCCATTCCCAGTAGCCGTTAGCCGCAATCAATCCGCCTGATGCGAGAATTTCCCAGAGGACATATTGACCGGGAAAGCCGCCGATGTTCTGTATCCCAAACTCAGGGTATCCGGCCGCACACGTCGCGCTGAACACCGTCAGGATAGGCGCGGGGGTGTTGGTGGCTGTAGGTGTGTTCGTGGCCGTCGCGCTGGGCGTCTCTGTAGGTGTCTCTGTAGCTGTAGCGGTCGCTGTAGGCGTTTCTGTGGCCGTTTCTGTGGCTGTAGGCGTGTAGGTGGCCGTGGCCGTCGCTGTGGCCGTTTCTGTGGCCGTGAAGGTGGCCGTAGGTGTCTTCTTAGGCTTACGAGTGCGAACGGCCGTAGGCGGCGCCAAAGTGGGCGGTAGGATCGGCGGCGCGTCGGTCGGCTGCGGCGGCTGGGCGGTCGGCAACAACGGCGCACCGCTCGCGGCGGTCGGAAAGACGAAGCGCGGCGTATTGGTTGGCGAAGCGGTCGGCGTTGATGTCGGCCGGGGCGTGTTGGTCATTGGAGCTTGAGACGGCGTAAGCATCACATCACACCATGAGCGCGGTGTTGTAGGCGTAGGCTCAAGATAAGGCGTAGGCGTGTTCGTCAGTAGAAAGATTGCCGTGCCCGTAGCCTGCCATGCGTCGGGCGTGTAGGCGAGCGTCGGGCTGGGCGTCGGGCTGGGCGTGAGGAACCAACAGTAATCAGCAGTCGCACTTGGGGCGGCCGTGGGTGAGGCCGTCGCATAAAAGAGCGCCGTTCCCGTTGCACTCCAATCATCAAGCGTAGGCGAGGGCGTGGGAGTCGCATTGATAACCTCTGTTGGGGCATTGGTGGGAATCGCTGTAGGTTCCGGGGCGGCCGCTTCAGGCGTCAGGGCGCGGCCGATAAAGGCGACGATTGCGCCCAGACCGATCAGCCCGACTATCAGCCATGTGAAGACGCGACGACAGCCTGACCCGGCGCGTGGGGGGAGACGGTTAAGCGTCGGGTCAAAGCCAGAGCGAACATAAGTCACGGGCGCGCCCTTCGGGATAAAAGGAATTGCCATCGGCGGCCGCCGTCCTGACTTTAGTTCTTACCGGGGCTGCGAAAAGCCTTGAGAATTTGCATCCCGATAAAAGTTAGAATTGCCACGGCGACAGCAATTCCAATCGAGATGGCGAAAATCGGCGTGAAGGTGCTGATCCAACTATTGCTCGCGGTGAGCAGTTCGTTGGTGTCAAACGTGATAGTCACGGGCGTAGCCGTGGGGGGAACGGGCGTAGCCGTTTGTGCAGCCACACTGAGCGCACTTAAGGCCAGCAGAGCGAAGATGAAGGCGGAAAGCGCGGCGCGTTTAGCGAACATCAGGACTCCTTGAGTCTAATCAGGGCGGGGCTGGACGAACCCGCCCTGATACGGGCTTGACCTCTAGCGAGTCCCGCCGCCGCGAAAAGCCTTGATAATCTGGGCGCCAACGAACGTGAGGATCGCGAGCGCGATACCGATACCGATACCGATTGCGAAGATCGGCGTGAAGCTGCTGATCCACGTGTTCGCGCTGGTGAAGATGGCGTTGGTGTCGATTTCGATGGGAACGGGCGTCTGTGCGAAGCTGACGGCGGTCATGGCGGCAAGGGCCATGACCAGCATCAGCGCTGAGAAGTGCCGACGAATGCGATAGAACACGATTGACATGGGTTAGTTTCCTTTCAGGAAGCCATCACGAAACGAGATATACACGAGTAGGCCCGAGAGAAGGGCCAGAACGAATCCGGCTATCATGGGAACGAACGGCATAAACACGGTCTGTATTAGTTGCCCTAGAAGGTAGTCATTCACGGAAAAACCCTTGTGCTATGTCCGCCGCGTCAAGAAATACGGTCATGACGCGCTCTGTCACCATAAGAATCACGGCAATCAGGACGACTCCACCTAGAAGGCCAGCAATCACCTCGCTCATTTTCTCCGCCTCGCCAATGCCGATACAAAAATCACCGTAAAGAGGAATTGTCCCCAATCGCTGATTACGTCTAGGGTCAGAAGATTTGCGATATGTACCTCACCGGCGGTCGTGACGTAATCAAATCGCGTTGTCTGTCCGGGGGGCGTGCCATCTTGGGGAAGGATGGTCGCATAGACGTAAGGCTCTAGGGTGGCCGTCGCGGTCGGTGTCGGCGTTGGAGTTTCCGTTTGCGCGGCGGCGCTCATCGCCACGGCAAACAAGAGTCCGATCACTATAGGCCAGCGCATGAAGTTACCTCCTAGCCGATAGTTTACGCCGAATTAGCCGGAAGTCATGCACAATCTTTGGGCATTACTAGTAATGCACAACTAATGTGTTTTACAATTATCGATAATCGGTGACAATTAGGGGGCCGTATGCGCGGACAACCGAGTCAGATCATATTGGACGATATGCTAATCAGAGACGAACGCGCCCTGCAGTGGATTGAAGCTCACAATGAGAACGGCTTAGTCGCGTTCTCTCATTTTGAATTGGCTGAACATCTTAGGTGTCATCGAAACACCGCCGCCGCGATTGTCCGAAGACTGATCCAAGCGCAGATGATTAGCTTCGAGGCGCGGCGCTTTCGGCATTGTGTGTATCGTATAGAGACTCGCCAATGAGCGAACTTGAACTGTCGCGTATCCCGGCGCCACTAGAGCCGCTTCAGGAATCGGTGTCACCTAAGAACCTCGCCATTCAAGACAACGAGATTCTAGAGCGTATCGCTCGCATGAAGGCGAGGCTTACACGGTGGCAACGCTGGGTATTAAGCCGCCGTGTATTGAAACTCTGGAAACAACTCAACCGCTCGCGCTACAACGAACTGGTGAGCGAACGCCACAACCTACTACAGAAATTTGAACGGCTGAAACAAGACTATCAGACGGCCAAAGAAGACGGGGCGCCGTCTGAATTGCTTGAATTGATAGCCGACTCCGCGCGGGCCACGGCCGCCGCTGGGAAAGCTGCCGATCGGCGGCTGATCCTGCTAGAACCGATGCACGCCGAATATACGAGCATACGCGACAGACTGACGGCGCATCAGTCGGCCCTTGCCCGTGAGCGTGAAGACGAAGAAAACCGCGCCGCGTTCTTTCAAGAGAAACTCGTCTATGAGCAACTTATCAAGGCGGCGCTTCGTAAAATGCCCGAATGCCATTATTCAGGGAAAGATAGTAAAGGCCGGGATATTATCCGCATCCCTGAAATTGAGCGCGTCTTTGTCGCTGAAGACCGGATGTACTTTAAGGTAAGAGTCGCCTCTCAGAGCATGTTTCAGCGGCTTCTCGGGAATAAGTGGACATCATGCCTGCCGTATGGTGTACTGCCGAAACACCTTACTTCAGAGCAAACACTTGAGGCGCTTTCCGCCGCTACAGACCGAAGCGTTACGGTAGAGCGCGGCAAGGTTGGTCAAGAGTTATTCTGGGTTGTAAACCGTCTAGACTCACCAGACGGCATCCCGGAAAAGGTATCATTCTCTAAAGTGATCCAATACTATCCCGCCGATCAGCATAAGTTTTCACCGTGGCCGCTGGGCGTCACCAGAAACCGCCGTACAGAGTGGCTTACCCTTGAAGACTATCCGAACATCCTTATCGCAGGGGCGGCCGGGGGCGGCAAGTCCAACGAACTGAACGCGATTATCGCCACACTCATCAGCATGAACACGCCTCAGGAACTACGGCTTCTGCTGATAGATAACAAGGGCGGGATTGAATTCACGCATTGGAGCGGCATCCCTCATCTGATCGGTGAGATGATTAAGGATGAGTCCCAAGTCCTCGAGGCATTGGAAAAGGTGACGGCGCTCATCAGGCGACGGCTCGCCATGTTTGAACGCCTGAAGGCCAAGAAGCTATCCGCCTTCAATCTGAAGGTGAAAGATGAGGATCGACTCCCGCGCTTGATTGTCGTCATTGATGAGATGTCTACTCTCACCGGGCTAGATGACTCGGCAGAGATACAGCACGCGCTTAAAGTCATCACGGCACAAGGTCGGGCCGTGGGCGTGCATGTCATCGTCTGTACTCAGCACGTCTCAGTGAACATCGTTGAGGGCGCAATCAAGACGAACATGCAGGTTCGCGCCTCTACAAAAATGCCGTCTGAAGTCTCCAGTAGGATCATTCTAGACACCATGAGCGCGGCCACACTGCCGAATATCCCGGGCCGAATGGTGTTCAGTCTCGGGCGGAATGAGATTATCGCTCAGGCGCCGCTCATTACAGACGGTGAGATTGTCGAGGCCGTCCGTATTGCCCAGCAGTATCCCAGCCCAGACAACCGCGAATTTACCGGGGTGACGGTTAAGGCGCGAGAGAAGTTCAGCCGTGAAGACTTGATAGCGATTGCCGTTGAGAACTTTTCAGGCAAACTATCAGCAGAAAGCATACATTCCACTCTGGGGAACGAAGTCATCACACTTCGGAACCTCAAGACGATGATTAAGGGAATTGCCGAGTCTGGAACTGTGCATTACGAAGGGAACGTATACAAGATTGGCAAGCTGGGTAAAGGGGCCGTGTTGCGACCGATGGAACAAGCGATAGATCACAAATTTCCGAGGATTCAATAGATTTATGCGCGTTCTATCGTTCTATCGTTCTATTGCATTGTCGGCATTCGTCACGGCGCTTGCCTATATGCTTATCACGATTGCCAGCGACGGGCTTTCTGATCGGAAAGTATCGGCCGAGTCTTTTCTCTCAATTCTCGCCTATGTAATTGTGGGCGCTGGGCTTATATCCGTCTCAAGGTACACGGTCTAATGCGCGGCGGAACCCATGCCCTCGCGGGGGTGCTGATCGGCGCCGCCCTGACGATTGACTCCGTGAGCCTAATCCCGATTGTCGGCGCGATTGCGGCCGGGGCGCTGGGGGCGCTTGCCCCTGACCTTGACCATCCTCAAGCGGCCTTGTCGCGTAAGATCGGGCCGCTCGCCCTGCCCTTCAGACTCGTAAAGCACCGCGGCATTCTTCATAGTGGAGTGGCGGCCGCGATTGCCATCGGCGCGGCGGCGCTGGGCGTCAGCATCTATGCGACGGCGGCCGGACTTGGATATGTTTCTCATCTGGTGTTGGATGGCCTGACCGTGCAAGGTATCCCGTTACTTTGGCCGTCAGGACGGCGCTTCAGGCTGCTGGGGCTAACAACGGGCGGCATTGGTGAGTTAGTTGTGCTGCTGGGGCTGCTGGGGGCGTTGGTGGCGTTATTCGGGGCGCGGCTTTAATCATCAAACGGCAGTGGGCGTTCTGCTGATACATCCAACTTCTCATAAGGCTCGACATTCCCAGACGGGCGCGCCGGACGTAATGCATACTCTGAACGCGGCTTTAAGACGGTCACACGTCGCACGGGCGCTGTAGGATTACGGCGCTGGTATCTCTCCGGAGGGGAATACTGTAGATTATCTTCTGGCAATGGAAACACGGGCGGTGTTGACGCGGCCTGAGTATTCGGGCGGTCGGACTTCTTACGAAGGGTTCCGTATACTGCACGAGAATACGCCTCGGCATTAGCGGCCATTCTAAGTATCTCAGCCATCACATACCACAACGCACCCGTAAGGAAAGAGTCGATCAGATGTCTAGGCCAGTTGAGCCTTAGGCTAAGGTCAGCGAATGGCCGTAGAAAGAATTCGACTGACGCGAATATTGCAGCACACTTCAGCGTCACGCATAGGAACCATGTTGCGCTGAATCGCTTCATGACTATTCCCCCACAATCGTTTTGATTGCCTTCAGTTTTTCCCCATGTCTCCAGTGTGCGATTGCTAACCGTTCCTCAGCAGTCAATCCATCGGCTTCTGTCATTCCCGGATGATCGAACAAGCCTAACAAATAATCTGCTGTAACTCCCAGCGCGAGAGCGAGCTTCTTAACCGTCTCGCCATTCGGCGCAGTTTCTTGTTTTTCCCAGCCATGTACTTGTTGCCGTGAGGCGTCGATTGACATTCCGAGTCTCTCTTGGCTTAGGTCGGAATTCTCTCGTGCTTTTCTCAGCCGTTCGCCAAAGTGTGTCATGTCATCTCCACACACAATTTGATGTCATGTTTTTTGTTGACACAATAAACAAAATCATGTACATTTTTTGTATCGGTTTTTCATGCCGACATTTGTTCTATATTGTGGAGGTTTTCTCAATGGAGAAACGCGGCAAGTTGCAGCAAGTGGCCCTCAGTCGAGGCTTCTCGAATATTGAGGAATTCGTTGAGGCCACGTTGGAAAAGCGGCCGTCCGCTCTGGGCGTCGCTACTGAAGCGGGAGTCGCGGTGAATGCCGTCTTTAGCTGGCTTTCCCGTAACGGCTTCAGCATCGTAACCGAAAAGACGGCGCGTCTGGTCAGGAAGGAGTCGGCGTGAAGGATCAGCGAATCGACTGCGTGATGTACTTCGTTGCGCTGGTCGTCTTGTTTCTTGTGCTGTTTACGACTGTGCTAGGCGTATTCGGCCAAACCCACCTCGCCCCAGATTGTCCGGGGCCGTCTCTCGACTGCTTTAATGCGGTCGCTACCCGGATTGGAGAATAGTTCTATGGTTCCTCGTAATCTCGCCTTACTGTGTGCAATATGGGCCGCGGTCATTTGGTTTGCATGTGTTTGGATGGGGTATGAGTTTTTCATGCTCCAACGTTTCTTGCTTGCTATGGTCAGCACCGGTGTTGGCGGTCTGTCGTTTGGAATTTGCTCCGTTTGCCTTTATCCGGAATGGTTCCTGAAGGCAAACGACCGTGAGTGAAGTTCCCGCCAACCCAGAAGAAACAGAAATCGCCCAACGGTGTCCTAAGTGCTATTCAGAGAACACAACGAGATTAGCACTTTTCTACGACACGTATGAATGCCGCGATTGCCGCCTTATCTTCGATACCTCGTGCAGTCACTATGACTTTGTGCCCGGGGCAATCGAAGACTTAAACGATCAAGATTGGCAGGACTAGCCGCATGGACAATCTGACCTTCACTGATCGGCACGCTGAAGACGCGGGGCGGTATCTCTCGCGTTCGGTCAAGCGCGGTCTGTATCTTGTGGTCTATCCCGACGCCAAGAACGGCCGTCTTGTTATCAACCTCTACACCGGGACACCGGACAACGTAAAGCGTATCGCTCGCCAAATCAAGGTCAATAAGGCCGTTGTGTATGAGAACGGCGCTCGCCTTGACGACTCACAATTCACGGGGGATTAGAGTGGACACGATTAAACGTCTTTCCCGTCAGGCAGGACTCTATCCCCACGCATTTCTGTTATTGCTAATGAGGAACTTCCCAACACTAGAGGAAGCATCAAAGGCAATTGGGATAAAGCGGTCAACCCTGAACTACTGCCTAAAGCATTATGCCATAAGACCCGCCAAGCCCTTAGCTCACAACGCATGGATTCTCAAGGAGAAATATCCGTGATGACAACGAACACTGATCCTCAAGCTGACTTATACGCTTGGATTGACGAACTACACGACGCCGACAACGAGCCGCGCCCGGAGGATCATGAATGGTTAAAAGAAGTTCTCAAGCGTTACCGGGAAGATGAACCGTCTCAAGAAGAAAGGCAACACTACATCGACAATTCGGCCCCAGACGATTTAGCTTGGGCCAAAGAAGCGGCGCTATTGGACGAAGACGGCACAACAACAACCTTTGGCGAGCGTTACCTCGCTAATGAGCCTCAACCGGTCAACAACGCAGGCCAAGCATGGGGGGTGATTGACGGCCAGCCGCTTACAGAGACGGACATTCGGCGGCTGATCCAACTGAATCAGGCGAAACAACGCGAGATT
>ERZ761603.1682-NODE-1682-length-16195-cov-6.721190_pt1 | contig 16195 bp, 13 predicted proteins | sample MGYA00511879_ERZ761603 | MGnify/ENA primary metagenome ERZ761603 (study PRJEB28899, sample SAMN02850040) | bioreactor sludge metagenome | biome: EBPR Sludge; feature: EBPR Bioreactor; material: flocular biomat | place: Australia: Thorneside Wastwater Treatment... | reverse complement strand
CAATCAAGGCCGGATAGACGCCAGAATAAAAGTTTATCAAGTGCAACGTGCTGGATAGACAGGGCAGTCCCGCCTTGAATAACATTCTGTGAATTCATCCATGAGACCAAGTCCGAGGAAAATTCAAGCAAATACAATCTATTCGGTATAGTCCAGTAAATGTCCACATCCATGATGCCGGAATCATTCATTATGGAACCACTGACGGACGGTTGAGGCCAAATCTGATCGAGATCGGACGATGTGCGCCCATACTGAAGGTGGTCCACCGCAAAATCCACGCTGTCAGGCATGGTGATGAAGATGGAGCGGATGCCATTGGAGTGGATGACGCCGAAAAAGCGATCTTCAGCGGTTTCCCCGTATCCGGAGCCATCGCCCAAATAGACGGGGCCGATTTGCGCAATCAAATTGCTGTCGGCATCGTAGGCGCCAAAAACCACGTCGCCATAATGCAAGACGGGAGCATCCACGACATCCGTCCATACGATGCCGGCATGCGTGGGAAGTTCGCCGAGAACCGATGGATCGAAAACGACATTGATCGTATTCGATGATACCGCATACAACTCGTAGCGGCCGACGCCCGACCCGTCGATGATGCCATCGTCGGCGTCGACGGAATCGGACGATACGCCGGCGGTTCGTGTACCGACATTCAGGCTGTATCCTGGCGTGCGGGTCGATGATTCGTAATCGTCGAGATGGAAGTAGTCAAAAGTTAACCCGTTAAAAGGGCTATCATGAAAGCTTTGGTAACGGGAAGGACCCAGACCGGCACCCATTGAACCTTGTGCCCCATACTGAAGGTGATCAACTTCGAAGTCGATACTGTCAGGCATTGTGATGGAGATGCGGCTTATTCCACCAGCTAGGCTGACGGCACCAAAAAAACGATCCTCGTCAGTTTGCCCGTAACCTGTCCCATCACCCAGTGTTGCCGGTCCTATTTCGACGATCATATTGCTAGACTGGTCATATGCTCGAAAAATAACTTCACCGTAATGCGTAATGGGCGCGTCAACGACATCGGTCCAAACGATGCCAACATGCGTCGGCAATCGCCCTAAAGCAGCTTGATTGAACACAAAAATGATTTCATTGGATACTCCGGCATATAGGGAATACCTGCCGACACCAGTACCGTTAATCAGGCCATCATCAGCATCGACTGAATCGGATGAAACGCCGGCAATACGTGTTCCATTTAAAATGGTATATCCCGGCGTTCGTTCTGCCGCTTCAAAGTTGTCTAAGTGAAAGTAGTCGTATGTATTGGTTCTGAATGGGCTGTCAGAAAAACTCAGATACGGTGATGGACCGATGCCCGTCGATGGTGCAGAGGCGAATCCATACTGAAGGTGATCAACCTCGAAATCCGAGCTCTCCGGCATGGTGATGGAGATGGAAGCGATACCCCCCGAATTATATATACCAAAGAAGCGGTCTTCGGCAGTCTGGCCGAAACCGGATCCGTCTCCAAGTAATACTGGGCCGATTGTCTCGATCACATTGCTGAACTGGTCATATGCGGTGAACACGACATCGCCATAATGGTCGATCGGTGCATCGACCACGTCGGTCCAAACAATTCCGGCGTGAGTGGGCAATGAACCGAGGACAGATGAATTAAATGTGAAAACAATTTGGTTGGTCACCCCAGCGTACAAGGAATAGTATCCAACACCCGATCCATTAATGATGCCATCGTCCGCATCGACTGAGTCGGATGATATGCCAGATATACGAGTCCCTGCGGAAATGGTATATCCAGGCGTCCGCGTGCCGGATTCGAAATTATCCAGATGGAAATAGGTGAACGGTAACCCGTTGAATGGGCTGTCGGTAAAGCTGAAGTATGGTGTTGGACCCCACGTGCTGCCGCCTGCCTGTGCAGTGTTGATCAGAGTCATTACAAAGATGGTAAATACTGTCACTTTAGATCTCATGATACTCCTTTAAACGCGGCCGCAATTATCAGTTTATTAGATATCGTTCGCGAGTCAAGCCCGTTTGAAGTAAACATTGGTATGCGATGTCGTTTAATCCAATCCCCTATGTGCAAATAATCGGTCATCCTATCCGAGCGGTGACAATGGTTTCACGAATACGTTCGCATGCATCCCAAACGCATTTGAAGTCGAGGCCGAAACGGCCCATCAGCCCGACATTCGCCCCGACGGCCTGATACAATGCGGTGGCACCAATTTCAATGACGATGGGGATGCTCCGCCTGTTCAATTCGGGCAAGATATGGACAAATTCGGCAAGGGAAGCGGGGAATTTATTATTCTGCAAAATGAACATGAGTTCAGTTGGGTTTGATGTTTGGAAATGGACCAGTCGTACCCGGTGTCCAAGCGCACACCACGCGCGAAGAATGCCGCCCAACGACTTGTCGTTATCGGATGCAATAGATGGCAACAATTCAGTGACTCCTTTTAGATGTTGTCGTTGTCGGCGGCGGACATGATGTGTGTCCAGCACAACCGAGTAGTTTTCCTTTTCTATGTAATCAGTCACGGCTTCCAGATCCAGGTATGCTCCGCCTGGCCCCAAATCGGGGTGAATTTGAATCGCGGCGGAAACGCTACCATATCGCTCATTGCTGCATGGACTTATTAAATGGGACATAACGGCCGGCACGCCGGCGGTCTCGGCGAGCTTGAACATCGAGGATTCACTCTTGTGCTGATTACGAAAAAAAACGGCATCCATGGGATAAGGTATCATGCCGCGACTCTGCGGACGTCTTCGCATGATATTCACCAGTTGCTGTAATTCTGATGGAGCAGGATTCCATATCTCATGAACAGACGATATGGGCGCCCCGAATTCTTCGCGAATCGAGTTGTTATCCGTGATCCTTATGCTGGATCTGCATGCCGCACGAGTTGTAAGCAGTTCAGTAGGGCCGAAATCTCGTCGCGCAGCCTCCTGCATCACAGCGAAATTATATTTCTGCAGAAGAGCGGTTAACGGCAGGAAATTGGCCGTCGATACGGATACGATTAAGCTCATATTCGTGATGGATTAGTTGGTGGGGTAGGCGTGATTCAAAACTGACACGACATCTCGTCCAAGGCGAAGTGAATCATTCGATCTGTCTCCAGCGCGAACGGCCTGGGTAAATTCCTGCAAAATGATATTGAGCGGCGGTTGGCTGTCGATGTGCCGCTCGTACCATGCATGTTCGTCATGCGGGTCGTTCCAGCGTACTTGATTGTACTGGAGCGGATCGAGGCAACATGTACCCCAATCAGTGATAACTCTCAGTTGCCGGCATTTGGCATCCATTATATTCGATACGATTGATGTCGATTGCAAGCCATTCGTAAAGCGCATAGTAAATCGATGTGTTTCGCCGATTCCCTCCGGCAGGCGCGCGCGTTCAAGCAGTTCGCCTTGGATTTCAGAGGGGAAAAGTCCGACCAAGTCCAATATCATGGCGATGTCATGCGGGAGCCAGTCCCACGATGGGGTTGTGTCAATCCTGAAGGGTCCTCGATTACCCGCCCGTGTGTTAATGCCAAGAATCCGGCTTTGCCCAACATGATGTTTGAATGTCCGGTATGACTGGTCGTAAAGATGCGTATGGTCAACCCATGCGGTTATTCGATTGTGATCAGCCAATTCAATCAAACGGGCAGCTTCGGACGGGGAAAAGCATAATGGTTTTTCGATAAGAACCGGGATCCTTTTTTCAATGCACAATGTGGCCAGGGGATAGTGAGTGGCGGTGGGTGTGGCGATGATAATAGCGTCGCATGGCGTCAGCCCCGTGATTAAATCGCCTGCATCTTGAGATACTGGAATACGCTCGAAGGGTTCAGGTAATGCCTTGCCGCTCGCTCGTACAACCTGCGCAACCTCCCATTCGGGATGCTGTGTGATGGTACGGATGTAGTTCAACCCCCACTTGCAGCCGATTACACCAAACCGGAAGATATGACTCACGGGACTAAGATATTCCAGTATATACCTTGTCTGACCAAGAGAAGAAGCGCCGCAGGCCATCCTCAAGCGTCACAGAAGGTTGATATCCAAGCTGCAATCGGGCCTTGCGTATATCGGGACAACGACGCATCGGTTCGTCAGCCGGATAACTGTCAGGATAGTCGATCAGTTTATAGTCAATTTTGCGACCCAATGCCTTCTCAAGCCATTTAACCAGATCGGTCATGCTGACTTCCGGCTCAGGATTACCAATGTTGTATGCCTCGCCGGGTACACCTTTCATAAGTGCCAACAGGAATCCGACAATTGCATCGGTGATGTAACAGAATGTCCGGGTCTGATCACCTCGGCCGTAGATATTCAATGGCTTGCCGGCCTTGATGCGGTTCGCAAAGTTAGGAATAACCCGGTAGTCACTTTCTTGCATACCAGGTCCATAGACATTGAAAGGCCGCACGGTGCTGACTGAGACGCCGAATTGCTCATGGTAAATGTAGCATAACGTCTCGCCCAGTCGTTTACTTTCATCGTAGCAAGCCCGCGGGCCCTGACAGGATACGTTTCCCCGGTAGCTTTCCTGCATCGGGACGAAACGGGGATCGGGATCGCCATAGATCTCGCTTGAGCTGAAGAAGATCACGCGAGAACGGTGCTCGCGGGCAAGCTCCAGCATATTCTGTGTACCGCGCGTTGCTACCTCCAGCGTTTTTAACGGATAGGCGCGATAGTAAAAAGGACTTGCTATTCCGGCGGCATGCAAAATGTAATCGACATGATCCTTCATCGGGAAGGGCAGGATGATGTCGTGAGGAACAAACGTCGTGTGGGCATCATCTTCGTAGTTCTTGCCGTCATGCCCAGCCGTAATCAAGCTGTCGAGTACGGTGATACGGCACGGTTTGCTCAAAACGGTCTTGTTCAAGTGTTCTATGGTCCGAGTGAAGTATCTTCCAAGAAACCCTCGCCCGCCGGTGATCAGGATATGTTTGCCGGCCAGTGATTCCGCGTTATCTGAAAGACGATCTGCCGACTCTTTGATATCTGTTGCCAGCATGGTGCATGCTCCTTATTGGATTTCCAGTGTGGGCAAGGGGATAATGAAGTGACCTCCGGATGCCTTGAAGTCCCGATTGTTTTCGATAATGGGCCTTGCAAAGTTCCATGCCAAGATGATGAGGTAATCCGGCTTCTTCTCTTTGATGGCGCTTGCCGACAAGACTGGCACATGTAATCCCGGCGTGAAAAGATTCTGTTTCAGCGGGCTATCATCGACAATAAAATCGATCACGGATCGATCAAGTCCGAAGTGGTACATGAGGGTAGTGGCTTTGGCCGGAGCACCGAATCCAGCTATTTTCTTGCCCTCGGATTTAAGCTTTCTCAAGAGGCTGACAACTTCAGACTTGCGCTCATCAATCTGGCGTCCGTATGCCATCAGCGTTTCCTGCTTGTCCAATCCAAGCCGTTCCTCTTCTTCGACGGCGGCATGGAGCGATGCGTTGACCGTGACCGGACCGGCATCCGTTTTGCGGGCTATTCCGCGAAGGGAACCTCCATGGCTTGGTACACGAATGGCATCGGTCATTTCCATCCCGTATTTTCGAAAAAACGAGATCAACGGTTTGACCGAATGATAGGCGATATGCTCGTGGTAAATAGTGTCAAACAGCGTTTTGGTGTACACATCGACCAGATACGACACCTCAAACACAAATGCACCGCGAGGTTTCAACAGCCGAGAAATGCCCGTTGTGATGGCATCCAGTCCATCGGCATGGGCGAACATATTGTTGGCGGTTACGAGAGATGCCTTGCCATGCTGGGAGATGATGGTTTCAGCTAATTCAGGCGAGAAAAATTCAGCCAACGTTGGGATGCCGGAAGCCGTTGCGTCTTCGGCAATTTTCTTCGCAGGATCGATACCCAGAACGCGAAGCCCAGCTTGCTTGAAGAATCGTAGAAGCGTTCCGTCGTTGGAACCTATATCGACAACGAGATCGCCTGGCTTTAGTGAAAGCAGCTTGATGATGTCTTCGGCGTACCGGCGGAAATGATCCACGAACGATGGAGATGTCCCTGAGACGTACACGTAGTTTTCAAACAAAAGCCTCGGGTCCACCACATCTAGTAGCTGCACGTGATGACACGAGCGGCAATAAAAAACATCGAGAGGAAAAACCGCCTGATTCGTGTCAAGCTCTTGGGCCGAAACGAATGCATTGGCTGGCGGAGTTGGAGTCAACTTCAACACCAAGCCAAGGTCGTGTGAGTTGCACAGCCGGCATGTTGTCCTGCGATGACAAAGATCAGTCGTCACGGTGCTTTTACCAATTCGACGCGGATCAGGTCTTTCTCGTACGATGCAGGATCCCGAGGTTGGCGGGATAGACACAAAAAGGCCGTATCCTTGGTGAACACCATGGCATGCTCGACCATCGGAGGTGTGAAGAATAATTTGCCCTTACGAACCTTTACCTTGTGGGGCTTGTCCTTGCTGCCTACCGGCCTGTGGTAGTAGTCTATTTCACCGTCCAATACGTAGCAATAATGCCAATCCTTCTTGTGGTAATGGTTGGCACGGATGGTCCCCTTTTTGGAGGTGATCAAAAGCGCGCTCTTCATGCCCACATCGACAAGCGGGATAATATCTCCACGTTTGTCTTTGTGTGGTTTTTCAAGTGGTACAATGACAGTTTCGGGCCATCGATGGTCTTGCTTCATTTTCGCTTTCCTTTAGATCGAGATCAATGAGATACAACGCTAAGCGAATAACCGCTGGGTGTAAAGCGATTACAACTAAATAATGGCTTGTTATTTCCTGACATCGAGGCATCTTTCCCGGGCATGAATGGTTCCTCATCCCGTTATAAAATATCTGTGGTCATACCGACAATGGGCCGGGCGATTTTACGCAAAACCCTTGATTCACTGATCGAAACCGGACTTGGTTCCCAGCTTGACATTATTGTCGTTGGCCCGGTCCCGGATGGCCCAGTAATGGATTACCTTCGTGACATGATGAAGCGGCATGTCCAGATTCGCCATCTGCCCGTTTCATTTCCCAAAGGCGATGCAAGTGAAAAGCGAAATGCCGGGTTCCGCGAGAGCAAGTCCGATATAATCGCCTTTATTGACGACGATGTGTATGTGCCGCCGCATTGGCCGCAAACCGTGATCGATTGTTTTGTCGATACAGATGTTGGTATGGTGAGCGGGCCTTCCCTGGTCCCAACTGATATCACGCTATTGGCCCGTTTGGCGGGATTGGCTCTTTCGTCCAAAGCCGCGGGCTATGTCGCTCATCGCTATATCAAGGGCCACGCATTGGCGCGCAGGGTAAAATGGTCGCGGACGATTGGATGCAATATGATTTTTTCGCGAAAAGCATTCGCCAAGATCGAAAAGTTCGACCCGGATTTTTATCCAGGCGAGGAAATGATCGCCGCCCATGGTGTCATGCGTAATGGATTCGTTCTGGTTTTTCATCCTGAAGCCTACGTTTATCATTATCCGAAACAAACGTTCCGTGGCTTCTGGAGACAAATCTACCGATATGGCGCGACTCGTATCCGGCTGATTCGTGCAGGATTGGATGTCGAATGGACCCCTCTGGTTCCTGCTGTTTGGGTTTTTTCCCTTGTTGTCCTGGGGGCTGGCTCATTTGTTCACCCTTGGCTTATGTGGCTGCTATGGATGGATGTCGGACTTTACGCCCTTGTAGCGGCATGGATCGCCTTCGGTGTCGTCAGGGAAACAAAGAGATGGTCTGATGCCCTGCTGTTTTTTATCCAGCCGTTTATGCACTTGAGCTATGGCGTCGGAATATGGGTAGAGCTGTTCAGACCCGACAAAGATCTCGGGGATAAGGTGGGGAAGCCCACGACTTGAAGCTTACACCCAAGGATTTCTTCCCCGTCCGAACGTCCCGAGTTTGAGAACTCAACGGATCAGTCCGGTCATGGTCCGCGAGTAGGCCGGCCATTTCTGCACCGGAGCATCGAAGTCCTGCCGGAAATAGTAGGCGCCTTTGTAGTACTGCCAGTCGAAGCCGGTGATCGGATACGTTTTCGATGCCAGCAAGATGAATGCATGTGGAATGCCGCCAATGTAGGGTGCGTCCGGAACTCCGCGCGGGATCTGACGGATACCGACCGCCTCCCAGGCCGGCGGTTGGGCCGGCATCGTTCGCCAGGCCGCGTCGACCGTGCGCGCCGCCATCGTTCCCGGTCCGAAACCGGCCACGCCGTCGCGCGTCCGGATACCCGCCTGCAACCACGGATCGCCGCGCTGAAAATCCACCTGCGCGGCCAGGTGCTGCACGCCGTTGGTGAGTTCCACGCCCGCGACAAACCAGTGGTAGGGGTGATCGCCGGACAACACGAGCTGGTTGTTCAGGAACAACCGCGCCCGCCCGTTGGCGTTGAGTCCGACCAATGCGCGATTCGGTTCGGCGTACATCCACGCCAATTGCTCCGCTTGCGCCTTCGCCGCCTCGCCATGTTCGCCGGCGAGGAACGGCGCCAGCTCCGCGTCGCCGATGGCATCCCCGAGGAATCTCCGGTATTCCAGATGACGCAACCGCAGCACGCCTTCCTCTTCGGCCCCGGCATAGCGTTCGAGGTATTCCTCGACCAGGTGCAGGGCGCCCCGGAAATCGTTGGCCCGCTCGAGTTCGGATAGTTGCAGCATCAGCGTGGCCCGGTCGTGCGGATGCTCCACCGCGCGGCGCGCCGAACGGTCCGCTCCCACCGCCAGCACCGGCATCGGCTGGTTGAGGTAACTGTAGGCCACACTTTGGAACCAGCCCTTGACCGGCAACCGCGTCTGCTCGTCCAACATGCGTTCGAATTCCATCTGGAAAAACGTCGTGAACGGAACCGGGTCGACGTGCTGGTGCCGGAACTGCGCGACGCGGAATGGCGCGCGATCGTAGTTGGCGTTGAGCGCACCGTACACCGAGCCACGGTAATACCAGCCGCCATTGAAATAATCCTCCAAACCCGTGCCGTGCCAGACCGGTTGCGTGTTGGCGTCCACCCACATGCGCTCGTCGCCTTCGAGAATCCACCACGATTGATCGAGCCCGGTCACCCCAAGAAAACAACCCAGGTATTTGCCGCGGCCATTGATGCGCGTGACCCCGTGCGGTTGGCCGCCCTCCGGCCCGGAACGCCGGTATTCGGCATGCAGGTAGCCGGCCGCCGGATCGCGCTCCGGCGAGACGTCGGCCTGCACGCGCACCGCGATGGCCCGGTCAGCCCCGTTGGCGATCTCGATGCGCATCCCGGCCGCGAACGGCATGGGCAGCCGGCTGGCATAGCCCTTTTCGCCGCTGGTGAACCACCACGAACCATACGCACGTTTGCGCCAGGCGTTGCCGAAGAAATCGCCAAGCGGAGCCTCGATGCTCGGCGCGGTCTGCCCGTCGTAATACACGCGCAGCACGGCGTCCTGAAGCAGATACTCGCGGTCCACGCGCGACCACGCGGCGGGTTCAGACGGCTGCACATCGATGCTCCAGCGGGTGATCGTTCCAGCGCCTTCAGCGGAGAAGACCGTTGCGTGCGCGCCGGGCTCGACCGCGGTCGCCTCCGCTGTGTCCGGCATCGGCACTTCGTGCGACTGGATCATGCCGTCCCACGCCGCCGCGACCTCGCGCGCCGCTTGACGTTGGGCGTCGCTCCATGCCGCCGGCATCGATTCCACCCGCGTGCCGTCCGGAAACGTCTCCAGGGCGATCTGGAAAAACAGGCGGCGAGGGCCCCAGAACGGATGCACGTTCGCTTCGCGGGTCTCGATGCGGATCGACTTCTGGTAGGTGATCGGCACGTAGCTGTAGTAGCACATGTTGACGTACTGGGCGAGGGGCGGCACGCCGGGCTCGGTCTGGCCGAAATAGGCATCGATGGTGGTGTCGATGCGCGGCGTCTTTTCGCCGTCGATGTATACCCGCAACGGATGTCCCGGATCCATGCCGGTCATCCACATGCGCCGGATGCAACCGGGGCCTTTGGCATCCACCAGCGTCACCCAGCCCGCTTCCGAGCCGGGTCCGGCGAAGTTGTTGAAGTCGTTGTTGCCGCCGGTCCGGTCGAACGAGGACACCATGCGGATATCGCGGGCTTCGAGGCGGGGCAGGTGATCGAAATCGACGAGGTCGCGCAAACAATCTTCCCACGTGATCAACGGGCCGGTCTGCTTCGCCGGGCCGCATCCCGCGGTGAGCATTGACAAGGCAGTAAGGGCAATCAGCGAACGAATCGAAGTCATGGCGATGTTTCCTTGTGCCGCGCATTCAACACTACCGGCGCGTCGGCTGGCAAGGATAACCCGAGCGCGGGGATGGAACAAAAGGAAACGAAGGAATCGAAGTCGTGGATTGGAGTGCCGGCGGGTAGGGCGGTCGGTCCCTCGACCGCCGGATAATGGATGGAAAATGAAACGAGCGAAGCGGGCGATGATGTGGTGAGTCTGGAGCCGTTGCCGGAGAGCGTGAGCGGGGGACTTACCCGTTGTTATTCTGGAGATAAGACGCCGTGCGGGCGAGACCGTCCGGCGTGCCCATGTCGAGGAGCGGGCCTTCAACACGTACGGCGCCGAGGCGGTTTGTCGCGGCCAGACCGGGGAAAATATCTTTCTCGATGGAGCACACCGTGCCCGGCGCTATGTCCGCAAGCACGTCCCCGGTCATCAGGTAGATGCCGCCGTTGACCCAGCCGCGGTTGTTGTCGGCCTTTTCGCGGAAGGCGGTGATCCGGTCGGCGTCACCGATTTCCAGCGTCCCGTATTGTCCGCGTTCGGTCATTTCGACGGCGGTGATCCAGACCACGATGCCGGGATCACGCCGCCGCGCCTCCATCAGATCGGCGATCCGCGCCCTCGGCAACAAACTGTCGCCATTCAATACCAGCATGGGTTGACCGGCGTTCAGGTGCGGCATGGCAAACGCGATGCCGCCGGCCGTGCCGAGCGGGGAGGGTTCCACCGATACGGTGAGGCGCACGCCCGCGCGCTGGAACGAATCCGCCCAGGTCGCGATCTGGCTCGCCCGGTATCCTGCGGCAAGATGGATACGCCGCACACCCTGGCGCAGCAGTCCTTCGATGGTGTATTCGATAAATGGTCGTCCGTTGACCGGCACCAGTGCCTTGGGCACGTCGGCATACAACGAGCGGAGACGGGTGCCCAGCCCGCCGCACAGGATCATGGCGTCAGGAACTGAATTCATCCGCGCGATCCTTCATCAACCGTTCCGCCGCTGCCTTCATCGCCGCACCATCCCTTGCCTTGATCGGCCGCGCCGGATTGCCCACGTACAAGGTCCACGGTTCGAGTTTGACCTTCGCGGTCACCACCGTGCCTGCGCCAAACGCCGCGCCCTCCGGCACCACGACACCGGGCAGGATCACCACGTTCGTACCGGTCAGCACATGGTCGCCCAGCACGATCCGGTCGGTAATCGATGCCCCGGCGTATGCCTCGGGAATGGTCGGTCCGACCAATCCGCCGCCGGTGAAGTCGTTCGAGGCGGCAATCAACCGCACGCCCGGCGCGAGATTGACGAAATGCCCGATCTCGACCTGGGCGTCGCCACCGATGATCACCCCGTTGGCGCCGATGTGGGTGTAGTTGCCGACATTCAGGCCGCAGGAAATATAGGTGAAGTCGTCGACGATGCTGCCTGCCCCGATCCGCACCCGCGCGGGTTTGCGGATGCGCACGGTGCGGCCGACGATGGCGGTCGGATGCAGCGACGCCAGTTCATTGAGGTTGATGAAGAGGTTCTCGGGACTTTTCATCGATTCAAACGCGCAAAGTGTTCAAGTGCATCGGCATATTTTACAGCAGTCGCCTCGTTGGAGAAATGATTCAAAATATCGTTGTAGGCATTGTCTGCTACACGAATCCAATCCGGGCGGTTGGATGCTAATCGCCTAATGAGCCCAGCAAAATCTTCACCATCATCAGCTTTGAATAGATAGCCGTTTTCACCTGGCCGGATAATTTCACGTAACCCCGGCAAGTCGGGCCCGATGACAACTTTACCGCATGCCATCGAGTGGAGGAGGGCGCCGGGAATGATGTGGACGTTGGACTCGGCGCCGGTCCGCATGGCGACGCAGATATCCGCGGCGTTGCAATAATCGCCAACCTCTTTGGTCGTCTGTAACCAACCGGTGAAGTGAGTGCGTTCGGAAAACCCTATATCTTCCGCAAGCCGCTGCAGCGCTTCCGATTCCGGACCGGCGCCCACGAGAATCAACCCCACGGGCAACCCCTCACGATGCAAACCGGCAGTCCATCGGATCAAGTGATCGATGCCTTTTCCTTGATGCATGACGCCATGATAGAGGATCACGATATCGTCTTGTCTGAAACCGCACTTCGCCCGCAGCGCCGACATGTCGCGACGATTGAAAGCATCCATATCGGGCGAGTCGAAGAACATACGGCGCCGATCATCGGATACACCCCAGCTTCCGATTTTCTGTGATGCGACATTGGCCCGGAAAGTGAAGCAGTCCACGTAACGAACCTCAAGGCGGTCGAGTTTTTCGGCGAACCAGATGACCGGCGGCGCCCACCACTTTTTCTCAAGCTTGTTGTGGACATGCCAGTCTCCATAGCTCATGGCGACTTTACAGCCGGTTAATAACTTAACCAGCAAAGGAAACATAGGGATAATGTCAGGCAGGTAGATGACATCAGGCTGGAACTTCTTAAGACGCCGAGCGATAATGGGAAGATATAGGTATTGGAGCAGGGCCTTTACTGCGATATCGCGACGGTTTTTTCGGTCCACACGGAGGCTATACTCTTGCACGTCGATGCCTGCGGGAAGAGCAGGAGCAGAGCGCGGTCCGCCCATGCTCAAGTGCATGACATCACAGCGAGCTGCTAAATGGATTAACATTTGACGGAACTCTGCCGCCAGGTCGAACTGATCGGCTAAACAGAACATAGAATAGATTGCTACGCGTTTTTTCTCCGATTTATCCATGGCGAACTCAATCTTCATGCATGCATGCGCAGCTTCTCTAAAACACAGTTGATTTGGTCGTCGGTTATATTGGGCGAGCAGGGCAGCCAGCAGGCCTGCTCGCAAACATGTTCCGCGCCGGGGAATAAGCCAGGGTCATCCTGATATGCAGGTTGGCGGTGAAGGGCCGGCCAATATGGTCTAAGCGTGATTCCATCCCGTTTCATGGCCGCTACGATGGCGTCCCGGCGGGGCGACTTGAAGTCGGGCCAGGCCAAGTATCCCTTCGATGGACGTGGTGTGACGATCAGGCCCGGAATGGTTTTCATGCCCTCCACATACAAAGCATCAATCTGCTTGGCTCTGTCGATTCGTGATGAAAGTTTTCTGAACTGTGACCGACCGAGTGCTCCCTGCATGTCGGTGACCTTGAAGTTGTAGCCCACCACGGGGTGCACATCGCTGGATCGAGATAGGCGGCCATGATCGCGAAGGCGGATTAGGTTGTCACGGATCAATTCGCTATGGGTGATGACAAAACCTCCTTGTCCAGAAGTGATGATCTTGGTCGGGGCGAACGAAAAGCAACCCGCATCTGACTGAGTTCCAAGCCACCCGTATTCGTTTTTCGACCCCAACGCTTCGGCTGAGTCCTCGATCAGCACCAAATTGTGTTCACGGCATAACGCTTTCAATGCGTTGAGATCCGCCGCACGCCCGGTCAAATGTACAGGTATGATCGCCTTCGTATCTGCGCGAAGTCGTTTCCGGGCATGTTCAGGATTCATGACAAAGGTCTGGGGATCCACATCGACCAGCACGACCTCGGCGCCAGTAAGTTTGACGGCGCTGGCTGTCCCAATGAACGTGATCGAAGGCACCAGCACGGAATCGCCATGTCCGATACCGTGGGCGATTAATGCCAAAGCGAGAGCTATGGTGCAACTCGGCGTGGTGACCGCGAACGGCACGCCAAAATAGGCGCACAATTCCTTCTCGAATGCGCGGTTTTCCGGTCCTTCGTTCACGAACCCGCGGGCGACGACATCGCGGACGGCGACGACATCGGCCTCGTCGAGGACCGGTTCGAACCAGGGGATCACGGGGGCGTTGCTCATGGTCAGTGCTCGTTCTGGAAAATGATCCGACTGCCTTCGTGACTGAACGCGAAGGCAACTTCCTGAAGACCGCGCAATGCGTCGCGAAGGCCGGCATGCCGGTCCGGTTCGGCATACACCAGGAGGAAGCCGCGACCGCCCGCGCCCAGCAGTTTCCCGCCCAACGCCCCGGCCTGCCGCGCCGCCGCGTAGGCGTCGTCGATCAATGAATTGGAAATGCCGCTGGCCAGGCCCTTTTTGCGCAGCCACGACTCGTGCAGCAGTTCGCCGAACGCGTTCAGGTCGTCCGTGCCGCAGACAATGTCCTCGGCCCGGTCCACCATCGCTCGCATCTCCTGCAACGCGCCGACATTAATCGAAGTGCGTTTTTTCTGCTCGGAGAGGATCGATTCGGCCGACGACTCGACGCCGGTGTAGAAAATCATCAGGCGCCCCTGCAACTCCTTCAGACGGTGGCCGACGACCGCGAGCGGTTTGACCGCGATGTCGCCGTCGCGCTGGAAATCGATCCGGATGAATCCGCCATACGCTGCCGCGTACTGGTCCTGGTGGCCGCCGGAATCCTGCACCCGTTCGCGTTCGACGGTGATCGCCTCGCGGGCGAGGTCCTCGGCCGTCACCTCGTCGCCGCGCATGCGGTGCAGGGCGTGGAGCAGGCCGACCGTGAACGAGGAGGAGGAGCCGATGCCGGTGCGGCCGGGAAGGTCGGCGACGTGACCGATTTCCAAGCTGTCGCGGCAGTTGAGCATCAGCAACGACTCGCGGATGAGCGGGTGGGCGATTTCTTCCGGCTTTTCCACCGCCTCGGTGCGCGAGTAGTTCGCCTTGATGCAATACTTGAAGAAGGGGCCGAGGGAATGGATCGTGATGTAGGCGTACTTGTCGATCGAGGTGGCGATCACCGCCCCGCCGTGTTCGCGGTAATAGTCGGGGAAGTCGGTTCCACCGCCGAAGAAACTGATGCGAAAGGGGGTCTGCGAAATGATCATGGGGATTACAGCCTCACCGTTCCGTTTTTCCGCGCCTCGTCGAACCAGGCGGCGGTACGGCGCAGGCCCTCGCGCAGCGGCGTGGTGCAGGACAGCCCGAGCCCGTGCAGCCGGGTGACATCGAATATCTTGTCCATCTGCCCGTCGGGTTTGCTGGTGTCCCACACGATCTCGCCCCGGTAGCCGGTGGCGTCCTTGACCGATTCGGCCAGCTCGCGGATCGAGGTGCGGGTACCGGAGGAGATGTTCACCGGTTCGCTGGAGTCGTAGTGGGCGAGGAACCACGGGATCGTCGCCGCCACATCGCCGGCATAGACGAAGTCGCGCGTCGGCTTGCCCGTGCCCAGGGCGGTCACCGTCGGCTGACCGGCGTCGCGCGCCTCGATGTATTTGCGGATCAGGGCGGGGATGACGTGCGATTGCTCGAGGTTGAAGTTGTCCCACTCGCCGTAGAGGTTGCCGGGGATCAGCACGACGGAGTTGAAGCCGTGCTGTTGCCGGTAGGCCCACGACTGCACGAGCAGCATTTTCTTGGCCACCGAGTAGCCGGCGCTTTCGATCTGCGGGAACCCGTTCCACATCTGGTCCTCGCCGATGGGCGAAGTCGCTTTGGCCGGATACGAACAGCCGCCCATCAGGGTCAGCAACTTGGTCACGCCTGCTTCGAAGGCGGCATGCAACACGTGCGTGTTCATGACCAGGTTTTCGTAATAATAATCGGCGGGACGTTTCTTGTTGTCCACGATGCCGCCGGACTTCGCGGCCAGGTGCACCACCGCGTCGGGCTGGATCTCGCGGATCATCGCCGCCGGCACGCCCGGTTGAAGCAGGTCGTACTCCTGGCGGCCCACCGCCACGATCTCGGCGCTGAATGACTCGGACAGCCGAGGCACGATATGATGCCCCATGAACCCGGTCGCCCCGGTCACCAAAATCTTATTAAATCGCGCATCTTTCATGGGAACCAAACGTCAACATCCAACACTCAACATTCAATCCGACTAAATCCAAAATCTAAAATCCAAACTCCAAAATCAAACGTTCGAGTACTGGTTGCGCCGGGCGATCTGATAGCCTTTGATCAATTCGGCGATGCCGGCCTGCAGGCTCATCGCCGGCTTGAAGCCGGTCTTCTCGATTTTCTCGTTGCT
>ERZ761603.1681-NODE-1681-length-16198-cov-13.712259_pt1 | contig 16198 bp, 12 predicted proteins | sample MGYA00511879_ERZ761603 | MGnify/ENA primary metagenome ERZ761603 (study PRJEB28899, sample SAMN02850040) | bioreactor sludge metagenome | biome: EBPR Sludge; feature: EBPR Bioreactor; material: flocular biomat | place: Australia: Thorneside Wastwater Treatment... | reverse complement strand
CGACGCTCTTCCGATCGGGAGGCGGCGGGGAGTTCGTTCCGCGCGCCCGGGCCGGTGGCCGGGCCGTTCGAGGTGACGCTGGGCGACGGCAGCGTCGTCAGGTTCGCGTGGTACCGGTTCGCGGATCAGCCGGCGTTGCTCAACGCGGACCTAAGCCCCGCGGCCCGGGAGGAGGCGCAGCGGCGCGTGGAACTGCTGCACCGGGCGTGGACAAAGGACCGAGAGTACTTGGCCCCACCGGCGACTGGAACGCTTGCAACGCTCGACCCGGCGCTGCTGGTGACGCCGCCGAAGGGGCTGGAGGTCGGGTACGTACCGATCGTGCTGCGGCAATCGCCTGGAGACGGGGCGAGGTAAGAATGGCGAGCCTCGTCGGGTGCGCGGCCTGACTACTTCTGCCGCTTGACCATCTCGCCGACCCACACCGGCACGTACGGAGGAATGCACCCTTTGGAGACAGGCCAATCGCGGTACAGGCCGACTGTCTCTCCGATGGCAACCGCACGGCCGCGGAGTTGGGCGTGATGAATTCCGATCGCGGCGAGGGTGTTATTCATTGTCCACTGCACCTCGGGCTTGGCGCTGGGGAGTTCGGTTTCGATGCGGTCGAGCAGGGCCGAGAGATCAACATCGGTCGAACCCCTGTTGATCAGACTCGCCGTGAGGTTCCACCCCGCGCGTGCGGTCCAGCGTTCCCTTGATCTCATCCACTTTTCCCGCAGGGCATCCTTCTCTGGGTGCTCTTTGACGACATACGCGTTCAACCAATCCGCGACCTGCGCACATGTGGTGGAGCGTGTGAGTGTATCGAGCTCCTCGGAGGAGAGAGATTTCGGCTTGATGATCAGCGTGGCGAGGAGTTGCGCCTCGACATTGCCGGTCTTCCAGAGATCGAGGGCGAGTTCGTGGTTGGTCTTCAACTCCGCCGCGATCGCGCGGATGTCGCCGAGTTTCACGCCGAACTGGTTCTCCGGCGCACCAGCCTTGGCGTTGTGCCTGTGTCGTGCCTCATCACCCATCGACTTGAGTCTGGCCAGGATGTTCTTCACGCTCATGCGAGGGATCGTAGCAGTCCGTTGAATTACTCCCACAATCTAATCGGATCTCAATAACCATGCGTGCACTCGATGCGAACGGAGTGGCATGCGAGGAAACGAGAGCCGTCAAACTAACCCGATCGTGAAGATGGATGAACTTGTCCCCAAGGATCACCGCTGCGGGCCGTCAAGCGGATGGCCGATGAGGCCCCGGCAGCGATGAGCAGGACAATCGCCGCGGCGCTCGCACCACCGGACAAGGACGGGGGGCCCGGCATCCTCCTCAACACCTAGGCCAACGGCGATTTGTCTAACGTGAATCGAGGCGATCTCCTTGGCGTTTGAGACCGAGCCGGACGTTGCGATACTCGCGGGTCAGATCCCCTCGCCGGGTGCGTGGTCACACTGGCCTTTGGATCTGTATTCCCGGCAGAAAGGCGGCGGAGAAAAGATACAGTTCGGGCGCAGTCACTCTGAAACGTTGCGTTCCGTTTCAAGAAACCGATTGAAACCCGTGCCAGCGATTGGCAATGCTGCGCAACGATGCCCCAGGCTGAAAAGATAACCCCGGGTCTTGCGACCCGGGGTTCTGCAGTAGTGGGCGTGGAATGGAGTGACAAGTCCTTATCAATTCCAGAGACACCGCCATGCCGGGCGGCAGTTCGACACAATGATGCGCAGTATCTCTGTTTATTCGGGACTGAATGGGCAGTTCCGTGACCTCAAGTATTCACATGAGTCCCAGTGCTGCGTGCCGATGCGGGGTCAGAACCAGCTGGGTCCACTAGCTCCTGACGCACGAGCGATTATCCCACCATCATTCGCGAGTTCATCGGAATCGCACGCGTGATGTTGAAGAAATTGGGGCTTGTCCTGCGGACAATGTCGTGAAGACGGTCAAACTTCTCGGCGCTCGCGTTTCCGTCGATACGCACTGTCTGCTCGAGTTTGAGATAGCCGGGCGTGATGCTCTCAGAGATCCCGAGGAATCCCCGCAGATCGATATCCCCTGTGGTTTCAAGTTCAAGTTTTGTTAGTTTGATTCCCATGATGGCGGCGACGGCCGAGTAGCCGACCATCATGCATGCGTTGATCGCCGCGAGGAGGTACTCCTGTGGATTGGCGAACTCGTTCGTTCCCGCGAGTTCACAAGGCTCGTCGATCTTGATGACGAAGGGGCGTGGGACAAAGGCACCGCCGATGTCGCAGCCCCGTACGTGGTGATCGGAGCGAGTTCCACCCATCCACTTGCTGTGGACACGCCACGTGGTCTCGCCCTTGCGAGGGTCGGTCTTGATCTCGTCGATGGACGCCTGAAGTCCGGCAACATCGATTCCGTTGACCGTGCGGTGAGCCACGGTCGTGGGGTTCGGGGCCGCTGAGTTGTATGTGTTCGTCTGCATGTATGTACTCCTTCTACTGGTGTCATCCGAAGCGAACCACAGCGGCTCGCACGGGCTTATGATGACGTACCGGGAACATCTGAACAGAGCACTTGAAGTACACCCCCGGTGTACTTCAGGTACACCGACGGTGGAGCACGGCATGCGGTCCAAATCGGTAAACGAACTATTCGGTCAGCCTCCCCCACCCCAGACTGGACGTGAGAGACTGATTGCTTCGGGGCTTGAACTGTTCTACCACCACGGATTCCAGGCTGTTGGTCTGGATCAGATCATCGAGCACGCTGGCGTTACGAAGACAACGTTTTATAAGCACTTCGAGGGCAAAGATGATTTTGTACTCGCGTGTGTCGAAACACGCGACGCGTGGGAGACGCAGTCGTGGGACCGGGCGATCCGAACGTTAGCAGGGGAAGAGCCGCGAGCCCAGTTGCTCGCGTTCTTCGATGTGCTGGACACATGGTTCAACGACGACGACTTTCGCGGGTGCATGTTCATCAATGTTGCGGCCGAGTTCACCGATCGGCGCGATCCGATCCATCGGGCCGCGGTGGTACACAAACGGAAGAACCGCGACCACTTCCGTATGCTGGCGGCACGAGCCGGCGCGAACGATCCCGACACGTTTGCAGATCAGTTCACGATCCTTCTCGAAGGCACTCTCATGCTTCGCCATGTACACGATCGTGACGATGCCGTCACTGTTGTGCGGCCCGCCGTTGTCAATCTGATCGACACGCACATCCCGCATGCCGAATCGTGCTCGAGATCAGCGGGTGACGACGCATAGCAAGGAACAGCATCTCCCGAATCTTGTGCTCCGGCAACGCAGTTCGTATCTTGCATCGTCGGTCAGCGTCATAGACGCCAGCCGTCTGCCTCTACGAACCTCCTATGTAGATGAGATTCGCGACCTGCAGCAAACCGGCTGCGCCTTTGTTCAACCTCTCTTGACTCGCTCCATCAGGGAATCTCTGGCTCCACGAGCGCGGCGAGCATCGATAGTGACTCCTGCCACCCCATGTAGCAGAACTCGACTGGAATCTGGGGAGGAACGTTCTCCTGCACAATCTCCAGTTCCGTGCCGCACGCCACGGGGCGAAGCGTCACCGTGATCTGCATCTGCCCCGCCAGGCCGGGGTCGTCGAAACGGTCGTTGTAACAGATGCGGCTGTGCGGGGTCAGTTCGAGATACGTGCCCCCGAAGGAGTGCGTCTGGCCCGTGTTGAAGTTTGTGAACGACATGCGGTAGCCCCCGCCTACCCTCGCGTCCATGCTCTGCACCTCGCCCACAAACCCGTGCGGCGGGCTCCACTTCACCATCGCCCGCGGATCAAGAAACGCGCGGTAGAGGCGATCGGCCGGACAACGGATAACGCGGTGCAGGCGGACGGTGTGTTGAGGTATGATTGCGGAGGGCATCGAACTGATCCATGAATGAACACAGCGGCCACGCTCCGGACGACCCGGGTCGTTGCCGCCGAGTGTATCTGGCCTACTCAGGCGGGCTTATTGCCCCCTGTAGACCACGAAGTTGATCCAGTGCGGCGGTACAAACTCATTGCACCCATTGGTGCACCGTTCAGAAATATAGAATGCACCAGTCCCCGATTGACCAATCACTGATAACGGCGAGCCGACTTTCAGTGTCATTTCAAGGTTTGAGGCCGCTGGGTTTGATCCGTACCTGGGTGTGGCGATGACTGTCCACTTCGATGGCTCACCTTCGCCAACCACCTGCACCCGCCAACCGTACCCGTTCACAAACGACACCATGACATTCCCGCTGCTTGTCGTAATGGAAGGGTTTTGGCCAAAGGTTTCGAAGGTCCCCCACGCAATCGGCGTCGCTCGGTTCAGAACCGTGCCCGTGCGAGCGTAGAGATTGCCGTTCACCTGCACATCGCCCCCGTTGAACTTGGCGGTCAGTCCGGTGCCGGCGTTGTTCACTTCAAGGGCGTTCGCGGTGCTCGTCGAACTGTCGATGTCGAAGCGCGCTGCGGCGCTCGTGCCCGTCGTTTTCCCCCAGATCGGAATTCCCCCGCCGGCAACCGTCGAGAGCAGGCCGCCGTTGATGCCCGAGGTGTTGGTGTTCTCGAAGAAGGCCGATCGGCCCGCCCGGCTCGTGGCGTAGATGCCCGGGCCTGTTCCGTTGCTTTGCGAGTTGATCGCGGCCGAGGTGTTGTTGCTCCCTTCGGTGCGGAAGAAACCCGCGTGCCCGCTGGTGCCGAGGTTGTACCCGTACAGCGCGGCCCCGCCGCCGGTGGACTGCCCGTAGACACCCGAGCCAGTGCCACTGCCAGCCCCCCTCACCGCGGCACCCGGACCGGACGAGATCGCGTTGATCGCGTTGCCGCCGCTGGAGGTCGCCTCGACCGCATCGCCGGTCGTCGAGGACACTTTCAACACGTCCGCCGTCGATCCGGTCAGCGACATGACACCGCCCGTGCCCGACTGCGTCATGGAGAAGAGCGGACCCGGAGCCGTATGACTCGCGGCGTACGGCAAGGCCAACGCCGTCGCGTACGGAGCGGGCGTCAGTTCCTGACGACCCGACAGCAGCGTAAAGGTGCCCAATGATGCGCCCTGGCGAACCCCAATCTCGACAAAGCGCCCCGTGCCCGGGAATGCAGCCGCGCCGAAATCCAACTTCACCGTGAAGTACCCATCAACAATGCTCACGTCATCGATCACCACCGGGCTACCCACGATGAACCCGAGAGTCGGGTGGGTGAAGAGACGGAACTGCAGATCAAACGTCCCGTTGGCCGGTGCCCCGGCCTGTCTCAACTGTCCTTGATAGGTGAACGCGGAGCCGACAGGCACGACTTGGGCCGCGGCGAGTAAGTTAAACGGCAACAACGCCATCAGTACGAGCCTGTATGTAGTTTTCATCGGATGTGGTCCTCTGGTGAAACAGTGGTCTTTGCCGCCATGCCGCTGCGGCCGGCGACGTGTGCGGGTTCTGTGTCTTCATGCGCGGAATCCGGACGGTGTGGCTAAGACTGCGGGCCGCACCGACTCGATCGACCACGAACAATCAAGCACATCATCGGTGCAAGGGCGGTACGCCTGTTCGGCGATGAACCGGTATCCAATAAGATTCGACCGTCGGCTGCGTGCCGAGCCATCCTTGAGTTTCGAAACGCCTTGTGTTGCGCGGACACTCTCGGTGATCCATCGAACGTACCATCGCTCCCTCATGCTCGATGTCCCCCACCGCGGCACGGCGAAGTTGAATGTCCTTCTGATGGGAGGAGGGGGGCGGGAGCACGCCCTGGCTGTCAAACTCCGGCAATCGCAGCGGCTAGGTGAACTCTTCACCACTCATCCGGAGAACCCAGGCCTGGCGGCGCTGGGCACGCCCGTGGACGTGCCCGTGAACATCCGGGAGGTCTACCGCCTTCAGCAGTTCATCCTGAAGAAGGACATCGGCCTTGTGGTCATCGGCCCGGAGGACCCGCTGGCAGAGGGCTTCACGGACAAACTCGCTTCTCCCCATACGCTGGTCTTCGGCCCCGGCCGCGAAGCGGCCCAGTTGGAAGCCGACAAGGGCTTCGCCAAACTGATCATGCGCGCGGCGAGCGTGCCTACCGCCGACTCTCGGACGTTCACTGATCCAGAGGCCGCGACCAACTATGTCCGTTCCCGCGAGCACGCTCCGGTGATCAAAGCCGCGGGGCTGGCGAAAGGTAAAGGTGTCATCGTGCCGGACACCATCGACGAGGCCGCGGCGGCGGTCGAACGGATGATGGTGAAGCGTGAGTTCGGCGAGGCTGGCCGCAAGGTTGTGATCGAGGAGAGACTCGAAGGCACCGAGGTTTCGGTTCTCGCGCTGGTGGATGGAAAGAACATCCTGGTCCTGCCACCCTGCCAGGATCACAAGCGCTTGCTCGACGGCGACCAAGGCCCCAATACGGGCGGCATGGGAGCATTCTGCCCCACCAATACTCTCTCCGCTTCGGCGATGGAGCAGATCGAACGACTCATTCTTGTACCCACGGTGGATGCCCTTCGCCGAGAAGAGATCGAGTTCCGCGGCGTGCTCTACGCCGGCCTCATGCTCACGCACGCGGGGCCGCGTGTGCTGGAGTTCAACACCCGCTTCGGCGATCCAGAGTGTCAGCCACTCATGGCACGACTGCAAACCGACCTGATGGAACTGCTCCTGGCAACGTGCCTTGGACGGCTCGATGAAGTTGATGTGCGCTGGGATCCGCGGCCCGCGGTGTGCGTCGTCCTCGCCAGCAAGGGATACCCGAACCAACCCCAGCATGGCATCCCCATACAAGGCCTTGAAAGTGCATCGTTCGCGCCCGATGTTCAGGTACTTCACTCAGGAACAAAGCGACTCCCCTCCGGTGAAATTGTCACGGCGGGAGGACGCGTTCTATCCGTGACAGCGCTTGGAAACACCATGGCCGATGCCAGAGCGGCAGCATACAAAGCGTGCGATAAGATCGTTTTCGCAGGTAAGACCTATCGCACGGACATTGCAGTTGTGCTGTAAGTTTGAAGTACGAATCGTGTTTGCAAATCGACACGAGTTGTGGCAAAGCGATCATCTTGATGCTCGCTTATACCTATCATTATATTAACATATAACGAACATATTACTTAGCAAAAGCAGGTTCATTGCATTTTACCATTCCTGTTCTTGTTGTTCGTACCAAGTTTGGTATTATCTGCTCCTACGCTTGGCTTGCAAGTAACCGACCTGTTGCTCGGTTCGCATATCCAATCGGAAACCGATCAAATGCTTGGCAGAATCTTCAAGGCCTATGACATTCGCGGCACGTACCCCGACTTGCTGAACGACACCATGGCGTGGCAAATCGGCTATGGGTCCAGCAAGTACCTGCTCAGTGATGCCCATGATGCCGGTGAAAGCACACCGATGATGCGCAACATCGTGGTCGGCAGGGACATGAGATCCAGCAGCCCTTCGCTCACGAAGCAACTTATCCAGGGGATCAATGACCACGGCGGCGACGTCATCGACCTGGGCATGTGCGATACCTCGATGATCTATTTCGCGGTCAATCACCTTGATTGCGCCGGAGGCGTCATGGTGACTGCGAGCCACAACCCGCCCCACTACAACGGCTTCAAGATCAGCAAGCGCCGCGCCAAGCCGGTGGGAGAGGAGACGGGCCTGGCCGATATCCGCAAGCACGCCGCGATGGTGGACAAGGCCACACTCATCCGTTCCAATGGCCGCTGCGAAGCCCGCGACCTCTGGCCCGCGTATTCACGGCACGTACGGAGTTTCCTCGACACCGGAGGCAAGAAACTGAAGGTCGTCATCGACGCCAGCAACGGCATGGCGGGGACCATGATTCCCAGGATTTTCGGGAAAGGTTCATCGCTCGGACTTGTTCCCGGTCTGACCATTGTCGAACTGAACTTCGACAACACGAAAAATGTCTTCGCCCATGACCCGAACCCGCTGGTCGCCGCGAATCTGCGGCAGGTGCAGGAGGCCGTCGTCAAGGAAAAGGCCGACCTGGGCGTCTGCTATGACGGGGATGCCGACCGGTGCATGATCATCGACGAAAAAGGGCACGCCGTGGGTTGCGATCACCTTACCGCGCTCTTCGCAAAGCATTTCCTCGCGCAGCACCCCGGCGCCGCGGTCGTCTACGACCTGCGCAGCACCAAGGCCGTCGCGGAAGAGATCACCAAGGCCGGGGGCAAAGCCGTGCGGAGCCGCGTCGGGCACGTCTTTCTGAAGCAGGCGATGGCCGAGCACAACGGCATCGTGGGGGGTGAACTCTCCGGGCATTTCTATTTCCGTGACAACTTCTTCGCCGATTCAGGCGTCATCTCGATGTGCGTGGTCCTGAGCATTCTCGCCAGGAGCGGGAAGCACATGAGCGAACTTGTCAAGCCCCTTGCCCGCTACCCGCAGTCCGGTGAGATCAACTTCCAGATCGAGGATAAGGACGCGGCGTTGGCGACGCTCCGCAAAGAGTTCGCCGCGCCGTCGAAAGGCGCGACCATCGACGAACTCGACGGGATCACGATCGATTGCTTCGCCAAGAACGGCTGGTGGCTCAACGTCCGCAAGAGCAACACCGAGCCACTCCTGCGGCTGAACATGGAGGCCAGGGACAAAGCGACCTTGTCCAGGATGCTGGCCGAAGTCTCACCTAAACTCGGCCGCCGCGTCGAGCACTGAGGCATCACGTGGAAAACCGTCTCGGGCCGAATCCCAACTATCCCCGGTACGATCCGGATTGACTGGTGCCCGGGAGTGCCTCAACGCCGATGATTGGTTGCGCGCAGCGCATACCCCATGACCGTTTCTGACTTTCTCAATCACTGGTCTCTCACCGAGAACCCTTTCCGCGGCGAAGAGGCCCGCTCCGATGCGGTCTTTGCGCGGATGGGTGCCGCGTCAAAGGGCGGATTCGACGGGGGAACCTACCACTCCGACTTTGAAAAGATATTCGGTGATCCGCGCCGCCCCGGCGCCAGTGTTGTCTTTGGCGAAAAGGGCAGCGGCAAAACGGCGATCCGGCTTCAGATCGCTCGGCGGATCGGCGAGTACAACCACTCCAACCCCGGTGCCAAACTGTTGCTGGTGCCGTACGACGATCTGAACGGCGTCCTGGACCGACTTCACGACCGCCTGGGCGGGAAAACACCTCTGGAGTCCCTCCAGAAACTTCGCCTCGTAGACCACATGGACGCGATCCTGCACGCGGTCACACCGCGACTCGTGGACGCGGTACTCGACCCCGACTGCATCGCCGATGGTCTTGATCTCGGGCAAGGGTCGGGTAAGCCGGTCAAGAGGCTCTCGAAAGACCTGAGGATTGAACTCCTGCTCCTCCAGGCGGTGTACGACCGTCCTGACCAAGCCGATGCCCGCACGATTCTACTCCGCCGCCGATTACGGATCGGACCGCCTCCAGCGGTCTTCTGGGGAGGGCTGCTGCTCGCGGTAATCCCCGTGGTGCTGATCGCGGGGCTGGTCTATGTGAACTTTTTCACGTTGCCTGACCTGGTGCCACGACGCATCGCGGATTGGGCACTCGCGATCGTGGCCGCCTTGTGGGCGCTGGCGGCACTGAAAATCGCCGTATGGGACCGTCTCGCCCTGCTCCGCACGGGCCACCGTGTCCGCCGTCAGATTCGGGTTGTGCAGCGGGGCGACATCTCCTACGCCCGTGCGCTCCGACAGATCCGGCCCTCGAACCGCGAAGGTGCGAATCTGCCTCTCTCGGATTCTGATGAGTCTCGCTATCTCATGCTGGAACGACTCCGTCGTGTGCTGAACGCCTTCGGCTACGCGGGCATGATCGTGGTGCTCGATCGCGTGGACGAGCCGACGCTGGTCAGCGGCGATCCGGATCGAATGAAAGCCGTGGTGTGGCCGCTGCTCAATAACAAGTTTCTCCAGCAGGAGGGGCTGGGGTTGAAGATGCTCCTGCCGATGGAGCTGCGTCACGCGGTATTCCGGGAAAGCAGTTCGTTTTTTCAGGAGGCCCGGCTCGATAAGCAGAGCCTGATCGAGCACCTGACGTGGACGGGCGCCATGCTCTACGACTTGTGCGAATCGCGGATGGCCGCCTGCACCGCCGAGGGAGCCCCCAGGTCAAAGCTCATCGACCTTTTCGCCGAGGATGTCGCCCGGCAGGACGTGGTGGACGCTCTCGACCGCCTGCACCAGCCCCGCGACGCCTTCAAACTGATGTACCGGTGCATCGGCGAACACTGCGCATCAGTCACGCGGGGGCAGGAAGAATGGAAGATTCCTCGCCATGTACTCGCCTCGGTTGTCAAGCAGGAAGCCGAGCGCGTTCAGCAGATGTTCCGCGGCATCCGTCCCGGGTAATGGCACCTTCACACTTTCGAGAGGCGTGCGAACTCCAGAACGAGCGTCTTGAGTCCGATGCCGCGAAACAGCACGCTCACGCGGGCGTTGGCCCCGCCGGTCACCGTCTGAACAACGCCGATACCGAACTGCGGGTGACGAACATTGCACCCCACCGGGAATGCAGCGCCGGCACCCGGCCTGCGGGGCGAGGCTCCGGATGCGTGTGCCGCGCCCGAACGGCTGTCGTGTTCCCATGCGTCTTCCTCATCGCGCCCGCGGTCTGAGACGATCGTATTCCCCTTGCCTAACTCGGCGAGGAAGCGGCTGGGGACGGTGCGTTCAGGGATTCCGCGGATCGTGCGGTACTTCGCGTGCGTCATCAAGAGTCTCCGCATGGCCCTGGTGATACCGACAAAGCAGAGTCTCCGTTCCTCTTCCATGGCCGCGTCGTTCTCCATCTCACGAGCGTGAGGAAGGAGCGCCTCTTCAAGACCGACGATAGCGACCGCGGGAAACTCCAGTCCCTTGGCCGCGTGAAGCGTCATCAGCGTGACGCTGCCCTGCGACGGATCCACCGCGTCGGCATCGGCCACCAGCGCGATCGACTCCAGATACGCCCGGAGCAGTGCGAGCAGTGGCGGTGCCGAGGAATCCCCTCCCGCCGCCGCGGCGGGGTCGGCGGCGGGGTCCCACTCCTTCTCGAACTCCGCCGCAGAACTGACGAGTTCCGCGAGGTTCTCCATGCGTTCGAGGTCGCTTTCGTTCTGTGAGGCCGCGGCCTGAGCCTTGTACATCGATTCAAGGCCGGACTCCTTGACGATTCGGTCAACCAGATCGTGCAGTGTGTGCGGTACGCTTTGACCCATAAACGATCCGCCGCCGGTCCAGCCGTCAACCATGGCGACAAACTTGCTGATCGCCCCGGCCGCGCGGGCCGTAAGGTCGGGCACGCTCTCCGCGCGGCGCAGAACCTCAAAGGCAGTGACGGCGGTCTGGTCCGCGGCGGCCTCGATGCGGGAATATGTCGTCGCCCCGATCCCTCGGGTCGGCACGTTGATGATGCGCCCGAGCGACACCGAATCGGCCGGATTGGCGACGACCCGAAGGTACGCGAGGGCGTTCTTGACTTCCTCTCGCTCGTAGAACGCCGTTCCGCGCGCGATGGTGTATGGAATATTCGCCTCGCGCAGGGCGTCTTCCATGACGCGGCTGAGTGCGTTGGTACGGTAGAAGACGGCCATGTCGCGCCACGCGGCATGGGTGTGCCGCTCCTTGAGCCAATGCGCGACGATGGCGGCTTCCTGCCGCTCATCGTTGCAGGACACAACTTCGACAGGCTCGCCCCCGGCTTTGCTTGAAAAGAGCGGTTTGTGCTTTCGACGACGGTTGATTCGTATGAGCGTGTCGGCGGCGCTGAGGATCGCCGGCGTGGAGCGGAAGTTCTCGCCGAGGGTAATGACCTTCGCACCGGGGTAATGCTCCTCGAACTCAAGGATGTTGGAGATGTCGGCACCCCGCCACCCGTAGATCGCCTGGTCCGGATCGCCCACAGCGCAGAAGTTCGGGCCTCTGGTTCCCGGCTCAGTCTGTGTGCCCACGATCAGGCTGGCGATCTGAAACTGAGCTTTGTTCGTATCCTGGTACTCGTCCACGAGGAGATACTGGTACCGCCGGCGGCACTCCTCACGAACATCGGCGTTGCGGGCCAAAACACGTGCAGTAAGCAGGAGCAGATCGTCAAAGTCCACAGCGTTGGCACGGCGCATCGCGTCCGTGTACGCGCGGTAGACCCTTGCCACAACCTTCGTTGTGTAATCGAACGACGCGGCGGCGAAGGCGTCGGCATCCACAAGGTCGTTCTTGGCGTTGCTTATGGCGGTGAGTACGCTGCGGGCGGGGAAGTTGCTTGTCGAGAGTTGGCAGGTTTCGATGGCCTTCTTTACCAGCGCCGTCTGGTCCGAGGTATCGTAAATCGTAAAATCGGGCTTCAGTCCTGCCGGCTCGGCGTAACGCCGCAGCAGGCGGGCGCACAACGAGTGGAAGGTCGTCACTGTCAGGCCCCGCACCGCGCGGCCATCGCCGCTGGGGCTGAGGATCGCATGGATGCGCTCGCGCATCTCTCCGGCGGCCTTGTTCGTGAATGTCAAGGCCAAAATCTGCCAGGCCGGGACACCGCAATGGATCAGATAGGCGATTCGGCGGGTAATGACGCGGGTCTTGCCGCTGCCGGCCGCCGCGAGCACGAGCAGGGGGCCTTCGGTGTGCAGCACGGCCTCTCGCTGGGGGCCGGTCAGGTCATTCAGAAGCGCATCGAGATCAATGCGCCCCGTGGGAGGAGGCGGCGGCTCTTCTGAATCGGACAGAATCGGCACATCGAAATCCATGATAAAGGGTACGGGTGAAGAAGACAGAACGCCCCCTCCCGCGATTGGATACATGATGCCAAACCGTCAACTCGGACACTCACCCTGCGTTCGGAAAGGCACCATTCGAACGGTCGTGACGCGGCGAACCCAGACCTTTCGCTCGCGCCAGCGCGTTCGATGCCGGGCAGTTCCGTGATCTGTGGATCGTGGAAGTGAACTTCCACCACCAATCCCGGGAGTTCGAGCAACCCCTGAGTTGTCCTACCCTCGTCCACGCATGATTCACGCCTGGCATGATGTCACACCCGGGATCGACGGTCGGAACCTGCCTTCGGAGTTCCGAGCGATCATCGAGATTCCCAAAGGGAGCAGCAACAAGTACGAACTGGACAAGGCGAGCGGGCTGCTCAAACTGGATCGCGTTCTCTCGAGCGCGGTTCATTATCCTGCGAACTACGGATTCATTCCGCAGACGCTGGCCGAGGACGATGATCCGCTCGATGTGCTCGTCTACTGCACGGAGGAGATTCCCCCCCTCACACTCTGCAACGCGCGCGCCGTGGGAATGATGACGATGATGGACCACGGCGATCCCGACCACAAGATCATCTCGGTGCTGATCGAGGACCCGATCTACACGGAGTTCCGCCGCGCCAGCGATTTTCCCAAGCACATCTTCAAGATGCTGCGTCGGTTCTTTGAGGATTACAAGACCCTGGAAGGAAAGCAGGTGGAAGTGGACGAAATCATGCCCGCCGAGGCGGCCTACGCCGTGATCGAGGACTGCCTGACCCGGTACGAACGAGCACGCCGGACAGGGGCGATGAAGGGGCTGTAGGTCTGCGGCTATCCTCGTCGCATGCACCGCGACCTCGAGGGCATCCTCGTCACCAAAGGGCAGATCGCCAACCGCGTCCGCGAACTAGCGGAGCAGATTTCGGCTGACCTGGGCCGCGACATGGCTCACCTGACCGAGGAGCAGAGGGAAGGAAGGGTGGTGCTGATCCCGGTGCTGACCGGATCGATCGTCTTTGTCGCGGATCTGATCCGGCACCTGCCTATGAAAATGAGCCTGGGGCTGGTGGCGGTTTCAAGTTATCCCGGCAAAAGCATGGAGAGCAAGGGCGTCTCGATGCGGAGTGAACTGCCGCCGAACCTGGCCGGCAAGCATGTCTTGATCGTGGACGATATCCTCGATTCCGGGCAGACCCTTGATCTGCTGAAGCGTCTGGTTCGGGAGCAGAATCCTGCAAGCGTTCGTTTGTGCGTGCTGTTGCGCAAACCGGGCAAGGCGAAGGTTGACCTTCTTCCGGAGTATGTCGGATTTGACATCCCCGACGAGTTCGTCGTCGGGTACGGCCTGGATTATGACGGTTTTTACCGCAACTATCCCGAGATCGCGACTCTCAAGCCCGAGGCACGGTGATGGCCGACCAGCCCCACCTCGCCACGACGAGTTCACCAACCCCGCACGGCGTTGTAGACTCCCCTCCACGACTGACCGTCCGGCCTGCTCGCATGTCGGTCTTGCTCCGTTCCGCTCGCACGCTCGCATGGTCGGCGGTGTTCTTCGGAGCATGGCGGCTTGGTCGTGAACCGGTGGCGGCCTACATGGAACCGATCGGACTTGCCTGGGCAATTGACATTCTGATCGTGCTCGTGATCGCGTACGCCGCTGGGCGCATCGGGTACGAACTCCTCCTGCGTTGGTCGCGTTTGTACACGCTCGATGCGGAGCGTATTACGTCGCGCAGCGGCGTCCTGCGGAGGGTTCACGCCGAGGCGCCGCTGCGACGAGTCCAGCAGATCACCATCGATCGAACGCTCGGCGAACGGCTCCTCGGACTGGGAACGATCCTGATCACGACGGCGGGGTCGCAGCGCATCGCCGTCGCGTGGGTCATGGTGCGAAAGCCGGACCGGCTGGCCGGAGCGATCCGTTCGGCCATGAACGACGCACTGCCTCTGCCGGTATACCTCACCGATGATCCTCTCGCGCCGCCCCCTCCCCTGGTGATCGGGCTGGTGGGAGGTATCGGCGCCGGCAAGAGCAGCGTCGCGTCGATCCTGGGTTCGATGAACTTCCTCGTGGTGGATGCAGACCGGGACGCGAAGGCCGCTCTCGACCTGCCCGAGGTCCGCGATCAACTGGTCCGCTGGTGGGGCCGGCGCATCCTCGCCGCGGATGGACGCGTTGACCGTGCCGTGGTGGCGGAGATCGTCTTCGCCGACCCGACGCAGCGGGCGAGGCTTGAAGGCGTTGTGCATCCGATCGTCAAAGCGGGTCGTGCGAGTTTGATCGCTCGCGCTTCGGCGGAAGGTCGGGCCGGGGCCGTGATCGATGCTCCGCTTCTCTTCGAAGCGGGGAGCGAGAAGGAATGCGATGTGGTCATGTACGTGGACGCTCCGGAAGAAGTACGCCGCCAACGAGTCAGGGCGCGTGGCTGGTCGGACGGTGAGTTTGACCGTCGGGAGAAAGCCCAACTACCGCTGGAGGTGAAACGCCGGCGGGCCGATATCATCGTCTCGAACGCGTCGGATGTCACTTCGTTGGAATCCGAGGTTCGTCGAGGCTTGATGAAAGCCCGCGACAAAGTTCGCGCAAAGAAAACAGCGTGTCCCGCTTGACCACAGGGAACTGGCTATACTTTCCCGCCGAACAGAGATGCGGGTTTGGCGTGGCTCGGGGCAAGTCGCTCCGTTCTTCACCTACACCCGCGAGGCATTCCGATCGAAACCGAGGTTTCCCTCTCCCCCACCAGCGAGGGGTGCTTGCTTGCTTCTCACCGATATGATCTTTGTGTTCCGCCGCGTTGTGGCTTGATCGAGGCCCTTTGGGTCTGTTGATGCCCGGCACGGGTCATGGAGTTTCTCAAGGTTCAGATTCGGTATCGCGGCGACAAATCGACCGCGAACGATGTGTTCCACACGCTTTGGGGGAACAGTCTCCCCGGGGCCGAGTGCCGGCACTTTCGCCGGATTCCCATATCTGACACAATCCGACAACATGCCCAGATCATCCCACACGGCAGAAGATTTCAAGTCGTCCAAGTCCGACAGCGGCGAGGGCACGAAGACAACCCGTTCACGCGCTTCCAAGAAGGAAGCGGCGGATTCTCCCGCAGCAAGTCCGATCGGGCGAGCCGATCTTCCCTCTCGCACGGAGGCGAAGTCTGTCGCGCGACCCGATCCGCAGCCGGAGCACAGACCGGAACCGAAGGTGGAATCTCGCCCCGAGGCACACCAGAAGCCTGAAGTTCGTCCGGAGGCGAGGATCGAGCCGCGCCCGGTCTACAAACCGGATCCGAGGTTCGTCGAACCGACACCCAATGAGCCTCGTTCAGAGGTGCGGCCCGCAGAACCCCGACCGGAAGTCGGTTCTCGCCCGCCGGTGGACAATCGTCAACCCGTCCCGGTGTCACTTGGACACTTTCCACCCGTAGGACAGCCCGCGGGAGGTCACCCCGCTCCCGGACCGTCCCGCCCCTTCATCCCTAATCAGTCGGGCGGCGGTGACCAGTATGACCGATTCGGCCGGCGGAAAAAGAAACGCCGGAAGGGTTCGAT
>ERZ761603.1680-NODE-1680-length-16201-cov-6.984207_pt1 | contig 16201 bp, 7 predicted proteins | sample MGYA00511879_ERZ761603 | MGnify/ENA primary metagenome ERZ761603 (study PRJEB28899, sample SAMN02850040) | bioreactor sludge metagenome | biome: EBPR Sludge; feature: EBPR Bioreactor; material: flocular biomat | place: Australia: Thorneside Wastwater Treatment... | reverse complement strand
CCCGGGCGCGTGCGTTCTGGTTGAAAAAAAAAAATAACCGCCCCGCCGTTTTATGCCACACCGGATCCGGTTCCGGACGCGCGGCCACCTCCTGGTAAGCGCGTTCAAGGCGTTCCGGCGACCACGTTTCCCGCAACCGCGCAAGCCGGTTGGTCAGCCACTCGCCCACCTCCGCTTTCCGTTGATCGACAAGTGGTTGCGATGCAAATACCCGGAAATCCATAAACTCCGCCGTCCGCCGCCACGCCTGGTATTCGTCCACCTCGGTAAACCACACCCGGTCCGCCAGCGCCACGAGGGACATAGAAGTAGCGGGCGCGTCTGGCTGGCCCAGCAGGTCGGCCAAGTTGGCGGCAATGCCCTCGGCCATCCGGGCGAGTCCTTCAAACGTCAGGTGGACGTGTTCGAGGAAGATCGCCCGGTCGTTTTCGGACGGCGAGGCCTCGCGCCGGATGGCGAGATCCCCGTCGACCAGCCGCACGCGTGCCGATTTCTGGTCCAACACGCTTTGCTGAAGAATGTTACGAATACGCGTATCGGCGCGGAAGCGGTATCGATCCAGCTCACATGCGTGCCGATAGACCGGCAGCGCGGCCTCCCAGCCTTGTTGCCGCTCGATTTCCTTGGCCGCCCGGTACACCTGCCAGGCGGAGCGCAATTCCGTGATCCGGCCGGATTCGATCAGGCGGCGGGCGGCCGGGTCGTCCATTTTCTCCGGTTCGCTGTCGAGCGGGGGCCAATCGCGCAGGTTCACCGCCGGCTGGACAACCAGAACCGGCAGTTCCCGTCGCGCCGCGGTTGTCAACATTTCCCGTATATTCGCCGAACAGATTCGGGCCATGGCATCCAACGCCGGATCATCCCAAGCCAGCGGCCGTTGGTCGAAGACATCGAGGCCCGACCACGCCGACCGGGCCGGCCACCAGCCCCGGCGCACCAGCGCTTCGGCGGTTTGACCGAGTAACTGGCCGGTGCGTGAGACCCGGAGCGTGATCAGCGCCTGCACATACCACGGCGACACCGGCCGACGCCCGTACCGGTCGGCCGGGCCGAAGGGTCCGATCGCTTCGTTGTGCCCGGCATAGAGGACGATGCCGTCCGGTTCCATGGCCATCGCCTCCCGCAGAAACCGGCGCAAAGCGTGGGAGTTGATGCCGGTCATGGTGAGGTTGACCACTTCGATACGCGCGCCGGGGTGCTGCAACGTCCACACCGCCTCGACCAGCCGGGCCAGGTTGAAGTCCTCCATGGGGAAGCCGGCGGCGGCCGACTCGCCCAGCAACAGCACGCGTTTCACGCCGGGCGTTTTCGCGACGGGGATCCAGACCGGGCTGGGCATCGGGGCCGAATGGCGCTCAAACCATACCTCGCCGTGACGGGGGTTCGTCACCCAGAACCGGCGATCACCCAGCTCCTCCTGCCGCAGCAAACGCAGCGGCTCCAAAGGCGAGAACAAAGCAAGCCCCGCCTCCAGCGCCGCCACCATCAGTACCGGCGCCACCACCGCCAACCCCAACCGCCCCCACCCTTTCCGACCAGCCCTCATGCCCGCTTCATACCACAAAACCACCAAGAGGGACATAGAAGTGTGTCATCGTATTCGTGATCACATGCACCACCGCAAATTAGCGATGCACAATCGATTAGGAGGAAGAACCGGACGAACCGCGCCACCGCCCGACAAGATAGAACACCGCGCACCCCATCAACCCGGCCATCACCCCCAGGAACAAGCGGCCCCCGGCGTTCATGAATTCCTTGATCGAGCGAATCGACCACCCCCACTGCTGCAGCCGCGCAAGGGCGTCTCGATTCGCCTCGTTGTCCATGACGCGAACGCCCGTCAACCAATCGCCGGACAACGCCTTGAACACCTGATCGTGGAGTTCGATGGACAGATCGCACACCGAAACGACGAAGGCGAACATCAACACCAGCGGAAACGACATCAACCGGCTACGAAAATGCATGCTCGGCATCGCCCAGGCCGTTATGGCCATAAGCATCACATGCTGCACCGGACCGGTTGAATAATGCCAATCGATCGGAATCAACGGAATCGGCTTGCCATCCCCCACCTGCATTCCGAGATCGAACTGGCTGGCGCCGAAAAGCATCGGTCCCTCCAGCCTGGTCGTGGTCAACAGGAGATAAGGCGAACCGGCATCATTCAGGGCGCTCCACACCGGGGCCAATGGCGTTATCCATACTTCGGGCAACAACAACACGACCGGCGCGGCGACGGCGAATACGCCGACGGATCGCGCCAACAGGTGCCACCCCGCCATGAAGCGGTCCGGCTGCAGCCAAGACAGAACGAAGACCACGGTGGCGACCAGAATGGCGCTTTGCCAGATCACGCCGTGGGCCAACGAAAACCACGCTGGCTTGTACAACCCGATATGAAACAGCGAAACGATTCGCACCAAATTCAGGGCGTAGATGATGAGCGAACCGAGCAAGACGCCCTTGAGCCGGTGTTTCCATGGTGCGGGAAATCCGATCAACGCGGTGACCAGGATGATCCACGCCTCGATACCATCGCATCCCCGCAGGATCTGAAGCTCAACCCGGCCGGAGAGGATCGCGGTATCCGCGGCCTGCACATCCATCGAGCCCAGCATGGATTGAATCAGCCAAGCCGCGGGTCGCACCTGCATCGTGTGGATCAACAGCGGCCACACATGTTCATAGCTGATGTTGTACAGAATCAGACCGGTCGAACACATGACCAGCCAGAGAAACAACCAGCGAACAATGCGCGGACCCTTTTCCGCGGCCGGCCCGTAGACTTCTTTGGCGGGCCGGTCCTGATCTCGACGAAACGGCCGGAAACAAGCCACGTTCAACTCCGCATTAACCGGCGACCGGACGACGCCGGGAGGCGCCCGTCGTCATGCCTTGCAGCCCGGGACGGTTGAGGTTGGCGACGCCAAGCGCCTTACTCCCAGGAAAAGAATCATGCCAACAAGCGCGATCAGCGCCCACTGCGACAGGGTGGGTATGCCATGCGCGCCCCACAACTGGACGGAAACGTCATCCACATACACGCCGCCCGAACTGGCGCCATTGTTGTATTCCTTGAATTGAAGCGAATAGATCTGCGTCATATTCGCTCCGCCATAGAAGGCAAAGTTGGTGGCGACCTTGCCGCCGTTGAGATACACGTTATAGGTTCTGCTGGTCATGAACAGCTCGAGACCGATGCGGTTCCACGATCCGACCGACACCCCGCTGGCCAGCGAAACCGCGGTGGCATTGCTGCTGTTGTAGCCGATAAAGGAACCGTTGCCCCGAAGGGCCACGTAACCCGTGCGCATTTCCTTGTTGGCTCCGGAATCCGACGCATTGGCATCCGCCCCCAACGCCCAGAACTCCAGGAAGCTGTTGACGGAATTGGCCCAACCCGAACTTTTCACATGAATTTCGATGTAAATGACATTGGTGCCCGCGCTGATCGGGGAAAACGCGTTGTTCGCCCTCGTCCACAAGAACTGCGAACCCGTGGTGCTGCTGCGCAAGGCCCGCAACCCTTGCGCGCCGGACTGAACGGCCGCCACCTCGTCGGTCACCCGCCCGATGTCCGAACCGCTCCAATTCCAATAATACGGCGAGCCACCCGCCGTGTGAATCTGGGCGCCGTTGGTATACCCGTTGCCGGGTGTATCACTCACCTCAAAGCCGCATGAAAAGACCGTTGAAACCGGCTGCGCCCACGCCGCCGACACCCACAGCCAGCCAACCAGCGACATACCGACTACCTGTCTCAGGTTCATCGCACCCTCCTCATCTGAATAACTAGTTAACTTTTGAACGATTCCTGCCTCTTGTCAACATGGAACCGCGCCGGCCCCTCCCGCGAAACCCCATGCGCAGCGGGGGATGTCCGGCCGTTATCCGGGCAATTCCGCGTCGATGTCCAACTCCACTTGCCCGCTGATAAGCTTCGCCGGTATCGGGTTCGGCACCGCTTGACCGCCAATACGGATGGTCATTTCCGCCGCACCCGCTTCCGTCTTTTTTATCGTAATCAGGCAGCGGCAACCGCGATAGGTATACCGCACAACCGCTTCACGCCAACCCGAAGGCAAACAGGGTCGAAGAAAAAGTCCATCCGGTCGCGGCTCCACCCCGACCAGCCCCTCATAGACCGCCCGCAAGCCGGCGGATATACCGCCGGTAAAAAAGACATCGCCGCCCTCGCCGTCCCAACCCGGCGCTGTTTTCCACACATTGGCAATGGCGTAGGGTGGCGTCTTGCTCCGCCCGACCGGATGTTTCCGCTGGTCGTAGGGAAATAACCAACCCAGCAGCTCGTACAGCCGCTCGCCCAAACCGGCGTGTGCGGCGGCGCGGGCGAGAAAGCCGTGTGATCCGTGGTTGTACGGCGCGCCGTTTTCGGCCAGGCCGGCGGACAAATCCCCCGTGGCGAGCCGCCCGACATGCGGAACCGGATCATCGCCAAAGGGCGGCCAGAAAAGTGGTATGCCATGTTCGTTGGTGGTGGCGTCGATCCGCCGGAAGAGCGGCTCAATCTCCCCCGGCTCCAACACATCCGCCATCACGCCGTAGGCGTTCACCGGCACGCTGAGCCGGCAGGCCCCGTCAGGGTCCGCGTCGGAAAAAATCCAGCGGCCGTCATCGTTGAAGACACCGTTGAGAAACCCCCGGGCATTGAGCGCGTGACGGCGCACGTGATTCCGCATCGCAGCCGCCGACCGTTCATAACACGAGGCATCCTCGCCCCACGTCGCCGACAAGCGGGCGGCCTGCTTCCAGGCGATGATGGCCATGCAAGAGGCCATGACGCTTTCGCCCCGGCCCTTGAGTCCGGCGGTGTTGACGGCGTCGTTCCAATCACCCTCGCGTATCTTGACCAACCCGTGCTCGCCGTGATTCGCGGGGTCGGCATAGTAGTCAAGAATACGCCTGGCATGATCGTACAGGGTGGCGGGATTGTCGTCGTCGAGAAAAGGAACCCGCTCGTCCAGCAGCCCCTCGTCACCGGTGTGGACAAGGTAGAGGTACAACAACTCCCACACGAAGAAGGCCGAATCGACATACGGCCGCTCGTCATGACGGCCCCGGCGACCCATCGTGGAGAATTGGCGCACGAACCAACCGTCGCTCCGCTGCACCTCGAATATCCGCAGAAGAAACCGGCGCACCCGCTCCGGCTCGGTGGCGACCACGCAGGTGTAATCCTGCGCGGAATCGCGGGTTCCCAGCATGTTGCACGGCCAGCCCCGATGGAGGACCATGCGCCCTTGGTAGTCGAGGTACTCGTTGACATAGCGCGCCAGACACCCGTCCGGAAGCTCCACCCGCCGGCCCGGCGAGGGAACATCCCAGTGGGCCGGAGCAGTCAACCACTTCCGCCCCGTCGCCATTTGCTCGTCATCCGGATGATGTCCGTCCGCGCGCTCCGGCATTAAACCGAAAGCCATGCGAACCGTCATCGCCGCCCCGGGTTCCAGGTGGGTATCATGACGCTGGGCAAATACGACGCGCCGGCCCCGCACCTCCACATCCGCCGGCTCATGCCACGCCGGGGTACCGTCACGCAACACCCCTTCCGGTCGCTCCCACGATCCCGCGCCCGTGAAGTGGTTGTAATCGACCGCAATCGCATCCGCCTCCAGATCGGACACCATCATTACGTTGTGCCGCTCGGCGAGCAAGCCCCCCGGACTCATGGCCCGGAGCAGGAAAACATGATGGTCCCCGCCTTCGTACCGGGCGTGATGATACAGCTCGGGTACATCCCAAGGCGCAAGATTGGCGGCCGATACATACGGGCGCAACGCGGGAATGACGCGAAGCGGACGAGTGCGCTCCCTCCGGTTCTCGACGGTCACGGTCATCCGCGCTACCGGCGAGCCTGCCACCAACTCACACTTCGTCTCGACGCCCCACCCATCGTGTTCTAACCGGATCACCGCGGAATCCGGCGAAAACGAACATGCAAAGGACGCCGGCTCCTCAAGGTCCGCCCCGGGCGCCATCAGCGGCCGGTAGAAATTCGTGAAGGCCCGTGCCGGTTCCCGGTCCGGCACCAACCAGACCAGCCACGATGGAATAACCTGGAATCGCTCCATCTTGGCGAGGAACAAGCCCCCCGGCGGATCCGCCTGGATGCGGCCATATCCGTTGTGATGAAGGTCCCAGAGGATATGCCCGTTGTAGAGGTGGTAGTTCCAGGCGCGGGGAAGCTGGTAACGGTTTACCTCAAAACCGCTCCACGCCTCCGTGAAGCGGCCCCAGCCATTGAGTTGTATGGAAGCAAGATCGTTCATTTTGTTTTTTCCGTTGCGACGCTTTCCGCCCGTTGCAAGACGTTGCCATGTCCACGCAACCAGACACTTTCCCCGGGATCCAATTTCCATACGGCATCAAGCGGGGCGACCGGGAACGCGGGGTTGGACACCATGCGGAACGTCACCGGGGTCGGGGCGGAATGATGGACATGGAATCGAAGGTCATCCCCGACGCGATCGCCCCACGTCACAAACACGTTTTTATGATCGGCCACGAGGGGATGACCCACGACAACCGTCGTTTCATCCAGGCCGGGCGGCAGGGTGATGCGCAGCACGCCTTCGACCACCTCGGCGGCACGTTGCGTATCGCCCACCACGACCAGGGCCGTATGATGATCGCGCAAGCCGGACACAACCAGCGGCAACGGATCGTGCCGATCTTCGGTGCGCACGGTCATGACCACCGCATCATCCTCCGCTTGCACATGCAACGGATATCCCGGCCCGGCCAGTCGCCCGCGGATAAGCGATACCACATGTTGTTCCGGATGCGTGAAGCGCTCGCGCAAACGGACCATGTCCGTAGCGTTCGTAACGAGGTCCTGATGCAACGCCACCAGGAAACGGTTGGTTATCACCGTCCCGCGCGCGATGAATCCCGGCGCGGAAGAAAGCGTGACGGCCTCACGTGCATTGCCCTTGTTCAACCGCTCAAAGATCGCGTCATAGACGTGATCATCGAGCGGTGTCACCATCAGTGTCCCGACTTCGCCGGGCCACAACATCGCCGCACTCTGGGCGCCATCAAGGCGGCCGGTCACCGCCGGCATCACGCCATCGTACAGATACGCGCCGGACTCGATGCCCGCCCCACCCATCCACGTATAACGCCGATTGGCGGCCAAGTCGGGGAGCATCGCCAGGCGAAGGTGTTCAATGCCGCGACCAGCATCAAGCAGATCGAGCTCCTCGTGCGCGGTCAGCACCGACTCCACCATCACCACGGTGTCGCCCTCGAACGCGGGCCGGAAGGCGGTCAAGGTGACCTCCGACTTGGCCTTGCCTCCGGGCGGATCGAAGACATAGCTGACGATGTTAAAATCCCGGGACGCCTCCATCATGCGCATTTCCGAGAACAGATGATCCTCCCGCGCGCCATCGGCAAAGTGCAATGTCGGGGTCGGGATGAAATACTTTACCGGCTGGATGATGCCCGTCTCGATCACACGCGGGACCAGCTTGCTGGCATCGAGCATGGCGCCGATTTGCCCATAGGCCTCGCCGGTGTGCCAGTAGCTGTGGGCAAGAAACAGCTCGCGGTCGTCGCGCACATAACGCGTGGGGGGCCGGGTGAGGTTGCAAATCGAATTCTGGTTGTCCGCGCACATGGACATCATGAAGCGGTTGTCCTGTAATGCGATGCGCCCGCTGATGGCTTCGCGCCCATCCTCGGCCTCGACGCGCAACCACAAGGCATGATTCCGCGCCGCCAACAGCGTTTCCTGGCGACGGAACCGGTTCGTCGCGGAATGCCAGACCCGCAAAGGCTCGGTCCCGCTGAACAAGGTGACACGGCGCACCGGCGTCGGGGAAGTTACCTGGACGTGAACCTCCAACCAGGCTTGATCAACAAACAGGATGCCCTCCCCGACCCCGGAATCGCGCGCATAGTCAAAGGAAACGGAAAACGTATCGATGACCGGACCGTTCCCGATCGATGACGTATAATGGTAGGGAACCGCTTCATTCAGAAAAGGCGCGTGGATGTAGGTGCGCCAGCCCGAAGCCAGCGCGGCTTGCAGCGCCGGCACCGAGTCGATGACGGCCCGCACCCGCGGATGCGGACCGTAACCGGACGCGGCCAGATCGGCGTACAGCTTTCGGGCATCCTCGATCACCACGCCCTGGTCATCCAGCGTGATCACGTCGAGCCCGCGCCAGAACCGGGTGAACCACGGCGGGATCCGGGATGAGACCGGCCGCATGAAGGTGGGGATGGCGGGTCGTCCGCCGCTCAGCTCCCCTCCAAAGAATTTCCACAGCACGTTGTAGGCATTATCGTAATCGCGCGCATCCGGGAGCCGCTGCAGCGGATGGAACGTGTACGCTTCCACCTCGCCCCAACTGTACGGCGCATCCGGCCGGCGCTCCGGCTCCCCGGCATAACGGGCGCGGAAGGACACGCCGGGCAACGCGAGGAAACCATCCGTGGAAGCCGCCCGGCATGCCTCCTGAAGCGCCGCGAGTCCGTGTTCTCCCAGTTGATGCGCATCCTCGGTGAACGCGAGAAAATGGAGTCCGGCCGAACGGGCGACCTCGCATAACTCAGCCACCGTGGCTTTTCCTCCGGTCAACGTCGATCGCGCCCCGATCATACCCGCGAAGACGCCCCGGCCTTGCAACTGCTCGCGGCGCGGTTCAGCCGGCGACTCGAACTTCGCACGAAGATCATCGGCATCAAGCCTCTCCGCGGGTCCGCGCTCAAACAGCCACAACTCGCCAATCGAGGCGAACGTTCCCGGCCCTCCATCAGCCAGATCGAACAGCACATTCAGCATCCCATCGGATGAGATGGCTTCGGGCGGAATATCCAACTCCACCCAGCGCGGTCCACGACCTTCGGCGGCCAGGGGCGGCGCCAGCGCCTCCGCCAGCACATGATCGCCCGCACGCACCCGGATGTGGCGCGCGCCTTCTTTCTGCCAAGCCCAAATCAACAAACCAACCCGGTACGCCGCCGAACGATTCAACCCGCTGAACACATAGGCCAGCGGTCGGCGATCAAACGCGCGCGTGTTGGCCGCGGTGGGATGAAAAATCTCCGACCAGGTCCACCGGATGAGCCAGGACTCGCTCGCGGCATAACCGAACCCGCGGCCGGGATCGAACGGCAAATCGGCAAGACTTCCGCAGTCGATGTAGCCGGCCACATGGTGACCCGGCGGCGTCAGCTTATCCTGCACGTACTCCAGCCACGGATCCTTTTCCCCTATAATCGGCAGGGCGCGTTCTTCCTCGACCGACGCCCGCGCGATCGCCGGCTCGGTCGGCGCATGCGATGTCACATCGCCCACCAGGTAGGTCATGAGTTGTGTCATCACGCGGAGCCCCCCCTCGTTCATCACGAAACCATCCGCGAACGCGGGATGGTACGCGTCGAACAGGAAATACTGCGACGAGGTGGCGAATAATCCAATGCGGCCCGCGCCCCAGTCACGCACGGCCAGGAACGGCGGCGCCGACGTGTAGGTTCCCATGGTCTGGCGCCGTTCACGCTGATCGACAAACGGCCGGGTGAAGCAGGTTGCCTCGCCCCGTGCCAGCACGGTCCACCGTTCATCCACGGCCATGGTATGGGTGGCGAGGTAGTGGTCCGAATAGTCGAGGGGCAACCAAAGTTGATCGACGGCTTCCGTCACGGGATGCACCGCCAGGTTACGCGTACCGAGATAGCGGAAACCCAACACGCGGTTGATCACCTGTTGGTTCCGGGGATCGCGCGGCTGTTCATGCAAAAGCCGGGCGCCCAAGGGCTCCAACCACGGATTCAACTGTTCGGGAAAATCCTGGACGCCGTAATAACTCGGACCCGGCAACAACAGAAAACCGCCGCCGCGATCGATGTACGCGTTCAACATCGCGCCGAAACGATCGTCAAGCACCCGCGTGCCCGGATACAACATCGGCATCATGCCGACCACCAGCGGATAGGCGGACAACTGTTCCTCCGTGGTCTGCTCGTAGAATCCGAAATGCAACTCGAACCCGGCGGCCCGATACGCGGCCACCGCTTTGGGATCAAGGTGATCCAACCCCTGCTTGGCGAGGTCGTGGGCGGCCAGACACAACACGGGGGTGACTCGTTCCGGCGCGGACGATTTCACCACCGCTCGCGGCGCCGTGGATTCGGGCGCGTCGCACCCGGCCAACAGCAACATCGTTCCAAGGATTGGAATATGCAGGAAGCCCTTCTTCCAATCGTTGGAAAACCGGTACGCGCGCCGGTTCATGTCCCAACCTCCGTTTCGAGATCGTGGACCACATGCACATGGTAACGTCGCGGCGCATCGGCGGGAATACGGTGAAAACTGCGGCCCGCCATCGGCTGGGAGGCAAAGCAGGTGCGCCCTTGCCCATCCTGCCACGACATGCAGGCCTCGGGTTGACCGGTGGCCTCAAGCCACAAGGGCTGGCCGCGCTTGTCCGGAAACATTTCGTCCAGATCGATCACCGCCGACGTCGCGCCGCGAAGATCGATGCGCGACGAAAATTGCCGGCCGGCGGATGCGATATGAGCCAGCAGCCCGGCCAGCGCCTGGTCACCCTGCTCCGACCCGTCAACGGCAAGCAGGTACGCTACGCTAATAAAACCGGACAAGCGTTCTTCCGGTTTCAAGCGGCACTGGAAATACACCCGCAACTCGCGATCCGTCCGGAACAGAAGGCAACGGCAGGCGCGCTCCTCGCCCAGCGGAATCAGGAAGAATGTGCCGATCCCGCCATGACCAATGGAAACCGCGCCGGTTGCATCGCATGGCAACACGAAGCCGCCCGGTACAACGCCTTCGCGGACATAATGACTGTTGTCCCACTCCTTGTGCGGCGCGAGCTTGATGGATGTCGCGGCGAGCTCCGATGCGTTTACGCGCTGCGAACCGCTCCCCGCGACCAGCCCCGGCAGAAGGTGGTGTGTATTGGAGGCGAACGTCAGCCATTCGTCCGACAACAGGGCGGGATCGACCCGGAACCGCTTGCGCACTTCCACGTGTATGACTTCGCCGGCTTGCCACCGCCACACGATGTAGTCATCCTCGCCTTCCGCGCCGGAAATCCGTCGATGAAGACGGGTCGGCCGGCAGTTCTTTCCATGCCACGCTTCCACGACCCCCTCGTCGTTGTCCACGTGCTCGCCCACGACGCGCCCGCGGAACCACTGGGCATCCGCGCCGCAATAGGCGAAGACACGCCGGTGATCATTGAGGTAGTGCCGGGAGCCGGGGCGACCGATCAGCGCGCTCGGATGATGCACATTGAACGACCCGATCACGAGGGAGATTTCCTGGCGCGGCATAAAATCGGAATACCGCATCGCCGGCGTGATCCGCAGGTAATCCCCCCACCCCGCCCCGAGCGTCACGAACCCGAACATGTCGTATAACTCGCCCCGCACGCCGAGGAAGCCGCGCGGCGAAGGCGCGAGCGCGTTGACGTAGTTGTTCATCTGGTCGGAGCCGACATGGCCCCAGAATTCCAGGTTGCGCGTATACAGCGGATACGTCGCGAGCAGACGGCGGCCCGACGCATCGCGGGCGGTCACATGCAATGCGCGATCACGCCACAGCGTCAACCGGAGGCGGACGGAAAACGAGGCGAGGCCGGGATGGAACGTGCGAAGCACATCCGCGCCATCATATACCACGACTTCTTCAAGCGGCGCATCCGCCGCGATGCGCAGCAACGCCGTCGCCTTCTCCCCGGGGCGATACGCATACCAATACCCCTCCCAATCGTCATCGGTCAGGCCGGGTCCCTGCCAGGTAAACACTTCGAGGCGGGGTCCCTCGGTCACATACGACGCGTGCCGGTTGCGACGCAATTCGAACAGGGCCGACGAGCCCGGCGGCACCACGACCCGGGTCTGCGCGGCGGCATCCCCCGCTTCATCGGCCACCGCCACCGGGGCGATGAAATATTTCGATGCGACCAACTGTGCAAACAGCCGGAACCACGCTTCGCCCGGCTCCCACTCGATCAGGTTGTATCCGCCATAACGCTGCGCGGGAATGCGGTTGCGCAACGGCGTGCGCAGGATGCTCAGGCAGTCGCCCAGCGGAATCCACACATGTTCCAACAGCGTGCTGTTCGGATACTGGAGCTCGTGCTCGGGCCGCGTCTCGGGGCTGACCACGGCGCTCAACACGCCCTCGCCATCGAGCAGGACATAACCGGGCAGGACGACCTGGTCTGCGGTGGACGCCCGACGACCCTGTTCCAGAAAGTCGGGCCATGATGCCGCGTTCAACTCGCCATATACCACGAGCGGAAACAGGGCGGTGCAATCGCCGCGCCGGCGGGCCCACGCGGCGAGATCCGCGCGCGGATGCGGACCGAACCAGACCCGTTGCGACGACGCGGCGGCCAGGCGCGCCTGCTGCGCCTCATCGACCCGGTGGAACGAAAACAGTCCGGGTTTGACCAACTTCTTCGGATCCGCCGCGCGGATCAACCGTTCGGCCGCATCGACAGGCAACGCACGATTGCGCGGGGTAGCGCCCAGCCAGGCCAACGCATCGGTGAAAAATTGCGCGCCCGCCCCGCCGCGTTGATCAAGCAGGGCCCCGCCGAAGCGCCAGATAAACGGATTGACGATCCAGAACGGCGCCGATCCGGGAAACGCCACCACGCGGCCCCGGCCAACCTCCGCACAGGCCGCCAACACGGGATCATCGATCGGCCCGGGCGAGCCGTGGGCATAGGCCCCGTGATATGGTTCGCTGCGCATGAACGGCGCCCCCCGAAGCACGGGCTTCCATCGGGCATCCCCGACACAGGTCAGATGCTGGGTTCCGTGCCCTCCCTCGGTGATAAGCCCGAGTTCACCGTGTCGACGATAAAACGGATTCCCCACGATGTTCGCGGGAAGGATCACGCCCTCGAAGAAACGCGGAAACCGTTCGACGGTCACGCCCGGCGCCGGAATCAGGCGATTGAAGGAAAAGCGCAACCCCCACGGAGCGGTAAGATCGTTCAACGTGCCTTCCGACTTGCCATAACATTCGGTGAACAGGATCAGCAGCCCGCCGCCTTGTTCGACGAAATCGCGCAGCCACGCCGATTTTTCAACGAAACGCGCGGGTTCATCCAGCGGGTGCCCGGGGATGGCGGTGCGCAAGAGAACCACCACCGCGGCATGGGCGAGATGTTCGGGCTGCAAATCGGAAAAATACGTGGCCGCCACCCGACCGTCGGCCTGCTCCCAATGGCGGCGCAACACCGGGTCGATCATCTCGCCCAGCGGACCTTCACCGCTATCGTCGGCCAGCAACAGGATGGGCAACAGCTTCATTTCGTTCCTGCAACCGGCGGAGGCGCAATCAACGCGGCGGGACGCGGTGTCGACCCATCAGCGCGGGGCCGCCCGGCGGCGCATCGCCAACACAGCCAACACCGCGGCCATGAGACCAATCGTGGCCGGCTCGGGAACAACCGAGATCGCGACGTCGTCCAGGTACACGCCGCCCGAACTCTGGCCGTTGTTGTATTCCTTGAATTGCAGCGAGCCGATCGAATCCACTCCGGCGCCATAAAAACTCAAGTCGGTTCCGACCTGCGTGTTGTCGAGGAACACATCGTAGGTGCCGGCATCCAGGTTGATATCCATCCGGATCAACTGCCACTCGGCCAGATCCAGTCCGGTGGCCAGCGCCGGCTCCGAACCGGAACCATCCCAGGCATACAGGCTTCCGTTTCCTTTCAGGGTCAGCCAACCGGAACGGGTGCTGTTCGCGCCGACATCATCGACCGTGGTGTCGGAGGCGGCCATTTCGAGGAAGCTGTCCTGCGAGCTGGTCCAGCCAGTGGTGCGGACGGCCAAACTGACGGATACCTCCCCGCTCTCCACCGGGGAAAAAGCCGTCGGCCGCGTCCACCAAAGCTGGGAATTGGCCGTGGTGGACCGGGTGGCGTCCAGACCCTGGCTGCCGGCATAAACCGCGCCCGGGTCGTCGGAGATCGTGCCGATATTCGCGCCGGACCAATTCCAGTAGGTTCCGCCGCCAGTCGTGTGCAATTGCTGCCCCACCGTATAGGACGGCGTATCGCCGGGCTCAAAACCGGCGCTAAACAAATCGGCTTGGGCCGCGAAAGCCGTCAACGCTGTGATGCCCACCACACCGGGCAGCCTCTTCCATGCTTTCATTTCGCTTCTCCTTATCTCACTGATTTTGCCAACGGACGGAAACATCATCGACATACACGCCGCCGGAAGATTTGCCGCGGTTATATTCCTTGAATTGCCATGACCGCACCGCACCGGCTCCGGAACCGAAGTATGCCATACCCGTTCCGACTTCACGATCATTTAAGAGCACGCGATAGGTGCGGGCGGTGACGTCGATGATGACCTCCACGACCACCCACTGATCAACCGCGAGTTCGGCGGCAAGTTCCCTCTCCATCCCGCCGTCCCAGGCATATAATCTTCCGTTTCCCTTGAGACTGATCCAGGCGGATCGGGTCTCGTTGGGACCGAGATCATCGAGACGGATATCCGACGCGGCGATCTCCAGGAAACTGTCCGGGTGATCCTCCCAGCCAACTGCCTGGATCGCCGCCCGGATCGACACCGTCCCGCCGGTCAGCTCGGGTATGATGCCCGGCCGGGTCCACCACGCCTGCGAATCTCCTGTGGTGCGGCGGGTGGCGTCCAGGCCTTGTGAACCCTGATGCACCGCATCGGGCTTCGCCGATACGGTCCCGACATCGTTGCCCGCCCAGTTCCAGCGCAAGGGGTCCCCGCCAGCCCGGTGAAGCTCGTCCCCGGCAATCAGGGCGGGAACTTCCGTCACCTCAAATCCCGTATCAAAACCATCCGCCAAGCCAAGCCCCGCCACCCAGAGTGAAGCCGCCACCAACATACCGACATATCGCATCATCATGATGTTCCTTTCGGTGTGAACCACACATCGCCCATCCAGAATGCCGGCACCCTTGCCTTCCCCCCCGGATTCGATACCGGATCGCCGGCAAAGGTTTTCAATGCAACGAGCCAACCTTCCGGAGCCTTCACCGCGGTGGCGCGACCCCGCAGCTCGCACAACCGGACCCGCCACGCCCGGCCATCTCGATGCAAGGAACTGGCCGTCAGGCCATCCGGCAGACAACGCAACAACGTCTTCACTGGCGCCGGATCCAAGGCGGGCATCGCGCACACACCGGTTTGAAACGCCATCCCCAGCCGCATGGCGTCGGCCGGATCGAAACCCGGCCGCGGGACGAGTAGGAAATCGGCGACATGGCGTCCGTTTTCCCACGCCGAGGCATCCGGCTGAACGGGGAAAAACGGCATCCACCGCTTCACCGGACTTCGTAACAGCACATTTTCCATGCCGCCGTTCACCGCGCGAAACGCCGGATGACCGCGATGCAGCACCACCCACGCCCCGCCGCGACCCTCCACCGCCGACCACTGAGGCGAAGGAAAAACATCGCCGGTCAGACCATTGGGCGCGGGCGCATACGCCGGTCGCTTCAGCGAGCCGAACGGCATGCTGCCATGGCACGTTGACGCGGATCCGGCGAAGGGATGAAACGACCAGCCGATTTCGGTGCTGTTGCCCCGCCAGTCCAATTCGAGACGTAGCCAGATCGATGGCGAATCCTTGAATAGCAGGATCGAGCGGCACCAAGTGAGGGAAGTGAATCCGGGCCAATGTCCGGGGCCGAAGTCCAAACGACCCGTCCACACCGCGCGGGAAAACACCGGGCCATCCTCCACACATTCAAGCCGGGCCAGGTCCGCCGGCTCCCGCCACGCACGGCCGGTATAATCCTCGGTCCACAACGTACCGACATCGTCCCGCAGATGAAGCAGGCCCGGCAGGGGCATCGCGCCGAGCGCTGTCACCAACCGGGCGCCCTTCGTGCCAATGCGCAACCGGGCGTGCGCCGTCTTCAACTCCACACGGCGATCGACTGGCAACGCCTTCGGCATCACCACCTCGACTCGGACCGGCTCGGCTGACAATGTGGCGATGCGCCGATGCGCCATCCGATCCCCGTCCAACCACTGGGCGGCGATCACCGGTCCGCCTTTTCGAGCGATGCCATGCGGAACGAGATAGGGAATCTCCCGGTCAAAGAGCAACGGATTGCCCAGTGCGGGTCCAGCCAGGATGCGTCGCGTTGCCGATTGCACGCGAACGGCAAGTTTTCTCATCAGT
>ERZ761603.1679-NODE-1679-length-16202-cov-13.190314_pt1 | contig 16202 bp, 16 predicted proteins | sample MGYA00511879_ERZ761603 | MGnify/ENA primary metagenome ERZ761603 (study PRJEB28899, sample SAMN02850040) | bioreactor sludge metagenome | biome: EBPR Sludge; feature: EBPR Bioreactor; material: flocular biomat | place: Australia: Thorneside Wastwater Treatment... | reverse complement strand
TCGAGCGTGACACCTCGTACTCGTTTGCGCGCATCTTCTGCATGCCGCTCGCCGGCGTCGAGAATTTCAGTGAAGTGATGGTCCTCGACCCACGGCCGCCGCTGGTGCTGCCCGAGCAGTTGGCACAGGACACCCGGCGACGCGACACCAAGGCGTCGGCCAAGTTCGGGCAAGCCAAGAAGAAGCGCTTGCGTTAGGATGGCGCGCAATGCAGACTAGCTATTCGTCATCGCGCATCCTGTTACCGGTCAAGCCGTGGTTCATCGCGCTCAGCTTGCTGGTTGCCGTTCTCTTCAACTTTCTGCCGACCGCGGCCTGGCCTGGAGTTCCCGACTGGCTGGCGCTGGTGATCGTTTTCTGGTGCGTGCGCGAGCCGCGTCGCGTGGGCATGGGACTGGCTTTCCTCTTTGGTCTGGCGATGGACGTCGCTGATGCCAGCCTGCTTGGTCAGCACGCGCTCGCCTACGTGCTGGCTGCCTACGCTGCCTCCTCCTTGTCACGGCGGATTTTGTGGTTTCCGCTCGCGCAGCAGGCGCTGCAGGTCTTGCCTTTGCTGCTGCTGGTACAAATCGTGCAGTTCGCTGCGCGCGCCATCGCCGGCGCCGAGTTTCCAGGCCTCACTTACTTCCTCGGCGCCTGTCTGGCGGCGTTGTTGTGGCCGCTGCTGACCTTCGTGTTGCTCCTGCCACAGCACCAGCCGGTGGACCGCGATGCCAATCGGCCACTTTGAGCCCATGAACGCGCTGCGTGTACATGCCGCCACGATGAAATCCGCTTTGCCTGGCGGCCGCTCGCGGTGTCTGCGCCCGAGCGACTGAAGGTGCGCGTTTGCTGACGCTGCGCTCGCCATTGAAGACCGCGGATCGGGAGCTCGCGCGCTTCCGGTTTCGGGCTGCATTGGCCGGTGTCGCGGTCGTGGCGGCCTTCGCTCTCCTGATGGCCCGATTCTTCCACCTCCAGATCGTTCAGCACGAGTACTACACCACGCGTGCCGAGGATAACCGCATCTCTCTGGTGCCGATCGTTCCCAATCGCGGGGTCATCGCCGACAGCAAGGGCGTGGTCCTGGCGCGCAACTACTCGGCCTTTACGCTCGAAATCACGCCCTCCAAGGTCGATGATCTGGAGGCGACGATTGAAGCTCTGGGCAAGATCATCGAAATTCTACCCAAGGACCGCAAGCGTTTCCGTCGCCTGCTCGAAGAAAGCAAGACTTTCGAAAGCCTCCCGATTCGCTCGCGTTTGAGCGAGGAGGAGGTCGCGCGCTTCGCGGCCAATCGTTATCTGTTTCCTGGAGTCGAGGTGAAAGCGCGCCTTTTCCGCCAGTATCCGCTGGGTCCAATCGGCGCACATGCGATTGGCTATATCGGTCGCATCAACAAGAAGGACCTGGAACTGATCGAGGAGAGTGAGCAGGCTGCCAACTACAAAGGGACCGATCATATCGGCAAGACCGGCCTCGAGCAGAGCTACGAGTTTCATCTGCATGGTGAAACCGGTTACGAGCAGGTCGAGATCGATGCCGGCGGCCGGGCCATCCGCAGTCTGTCGCGGACGGCGCCGGTGCAGGGCAATAACCTGACGCTGACCCTCGACATCAAACTGCAGGAAATGGCCGAGCGGGCATTCGGTGACCGTCGCGGGGCATTGGTGGCCATTGAACCAGCGACGGGCGGCATTCTGGCGCTGGTATCGACGCCGACGTTCGATCCCAATCTCTTCGTCGACGGCATTCGCAGTGATGACTGGGATTTGCTCAACAACTCGCCCGATCGGCCACTGCTCAACCGGGCGCTGAACGGAGCTTACCCGCCGGGTTCGACGTTCAAGCCCTTCATGGCGCTGGCTGCGCTCGAAACGGGCAAACGCACGCCGGGACAGTCCATTGCCGATCCAGGTTTTTTCAACTTCGGCGGGCATCAGTTCCGCGATGACAAGAAGGGCGGACACGGGATGGTCGATATGCACAAGTCGATCGTTCATTCGTGCGATACCTATTACTACATCCTGGCCAATGACATGGGGATCGACAGTATTGCGCGCTTCATGAGCCAGCTCAGTTTCGGCCAGCGTACCGGCGTCGATATCGAGGGCGAGTCGGAGGGCGTGCTGCCGTCGCCGGAATGGAAGAAGCGTCGTTTCAAACGCCCCGAACAACAGAAGTGGTTCGCTGGAGAGACCGTCTCGATCGGCATTGGCCAGGGTTACAATGCCTACACGCCGATCCAGCTCGCGCAGGCGACGGCCGTCGTCGCCAACAGCGGCGTCATGTTCCGGCCACACCTCGTCCGCTACATCGTCGACAGCCGGACCGGCGAGAAGACGATGATCGAGCCCGAGCCGATGCGGGTTCTGCCGTGGAAACGGCAGCACGTCGAAGTCATCAAGCGCGCGATGGTCGGCGTCAACACGCACGGTACCGGCGCCAAGGCGTTCGCTGGTGCCGGTTACGTTGCCGCCGGCAAGACCGGGACGGCACAGGTGTTCAGCCTGAAGGGCGCGGAGTACAAGTCCTCGCGGGTGAAGAAGGAGTTGCGCGATCACGCCTTGTTCATTGCCTTCGCTCCGGTCGACGAGCCGAAGATCGCGCTTGCGGTGCTGGTCGAGAACGGCGGCTTTGGTGCCCAATCGGCGGCGCCGATCGCACGTATGGTGTTCGACTACTATCTGCTCGGCAAGCTGCCTCAGGGGGCAGCGGCGGAGGACGACGTGGAGGACGACTAGCCGATGTTCCAGGATCTTCTGCTGCGCTTGCGGGCACGTCTGGTTGCGCGCGTTGACGGCCCCTTGTTGTGCATTATGCTGGCCCTGATGGCAAGTGGACTGGCAACCGTGTACAGCGCTACCTACGACGCGCACAACCGCGTTCTGGCCCAGTCCCTCAACATGGCCGTCGGGCTGTGCGCGATGTGGATGGTTGCACAACTGCCACCGCCGAAGCTGATGCGCTTTGGGGTTCCACTCTACGCCCTGGGCCTGGTCCTGCTCGTTCTCGTTTTCTTCTTCGGGACCAAGGTCAATGGTGCCCGCCGTTGGCTGTCGCTTGGCTTTACCCGCATCCAGCCGTCCGAACTGCTCAAACTCGCCGTGCCGCTGATGCTCGCCTGGTATCTGCACAAGCACGAAGCGGCGTTGAAGCTGCGTCACTATGCGATCGCCGCGGTGTTGTTGCTGCTGCCGTTCGCACTGATCGCCAAGCAGCCTGATCTCGGTACCGCGATTCTCGTCGGTGCTGCCGGCTTCTATGTGCTCTTCTTCGCCGGACTGCCCTGGCAGGCCATCGCCGGGTTATTGGGTGCCGCCGCCGCCGCCGCGCCTTTCGCATGGACGATGATGCACGACTACCAGCGCAAACGTATCCTGACGTTGATCGATCCGACCAGTGATCCACTCGGTGCCGGCTACCACATCATCCAGTCAACGATCGCCATCGGCTCCGGTGGGGGTTTCGGCAAAGGTTGGTTGGCGGGTACGCAGACCCACCTCGAGTTCATCCCGGAACGTCACACCGATTTCATCTTCGCTGTCTTTGCTGAAGAACACGGCTTGTTCGGAGCCGGCGTGCTGGTGGTGCTTTACCTGCTGCTGATCGGTCGCGGACTGATGATTACCGCCAACGCATCGACGCTTTTTTCGCGCGTCATCGCCGGCTCGATCACGCTCAGCCTGTTCACCTACGCCTTCGTCAATATGGGCATGGTTGCCGGGATCCTGCCGGTGGTTGGCGTGCCGTTGCCCTTCATGAGTTATGGGGGGACTGCTTTGGTCACCCTGTCGGTCTCCGTCGGCATTCTGATGAGCATACAGAGCCATCGCATGCTGGTCCGGAAATGAGGACATTACCTCCGCTGTCCCTGGCGGCTGCGCGCTGGCCGCGGGTGTCGATGGGCTTCATGGCGTTGTCGGTTCTGCTTGTCGCGTGTTCAAGTCCGTCCTCGCGCCCGGGTGATCCGGCCACGCGCACCGCCGACGCGAAGACAGTCCCGTCGAAAGGCACCCGCAAGCCCGCCGTTCTGCAGAAACGGGGGGGCGGATACTACAAGGATGATGGGCCGGGCGACGAGATCCCCGACAACCTCGACGAGATCCCGGATGCGCAGCCGCAGCTTGAACCGCTGCATCGCTTCGCTAACCGACCCTATGTAGTGCTCGGCAAGGCGTATGAACCGCAGACGACCCTGCGGCCCCACCAGGAGCGGGGCGTTGCCAGCTGGTACGGGAAAAAGTTCCACGGGCAGAAGACGTCGATCGGCGAGCCTTACGACATGTTTGCGATGACTGCGGCGCATCCGACGCTGGCGATTCCCTCCTACGCCCGGGTGACCAACGTCAACAACGGCAAGAGTGTGGTCGTCCGCGTGACCGATCGGGGGCCATTTCACGCCGATCGCGTGATTGACCTCTCGTATGCGGCTGCGCACCGCCTCGGTTACGTCGACAGTGGCAGCACGCTGGTGAACGTCGAATCGATCCTGCCGGAAGGAGCGACGACGATGAGCTATGCGCAGGTGATGTCCACTCCGGCACTTGGGAAAACCATTGGCGACTCCGGGGAGCATGACCGGATCGCCCTGTTGGTGACCAAGCTTGGCCTCGACAAGTCCGCACCGCTACCGTCGGCACAGGAGCCCGTGCCCTCAACGGCGAGCGTGGCGGCGCCCGGGGCGCCCGGCCAGGCGAGAGGCGTCTTTCTGCAGCTGGGGGCGTTCGCCAGTGCGGAGAATGCCGAGAGTCTCCGTTCACATCTCTTACGCGAGCTCGACTGGCTGAACGAGAACGTGATGGTCCAGGCGGCTGGCGGCATGCATCGTGTTCACCTCGGCCCCTATTCCACGCGCAGCGACGCCGAAAGGGTCGCGGAGCGAATCCGTCTTGCCCTGGGTTACAAGCCGACCTTCGTCAGCCGCTGATTTCGGGGGTCCTCAGTCTTGAAGGCGAGAGGGCGAAAGACGCCCTGGACGACCCGTCCTCCTTGCTTGAGCTCAACGAGCTGACCGCTCACTTCAACCGGGATCAGTTGGCCATCGCCATTGACGATCTCAGCGAGAAACGCTGTCGTCGGTTCGGCGGCAAGCAGCAGCTGGCACAACGCGCGCACATCGAGCGTGCCGCCAACAGCCGGCTGCTCGCTTTGCAGAACGCCGAGGATCTGCCTGATCTGGCGCCCGAAAAGTTTTTCCGCCTGCGGGTTGGCATCGATGATGTGTCCGGTACGCACATCGGAGATCAGAATTGCGTCGCGGGAACCGGCAAACAGGGAGCGCCACAGTTGCCTGGCATCGCGGAGCTCGTCTGCCATCACCGTCAGCTGTGATTGCACCAGGGCCAGGCTGACGAGGCTGGCGATGGCATACGAGAAAAGCCGCTGGATCGATGTCCACGCCGAGTGCGGCCCGACCCGTTCGACGCAGAGCACTCCTTGCAGCTCGCCATTGACGTGGATCGGGGAATGGACCACCGCACTGATGCCGTCCATCAGCAGGTGGGGGTCGGCGAGTTCCCTGGTTGAGGGATGTGTCAGCGCATCGTCGGCAACAATCGGCTCGCCTCGCGACAAGGCCCGGAAATACTCAGGGCATTGCGCTGCGCACAGGGTTGCGCCGCGGCGGTGGTGATTGCGAGAAAGCTCGTAAAGGTCGATGCATTCGAGCATGCCGGATTCCGAGCACAGGCCCCACAAGCTGACGCGCTCGACATCGAGCATGCGCGCCGTCGTCGCTGTCAGCTGGCGCAGGGTAGTGTCGAGGCCACCCGCACCGACGCTGTCCTTCGCCAGTTGCGCAAACGCCCCCTGGAGATCGAGATAAGTGGAGTTGGGTCGGAAAGGAGGCAGCACTGGGAAGCTCGCGGCGCGCCCGGTCGGCATTGGCCGACTGCGGAATAAACAGATTTAATCGTAAGCGGAGTCACACGTTTCCAGTAGGGACTAATTCACGGAACCTGGGGCAACGCCCATTGGCCTGGTCACGAAACGGCTACAGGCGACGCGAAATGCACTTGCTATAATCGCCACTTTTTTCAGAAACCGGGTTGCTCATGCGCAAGTTCCGCTCATTGCTGCTGCTGATCCTTCTTCTGCCGCTGCTCGCTCTTGCCGAACCGCTTTCCACGCCACCGGCGCTGGCCGCCAAGTCGTGGCTGCTGCTTGAAGCAGCTTCCGGCCAGGAGCTGGCGGCGCAGGCACCCGACCAACGACTGGAGCCGGCTTCCCTGACCAAGCTGATGACCGCCTACCTGGCCTTTGCAGCGCTCAAGCAAGGTACGCTGAAGCTGGATCAGGCCGTGCCGGTGTCGGAGAAAGCCTGGAAAACGGGCGGCTCGCGGATGTTCATCCAGGTCGGGACGCTGGTGAGTGTCGACGATCTGCTCAAGGGAATGATCGTGCAGTCCGGCAACGATGCGTGCGTTGCGTTGGCCGAGGCGATTGCGGGCGATGAACAAAATTTCGCCCAATTGATGAATCGCGAAGCACAGCGTCTGGGCATGAAAGGATCAAGCTTTCGCAATGCGAGCGGCTTGCCCGACCCGCAGCACTACACCACGGCGCGCGACCTGGCGATCCTGGCCACCGCCCTGATTCGTGACTTTCCGGAGAACTATGCAAAGTTCTACTCCTTGAAGGAATTTCGTTACAACAACATCACACAACCGAATCGCAATCGCCTGCTCTGGATCGACCCCAGCGTTGACGGCCTGAAGACCGGTCACACCGAAGCGGCCGGCTACTGTCTCGTGTCATCGGCGAAACGCGGCCAACGCCGCCTGGTGTCGGTAGTGCTCGGCGCGAATTCGGATAAGGTACGCGCGCAGGAATCGCTGAAGCTCCTCAACCATGGCTTCCAGTTCTACGATGCAGTACAGCTCTACGCCAGGAACGAAGCGGTTTCGTCGCTGCGCATCTGGAAGGGCGAGAACCGTACGATCAAGGTCGGGTTCTTCAATGATCTTGTCGTTGCGGTGCCCAAGGGCTTTGCGCCGAAGATCAGGACCGAACTGGTCTCGGCGCAGCCGCTGATGGCGCCGGTGGCCTTGGGGCAGCCTTTGGGGACGCTCAAGGTGAGTGTCGACGGTAAGCCCTTTGCCGACTATCCGGCGCTGGCGCTGGAAGCCGTAGCGAGCGCGGGCTTTGTTGCCCGGATGGTCGATACTGTGCGTCTCTGGTTCAACTGAGGGCCGTGATGGCGAACGGTGAAGATGATCTGTTCGACTTCCCCTGTGCTTTTCCACTGAAGATAATGGGATTCGCCAACGACGATCTGGCGCGGGTCGTCGGCGACTTGGTGCGCCGCCATGCACCTGACTTCAACCCGGCGACAATGACCGTACGTTCGTCGTCTGCCGGCAAGTACATCAGTTTGAGCTGTACGATTACCGCGACCAGCAGGCTACAGCTCGATGCGCTCTATCGGGAACTGAGCAGCCATCCACTGGTTACCTTTGTCCTGTGAATTCCGTCCCCTGTCAGCAGGAGTCCGCCGCGCAGCCTTTGCTGGTTCGTCACCTGGGGCTGACTGCCTACGAGCAGATCTGGCAGGACATGGTCCAATTCACCGCCGCGCGCACTCATGCCACGGCTGACGAACTCTGGTCCTGCCAGCACAGGCCTGTGTTCACCCTGGGTCAGGCGGGGAAGGTCGAGCACCTGCTGGCTGATTTGGGCGTTCCTCTGGTGAAGACGGATCGTGGCGGGCAGATCACCTATCATGGTCCCGGTCAGGTTGTCATTTATCTGCTGTTGGACCTCGGCCGGAGACGCCTCAGGGTACGCGAGTTGGTCGCGGCGATCGAACAGGCGGTGATCGAACTGCTCGCCGAGTATTGCGTCGGTGCCGAACGACGAAATGGTGCGCCAGGTGTCTACGTGGGTGGATCCAAGGTCGCCGCGCTCGGTCTGCGCGTGCGTCGCAACTGCTGTTATCACGGCGTCAGCCTGAACGTCGATATGGACCTGTCGCCGTTTACGGCGATCAACCCCTGCGGTTATGCCGGTTTGGCGGTGACGCAGACGAAGGATCTGGGAATTACGCTGACACCGCCGGAGGCGGCGGTGGCGCTGGCCAAGCATCTTGGCCGTCAACTGGAGAATCGGCCATGAGTCAGCGCGAACAGGGCAGGGCGGATAACCCGGGGCAGGCGGAGGACCGCGGCAGTGGCCACAAGGAAAAAGGCGCGTTGAAGACGGCGCGGATCCCGGTGAAAATCGTGCCGCAGACAGCACAACGCAAACCGGAGTGGATTCGTGTCAAGGCAGGGAATGAGGCCGGCCGTTTCGGGGAGATCAAGAAACTGCTGCGCGAGCAAGCGTTGCACACGGTCTGCGAAGAGGCGTCCTGCCCGAACATCGGCGAGTGTTTCGGACGCGGGACAGCGACCTTCATGATCCTCGGAGATCTTTGTACACGCCGCTGTCCTTTTTGCGACGTGGGTCACGGCAAACCGTTGCCGCCCGACGTGAACGAGCCGGCGCATCTCGCCGATAGCGTCGCGCGGCTGCAATTGCGCTACGTGGTGATTACCAGCGTCGATCGCGATGATCTGAGAGATGGCGGCGCGCAGCACTTCGTCGACGTCATCCGGGCAGTGCGCGCGAGCTCGCCGGCGACGACCATCGAGACGCTGGTACCGGACTTCCGCGGACGAATGGAAACGGCCGTAGACATCCTCGGCCAGGCGCTGCCCGATGTGCTCAACCATAATCTGGAGACGGTGCCGCGGCTGTACCGACAGGTGCGCCCAGGCGCCGACTACGCCCATTCACTGGCTTTCCTGAAGACGTTCAAGGAGCGCTATCCGTCGGTGCCGACGAAGTCCGGGCTGATGGTCGGACTCGGCGAAACCGACGACGAAATACTGGCTGTGCTGCACGACCTGCGCGCCAACAACGTCGAAATGCTGACCATCGGCCAGTACCTCGCGCCGTCCGCCCACCACCTGCCGGTCGCCCGCTACGTGCCTCCGAACGTCTTCAGAACCTACGAGCAACAGGCCGTCCAGCTTGGTTTCCGTGGTGCCGCCTGCGGCCCGATGGTACGTTCCAGTTACTGGGCGGATGTTCAGGCCCATAGCGCCGGGCTTGCCGACAACGAGCAAGTGGGGTCCAGGAACGAAAGCCGCCTCGAGCTTCTTGACTCCGCAACAGGACGTGCTCCACTGACCGGGTCTTGAACTGGGTCAGTTGTAGCGGATAAAGCGTGCCGGGTAGCGGGCCGTGGCCCAGGCGAGGAAGAGGTACTTCACCGTCTTGCCAATGCCGACTGCGAACAGAATGCCCAGCGTTGACACGTTGGCCAGCGCACAGAAAAAAAGCGCCGGGGTCTGCGGCATCGGCGAGCCGGCAATGATCATCATCGCGAGCAGGCCCCAGCTTTGCAGCCACTCGCTGGCCACTTGCCAGGCCTCGCTGCTGACCAGTTCCGGGTAGCGCGAGAGGACGAACTCCGAGCCGAGTTGGTGGACGATCTCGACCAGCACCGCAGCACCGCAGCCGCTGGCAATTCCGGTGAGAAGGCCCAGCGTGCGCCAGCGTCGCGGCGACAGCAGCACGGCCGGAATCAGTACGGCGACGAACGGGAAGCTGAAAGTGATCGTTGCCGCAAAGGCGATGGCGGCGACGATCAGTGAATAGTAGCGGTGGGCGACGCTACGCATGAGGAAGTGCCGCAACCAGTCAGGGAGGACGTGGGTTCGCATGCTTTCAGCATCTCTCGGCGTTACCGCCAGTAGTCTGCGACGGATCGCCACTCGGGCGAAGAAACTGCCGGCAAGTGGACCGCTTGTACCGGCAATCACCAGCAGGATATCCTTGCACAGCATGAAGTCATTGATCAAGCTTAACCCCGGTGGACCTTAGTCTCCGTCTGCGCCGTTGTCACTGGTTGATGGCGGGACAAGAAACGAGCGTTGACGACGAACGGGCGATTCTCGACGGCGACGACAACGCGGCGCTGCCGTATTTTTGGCGTACGACGTCGGTTGCCCGAAGCCAGAAGTCCTTGCCGATCGTCAGACCGCTGGCCGTCAGGTTGCGGCTGGCCGAGCGGAACCGCCTTGCTGCCCGGAGAAGAAGCGCGCCGTCGGCGGCGCGGCCAGCAGGAAAGGCGTCGCCATGTTGAAACAGTGGCTTGCCTTGCTGTTTGCCGTCTGCTGTGCAGGTGCAGGCGCCAATTCTGTCCCCTCCCTCGGACCGGCACGCGCACAGCTTGAACCGCCACCGATCATCAGTGGTCGAGCAAGCTTCTACAGTTCTGCGTTCAGCGGCCGCAAGACAGCTTCGGGAGAACGTTATGATCACGGCGCGATTACGGCGGCCAGCAGTCGCTTTCCCATTGGCAGTTACGTCGCCGTGCGCCGACTCTTGTCAGCCCAGTGTGTGGTGGTCAAGATCAATGATCGGATGGGCCACCGTGGCCGCGTGATCGATCTTTCGCGCGAAGCAGCGGTACGCTTGGGCATGATCGAGGTTGGGGTGACCGATGTCGAGATCGTTCCCCTACCCAAGTACCTGATTGGTCACGATCACGCGTGCCGGCTGGCCTTCATGCCGCCGGTGCATCTGCATGCGGATGGCTGGTAGCCCGTGTGACCCGGTTGCAGCCCGATCGCCGTGGCCGGCAAGTGCACGCCGTGGATCAGGGCACCCGGGAGCTGGCTGGCGCTTGACCTCATCCGACAAAGTCGGAATACTCGAGACTGTGGCGAGGGTGACACGGCCCTGTGGTCGGCGAGCAGGGGCGCGGCGCGGTTTTGTCCTGAAGCCGCTGAACGAGAGAGCGGCCTGGATCGCAAGGGAGACAAAAGGATGACTGACTTGCCCGAACGCACGATGCCGAAAAGCAAGAAGTCGGTGGCGCTGTCCGGCGTCATCGCCGGCGACACCGCCATTTGCTCGGTCGGTCGCAACGGGAGCGATCTTCATTACCGCGGTTACGACGTCATCGCTCTCGCCAACGACGCCACCTTCGAGGAAGTCGCCTACCTCCTTCTCTATGGCCGCCTGCCGACCTACACTCAGCTCAAGCAATACCGCAAGAAGCTGAAGACCCTGCGTGGACTGCCGGTGACTCTGAGGCCGGTGCTCGAGAACCTGCCGGCGTCGGCGCATCCGACCGACGTTCTGCGCAGCGGCTGTTCAGCGCTGGGCACGATCATTCCGGAAGCTCAGGATCACAACCCCGGAGCGGCGCGCGAGATTGCCGACCGCCTGATCGCCAGCTTCGGTTCGATGCTCCTCTATTGGTACCACTGGTCTCACAACGGGCGGCGGATCGAGACCGAAACCGATGACGAATCGATTGCCGCGCACTTTCTGCACCTGCTGCGCGGCAAGGCGCCGACGGCATTGCACGCTGCCAGCCTTGACAAGTCATTGGTACTTTATGCCGAGCACGAGTTCAACGCCTCGACCTTTACCGCGCGCACGATTACCGGAACGGGGGCCGACCTCTATGCCGCGATTGCCGGCGCCATCGGCGCCCTCAGCGGTCCGCGGCACGGGGGTGCCAACGAGGCAGCGTTCGAGATTCAGAGCCGTTACGACGACGCTGCGCACGCGGAGACCGATATCCGTCGCCGGCTGCAGAATCGGGAGATCATCATCGGCTTCGGACATCCGCTGTACACGATTGCCGATCCGCGTAACAAGGTGATTCGCAGTGTCGCCGAGCAGTTGTGCATTGACGGCGACAACAGGATGCTGTTCGACATCGCCAGCCGCATCGAGGCTGTGATGTGGGAGGAAAAGCGCATGTTCCCGAACGTCGACTGGTACTCGGCAGTGGCTTACCACATGCTTGCCGTACCGACGCCCATGTTTACGCCGCTGTTCGTTATCGCGCGCACCAGCGGCTGGGTGGCGCACGTGATCGAACAGCGTATCGACGGCAAGCTCATCCGTCCTTCGGCCAACTACGTCGGACCGGAAGCACAGGAGTTCGTCGCCGTCGGGCAGCGTCAATAACCCTGGGCGCTGCCCACGCGCGAACAGTCAGCAAAAGCTCCGCCGATCCTCACACCGCGAGGGAAAGTCGGGCTCTCAGGTGACAGGCAACGCTAGATGACGACGCTCATATCAGATCGACGCCCCGACCCGGATCGGGTCCTGGTCGATATTGCCGATTACGTGCTGAACTACCAGGCCGACTCGCGCAGCACTTACGAGACGGCGCGCTATTGCCTGATCGACGCGATCGGCTGCGGGTTGGAAGCGCTTGCCTACCCGGCATGTACCAAACTGCTGGGACCGATCATTCCCGGGAACCTGGCGATCGGCGGCGCACGCGTCCCGGGGACCCGGTTTCAACTTGACCCGGTGCAGGCAGCCTTCAACATTGGCACCATGATCCGCTGGCTGGACTTCAACGATACCTGGCTGGCGGCCGAATGGGGTCATCCTTCCGACAACCTTGGCGGCATCCTCGCCACTGCCGACTGGCTGTCGCGCACCCGGGTCGCCGCCGGGCAGGCACCGCTGACCATGCAGCAGGTTCTTGAAGCGATGATCAAGGCGTATGAGATTCAGGGGGTACTGGCGCTCGAGAACAGTTTCAATCGCGTCGGGCTCGATCATGTCGTACTGGTCAAAGTCGCTTCGGCTGCGGTGTGCGCCTGGCTGATGGGGGGGACTCGCGAACAGATCATCAACGCAGTCTCTCAGGCCTTCGTCGACGGTCAGCCGCTGCGCGTCTATCGGCACGCTCCGAACACCGGTTCGCGCAAGTCGTGGGCGGGCGGCGATGCGACTGCCCGAGGCGTCTTACTGGCCTTGTTTTCGCTGCGCGGCGAAATGGGCTATCCCACTGTGCTGACCGCCAACCATTGGGGTTTCTACGAGACGCTGTTCAAGGGCAGGGAGTTTCGCGTGCCGCGACCCTATGGCAACTACGTAATGGAGAACGTCCTCTTCAAGATCAGCTTTCCCGCCGAGTTTCACGCCCAGACGGCGGTCGAGTGTGCCATCCGACTCCATCCACAGGTGGCGACCAGGATCGATGCGATCGACAAGCTGGTCATCCGGACGCACGAATCGGCGCTGCGCATCATCGACAAACAAGGCCCACTGTACAATCCGGCCGACCGCGATCATTGCCTGCAATACATGGTTGCTTTCGCCCTGATTCATGGCGACCTGACGGCCAAATCTTATGAAGATGAGGCGGCCGCCGATCCCCGTATCGATGCCTTGCGCGCCAGGATCGTGGTGGTCGAGGACCCGCGCTTTTCCAGCGACTATCTGAATCCGGAAAAGCGCTCGATCGCCAACGCGCTGCAGGTTTTCTTCAACGATGGCAGCCGGACCGCCGAATTGGTCTGTGAATACCCACTGGGACATCGCCGCCGGCGCCTTGAAGGCATTCCGGTGCTGGTCGAGAAATTCAAGAAACACTTGGCGCGTCACTTTACGCCCGAGGAACAACAGACGATCGTCGCCGCTTCCCTGCACATGGAGGGTTTTGGCCTGATGCCGGTGCACGACTACCTCGATCAGTATGTGCCCTGACGCTCCGTACTGGGGCGAGGACCCGGAGAGCGCCGGCAGGGAGAGAAAATGAGAGGCAATCTTGCGGCTGTGGCGCTGATAGTGGCCGGGGTGATTGCACTGGCCGTCAATCTGGGATGGATTGAGATCGACTTTGCTGGCCTGCTACGTACTTGGTGGCCGCTGGCTCTGATCGTGCTCGGCATCGGCATGTTCCTGGCTCCGGATAACGATCAGCGGCGCGAGCGGGATTGAGTGATGACGGTTTTCGGGTTCGCACGCGCGCTTGCCGGTTTGGCCTGCGGCAATGCGCGATGAATTGATGCGATTGCAACCCGCATCCGCTCTTGCCGCCGCAGTTCAGCGCCTGCGTGGTCGCAAGGAGCGGGAAACGAGGCTGGAAACCTTGCTTCGTACTGGCGTCGCGGCTGACAAACTGCGCACGCTTGCCGGTCCCGACGAGTTTCGTGACACGCTGCTGACACTGATTGCCGCGGCCAGGGAGCGTATCCTGATGACCGCGCTTTATCTTCAGGATGACGACGCCGGGCGCGAGGTGCTGGCCGCGCTGTATGCAGTGAAGCAAGCTCACCCGTCAGTCCGGATCGCGGTTCTTGTCGACTGGCATCGCGCGCAGCGCGGATTGATCGGAAAGGGGGCCAGTGCTGGCAACACCGCTCTTTACGCGGAGATGGCCCGACGGCTCGGTTCCGGGGTCGGGATTTACGGCGTACCGGTACAGACGCGCGAGTTGATGGGGGTCATGCACCTCAAGGGCTTCGTGATCGACGACGCGGTTCTCTACAGCGGCGCCAGTCTCAACGACGTCTATCTGCATCGTCACCAGCGTTATCGCCTGGATCGTTATCACCTGCTCGAACACCGCCCCCTGGCCGATAGCCTTGCGGCGTTGATAAGCGACGTCCTGCAGGGGCATCCGGCGGTGATCCCGCTTGATACTCCGAGCAAACCAAAGACGGCGGCGCTGCGGGGAGTTATCGGCAGTTTGCGGCGGACACTGGCGAAGACGACCTATTACCTGCCTCCGGAATCCGTGGACACCGGCGAGGTCGCGGTCACGCCTCTACTGGGCCTGGGGGCTCGCGACAACCGGCTCAACCGGGTCATCCTGGAGCTGATCCATCGTGCGCAGCGGGAGCTCGTCCTGTTTACACCTTATTTCAACTTGCCGGGGCCAGTCCGGCGCGCAATCGAAGAAAGGATCAGGAAACGCTGCCGGGTGCGCATCGTCGTCGGCGACAAGACGGCCAATGACTTCTACATTCCGCCCAACGAGCCTTTCAGGGCGATCGGTGCTTTGCCGTATCTTTACGAAAGCAATCTGCGCCGCTTCTGCAAGGCGCACCAGGACGCCGTCGCCGGTGGCTTGCTCGACCTGTATCTATGGCGGCACGCCGATCACAGCTTCCACATGAAGGGTCTGCTGGTCGACTGCGAGTATGCACTGATTACCGGTAGCAACATCAATCCGCGCGCCTGGCGCCTCGATCTCGAAAACGGACTCCTGCTCCATGATGCGAGTGGCCACTTGATCGACCAGCACCAACTGGAACTCGAGCGGGTACTGGCGCGCAGCCGCCGGCTGTCGCATCACCAGGAACTCGACGACGTCAGCAGCTACCCCTTGCCGGTGCAGCGCCTGGTCAGACGACTGGCGCGCACTCGTGCCGATCGCTTGCTGAACCAGGTTCTGTAATCCCGAGGAGCGGTGGACGGTGAACGAAAAAGCAGGGCCGGAGCCCTGCTTTTTCATTGCTTGTGCGTTTACTGCTTGGCCGATTTCACATCGCCATCGACGCCGAAGCCCATGGTGTAGCCCATCGACACATGATGGAAACGGCCGCTCGCATGATCGGCATGAACAGCGATACCGAAGGGGATTGCCTTGCCTTCGGCGAGCGCGCCGGAAAGCTTGCGCGTAAAGGTCACGGTGTAGGTATCCCCACTCTTGCTTCCTTCCGCCTTGACGCCAGCAGTGCCCCCCTCCATGTTGCGCTTGTCGGTCACTGAACCGTCGACCACCTTGGCACCCTTGGCGCTCTTCCACTGCATCAGTTCGTAAGCACCGTCCTTGGTGTACTTGGTCTTCTTGTCGTCGGCACCCGGCATGGTACGAGCGTCGCTGTGGCAGGTGGCCCAGCAGCCAACCTGTGCCCCTTGTGTGACTTTGTCATTGGGGAACATGACCGCAACCTTGACGTCGTTTTCCTTGTCCGAGGTGTCGGCTCCACCACTGGGAGCCTTGAAGGTCAGCCGGATGTACACGTTCTCCTTGTCGTAGGCACTCTGCACGGTGACCGGGAAGTTCATCGTCTTGGGCGTACCCTTCGGTTCGAGGTCCTTGCTGGCAAGGCGCTTCATGTCAAAGTTGAGTCCCCCCTTTTCTTCGTGGCAACCGACACAGGTTTCACCCTTGTTGATGCCGGTGCGGCCGCTGTGATCGGACTTCTTCATGATCCACTCGATCGGCGTGACGCTGGCGTGGAAAACCTGTACGTCGCGCTTCGGCACCTTGCTCCAGTCGGGGGGCGCCGCTTGCGCAAACTGGGGCGCGAAGACCAGCAGTGCGCCGCAGGCAGCCAGGGAAACGCTCGTTTTTTTCATGTCAAACCCCATTCCAAGTATTGAAAGGATCAAACGCCGCCACGTGTGGAGCCAATCAGATCGGAAGAGCACACGTCTGAACTCCAGTCACCTTGTAATCTCG
>ERZ761603.1678-NODE-1678-length-16205-cov-6.098514_pt1 | contig 16205 bp, 14 predicted proteins | sample MGYA00511879_ERZ761603 | MGnify/ENA primary metagenome ERZ761603 (study PRJEB28899, sample SAMN02850040) | bioreactor sludge metagenome | biome: EBPR Sludge; feature: EBPR Bioreactor; material: flocular biomat | place: Australia: Thorneside Wastwater Treatment... | reverse complement strand
ATACGGCGACCACCGAGATCTACACTCTTTCCCTGCACGACGCTCTTCCGATCTAGCTGCCGGAAATGCTCACGGTGGTCAACCCGGTGGTCGACAAGGCCGAGACGGAGGTGAACAGATGGTCAATCCACGGGGTGGGTACGGTCTGTGCCCACGGCAGGCAGAGCAACAACCAGGCGGCAAGAGCGTAACCGAGATAGCCCAGGGTGATGAACCGCATGGGCGAAATCCGTTCCAGATACGAAACCACACGAACAACCAGTGCCTTCATGACGATCCCAATCTATCACCGGATGTCCATGACTGGCGTCATGTTTGCCCGGAACTACGAAAGCCAGCAATTATAGGGAGGCCGGTTCATGAAGTCGATGCTATCGTCGCAATCCCATGCTGGATAAACAGATAAGAGCATGATGGCGGGCGCTGACCGCCGTCCGGAAGATGCTACGCATTGCTGCACCGTGCCGGTACGGTCGTCGAGGCGCGGTGGCCTTGGACTGTCCATGGGAATGTTCAGTGAGTCGGCGCCTAAGGTCGGTCATGAAGCCGACGTACAGTCCCTGATCGTGCATCGATAGCAGGACATAGACGCCGTAGGCGAGTTTGGATGGCATGTCGATAAAGGCTTGATGCGTGGCATGAGCCATGGACCTTGTTTCTCTCTCCTGATAAAAAACAAGGTGGGGCAGTGCAGAAGATGCTTCGCATCGCTGCACCGCCAACGAGCGACGCGAAGCGTCTGCTTGTTGGCTCCGGAGGTAGGGCTCGAACCTACAACCTTGGCGTTAACAGCGCCCTGCTCTACCATTGAGCTACTCCGGAAACGTCAACGAGTCGCCCAACATAGGGAAAAGTTCCCGGATGTCAAGCGTTGAAAAGGAAAGTCCCCGCGTCTGCGGCCGGGTGGCGGGGACTTGGCGATGGAGTCGCGATTACTTCAGCACGTATTGGCCGCGCGTCAGTTTCTTGAACCGTTTGTCCTTGCCGAGGACCTGGAAGATGATGGTCTTGAAGTTGGCGGACGACGACTGGTACCCGCTTTTGATCACGGCCTGCTCGATTTCGTTGGCGCGCATCGGCTTGTCCTTCGACATGACGGCGATCATGGCTTCGGGCAGTGCGGTCTTGTTGCGTCGGCGGGCGGCGGGACCGGCGGCCTTCATGGTTCCGCGCAGGGCGCCGCCGGCGGTCTTGATCTGTTGTTCGATGGCGGCCAGCTTCTTGAGCAGGGCGGAGCGGCGGCGCTGCAGTTTGCCGATGTGTTTGTTACGTCGTTTGATTTCCGCCAGGATGTCGAGCATGGACATTTTGCTAATATTCATTTCGATATGATCACCTTTCGAGGGTAACGTCGCAAATCATGCCGGCAAAATCAATTGCTAAATTATGCCTGACATGACGTGCCGCCTTGATTCTGCTTGCTAAAGCCGCAGGCGGTTTCGCGATTTATGAATCGGGCTAAAAGTAAGTGCGTTACAACGTGTGCACGTGATCGAGCAGGCGTGCGGCGGCCGCGGCCTCGGCGCGGCGTTTGCTGTCCCCTTCGCCTTCGGCCTCGGCGTGGCGGCCGACATGCACGCGCACGACGAACGTGCGCGCGTGCGGCGGGCCGGATTCGGAGACCAGGCTGTAGGTCGGACATGGATGTCCGTGGCGCTGGGCCCATTCCTGGAGCGCGCCTTTCGGATTGGCGGCGTGGGGCGTGGAGGCGCGGGGCAGCCGTGGGGCGAAGAGGTGCTGGAAGATGGTATCGACGGCGGGCAGACCGCCATCCAGATAGGCGGCGCCGATCACCGCTTCGAGGGTGTCGGCGAGGTTCTTCTTTTTGTGCCGTCCACCGCTGGTCTCCTCGCCCCGGCCGAGGACGAGGTGGGCGCCGAGGTCGATGTCCTCCGCGATCATGGCCAGGGTGGTGGTGCTGGTGGCCTGGCTGCGGAGCAGGGTCAGGGCGCCTTCGGGTGCGTCGGGATCGCGATGGTAGAAGAAGCCGGCGGCGCTCAAGCCGAGGGCGGCATCGCCGAGGAATTCCATGCGCTGGTTGTCGCCGTCGCCGGGCCGTTCGTTCCGGGAAGAGCCGTGGACCAGCGCGCGGCTCAAATGCGCGGGGTCGCGGAAGGCGTATCCAAGTTTGGCTTCAAGCGGGTGCATGGCGGGCATCGGGGCTCATGGTAGCAAGCGGGCGGGCCGCGGTAAACAAGGGATCCATGGGTTCAGGCGCGGGGGTGATAGCGTTGGTGGACGGATTTGAGGCGGCCGCTGTCGACGTGGGTGTATATTTGCGTGGTGGCGATGTCGGCATGGCCCAGCATTTCCTGGATGACCCGCAAGGGGGCCTGGTTGGCGAGCAGATGCGAGGCGAACGAATGCCGCAGGGTATGCGGGGAAATCGTGTGCCGTATGCCGGCGGCGGTCGCGTAGCGTTTGACGAGGCGCCAGAAGGTTTTTCGGCTAAGCGGGCGGTCGCGCCGGGTGATGAACACGGCGCGTTGGGCGGGATCGCGGTTCCAGAGCGGCCGGACTTCGCGCAGGTACAGGGCGAGGTGGTCGTGGGCGGACTGGCCGTAGGGTACGATGCGCTCCTTGTTGCCTTTGCCCACGCATCGCACGTAGCGGGCGTCGTCGTGTATCTGGTCGCCCTGCAGTCCCACCAATTCGCTGACGCGCAAGCCGGTGCTGTACAGCAACTCCAGCATGGCCTTGTCTCGGATGCCGTGGGGGGTGCGGAGATCGGGGGCTTTAAGCAGGCGGTCGACTTCGGCAACGGAGAGGATGTCGGGCAGGATGTGCCACAGGCGCGGCGCATCCATGGCATCGGTGATATTGGTGGCGAGCAGACCTTCCTGCTGCAGAAAGCGGAACCATACGCGGATGGCTACGAGCCGCCGGGAGAGGGTGGCGGGGGCCCGGCCTTTTTCCTTCTGATCGAGCAGGTAGTCCATGATGTGCCGTCGTTGCACCTGGTGGAGTCCGGCCACCTGGTGGCGTTGGAGCCAACCGACGAATTCATCGAGGTCCCGCCGGTAGGCCTCGCCGGTGTTTTCGGAAAGCCCTTTTTCGAGGCGGACGAAATCCAGGAATTGTTCCACCAGTCCGTTCATGTCAGTTCGGCCGGCGTGGGCGGCTTCGTTACGCCGGCAACTTGATGCCCGTCAACAACCGGAATGCCTCGCGGTATTTTTCCGCGGTTTTCTCCACTACGTCGGGGGGCAGGGCGGGGGCGGGCGGTTGTTTGTTCCAGGCCAGGCCTTCCAGATAATCGCGCACATATTGTTTGTCGAACGATGGCGGTGATTCGCCGGGCAGGTAGGAGGCGATGGGCCAGTAGCGGGAGCTGTCGGGGGTCAGGGCTTCATCGATCAGGATGACGGCGCCATCGGCCTGCCAGCCGAACTCGAATTTCGTATCGGCCAGGATGATGCCGCGGCGTCCGCTATGAATCAGCGCCTCTCCGTACAGTCGCAACGTGGTTTCGCGCAGGAGCACGGCGGTGTCGAACCCCACCTCCCGTTCCAGGTGTGCGAAGGAAACATTTTCGTCGTGTCCGGTTTCCGCTTTGGTGGCCGGCGTGAAAATGGGTTCGTCGAGTTTTTCGGCCAGCCGGTAGCCCGGACGCAATGCGATACCGCACACCGAACCGCCGGCCTGGTATTCCTTCCATCCGGAGCCGATCAGATAGCCGCGGGCCACGCATTCGATGGGAATCACCCGGGTCTTTTTCACCAGCATGGAGCGGCCGCGCAAGACGTCGCGATAGGGCTGGAATTCGGGCGGAAACTGCTCCACGTCGGTGGTTACCATGTGGTTGGGGACGATGTGTTGCAGCCGCTGGAACCACCAGGCGGAAAGCTGGTTGAGGATTTCACCTTTACCTGGGATGCCGTTGGGCATGATGCAATCGAACGCCGAAATTCGGTCGGTGGCCACCAGCACGACATGATCGCCGGCGTCGAACACCTCGCGCACTTTTCCGGAGCGGATTTTAGGTATGCCCGGTAGATCGATGGTTGTCAGGGGTTCGCTCATGGATCAACGGCACGGCACCGGCATGGCGGCCTTGGCGGCCTCGGAGGCAGGGGTGTCGTTGACATCAAAACCCGCACCGGCAATGACGAATTCGATGTTCTTCAACGCAGCCTTCAAACCATCGAAGGTCACAAACACCTTCTGCGTCGCGAAATCCGCCGTCACATCCTGCACCCCCTCAATGCCGCGCAATTTGCCGGACAAGTAGTTCAAACATTCCTGGGACTGCATCTTCGGGACATGAAACTCGCCAACCCGGGTGTCGTTGCGAAAACAGGCTGTGCTGATGAGGAGAACGCATACAGTTGTTATCAAAAGTGAGAGGATTTTTTTCATAAATTCGACTTGTTTGTTTTGTGTTATGGACTATGGTGATGAGCATAGAAATTTTTATTTCGGACGTCAAATACAGCCCGTCGCAAGAAGATTGAACGAACGTGGCGATGTGATGTCAGAATATACAACTTGAAGAGCGTGGATGCGTTCATTCCTATGGGGTTCCTCACCCCGACCTCCTTGGCGCGCCACGCTCTTCATCTTTTCTGCTCCGGCGCAATGGTTTGCCGCTGGTTGCGCTGGAGTTCCTGAACGATTTCCGAAGCCCTTCGGGCTTTTGCCGCGATGACCGGGTCTTTGCGTTCGAAATCAGCGGCGACGCGTTGGAAGATCGCGATTGCCTGATCGTATTCCTTTTTCTGAACGTGTGCGAGGGCGGTATTGTAAGGAAAAGCCGGGTTTTCGGGATCGATGCGGGTGTTTTTCTGGAAAAGCTCCATCGCTTCGTCAAAAGCATTCATCCGGTAATGGTTTTTGCCCTGCATGAACATGACCAGCGGGTGATAGGTGGCGCCGCGTGCCTCCATTTCCGCCAACACGGCCAGTGACTCTTGATAGTGACCGCTGGAATAATGCTGGATCGCCATGCCCATGTAGGCGTCGAAGACGGCGCGCGGCATGGCCGGCCGCAGTTGCAACCATGCCACCACCAGAAAGATGGCAACAAATATCCCGGCCAGGCATGCCGCCAGCGTGCGTTGATGGCGTCGGATGAACAATCCGGCGCGGTAGCCAGGGGCGCCGGACATGTCCTGCAGGCGACCTTCGTCGACCCAGGCGAGCATGGCCCACTGGGTAATGCTTTCCACTTCGTGCGTGACGCCTCCGGTCAGTCGCACCTGCTGTTCAGCCGTTTCCTGCAACCGGTTCAGGAAGTTCCGGTATTGCTCCCGCCAATAAGCGAGGTCGTTGACGGCCAGGCTTCCGAACGCCTCCGCGATCCAGGCCAGCACTGACCCGTTGGCGGGAAACAAGTCGCCGGTGGCATGGCCGAAATGGTCGGAGATGGCGCGCGCGGTTTCGCTACGCGACGCCTTCGGCAGGGTGGCCCAACGCGCGGGATCCAAGGCCAAGCGCCAGACCGATGTCTCTTGATTGCGCAGGATCAGTTGGCGAACGCGGATATGCCGCTCGCGCGCACGCCGGGTGATGTCGCGGTGCGGGGTGTCCAGGCGATTCATGAGCGATTTGAAATGCGCCATCTCGCGTTGCACCGTCACGCCGAACACCGGCGCCGATTCGGCCAGGTCGGTTCGCGATTCCCATGCTTCCAGCAATCCATCGAGGTACCGCGAAAGTGCTGCCACCGCGCGGTCGACATCCATCGGCCATTGTCCCGTGCGCTCGACATACACGTTGCACATGGCCGCGAGGGTGGGCGTGAGGTGAATGCCGTATTCCATCGGCAGGCGAATGCCGCCGCGTATCGGGAGCTGCCGTTCTTCGTTCAGCAATTCAAGCTGGTTGACGATCAGCCCGGCGGCTATTTGAGGCGCATAGGGGAGCAAGGCGCACACGGCCAGATAGAGCAGTTCCGCTTCCCAGGCCGGTTCTTCCTGTTCGTCGGCCAGCCAGGGGCAGGGGATGGAGGCGGTGGGAGGGCGCAACCGGCTCAACAGGTATTCGACCGGAGTGATGCCGGCGATGGTCCGGCCGGACTTGGTGGTGATGACGGCCGCGTCCAACTCGGCATGGGCATCGCGCAACAGATAGCCGCGGGCCTTGGCCAACAGGGCGGATGACGTGCCGACGCCCGAGAGGACGACCATGCGGTTCGGATGGTCGTGGCGATCGTAGACGGCGATCACGTGATGGCGGTCGCCCGCCGTGAAGCGCACGCTTGTTCCGCCCTCCGTGGTGAAGCCTGCGTGTTTGATCAACGGCTCAAATAAGACGGGCTCCGCCTCGATCATCATGGCATTGGCGTCCAGCATGACGCAGGAAACGACCACGCCGTTGTTTTCGGATTCGACTTGGAGGCGAAGTCCGGCGGCGTGGCAGCGGCACGATGCCGGATGCTCGTTGGCGAGGGGAAGTGTATCCCTGACTTCCGGATTGGCAAACTCGAGCGTACCCGGCTGAAGGCCCAGCGTGACCAGGAGCGGGCTCGCGGTTTCGCGCATCAGCTCGTCCGGCGTGGCGGTCAGCGTCCAGCCGACGAGCCAGCCGGTGGTGGCGCGCGGGTCTGCCGGCGTGGGGAGTTCGGTCATGATGGAAGCGTATCCGTTAAGTCGTTACGACTTTTAGTTGAGTTTGCCCGCATGGTGGTACATTAATAGTGCAAACCCATGACGATGAAAAGTAGAACTGTATTCGCGGCCGTCTTGATGATGGTATTCCTTGTTTTCGCCAATGGCGGCGCGTTGGCCAATACCCAGCTTACCGCGAAAGTGAAAACGGACCGCGTTAACCTGCGGGCGCGGCCTGATTTACAGTCGGAAACCCTCGGGCAAGTAGGCGCCGGCGCCATGCTCGCCGTGCGTGGAACTCGCGACGGGTGGGTGGAAGTTGTTCCGCCGGACATGATCGACTTCTGGGTGCACAAGGATTTTCTCGACCAGGACACCGTGCTGGTGAATAAGCTGAATGTGCGCTCCGGCGCCGGCATCAATTATAACGTGGTGGGCACGTTTGCCAAGGGCGACACGGTGGTGCGCAAAGGCGGATTTGGCGAATGGGTGAAGGTGGGTCCTCCCTCCGACGCCAGTGCGTGGATCAGTGCCGATCTGGTGGATGTCATGAATCCGGCCCTTGCCATTCCGCCGCCCCGGGCCGCACCGCGCACCGTGACCTTGTCGGAAACGGCGGTCGCTCCGACCAGCGCTACCGCGTCCGTGACCGCTGCCCCGGGAGTGCCGCCTTCCCCGGCGGTTCCCTCTCCGCCGTCTGTGCTGGCGCCGGCTGATCTCGCCGCGATCGGCGGGCCCGTTGCAACGGCGCCGGCGTTGCCGACCGTTGCGCCGTCCGACATGAAATTGCTGCCCGTGGAAGGGCAGGGGCGTCTCGTGCAACGCGAGGGCGAGCTAAAGCGCGCGCCGGTGCTGATGGCCAGGACGCCGGGTTCGCATCGGCTGATTCGCCGCGAGGGCAACAAACTGATCACGACCGCCTATGTGCGCGGTAACCGCGAGCAACTGGAGATGCTGGTGAACCAGATGTTGGTTGTGCAGGGCCGCGAGTACTGGGTTGAGGGTGTGCAGGTGCCGGTGATCGTTGTCGATACGATCGAAAAACGGCGCTGAACCCCCGGGGCCGGCTTCCCGCCGCGCCGCGAAACATTTGCTTCACACCGGCGAACCGGCAGCGTACAGTGCGCGCCTGAATTTAACCCATTGATGACAAGGCATAAGGAGCATGACATGAGCAAATTGGTAATACCCCGGGACGGCAGCAAGATTACGATGGGCGCGGATGGAAAATTGCACGTGCCCGACAATCCGATTCTCACGTTCATCGAAGGCGACGGTACCGGTCCCGACATTACCCGCGCTTCCATGCTGGTGTGGAATGCCGCCGTCGAAAAGGCGTATGGCGGAAAGCGCAAGGTGTCGTGGATGGAAGTGTATGCCGGGGAGAAAGCCAACGACGTGTACGGCCAGCCGATCTGGCTGCCCGAGGAAACCCTGACCGCGATCCGTGAATACCTGGTGGGCATCAAGGGCCCGCTGACCACCCCGGTTGGCGGCGGCATCCGCAGTCTGAATGTCGCCTTGCGTCAGGAACTCGACCTGTATGTCTGTTTGCGTCCAGTCCGCTGGTTCAAGGGCGTACCTTCGCCGGTGAAGCATCCCGAAAAGACGGACATGGTGATTTTCCGCGAAAACTCCGAGGACATCTACGCCGGCATCGAGTGGGCGGCCGGCACCGCCGAGGTGACCAAGGTGATCGAATTCCTGCAAAAGGAAATGAAGGTCAAGAAAATCCGGTTTCCCGGCAGTTCGGGCATCGGCATCAAGCCGGTTTCCGAGGAAGGCACCACGCGGCTGGTCAAGGCCTCGATCGAATACGCGATCGACAACAACCGTCGTTCGGTGACGTTGGTGCACAAGGGCAACATCATGAAGTTCACCGAAGGCGCTTTCCGCGACTGGGGTTACAAGGTGGCCAAGGAACAGTTTGGCGGCGAGCTGATCGATGGCGGTCCGTGGATGAAGATCAAGAATCCGAAGACCGGCAAGGACATCGTCATCAAGGATGTGATTGCCGACGCCTTCCTGCAGCAGATCCTCACCCGTCCCGACGAGTACGATGTCATCGCCACGCTGAACTTGAACGGCGATTACATTTCCGACGCGCTGGCCGCGTGCGTCGGCGGCATCGGCATCGCGCCGGGCGCCAACATCAACTACAGCACCGGGCATGCCGTCTTCGAAGCCACCCACGGCACCGCGCCCAAGTACGCCAACCTGGACAAGGTCAATCCCGGATCGCTGGTACTTTCCGGCGAGATGATGTTCCGTTACATCGGTTGGACCGAGGCGGCCGACCTGATCATCAAAGGTACGGAAAACGCTATCTCCGCCAAGACGGTCACCTACGATTTTGCCCGCCTGATGGAAGGCGCGCGCGAGGTGAAGTGCAGCGAGTTCGCCCAAGCCATCGTGGCGCACATGTAACGACGACCGGTACGGGACGCGCGGTTCAAGGCAATGGTCCGGATTCGCCGGGCAGCGTCCCTGTTGTGCCGTGCATTCCCCCGGTGGTGACGCCGGCGTTGTCCACGATCACGGTTTGCATGCCCGAGGGCGATGGAACCAGGATCTCGGTGGGCGTGATGAGTTGATTGGCCATTTTCACGGCGGCGTCCGTGGCCAGCCGCATCATGATGTCGCGTTTGCGTTTATCCAGCGCGGGTTTTTCGGCAAGGTACTTCCGTCCGGCGGGGGATTCGAAAAACGCGATCAGGGCCTCCAACTCCTCCGGCGAAAAAACGTCGGCATAGGCGGCCGACAAGGGCGCCCGGATGGATTCCCACGACAAGGTTTCCGCCATGACCGATGGAATTTTTGCCAGATCCGAACGGGCCTGATCGGACTGATTGGTTGCGTTCCGCAGTGAACGATCGAATTGCTTCATCGCCCGGTTCCGGAGATCGTTGAAGGTTGAACCTTCGCCGGTAGCATCCAGAAGTCGACTCGCGAGTTCCGTTGAATCCGCGGCGATCGATCCGTGCAGGAATCCCGCCAACAATACCAATACCACGCTCCACCGTTTCATGCAGCACCTCCAGGGCATTACGGTAACCGATTACGGGCGCACGTATCAAGCGGGTCTGGCGCTCTCTTCATCCGGCAAGCATGGGCAAAAAAAAGAGAGCCCGCGCTGGGCGCGAGCTCTCCAGGGGGTTGGGTAGGGTTGGATCAATCTTTGTATTTCACGCTGCAACCATAAGGCGGCGTATCGGCATTCGCGACCGCTTCGCCGGCCATGTGTTGGGTGAGAGCGGCGGCAACGTAATTTTCGGCTTTCGGGATATCCCCGGCGTCGGTGGACTTGATGCTGTCGATGGCGCCTTGATAAATCAAGGTTCCGTCGGGGCTGATGACATACATGTGCGGGGTGGTGCGGGCGCTGTACAGTTTCCCGACGGTTCCTTCGGCGTCAACCAGCACGGCGGTGACGGCGGTTCCATTTTCGGCGTTCGTCTTTTCCCACTCCTCGTTGCTCATGTAACCTTGCTTGCCTTCAGCCGAAGAGCAGATCGCCAGCCAGACTACGCCCTTCTCCGTGTATTCTTTCTGGAGGGCCTGCATGTGGCCTTCGCTGTAGTGTTTGACCACGAACGGGCAGCCGTGATTGATCCACTCAAGGACAACATACTTGCCGCGGAAATCGCTCAAGCTGTGACTGCCACCCTTGGTGTCGGTGAGGGTGAAGTCCGGCGCCGGTTCGTTGACGGCGAGTTTCTGGGCCAGGGTTGTTCCGGCCGCCATGGTTACGGCGGCAAGGGCGATCATCAGATGTTTCTTCATGCTGTTTCTCCTTCTGTTTGTCGGTTTCCGTCGTTGGACAACGTTCCCAAGGTACTGTTCAATCCAGGTTTCGCAAGGCGTCGAGCACGATTTTCCGGGTAAGAATTTCCGGGAGCATCACCGGTTCGGCGTTGCGGCCGTCATACAACACATACAATGGAACCGACTGCCGGCCGAAGCGGGCCAGTTCGCGGGCGATTTCCTCGTTCTCGTCGGTCCAATCGGCCTCAACCAGAATGACGCCCCGTTCTCGAAACGCCGCCATCACCTCGTCGGTCCTTAACACGGTGAGTTTGTTGACCTGGCAGGTCAGGCACCACTTCGCGGTGAAATCGATGAAGACCGGTTTGCCGCCGGTTTTCCATTCCTCCATGTTTTCCGGCGAGAATCGAAGCCATGCGGAGTTTGCCGAAGCTTCGGATGGGCCGGCGGCTTCCACCTGCGCATAGCTGACTCCCACGGCCGCGCCCAACAACACCACACCGATCAGGCGGGCCCGCCACCGGACGGAGGTTTCACGCACCAAGGTATCCCACTTGCCCAGCACCCATGCGCTGATGCCGATCAGCAGGAAACCGGCGAGCACGTTCATCAGTGTGATCGCGCCAGTCAGCGCGGCAAGCACCCATAGCAACCACAGCACGGTGGCGAGAAGCAGGAATCCCATGGCCTGCTTCATCGTTTCCATCCACGGACCGGGCCGCGGCAGTTTTTTCAGCAGGGCGGGATAACGCGACAGCACGAGATAGGGAAAGGCCATGCCCAGCGCCAGGGCGGTGAAGACGGTCATGGCCACCACCGGAGGCTGGGTCAACGCGTAACCCAGGGCCACGCCCATAAACGGAGCGGTGCAAGGGGTGGCGATCACGGTGGCGAGTGCGCCGCTTAAAACGGACCCGATCCATCCTGTATCCGAGTTCGCCGCGCCGCCCGCCGAGGTCAGGGACATGCCTACTTCAAAGATTCCGAACAAATTCAGGGCCAGGGTGAAGAAGAGAAGGCTTAACGCGATCAATACGCCGGGGGATTGGAGCTGGAACCCCCAGCCGATGTTGGCGCCGCCGGCACGCAGCGCGAGCAGCAAGCCGGCAAGGATCCAGAACGACACCACGACGCCGGAGGCGAACAGGAGTCCATGATGCCACACCGCTCGCGGGTGATCGCCGGCTTGCTTGACGAAACCGAGTATCTTCAAGGATATCACTGGGAACACGCAGGGCATCAGATTCAGGATCAAGCCGCCGGCGAAGGCAAACAAGCTGATGACGAGCAGGCTGCGTGTCGGGGCCGCCGCGCCAGGCGGGCCGGTTTCGGTGGCGGAGATTGACGCCGCACCGATTTCGACCTCGATGGCCGGGCGCGTCGTATCGCGGGCCAGCGTCGGTTCCGCCACCAGCACGGCACGCAAGGCGGAGGGAGCTTCCGTGCCGGACTCGCGGGCGATGCGGATCGTATAGCCGCCCGAAGTCGCCTCGATGCGCGGTTCGGCGCTGTTGGCCAGGATGTTTTTCTCCAAGGGAAATATTTCCAGCCTGGTCAGCGCGGCGCCGGGCGCGGGCGGCCGCGCGGCGATCACCAGATCCGCAGGCTCGACCCGCAGGCTGAACGTCCAATCGGTCTCCGTCGCCGGCAGCGAACGCCGGGCGGCGGCGAAGGTGGCGGTTATTGCCGGGTCGGATGATGCCGCGGTCCCCACGGGCAGGGTGAGGGAAAGGTTGGCTTTGCCCGGTATGCAGATTTCCTTGCACATCAGCCAGGAAACACGAGCATTGAGGGTGACCTCGCCGGCGGGCAGTTCGGCGGGCGGCGTGATCTCCACCAGCAACAACGCTTCGCCTTCATAACCGAAACTCATCAGCGGGGGCATCGGCAATCGTTGCGGATGAGGCCACTGGATGGGTCCGGCGGTGAAACCCTCCGGCAATTGCCAGGAGATGGTGGTCGGCAATCCGGAATCGCCGTCGTTGATCCAATAGGTATGCCAATGTTCGTCGTGCGAGAGGCGCAACGCCACCATGAACGGCTGCCCGGGTTGGATCGCGGACACCTCGGACAGGAGCGACGCCTCGACATGTTTGTCGCGGACCGGGGCGGCCAGCGTGGCGTAGGTCAACAAAACGGTGGCAAGCCATGTGGTAAACGGTTTCATTGGGTAGTGTGACACGGTGCGAGGTTTGTTTGTTCAAGGAACACTATCGGCCATCCAGCCGGGATAGCAAGTAACAAGCTTTCAACCGGGTTGCCGCCGTCGTTCGCGGCAACCTTTTTAGTTCCAAATTCATCGCTGTCGCCTATACTCCGGCGTCATGGTGTCGAATCTTTTCACCGACCGGCAGAGCCGTATCGTATCCGTCGCGCTGACCGCCATCAGCCTGGTGGCCTTGGTGGCGTTGGCCGTCGCCGGTCTGCTGATGGTCATCCGGTTCTTTACGTTTTTCTCCGGGGTGTTCATGCCGCTGGCGGTGGCGTCCATTCTGGCGACTCTGATGAAACCGTACTACGAGTGGTGGCTGGCGCGGGTGCGGCATCCGGCGCTTTCCGTGACCGCCGTGCTGGTCTCGCTTGTGGTGCCGCTGGCGTTGCTGGTCGTCTATTTCGGCGGTTTGGTGGCGGATCAAGCGACGAAATTAGCTGAAGAGATACCGGCCTTGCTTGACCGTATCGAGTCGGTAATCCGGGAGAAATTGCCACTGATGCGCGAGCATTTCCAGGAGCACAACCTGAAGGAGAAGCTGGCTGGATTTGTTCGAGAGCGCTCGGCCTTGCTGACCGGTTCGGTGGAGGCGTTGGGGCAGGGGCTGGTGACCACCGGCAGCGCCGTGTTCGGCACGTTCAGCGCATTGCTGGCGTGGTTTGTCATGCCGATCTATTTCGCCTTCATCATCCAGGCGCCGCCGATGACCGGCCAATACCTCGAACAGCATCTGCCCTTTTTCAAGCCAGCTACCCGGGCCGATGTCATTTACCTGATCTCGGAGTTCGCCAACATCATGGTGGCGTTTTTCCGCGGTCAGATCCTGGTGGCCGGCGGCCAGGGCGTGTTGTATGCACTCGGATTCGCCCTGTGCGGCCTCCCCCATGGCCTCTTGCTGGGCCTGGTGCTGGGCTTCCTCAACATCGTCCCGTATCTCGGCAATATCGTCGGCCTGGCGGTTATCCTGCCGTTGGCTTGGTTTCACGCGGCGGGTGGACCGGTCCTGCTCGCTTCGGTGCTGGTCGTCTTTGTGCTGGTCCAGATGGTGGAGGCCTACATTCTCACCCCGCGCATCATGGGCAAGACCACCGGGCTGCATCCGATGGCGATCGTCTTCGCGATGATTTTCTGGGGTACGGCGTTGAACGGCTTGCTGGGTATGATCCTGGCCATCCCGCTCACGGCGTTCCTGGTGGTGCTGTGGCGTTTGTTGTGCGACCGTTACATCAAAGAATGGATATGAAAAACCGGCGTTTCATCGATCGGGGCGTGATCATGCCCGAACCCGAAGCGGTCCACATCGGCGACGAGGTGTCCGCTGACCGGATTGCGCCGGGTGTGGTGCTGCATCCGGGCACGCGTCTCGAAGGCGAGGCGCTTTCGATCGGCCCCGGATCGGCGATCGGTTCGGAAGGTCCCGCCGTGGTGCGCGACTGCCAACTGGGCGGCAAGGTGACGCTGGGCTCGGGTTTCTTCGATGGGTCGGTTTTTCTCGACGGCGCCTCGATGGGCGGCGGTGCGCACGTGCGGCCAGGCTGCCTGCTGGAGGAGGAGGCGTCGGGCGCGCACACGGTCGGCCTGAAACAAACGATTCTGCTGCCGTTCGTGACCCTGGGCAGCCTGATCAATTTCTGCGATTGCCTGATGGCGGGCGGCACCAGCCGCAAGGACCATAGCGAAGTCGGCTCCTCCTACATCCATTTCAACTTCACGCCGCACCAGGACAAGGCCACCGGCTCGCTGATCGGCAACGTGCGCCGCGGCGTGATGCTCGATCAGGCGCCGGTTTTCCTGGGCGGGCAAGGCGGCCTGGTGGGACCGGCCCGGGTGGCGTTCGGCACGGTCGTTCCCGCCGGGCAGGTTATCCGGCACGACATCCTCGAACCCGGCCGCCTGGTCGTTCCACCGCTTCCCCACGCCGGCAGCAAGCACTACGATGCCGCCGTATATGGCGCGGTCGACCGCCTGATCGTCAACAACCTTCACTACATCGCCGAACTCAAGGCGCTCGATCTCTGGTACCGCGACATGCGCCGGGCATTCATGGCGGATGATGCTTTCGCTCGCGCCTGTTACGACGGCGCGCGGCGCGTATTGTCCGGCAACCTGAAGGAACGCATCAAACGCCTCGGCGACGTGATCGCAAAGTTTCCCGCCTCGATCCGGCTATTGACGCAAAGCGCGGACGACCGTTCCCGCGAGCATGCTGCGCGGCAGGCCTATTGGGCGGGCGAATGGCCGGCCATCGAGAAGGCGTTGAGGGCGGACGTGCCGGATACCGCAACGCATCCCGGCCGCGCCGCGCTGGCGGCCGCGCTGGCGAAGCGGGCGGCCGGACAAACGTATGTGACATGGGTGAAAGCGCTGGATGCAAGCATCCGGGATGGCGGAGAGGAATGGCTATCCACGGTGAGCGAAGGCGTCATCGGTAAATGGACAACAACCAGATAGGACATTGATATGGGTCGTTTATTCGGAACAGACGGAGTGCGCGGGGTGGCCAACATCAGCCCCATGACCGCGGAAATGGTCTTGGAAATCGGCCGGGCCACCGCCTACACCTGCAAGAAAAGCCCGCATCGCCGCCATTGCATCCTGATCGGCAAGGACACGCGGGTGAGCGGTTACATGCTCGAGAACGCGCTCACCGCCGGCATCTGCTCGATGGGGGTGGATGTGTTGCTGGTCGGTCCGATGCCCACGCCGGGCATCGCGTTCATCACCCGCAGCATGCGCGCCGACGCCGGGTTGGTGATTTCCGCCTCCCACAATCCGTACCAGGACAATGGAATCAAGATCTTCTCGCACGACGGTTACAAGTTGCCCGATGCGCAGGAGAACGAGGTGGAGGAGTTGATCATGTCGGGACGGATCAAGGATATCCGTCCGACCGCCGGTGAAGTCGGCAAGGCCCGCCGCATCGACGACGCCGCCGGCCGCTACATCGTTTTCTGCAAGAATTCTTTTCCCGAACAGCTTAGCCTCGACGGCATGAAGATCGTGCTCGATTGCGCCAACGGCGCCACCTACAAGATCGCGCCGACGGTGTTTTCCGAACTCGGCGCCGAGGTCATCGCCATTCACGACAAACCCAACGGCACGAACATCAATTTGAACTGCGGCTCCCAACACACCGATGACCTGCGCTACAAGGTGCTGGAGACGAAGGCCGACGTGGGCCTTGCCTTCGACGGCGACGGCGACCGGGTGATCGCGGTGGACAACAAGGGCAACGAGCTGACCGGCGACCATCTGCTGGCGATCTGCGGCAAGGATCTCAAGGACCGCGGGGAATTGAAGAACAACCTCGTCGTCACCACCGTCATGGCCAATTTCGGCCTCTACCGCGCATTCAAGGAAATGGGCATCCAGTATGTCGCGGCCCAGGTCGGCGACCGGTATGTGTTGGAGGCGATGAAGCAGCACGACGCGGTGATCGGCGGCGAGGCCTCCGGTCACATGATTTTCCTGCAGCATCACACCACCGGCGACGGCATCATCTCGGCCCTGCAACTGCTGGCCGTCATGCAACGCACCCGGCGCCCGTTGTCCGAGCTGGCCGGCGTGATGCAGATGACGCCGCAACGCCTGATCAACATCGACGTGAAGTCCAAACCGCCGCTGGATGGGCTCCCCGAATTGACCCGCGCCATCGCCGCCGCGGAAGCCGAGCTGAAGGA
>ERZ761603.1677-NODE-1677-length-16205-cov-103.718514_pt1 | contig 16205 bp, 9 predicted proteins | sample MGYA00511879_ERZ761603 | MGnify/ENA primary metagenome ERZ761603 (study PRJEB28899, sample SAMN02850040) | bioreactor sludge metagenome | biome: EBPR Sludge; feature: EBPR Bioreactor; material: flocular biomat | place: Australia: Thorneside Wastwater Treatment... | reverse complement strand
CGGAACAATGACAAATAGCTCGTATTGTTCAAGTTATTTTTGCTTGCGTCCTAACAGCCCTGGAACCCGATGCGCATCGAGCAGCGCATCGGGCGCGTCGACCGCCTGGGCCAGCAGCTCCCGCGCATCGCGATCGTGAACCTGATGTACGAGGACACCGTCGAGACCGACGTCTACCGTGCGCTGAGATCGCGCATCAACCTCTTCACCTCGGTCGTCGGCCCGTTGCAACCGATTCTCTCGGCGATGCCTGCCCGGATTGCCGAAGTCGCCCTGATGAGACCTGAGAACCAGCAACAGGCCAGAGCGAATCTTGTCAGTGAGCTTCAGCAGGCGGCCAGCCAGACCCCGGCAGACTCCTTCAACATCGACGAAGCCATCGAAGCGGCGTTTGAAGAGCCGGAACGTGCGCCAGCCCCGTACGGGCTCGAAGAACTCGGCCATCTGCTGGACCACCCGAAGCTTCTGCCACCCGGCGTCGAAGCCCAACGGGTCGGCACGAAGGAGGTCTTCTGGACGCAGCCCGGAGCGCCGCGTATCAGCGTCACCACCGACCCAGACTTTTTCGAGGAACATCCGGAATCGGTCGAATTCTGGACGCCGGGCAGCCCGGCGTTTCCGGAAGGCAGTGGATCGGGGGTTCAATCGGTGGATCGGGAGACACTGGCTACCCTGATTCGCGCGACACGGGATCTTTCAAGTCGCGCTTGAAGAACCGTACGACAGAGTGTGCGCTGCAATCGGTCAACGCTGTGGGCGCCCCTTGTATCCCGCCGGCGGCGTTTTGAGTTCTTTTCCCATCTTGACCGTTGCGGTCGATTTGAAGGGACTTGGGTCAACTTCAAAGACGCTGACGGCGACCTGGTTGCCCCCATGGACGTGCGCGATCAGTCGCTCGTGTTGTCGCAACGGAGCTTGCGCGGTCGATCCGCCGTATTCGCCCATGTTGGCCAGAATCACGGGTTGATACATGTGGAAGTGCAGAGCGGCGACCATGTTGTCGAAGGTCTGGACGTCCTGATTGTGGGCTGCGACCAGAAAGACGTCTGACCTTTCCCGCAGATCGGCGACAAGCGCCAAGTCTGTGGCGTCGTAACAGATGGCTGCGGCTACTCGCGTTGGAGTGGTGCCACCAATCGGGAACTCGACCAGTAGTTGGTAGGGACGGTAGCCCTTTACTCCCATCTTCCTCTCAAGTACTGTCGGATGGTTCTTGCCCTGCCACGCGTATTGGAACGTTCTGCCGCCGCCGGGAGTTTCTGTGCGAATCAGCCACAGTCCCTGATTGATTGGCGCAGCATTTTTTGGCGACTCAATGAACGTCAGACCTGCAAAGATGCTGGCCTTCACCTTGTCGGAAAGCACTCTGAGATGCGAGATATGTTCCGGATGCACGGAAAGCTCCGGGAACAGGATCACATCGACAAGTGGTTGGCCGGTACCAGCCCGATCTTCGCCAAACTCCTGCGCGGTAGCCCAGGTGCGGAGCTTCTGGTAGGTCAACCGACAGACCTCGGCCAGGTGGCGCCGGTGTTGCGCCATCAACTTCCTTGACCAACGACAGGGTTCCTTGTCGTTGAACTGATCGCGACGAGGAAGCATCGGCTGGACGATGGCGATGCGCATTGCCCTTGGCTCCGGGGTGCGATCTTCCTGAGTCGGCACGACATACATCGGCGTAGCCGACTGCCCGCCATATAGAGCGCGCTGCTCGGTAATGCGCTCAAGAATCAGATCGAGGATGTCGATGCGGGTCTTTGCGCCAAGGAATCTCGTCGCGTTTTGGCCCTCGATGTCGGTACCTGGCCATTGCAGCAGCACTGACAGCAGGCCGGAAAGCCAGGGCGAGATCGGCGCCGGCTCGTCCAGCAAGCCCCTTCCGTTGTTGAGCAACCCAAAGCGTCGCTTGAACCAGGTCGAACGTAAACCCGAGTATCGCGACGCATCTTCGGTAGCGAGGTAGCGGGCAGCAGTAAAGTCGAACTCACCGGTGATGCAGGACCTCAGAATTCGTCCCAAACCATAGAGCCAAGCACATTCCGCTTCAACCCAGGGCGGGCGTTCGTACAGCGGGTCGGTTACAGGGGCTGCTTGAAAGCAGATCGTGAGAAAGTCCTTCTCGCTCGGGAGCGCCTGAATGCGTGACCAGTCACTGCAACGAATCTGCATTTGGCCGACGTGCAGCCCTTTTTCCAGGGCTTCCCCGATTCCATCGGCCTCAAGCACTGCCTTTGCCAGTGCGAGCAACGCGTTTTCCTGGGAAAACTCGTTGCGATCGCCCGAGATGACGCTGTGCAGGGACAGGAAGACGTCGTTGGCAAGTCTCAGTGATCTTCGCGTCGCAGTGGTGTTAGTGGCGCGCGTTCTTTCCAGCGACGACGGAACATGCTGCCGCCAATTCCCGGACTTGCGGGAACGTGTTCGTAGCGCAACCTGCATCAGGTCAGGTCGATTCAGGGCGACAGCAAGTACACAGCGTTTGATAACGTCCGGCGACTTTGTCGCTCGCAGGCTTTCGATCAGCCATGCTGCAAAGCGGTCTGGCGCTGGCGCCAGTTGCTGGCCAACCAGTGCGAGCGGGAGCGCTTTCTCGAAGTCGTTCTCCTTGCACGGCGAATACAGTAGTGCCCGATGCAGTATCCGGTAGTTCTCCAGGCCTGCTGCCTGAGTGGTCGCAACCGAGTGATCGCCGACCGAAGCGAGATACAACATGGCCTGTTGTTTGAGGTACCACGGCGACCGATCGCCGCGCTCCAGGAGCAGCCTTCGGGCGAAAGATGAAAGTTGCTGCCGGTATCGGGTGATATCCGCTGAATCTGGGTATGCGGCATCTTCTCGATGACCCGTCTCCGTAGCGCCTGCTCTCAGCAAATCGGCAGCCACATACTCGGCAACGAGCACTTCCTGGCGTGTCGTCCTGCTATCCTTCTTGGCCGGGGTATAGAGCTTGCTCTCCAAGGCCTCCAGTACCGGAACAATTAGCCTCGGGTGCGGGAACAGATCCAGGCCGACGCGCAGGAGCAGAGTCAGTGCCGGATTGTTCGCCCAGCACATGATGAGCTTGCGTGCCATCGCTTCGAATTCATGGTTCAGTGCTGCCCCCGCATTGACCGATTCGTTGACGGCAAGGTCGCTTTCTGGCGCGCCCTCGGTGTCGGTCATGGCCAATCGCATGCGGAGCGTTGATGCAATGCGAGTCGCGGCAAAGCGCTTGATCGTGTCATCGCGAACATCCGCATTTGCCACGGCGATATTGGCCAACTGCAAAGGCGACGTCTTACGTGAATGGGGATCGTCGAGTTGTTCGGACAACCATAGCAGGCCGTCTAGTCCGCCGGTCGCCTGAATCAATGAATCAAGGTCGAAGGTACCGCTGATCGCCTTCTGGTGCAGTTCCATCAAGGCAGAGACATTGTTTTCCCGGGAGATGGAGCTGTAAGGCTTCGCGGTCGTCTTCTCTTCATTGATCGAGAGCGGAGTGGCAGCAGCAACTGTGCTGCAATGCTGCCGGAGGAGTTCTGCGACATGGCGCTGAACCCTTTCCGCGATGGTCGTCGCGTCTTCCCTGCGATCAGCTTCAACCACCAGCCGGATGTCGTCAACGTACCGGCAGTAGTCGCGAATGACGACCCCGTCGACGTCGGCGTCTATGGCAGAACTGACGAGGCGATCGAAGCCGACCATATAGGCGTTTGCCAAGAAGCCCGCGGCAACCAGACCCTGGGGCAGGCCCATCGGTAAAGGCTTTTCCGCATCCATCACGTCGGAGGCAAGGTACCGGTCATCCGGCCGCCATTCCCAGTTGAAGATACGTTCGGTGATACCCCAGAAATCGTCGTCCGCCTGAAGTTGCTCAGCCAATCCAAAATCCGCCACAAACTCTTTGTGAAGCGCTTTCAACTGACCGACAAGGGCTATCCGATCGATGCAATCGAAGAAGGATCTGATATCCAGCGAGATGATGAATAGCTCGCGTGCACCGTTGAGTCGCCCGGACAACTCCGCACAGACCGTGCGGGGGCGTGCAAGGAAGGCGCGATAGTCCTGAAAATATTGGCTGTACGTCCGCGAGTTTCCCCAGCTGAAGAAGGCCCGCGGCCGAGGACGGGTGGTCTGGTCCCAGCGGCAATGCAGTCGGTTGCCGTAGCTGAATATGCTCTGCTTCTGTGCCTTGAGGCCATCGCGCACCGAGGGATCACCCTGGGCAGATTCGACGGCATCTGAGAGGCAAAGCATTACAGCCGTAGCCAGGGTCTGGTCGCGTATCGAAAGATGGGCCAGTGGCCTGATCTTCTGGACACGTTGCCCGCGTCCATCCTCGGCGACCCCCCAAGCCTCGAACTCCTCGTCGGCGTCAGCATCCCGCTGACTGAACAGGTCCATGTCCAGGAGAGACTCAAGGTCGAGAGGAACGCTGGGCGGCGGCGGCGGGAAATCCCACCGAGCATTCTTCGGCGCTGGAACCAACATCATGGGGGCAGGCGCGAAAGTCTGGCTTGCCACCTCCATCGCCCATTGCTCCAGCTGTCGTTCAAGGTCAATTGTCGAACAATCGAGCTCCAACACGTCCGCATACCAGTTGTGACGGCGGATCGCGGTGTGGGTCTTCTTCCACGCCTGCGCCAAGACGACGACGTCCTTCAGGAAGTCCCCGTGCGGTGCGAGTTGCGCGTATTTCGCTTGAACGATGCTCATGCTTTTCCTTTGCGTCTGGCTGATATTAGCCGAATACTGCTGCTCGCAAGCAAGGTGAACGGGGCGGGCGCCGGAGAAAGAGATGTACCTGCCGCCGACACGTGACGACGGTGGGCACCAGACGCCAGCAGGGGTCGCTTGTGCTGGCGCGTCTACACCGTCTTCTGATCGTATCGTGACAGTCACTCACTATACGAGGCCACGATGACCGATGGGCACGTGAGCGTTCCCAAGCGCGGCCGTCCTCCCAAGGGCGACAAAGCAATGAGCGCCGCCGCTCGAAAACGGGCACAGCGCATGCGCGACAGCCGCGCCGCAATTATCGGTCGTCGTTATGGTTTCGTGAGTGCCGCAGAACAACTCAGTACTGAAGAAACACCGTCGAGGTACAAGGAATGAGCGAAACGACGAGGACCGAGAACCTGCGTCCCGGCTGGAAACCGGGCTGTTCCGGCAAGCCCAAGCGCCGAACCAGAGGAAGCCGCAATCGCGTCACTCTGGTCGCCCTTGGAGGAAGGCGCCGATGCGATCACCAGGAAGGTCGTCGAGATGGCCAAGGGCGGCGACGTCAGCGCTGCGCGGCTCGACATGATGAAAAGTTTGCCGGGTACCGTGTTCGGGCCGGTGGCGCAGACCAAGCCTTAGGCGCCTGATCGGGTACCACAGGGTGTCTGGCGGTTGCCACCGCGCCGGGCTCTGGCTTGGTGGCGTTGATCCGGATTGCCCAAATCCGCTTACCCTCTGTTTACCAGATGCCGAAAAAGCAGAAGCCCGACCTTGCGAGTCGGGCTAAGTCCTTGATTTCTTGGTGGAGACAGGCGGGATCGAACCGCCGACCTTCTGATTGCGAACCAGACGCTCTCCCAGCTGAGCTATGCCCCCGAAGTCGGTCCGCATTATCCGGTATCACAGGCATGCCGTCAATCGGCAGCAGTTGCCCGACCCTCTTGCCAGAGCGAGCCTTCGGAGCGGGAAGTGTTTGCAACTACGGCGATAAGGCTTCGCCTCTGCAGGCAGCCCGTGCCTCGTGCTCGACCGTGGCACTCTCGGTTCGCTGCGAACTGGCGCAACGCGACGAGCTTGCGCGCGTCATGATTGGTTCGGGGCGCGTGTTCGTCGGCGGCGGGAGACGGAGGGGAGCGCCAGGCAGCCAGCCCGCCGCGTGCGAGGCGAGGAGGGTTTTCACGGTGCTTCTCCGGCTAACGCGAGAGGATGGCGAGCAGGACGAGGTTGAGCAAGAGCGAGGCTGCGGCAAGCACTTTCCAGGTGAGCAGCGGATTGCGCTGCGCCAGCGCTTGTCGGGCAGGAGGAGCGATTGGCCGCGTTGCACCGCGTTCGAGCGCCAGACGAAACTCCTCGGCGGTCGCGAAACGGTCGGCGGCGTCCCGCGCCACCGCCTTGAGCAGAACGTTCTCCAGCCAGCCCGGGGTGTCCGGACGCCAGCGCGTCGGGCGCACGGCCTCGGTGAAGCGCGGCGTCTGGAAGGCTTCGATCTCTCCATACGGATACTTGCGCGTCAGCAGTTGGTAAAGGCTGACGCCGGCGGCGTAAAGGTCGAAACCCGCTGCAGGCGCGGCGCCGGCGAACAGCTCGGGCGCCATGTACGAGGGCGTGCCGGCGCGGCCGATGGTTTGCCCGCCTTCGTTTTCGGCGAGGCTGATAGCGACGCCGAGGTCGAGAATGCGCAGCGCACCGTCGTCACCGAGATGGAGATTGTCGGGCTTGATGTCGCGATGGACGATGTCGAGCCGGTGCAGCAGGCCGATTCCCTTGAGGAGCGAGATGCCGAGACGGACGACCTCGGTGGCCGGGAAGTGCTGCCCGCAGGCGAGCCGGGCGGCCAGCGTTGCTCCCGGATGCCAGGTCGTCAGATAGTAAAGGGCGCTGCGCTGCCCGGCGGGGATCACCTGCGGAAAGAAAGGCGAAACAACGCGCCGGGCGCGCCACTCCTCCATGAGCAGTGCGGCAGACGCCTCGGCGTCGCCGCCCATTCCCGGCTGCAGCGTCTTGAGGACGCACTGCTCGCCGCTGTTGGCCGCTCGCACGCGATAGAGCAGCGTCTGGCGCGAGTCGTGGAGGATTTCTTCGACGCGCAGGCCGTCGATTTCGTGGCCGACCTTCATCCGGTGCGGCAGCGGCAAACCCCCGTCGCTCTCCAGGCTGTCGCGTAGCGTTGCCGACGGCAGCGCCAGGATATCGATGACCAATGCCGTCGCGTTGTCGTGCCCGCCCTGGGCCAGCGCCAGGCTGCTCAGGGCGGCAGCAGCGGCTTGCGGCTCGGGGTGAGCAAGCAACACCTCGGTGATCAGCGCATCGGGAAGAACGCCCCAGACGCCGTCGGTGACGAGCAGAAAACGGTCGTTGAGCGCCAGTTCGCCGTCGGCAAAATCGATCAGGACGCGCGCATCGAGACCGATCGCGCGCGACAGCACATGCGCAAGCTCGGGATGCTCCCAGACGTGGTCGGTGGTCAAGGCGTGCAAACGGCCGGCCTGCAGGCGGTAGATGCGGCTGTCGCCGATATGCGCCAGGTGGAAGCGCCGGCCGCGCAGGACCAGCGCCGAGAGTGTCGTCGCCATTCCGCTGAGCTCGGCGTTGCGGTTGGCCTCGGCGATGACCCAGCGGTTGAGCGCGCTGCTCACCGTCTCGATGGCGCGCGCGACGCTCCATGTATCGGGTGTCGCGAAGTAGTCGGAGAGCAGGCCGCGCACCGTGTATTCGGCGGCTTCACGGCCGCCGCGGTGACCGCCGATGCCGTCGGCAACCGCGGCGATCACCCCCTTGTTTGCCAGCTCGGCGCCGGTCGGCGTCGCCACGCCACAGAAATCCTCATTGCGCGCGCGCCGTCCGGTGAGCGACGAATGGCCGACAGCAACTTGCATTGGCATGGCGTTTCCTGATGAAGCGGGCGGCGCAGCCGCTCGGCCGCGCCGCCCAATGCTGGTTTGCCCGCACTCTACGTCAGATCTTCGCTGTCGTCAGATAGCTCGCCCCCCAGGTTGTCCGCCAGCGCGTCTTGACGCTGGTCAGCCCGAAAAGCGCCAGGATGGCGAGCGCGGCGAAGATCATGAAACCGAGCTGATAGCTGCCGGTGAGTTGCTTCGAATAGCCCAGGCTGGACGCCAGATAGAAGCCGCCGACGCCGCCGGCCATGCCGACCAGCCCGGTCATGACGCCGATTTCCTTCTTGAAGCGCTGCGGCACCAACTGGAAGACGGCGCCGTTACCCATGCCGAGCGCCAGCATTGCGCAGACGAAGACGACCAGCGCCATCCAGGCGGCGGGCAGACCGACGCTGGCCACGGCGAGAAAGATTGCGGCGAGGATGTACATCACGCTGAGCGACTTTACGCCGCCAACGCGATCGGCGACGTAACCGCCGATCGGCCGCACGAGCGAACCTGCGAAGACACAACCGGCGGTAAAGAAGCCGGCCGTCTTCGGATCGAGGGCGTACTGCGTATTGAAGTAGATGACCAGCGACGAAGCGAGACCGACGAAGCCGCCGAAAGTCACCGAATAGAAGAACATGAACCACCAGGCGTCCTTGTCCTTGAGGACTTTCAGGTATTCGGCCAGCGTCTTCGGTGGCGGCGCGTCGGGCGCATCCTTGGCCATGAAGAGGAAGGCGATGAGGACGAGGACGAGCGGCACGAGCACGATCCCGAAGACATTGACCCAGCCGAAAGCGGCTGCCAGACCGGGAGCAAAGAGCGCGGCCAGCGCTGTGCCCGAGTTGCCTGCTCCGGCGATGCCCATCGCCGTTCCCTGATGCTCGGCCGGATACCAGCGCGAGGCGAGTGGCAGCGCGGCGGCAAACGAGGCGCCAGCCACCCCCAGGAAGAGACCGAGAAGCAGGACTTCCCGGTAGGAGTGAATGCCAATCTGCCAAGCGTAGGCCATCGCGACGATGACGACAAGCTGGCCGATGATCGCCGCCTTTTTCGGCGACAGGCGGTCGACCAGAATGCCCATGACGATGCGCAGGAGCGCGCCGGCAAGCACCGGCGTGGCTACCATCAGCCCCTTCTCGGCGTGCGACAGGCCGAGATCGCGGGCGATGCCGACGCCAAGCGGACCGAGCAGGACCCAGACCATGAAGGCGAGGTCGAAGTAGAGGAAAGCCGCCAGCAGGGTTGGCAGGTGGCCGGCGTGCAGGAATGATTTCTTGTCCACTGCTTGTGTTCCTTCGTTGATGACCGCGATGACGGTCGCTGTACGGCGGCTCTCCGACTGGGGCACCGCCGCTCCTCTCCTCAGACGGCGAGAAAGACCGCGCCGTCCCTGACGCTTACCGCAAAGCTGCGGCACGACCCGACATCCGGTGCGACGGCCTGGCCGTCGTCGAGGCGGATGTTCCAGCCGTGCAGCGGGCAGCTCACCCGCTCGCCGTGCACGATTCCCTGCGAGAGCGGACCGCTCTTGTGCGGACACTTGTCGTGCAGGGCAAAGACCTGATCTGCCGCGGTACGGAACAGGGCAATGTCGCCGCCCTTGGTCCCTTGCACGACGCGCGACCCCAGGCGGGGAATTTCGTCCAGTTGGCAGATCCGTTTCCAGTTGCTCATTTCTTCATCTCCTCGTTGCCGTGAACTCAGGCCTCGACGCGGAGCGGGACGAACTGTCTGACGGCATCGCCGGTGCGGTTCGTCTGCCAGGGGTCACGGGCGTTCTTCAGCGAATCAAGCAAGCGCGCGTGCAGCGCTTGCCGACCCGGGTCGTCGGCGACGACCCGGCGCTTGACGTAGTCGAGGCCGACGCGTGCGAGAAAGTGGCAGGTGCGTTCGAGGTACCAGCCTTCTTCCCGATAGAGCTGCAGGAAAGCACCCGAGTACGCCATCACCTCCTCGTCGTGCTTCACTTTGCACAGAAACTGGGCGACCTCGGTCTTGATTCCTCCGTTGCCACCGACATAGAGCTCGTAGCCCGAATCGACGCCGATCACGCCGACATCCTTGATACCCGCTTCAGCGCAGTTGCGCGGGCAGCCGGAAACGGCCAGCTTGACCTTGTGCGGTGCATACATGTCGAACAGCATCCGCTCCAGCTTGATCCCCATGTCCATCGCCATCTGCGTGCCGAAGCGACAGTGCTCGGCACCAACGCAGGTCTTCACGGTGCGGATCGATTTGCCGTAGGCGTGTCCCGAGACCATTCCGGCAGCGTTGAGGTCGGCCCAGATGCGCGGCAGATCCTCCTTCCGGATGCCCAAGAGATCGATGCGCTGGCCGCCGGTGAGCTTGACGGTCGGAACCTTGTACTTCTCGGCTGCGTCGGCAATCGCGCGCAGTTCGGCGGGCGTCGTCAGGCCGCCCCACATGCGCGGGACGACCGAGAAGGTGCCGTCTTTCTGGATGTTGGCGTGCGCACGTTCGTTGATGAAACGCGATTGCGGATCGTCCTTGGCCTCGTCGGGCCAGGTCGAGATCAGATAGTAGTTGACTGCCGGGCGGCATTTCTCGCACCCGTTCGGCGTCTTCCACTCCATGAAGGCGAAAACGGCTTCCTTGCTGGTCAGGTGCTGATCGCGGATGGTCTCGCGCACCAGCTTGTGCGACAGCTCGGTACAGGCACAGACGGGTTTCGTGTCGGAACTTGCTGGTGTGTAGGCGCCGCCGATGGTCGACGCCAGGATCTGCTCGACCAGGCCGGCACACGAGCCGCAGGACGATGCCGCTTTCGTGTGCCGCTTCACCTCGTCCAGTGTAAACAGGCCCTTTTCCTTGATTCCCTTGATGATCGTGCCCTTGGATACGCCGTTGCAGCCGCACACCTCGGCGCTCTCGGCGAGGCCGGCAGCCCGGCTGTTGCCCGCGTGACCGACATCGCCGACCAGCGACTGACCAAAGATCAGCGAGTCGCGAATGTCGTGGATGTCGCGCCTGTCCTTGAGCAACTGGAAGTACCACGGGCCATCGGCCGTGTCGCCGTAGAGCACGCTGCCGATCAACTTGTCGTCACGTATGACCAGCTTCTTGTAGACGCCGCCCGCCGGATCGTTGAGAACGATCTCCTCGGCGTCCTGGCCACCCATGTACTCGCCGGCCGAGAAGAGGTCGATGCCGGTGACCTTGAGCTTGGTCGAGGTGACCGAGCCGGTGTAGCGGGCAATTCCGTAATCGGCCAAATGGTTGGCGGCCACCTTGGCCTGTTCGAAGAGCGGCGCGACCAGACCGTAGGCAATGCCGCGGTGGCTGACGCACTCACCAACCGCATAGACCTTCGGGTCATACGTCTGCATCGTGTCGTTGACCACGATTCCGCGCTTGCAGTAGATGCCGGCGGCTTCCGCCAAGGCGTAGTTCGGGCGAATTCCGGCTGCCATCACGACCAGATCGGCGGCGAGCTGCACACCGTCCTGCAGGCGGATCGCCGCAACGCGGCCGCTCTCGCCCTTGATCAGTGCCTCGGTCTGCTTTTCGAGGAGGAATTTCAGCCCGCGCTCTTCCAGCGATTTCTGCAGCATCCGGCCGGCGCGCTCGTCGAGTTGGCGTTCGAGCAGCCACGCGCCGAGGTGGACGACGGTCACGTCCATGCCGCGCAGCTTCAAGCCATTGGCGGCTTCCAGGCCGAGCAGCCCGCCACCGATGACCACCGCGTGCGAGTAACGGCGCGCGGCGTCGATCATCTCGTCGGTATCCTTGAGATCGCGGTAGCCGACGACGCCCGGCAGGTCGTTGCCGGGAATCGGCAGCATGAAGGGCGTCGAGCCGGTGGCGATGAGCAGTCGATCGTACTCGGCCGCGAAGCCGTCGTCGGCAATGACCTTGCGCGCGACCCGGTCGATGGTGACGATCTGTCGGCCAGTGTGCAGTTCGATGCCGTTGTCGCGGTACCAATCCAGCTCGTTGAGCACGATCTCCTGCGTACTCATCTCGCCGGCGAGAACCGGGGACAAGAGAATGCGGTTGTAATTCGGATGCGGTTCCGCACCGAAGATCGTAATGCGGTAATGGTCCGGCCTGATTTTCAGCAGTTCTTCGATCGTGCGGACACCGGCCATACCATTGCCGATGACGACGAGGCGGGGTTTGCTCATTTCCAGCTCCAAAGTCGTGTCCATGTCGGGCGCGCCGCACGCGCGACGGCGCCCGAGATTGCTGGCGCCCGGCGGCGGCCTTCTGTGCACGTCGAAGCGCTCTGGCTTACGCTGATGAGCGAGAACCGTGCCAAGGTCCGATATTGCTGCTTTATTGTGGGTTTTTGGCTCAGACAGGAGAACTGGACGCACCAGTGTCGAGCGCGATGCCCTGTTGCGGTGCAGCATCGATTGGCTCGGATGGCCGGAAAGCAAGCGGCTCACCGAAGGCCGCAAGCGCTGCCGCGCAGCGCAGATCAGCGCTGCGCGCGTCGGCTAGCGTTCGGCAGCAATTGAAGCGACGGGCTGTTCGGCGGCCACCGCGCGCTGTTCGGCCACCGTTCTTTTCAGTTCCGGCAGGCAGGCACCGCAGTAGGTGCCACACTTCAGCGTTTCCTGCAGTTCACCCAGACTGGCGCCGCCGGCGAGTGCCTGGAGAATCTGTGCATCGCTGACATCGGCGCATTTGCAGACGATCCTGCGCGCGGCGATGACGACCGGTGCGCTCGCGCCCGGGGCAAGCGCCAGGTGAATCAGGCGAGCGTCGAGTTCGTCTTCCGCCATTGCCTGCTTCAGCCAGCCGAGTGCCGACGTTTCACCGGCCAGACGCACGCCGAACAAGCGTCCGTCGACGGCGATGGCCTTCTTGGCGATGCCTCGCCGGGCATCCTGATAAACGATCTCTCCCTCGTCGCCCGCCAGAGCGAACAGCCGATCGAGCGCGGCGAGCCGAGTGGCGTCGACGGCATGTCGACACGCCGCGCGGAAGACGACCAGCGGACTGGCACGACCGTAAAGCGCAATGCTGGCATGGGGAAACTCGCTCAACGCCGACCTGCCGGTCTGGATCAGTGCCAGAGCCTCGTCGCGACTCCCACAACGGCGGACGATCGCCAATGGGTAGGGCAGCTCCAGCTTGCTGACCTGCACCGCTGCGTGCTTGAGTTCCGGCTGCATCGAATAGGGGTCGGTGGCGTCGCTGGCCAGCGCGTTGGCGCCGGGCGAGTTCATGAACCGGTTGCCCCAGTGCATCGGCAGCCACGCCCGGCCGCGCTGCAGCCCCGGGCGTTCGGCGACGCGCACGGTGATTTCGCCGCGACCGTTGCTCACTCGTGCGACATCGCCCGCGACAAGCTGGCGCTGACGCATGTCGCAGGCGTGCATGCCGAGCAGGGGTTCGTCCTCCAGATTGAACAGGCGCGCAACGGTTCCGGTGCGGCTCATGCCGTGCCAGTGGTCGCGCAGACGTCCGGAGAGCAGGCTGATCGGCGCTTCCGGCGTGCGCTGATCGGCCGTCGGCTGATGCTCGATGGTCAGGAAGTGCGCGCGGCCGTCGGCGGTCGGAAAGCGTCCGTCATCGTAGAGTCGCGCTTTGCCCGCCGCGGCGCCAGCCGGGTACGGCCACTGCTGCGGACCGTCGCGTTCGAGCAGCGCATAGCTCAGGCCGCTGATGTCGAGATCCCGGCCGCGCGTCGTCGCCCGGTGTTCGTTGAAGATCGCCTCCGCGTCGTCGTAGGGAAAAAGCCGGTCGGCTGCCGCGTACTCGAGCTGGCGGCCCAGCCGGCGCGCGAAGTCGACGACGATCTGCCAGTCGTGACGTGCTTCACCCGGCGGGACGAGCGCGGGCAGCACGCGGCTGATGCAGCGTTCGGAGTTGGTCACCGTCCCGTGTTTCTCGCCCCAGGCGCTGGCCGGCAGCAACAGGTCGGCGAATTCGGCGGTGTCGGTATTCGCCCAGGCTTCCTGCAGGACGACGTAATCGGCTGCGCGCAAGGCGTCGCGCACCGCAGCCTGGTTGGGCAGCGACTGCGCGGGATTGGTGCAAGCAATCCAGATGGCCTTGATCTGCCCCGTTTTCAGGCTGCGGAAGAGTTCGATGGCCGGTTTTCCGGGCGCACCCGAGAGATACGGAACGCCCCAGAAGCGCGCGACCTCGGCGCGGTGTGCCGGGTTGGCCAGATCGCGGTGCGCCGGCAGCAGATTGGCCAGGCCGCCGACCTCGCGTCCGCCCATCGCGTTGGGTTGTCCGGTCAGCGAAAACGGGCCGGCGCCAGGCCGGCCGATCTGCCCGGTCGCCAGATGCAGATGGATGATCCCGGCGTTGTTGTGCGTGCCATGCGCCGATTGGTTGAGGCCCTGGCAATAGAGCGACAGCGCTGGACGGTTGCTGCCAAACCAACGCGCGGCCTGCACGATATCATCCACCGGAACCGCACAGAGCTCGGCCGCGACCGCCGGCGGATAGCGCGCCACCACTTGCGCAAGCGCGGCAAAACCCGTCGTGTGGGCGTCGACATACGCACGGTCAATCATTTCCTCGGCGAGCAGCACGTTGAGCATGCCGTTGAAGAGCGCGATGTCGCTACCCGGCCTGATCGCCAGGTGGAGGTCGGCGATTTCGGCGGTCTCCGAGCGACGCGGGTCGACCACGACGATTCTCAGGTCCGGATTGGCCGCTTTGGCATCCTCGATGCGGCGAAAGACGATCGGGTGGGCAAGCGCCGGGTTCGCTCCAGCGATCAGGATCACGCCTGCCTCTTCGATGTCAGCATACGCGCACGGCGGCGCATCGGCACCCAGCGTCTGCTTGTAAGCGGCAACCGCCGACGACATGCACAGCCGGGAATTTGTATCGATGTTGTTGGTACCGATCAGTCCCTTGGCCAGCTTGTTGAAGACGTAGTAGTCCTCGGTCATCAACTGCCCGGAGACGTAAAAGGCCACGGCATCCGGGCCATGCGCGCGAATCGTTTCGGCAAAGCGTTCGGCGGCTTCGTCGAGCGCCTCGTCCCACGTCACCCGCGCGCACGGACGAGCGCGCTGCGGCCGCCTTTCCGGATAGAGCAGGCGCCCGCCTGTCCCGGCAGCGAGATGAAGCGTCGCTCCTTTGGTGCACAGGCGACCACGATTCGCCGGGTGTTCGGGATCGCCGCGCACGGAGCTGATCTGCCCCTCTTCGGTTCCGATCAGCACGCCGCAGCCGACGCCGCAGTAGCAACAGGTGGACCTGACTTCGCTCTTCATGATGTTCCTCGCCCTTGCTGCCTAGCAATCGGCGTGCCACATCATCGAATCAACCCCTTGCATCAGGAAAGCGGAAATTCTGCCGCGCGCTTGCCCCGCTTCGGTGCGCGTGCCGCGGCGGGTGTCCACAACCGATGCGCGGACCAGCGGGCAGCGCGAACAACGGCCCGGCGTCGGAGAGCGGTCGCCGGGCGTGGCCCGACAGGCTCAGCGATCGATCGTGCGGTAGAGATTGATCGCCGCGCGCGTTTCCTCGGCTGCCGCGCGCGCGGCAGCGGCGAAGTCTTCGCCGGCACCGGCGTAGAGGATGGCGCGCGAGGAATTGATCATCAGCCCGTCGCCGCTGCGCGTGCGACCGGCGCGCACCGTCGCCTCGATGTCGCCACCCTGGGCGCCGATGCCGGGAACCAGAAGCGGCATCTCGCCAGTGATTGCGCGCACGCGGGCGATCTCGGCCGGGAAGGTCGCGCCAACCACCAGCGCGCATTGACCGCTGCTGTTCCACGCCTCGCTGACCAGGCGAGCAACGCGCTCGTACAGCTTTTCGCCACCAACGTCGAGGAACTGCAGATCGCTGCCGCCCGGATTCGAAGTGCGGCAGAGAAGAATGACGCCCTTCTCGCGGAAGCTCAGGAAAGGTTCGATCGAATCGCGCCCAAGGTAGGGGTTGAGCGTGACCGCGTCGGCCTGAAAGCGCTCGAAAGCCTCGATCGCGTACTGTTCGGCGGTGCTGCCGATGTCGCCGCGCTTCGCGTCGAGGATGACCGGCGTCGTCGGATGCTGCGTATGGATATGCCGAATCAGTGCGGCCAGTTGATCTTCGGCGCGGTGTGCTGCGAAATAGGCGATCTGCGGCTTGAAGCAACAGACCAGGTCGGCCGTCGCGTCGACGATCGCCCGGCAGAACTCGAAGATGGCGTCGGTTTGGCCGCGCAAGTGCGCGGGAAAGCGCGCCGGATCGGGGTCGAGGCCGACGCAAAGGAGGCTGTTACGTTCGCGCCAGGCGGCGCTCAGGGCGTGCATGAAGTTCATTGCGCTGATCCGGGTGATCGAAACCGTCGATTGTAGGGGCTTACCGCGGACTTTGGCAGGATCGCTCGTCGCGTCGGCGCTGCTCCCTGCTGCGGCGCAGCGCCTTCGCCGGCCCGCCGTCGGCCGAGCGGCGATCAAGGCTTGCGACCGACGAGCGAAACGGAAGTAAACTGGCCGCTTTTGGCTGCTCAAGGGGCTCCCGGCTTGAAGATCATGCCGCCAGACGCTTTCCTCGCCCTGCGCGCGGGAGCGACCGTCATCGAAGCCGACAGCTTCGGCGAGAAAGTACTGCTGCTCGTCGATGGCAGCATGCTCAAGCTTTTCCGGCGCAAGCGCCTGCTCTCGTCGGCGGCCTGGTATCCCTACGCCGAGCGCT
>ERZ761603.1673-NODE-1673-length-16221-cov-61.391934_pt1 | contig 16221 bp, 14 predicted proteins | sample MGYA00511879_ERZ761603 | MGnify/ENA primary metagenome ERZ761603 (study PRJEB28899, sample SAMN02850040) | bioreactor sludge metagenome | biome: EBPR Sludge; feature: EBPR Bioreactor; material: flocular biomat | place: Australia: Thorneside Wastwater Treatment... | reverse complement strand
ACCGATCAGCCTTGAGGCACTTCGGGAACTGCCTCAAGGCTGATCGACCGCCTAACGGTCATTGCAGGACAGGCAGCCACCCCGTATCATGAAACATCCAAAGGCGTGGTCTGCTCGCCAGCCAACGTTAGAGGCACCAGGGGTGGTGCTTGACAGAGGCAACAGAGCGGGTCAGCCCGGCTCTTTTCCTGGCATCGCGACGTCATCGTCGGCGATGCTTTTTTGCGCCCGAAGACTGCGTTGTTTCACATTAAGCGATCGCGCGAGCGGCCTGCAGGCCGACGTGGGATAATCCGTGCATGCTCGCAACACCCGTCACGCCAGCGATCCGCCTGCTGCCCGACCTGCTGGTCAGCCAGATCGCGGCCGGTGAAGTCGTCGATCGTCCGGCGTCGGTGCTCAAGGAACTGCTCGAAAACGCCCTAGATGCGGGCAGTTCGACGATCCAGATTCAGCTCGAAGAAGGCGGCGTCAAGCTGATCCGCGTCAGCGACGACGGCTCGGGAATCGCGCGTGACGAACTGGCGCTGGCGCTCACCCGCCACGCCACCTCGAAGATTTCCTCGCTCGACGATCTCGAGCGCGTCGGCACGCTGGGTTTTCGTGGCGAAGCGCTGGCGTCGGTCGCCGGCGTCGCCCGCCTGACGCTGACCAGTAGACAACGCCTTGACCGCGGCGACAGAGCCACCGCGGCGCACGCCTGGCGGCTCGGCGGCGAGCCTGGGGCATCGCTTGAACCGGCTGCCCTGCTCGCCGGCAGCGTCGTCGAAATGCGCGATCTGTACTACAACACGCCAGCCCGCCGCAAATTTCTCAAATCCGAAAGGTCCGAATTCGCGCATTGCGCCGAGGCGCTCAAGCGCATCGCACTGGCGCACCCCGAGGTCGCCTTCACCCTCGCGCACAACGGTCGCGTCAGCCTGAACCTGGCGAGGAGCGATGCGCGCAAGAGAGTCGGTGCGATCCTCGGCGACGACTTTCTGGCCGAGTCGCGCCAGCTCGAGGCGCAAGCCGGTCCGCTTCGCGTTTCGGGTTACTGCGCGCTGCCCGCCTACTCGCGCGCCCGTGCCGATGCCCAGTACTGCTACGTAAACGGCCGCTTCGTGCGCGACAAGCTGCTGGCGCACGCGTTGCGCGAGGCGTACCACGACCTGCTGCACGGCAGCCGCTACCCCGCCTACTGCCTGTTTCTGGAAATCGACCCGGCAACCGTCGACGTCAATGTGCACCCCCAGAAGACCGAAGTCCGCTTCCGCGATTCGCGCGCCGTGCACCAGTTTGTCTTTCACGCCGTGCAAGGCCTGTTGGCGACGCCACTGGCTACCGCGCCCACCGCTTCTTCCTCGTTTACTTCCTCTTCTCCACCGCTCTCGGCCGGCGGCGAAGGACTCGCACAGGCTCGCTGGCCGGACGCGGCAGCCGGATCGACGGCGGCAAGTGCCGACGGCCGTTCCTTCGGCTCGCGGGTGCCTTACCAGGGTTCGCTGCGTGTCGGCGAGCCCGGCACCACCGGCACGTACCTGGCGTTTGTCGATGCCACACGCTCGCCGGATGGCAGCCTGGCGGCGTCGCCGCCGGCATCGGCGGCAGCCGACGGCGAGCTGCCGCCGCTCGGCTACGCCCTGGCGCAGCTGCACGGCGTCTACATCCTGTCCCAGAATAGCCGGGGGCTGGTGGTCGTCGACATGCACGCGGCGCACGAACGGATCCTCTACGAGAAGCTCAAGGGTGGCCTCGATGAGCAGCAGGTGGCAACACAGGCGCTGCTGATTCCAGCCGTCTTCAGTGCCGAAACGATCGACGTCGCTGCCGCCGAGGAGCACGCCGAAACGCTGCGGCGGCTCGGCTTCGATCTGGCCCCGATGGGACCGCGACAACTAGCGGTACGAGGCATTCCGGCTCTGCTGCAGGCCGCCGACCCGGCGGCGCTGGCGCGATCGCTGTTGAGTGAACTGCGCGAGCACGGCGTCAGCCAGCTGATGACCGCGCGCCGCAACGAGCTGCTGGCCAGCATGGCCTGCCACGGCGCGGTACGCGCGCGGCGCCTGCTGTCGGTCGCCGAAATGAACGCCCTCCTCCGGCAGATGGAAGAAACCGAGCGTGCCGACCATTGCAACCACGGGCGGCCGACGTGGACGCAACTGACCATGGCTGACCTCGACCGCCACTTCCTGCGCGGCCGATGAACGCCGCAGCGGCGCATCGTTCGCAGCTGCCGCCGGCGATCCTGCTGATGGGGCCGACCGCCAGCGGCAAGACGGCGGTGGCCTTGACCCTGGCGCGCCGCTTTCCGGTCGAACTGATCAGCGTCGATTCGGCGCAGGTTTTTTGCGACATGAATATCGGCACGGCCAAGCCCGACGCGGCGACGCTGGCGCTCTGTCCGCACCACCTGATCGACCTGATCAGTCCGCAGCAAGCCTACTCGGCGGCGCGCTTCTGTGCCGACGCGCTGGCGGCGATGACGGCGATCCGCGCGCGCGGCAAGGTGCCCTTGCTCGTCGGCGGGACGATGCTCTATTTCAAGGCGCTGCTCGAAGGCCTGGTCGACCTGCCACCAGCCGACCCGGCGACCCGCGCGGCAATCGACCGGCAAGCCGCCACGGATGGCTGGCCGGCGCTGCACGCCGAACTGGCGCTGCTCGATCCGATCACCGCGGCACGACTGCACAGTACCGATGCGCAGCGCATCCAGCGGGCGCTGGAAGTATTCCACCTGGCGGGCCGCCCCCTATCGGCGCTGATCGCCGCCGGCAGGACGCAGGCGCCAACCTCCCAGTTCCTGGCGATCGGGCTAGTGCCGTCCGAGCGCAGCGTTCTCCATCAGCTTATCGCCCAACGCTTCGCCGCGATGCTCGAAAACGGGCTGGAAGACGAAGTCGTCGCGCTGCGCGAGAAGTACGCACTGCACGCCGGCCTGCCGTCAATGCGTTGTGTCGGCTACCGGCAGGTGTGGGAAGTGCAGGAGGGCCACGCGCCGCGAGGCGAACTGCTCGACCGCGGCATCTACGCCACCCGCCAACTGGCCAAACGGCAGATTACCTGGCTGGGGAATACGCTGCGACCAACGACCGTCGATTGCCTGGCCGCGGACGTCGATGATCAGATTGCCTGGCAGATCGAGCGTTTCCTGGGCTGAAACCAGCCCCCGACGCTCGCCATGGCTCAGGCGGCGCTGCGCTCTCCCTCGCCATGCACTCCGACCGTCTGCTGCAGGACATCGCGAACTTCCTGTCCGATCGCGTGCAGTAGCTGCGTCTGCGCAAGCAGGTTGTGCTCGATATGCAGCAGCTCCTCGATGCGCTCCTCGAGGGTGTCGGTCGCCTGGTGAATCCGCTTGATGCTTTCCAGCCGGCGCTTCAACTGAATCTGGTGCTCGCGAATCTGGATCTCCATCGGCGCCATGATCGCCTTCAACCATCCCTCGGCATCACGATTGGCGTGCTCGAAGGTCTTTCGTACCTGCACCGCGACCTCCTCAAAAAAGCGCTGCGTGAGCTGGCTCTTTTCGTGCGTCAGAAACTGGAACATGGTGTTGATGTGCGTGCTGCACCAATGATCGAGGCGATCGATTTCCTTCTCGTAGCGCCGCAGTGAGAAAGGAATCGGCGTGCCCAGCTTGAGTCCATGCTCCACAGCGAATTTCTTGTAGATGACCTCCATCATGGTCATGATTTCGGCAACTTCGCTTCTGGAACGGGTGAGGTTGCCGCGGGCAACGTCAAAAAAATGTTGCATGGCTCCGGAGAGCGTCGTGGAGAAGGTCGCGTTGACCATCGCTGCGCGGGTGGTATTGGTCAACAAACGCAGCGAGTCGAGCCCGAGGTGCGTAAACAGGTTGTTGGTCAGCTGTGAAAAAACGCTGCGCACTGCGTAGTAGCGCTGCAGGCCGGTGTCGAACTCGTCCTTCTCGAGCCGCACCTTGCCCATCATGTACTCGACCACGCCCTTGTTCTTGCCACGCAGTTCGGTCAGTTCGGAGACCTGTTCGCGCAGACCAATGAGCCGCGACTCCAGCAGGCTGCGCGTCCGCAGGTAACAATCGGCGAATTCGCCGTCCGTATTGTCGCGAACGATTTCCTGCTTGGCGGGTATCAGTTCCTCGGTAAGCGCGAGTTCGAGTTCGGACAAGCGGCTGCGCCTGAGCAGATCGCGATCGCCGTTGATCTTGGCCAGCAGTGCTTTTTGTGCCGAAACAGGAAAGATCTGGTCTTCCGGCAGGTTGAGCGTCCACGCGCAACTGTCAATCTGCTTGGTAATTTCGGCGTCGATCTGGTCCGACGACTTGAGTTCGTCCCACAGACTGTCGATCTTGTTCAGGACGACGATGCGGCCTTTCTTGCGCCCGCCCAGGGTACCGATGTGTTCGCGCCAGACGGTCAGGTCGGACTGCGTAACGCCGGTATCGGCAGCCAGGATGAACAGCACCGCGTGCGCGTTTGGCAGCAGCGACAAGGTCAGTTCAGGCTCGGTGCCAATCGCGTTGAGGCCGGGCGTGTCGAGGATGACCAATCCTTGCTGCAGCAGCGGATGCGGGAAATTGATGATCGCGTGGCGCCAGCGCGGAATCTCGACGGTGCCAGCCACGTCGACGCGAAAAACCGCGGCATCGCCGTCGGCGACCGTGAAGCCGAGCCTTTCCGCGAACCCACGGTCGACGCGGGTGACGTCGCTGACATGGCGAAGGGCCTCCTGCATGGCACTGGCTGAACTGGTGTCGAGGGGAACGATGGTCCACTCCTCGGGAAAGCGCTTGTACTCGCTGATGCTGTCCTTGGACTCCCGGCTTTCGATCGGCAGCAACTCGATCGATGGCGGCTTGCGCCGGTCGAACATCAGCTCGGTCGGACACATCGTCGTCCGGCCCGGGGTCGACGGAAGGATGCGGTCGCCATAGTCGGAGAAAAAAATGGCGTTGATCAACTCCGACTTGCCGCGCGAGAATTCGGCGACGAAGGCCACATGCAGTCGGTCTTCGCGGAGCTTGTCGAGCAAATGGGAGATACGCCGGTCGGTCTGGGCGTCGGTGAGCTCGTTGTCGACCAGCCAGGCACCGAACTTCTCCAGGACCGCGGAGAGCTCGGCGCGCCAGTCACTGTAGGCGGCAAAATGTTGAGCGAGGGTCATGACCAGTTCCGGCGCAAGGTACAGGCCCGCACTCTATCACAAAGTCCAGAGCAATCAGTGACATGGCCAGCACGCGCGGCAGCATGGGTGGTCAGCGCTGGCAAACCCGGCAGTAGAAAGTTGATCGCCCGGCCTGACGGATCACGCGCACCGGCCGCGCGCAGATCGGACACGGAGCGCCCGCGCGGTCATAGACTGCACAGGAAAGCTGGAAGCAGCCCGCGCCGCCGTCACTGTGTACGTAATCGCGGACGCTGCTGCCGCCGGCCGCGATCGCCGCCTCGAGCGTGGCCCGGATCGAGTCGGCCAACACTCCGTAGCGTCGACGGCTGATCCGGTTGGACGCGCGCAAGGGCGAAATGCCGGCGTGAAAGAGACTCTCGGCGGCGTAGATATTGCCAATCCCGACGACCAGGCGGTTATCCATCAGCAGCGGCTTGACCGGCATCCGCCGGCCGCGGGTTGCGGCGTGCAGCCAGTCGCCGCTGAAAGCGTCGGACAGCGGTTCGATGCCGAGCGCCGCAAGCGCCGGATGTGCCTCGATATCGGTGCCTTCGTGCCAGAGCAGCGCGCCGAAGCGGCGCGGGTCGCGCAGGCGCAGAACCGTCCGGCTGAACAGCAGGTCGAAGTGGTCGTGCTTCTGGGCGGGCGTATCGGGCAACACCAGCCGCAGACTGCCCGACATCCCGAGGTGGATCAGCAGCCAGCCACCGCCGCGGCGGCTCGCGCAGTCGAGCAACAGGTACTTGCCACGCCGCGCTATGCCGTCGACAGATAATCCGGACAGCCTCGAATCCAGCCCGAGCGGAATCTCGTGACGCAGTCTGGGCGTGCGCACGACGGCACCGACAATGGTTTGTCCAGGCAGATGAGGGAGCAGTCCCTGGCGGCTGACTTCAACTTCCGGCAGTTCTGGCATTGCTGCTACCGCGAAAAGTCCATAACATGCGCAGCAGGAATTATGGCGCAAACCCCCGCCAGTTCTGGCAACTGTTTGCCGCAGGCAAGGAAACCATGAAATATATCAAGAGCACCCTCCTTGGCGCCGCCCTGGCGCTTGCCTTCGGCATGTCCGCGCCGGCGGCAGGAGACCCACCACAAGACAGGCAGGAGAAGCCGAGCAAAGCGGGCAAGGCCGCCAAGCCAGGCAAGCGCGCGCCCAGGGCGAACACATCGGAATCGATCGTTCCCCACCCCGAAGCTACGGACGGCAGCGAACTGACCGGACAGGTGGTCTATCAGGTTCTGCTCGCCGAAGTTGCCCTGCAGCGCGGGCGCAACGAATTCGCCAGCCAGGCCTACGCCGACCTGGCCACTCGTACCCGCGATGCCGCCATCCTCGAACGGGCGATCGAGGTCGCCGGTTATGCGCGTCGTTTTGACCGCGTTCAGCAGCTTGCACGCCTGTGGGTCGAGGTCGACCCCGAGTCCAAACGCGCCCAGCAGGTGCTGGTCGGCGTGCTGGTCATGTCCAACCAGCTCGACGGCCTTGCCCCACAGTTGATCAGCATGCTTGAAGCAGACCGGCCGGCACTGCCGGGCAACCTGCTGGCGCTGAACCGGATGTTCGCCCGCAACCCCGATCGCCAGGCCGTCCTGCAGCTGATCAAGAAGGTTTGCGCCCCCTTCCTCGACCTTCCCGAGGCGCATTACGCCCTGGCCGTGGCTGCCAGCGCCGCCGGCGAGCACGAACAGGCGCTCGCCGAAGCGCGGCAGGCACTCCAATTGAGACCGGACTGGGAGCCGGGCGCCCTGCTGCAGGCGCAACTGCTGGCCCGCAAGTCGCCCGGCGAGGCGATCGTTTCGCTGCAAGCCTTTGCCGAAAAATATCCGCAGGCGCGCGACGTTCAGCTGCATCTGGCGCGCGCGCTGGTCGGCGAGAAGCGCTATGCCGAAGCCAAACGACTGTTCGAGCAGTTGCTGCTGGCCTACCCGAACAACCCAGACGTGGTATACCCGGTGGCCATCCTGGCGCTGCAGGAAAACGACAAGGTGCTCGCCGAGGCGCAACTCAAACACCTGGTTACGCTCGACATCCCCGACAAGAGCGCGCCCTATTATTATCTCGGCCAGGTCGCCGAAGAAAACAGGCAGGAGGCTGAAGCGCTGGCCTATTATCGGCAGGTCGGCCCGGGCGAACACTATCTGCCGGCGCAAATACGCAGCGCTGCCATCATCGCCCAGCAGGGCAAGCTTGACGAGGCCAGGAGTCTGCTGCGCGATGCGGCCGCCCGCGACCCGCAGCTGCGGGTCCAGCTGGTGATCGCCGAAGCGGCGCTGCTGCGTGACGCGAAGCAGACCGAGGCGGCGCTGCAATTACTGGAAGAGGATCTCAAGGAGCAACCGGCGCAAACCGATCTGCTTTATGAATCGGCCCTGATGGCTGAACGGCTTGGCCGTCTGGAGCTGATGGAAAGCCGCCTGCGCAAGCTGATCGAGCTGCAGCCGGACAGCGCGCAGGCCTACAATGCGCTCGGCTACTCGTACGCCGACCGCAATGTGCGACTGCCGGAAGCACGACAGTTGATCGAAAAAGCGCTCAAGCTGGCTCCCAACGACCCTTTCATTCTCGACAGCATGGCCTGGGTGCTTTACCGCCAGGGTGATCTCGAAGGCGCCCTGACGCACCTGCAGCGCGCCTACGCGCAGCGCCCGGACGCCGAGATCGCGGCGCACCTCGGCGAGGTGCTGTGGATGCTCGGCCGCAAGGACGAGGCGCAGCGCACCTTGCGCGAAGCGCAGAAGAAGCATCCGGCCAGCGAGGAGATCCAGGAAGCACTGAAGAGGTTCTCGCCCTGAGTCCGCCGTACCGGAAAGCGGGCGTCCGCCCGCTCGCAGCGGCGGGCCAGCGACCCCTGTTACTGCTGTGCGCACTGCTCGGCCTAAGCGCCTGCGGCACGCTGCAGGCACCTGCCGTAACACCCCCGCTCGTTCAGCGTGACAGCCTGCAAGCGTTTTCGCTGGCCGGCCGCTTTTCCTTGCGCCATGACGGCAAGAGCAGCATCGGTCAGCTGAACTGGCGGCATGGTCAAGATGGCGACGAACTGCTGTTGTCGTCGCCGCTCGGGCAAGGCATCGCAGAGATTGTCAGCAACGCCAGCGGCGCACGGCTGACCGGCAACGACGGCAGCGTCCATGACGCCGCCAGCGCTGACGAACTGCTGCAGTCGATCCTCGGTTATCCCTTGCCGTTGAGCAAGCTGAGCGACTGGGTACGCGGCCGGACGACGGACGCCGACCAACTCACCGTCGACCCGCTCGGCCGTCCGCTGCACCTGCGCGACGAGTACTGGCGGATCGACTACGAGTACGACAGCGACGATCCGCAGGCGCTGCCCGGGCGCCTGCTCGTCGAGCGCGAAAGCGTTCTCGAACTGCGCCTGCGGATCGACGACTGGAGCCCGCTGGCCCCGGCAGATTCCGCAGACGCGGCACGGTGAAGTCTACCGGCCGGAGCTGGGGTTGGCACAGCGTTTACCCGGCGCCGGCCAAGCTCAACCTCTTCCTGCATGTCGTTGGCCGGCGCGCCGATGGCTACCACCTGCTGCAGACCGTCTTTCGCTTCCTGGAGCGTGGCGACCGCCTGCGCTTTTCCCCGCGCGCCGACGGCTCGGTACAGCTGGCGACACCGCTACCCGGAGTGCCGGCGGCAAGCGACCTGACCGTCCGCGCCGCACGCCTGTTGCAGGCGGCGAGCGGATGCGGTCTGGGCGTCGAGATCAGCATCGAAAAGAATCTGCCGCTGGGTGGCGGCCTCGGCGGCGGCAGCTCGGATGCCGCCACCGTCCTGCTGGCGCTGAACCACCTCTGGCAACTGGGTTTTCGTCGACAGCGACTGCAGGAAATCGGCCTCGAACTCGGCGCCGACGTGCCGATCTTTGTTTTTGGGCGAAACGCCTTCGCCGAAGGCGTTGGCGAGGCCCTGCAGGCGGTTGACCTGCCGCAGCGCTGGTACGTGGTCCTTGAACCGCCGGTGCAGGCCGCCACGGCAGCCATTTTTGCTGCTCCTGAACTCAAGCGCGACTCGCTCCCGATCACCGCCGAGCAGTGGCGCTCCGGGTTCGGCGGCAACGACCTGCAGGCCGTGGCGTGCAGGCGCTTTCCGGTAATTGGCGAGCACCTGGCGTGGCTGTCGGCTTGTTCGCCGGCCCGGATGACGGGTTCCGGCGCCTGCGTATTCGCCGAATTCGCCACCATCGAACAAGCCCGACTGGCCCTTGAGCAAATGCCCCCGGGCGTTCGCGGCTGGGTCGCCGCGGGTCTCGAAGATCACCCCCTGCGGCAACTGGCGCCCTGATCCCGCGGAGCGATCACCAGATTTGTCGTTGCCGGGCTTCCTTTTCCTGAACAATCCCCGGTATAATGCGCGCCTCGTTCGCCGGCAAGGCGATACGAGCGACAGCTGGGGAGTCGCCAAGTTGGTCAAGGCACCGGATTTTGATTCCGGCATTCGAAGGTTCGAATCCTTCTTCCCCAGCCATTCCATTTCTGTCAAAGCGGGCAGGCCAGCTTGCCTGTGCCCGTCTTGCTTTACACGGCGCCCGTTCGGCAGGCGCCTCGGGAAGCGCTCCATGGCCTACGACAGCCTGATGGTATTCACCGGCAATGCCAACCCTGCGTTGGCCGCCGAAGTCGTCAAGCGCCTCAATATATCGCTCGGTCGAGCCCAGGTCGGGCGCTTTTCCGACGGCGAAATCAGCGTCGAAATCCAGGAGCATGTGCGCGGCATGGACGTGTTCATCCTGCAATCGACCTGCGCGCCGACCAACGAGAACCTGATGGAACTGCTGGTCATGGTCGACGCGCTCAAGCGCGCCTCGGCCGCCCGGATCACTGCCGCCATCCCGTACTTTGGCTACGCCCGCCAGGATCGCCGCGTGCGCTCCGCGCGGGTACCGATCGCCGCCAAGCTGGTCGCCGACCTGCTGACCGCTGCCGGCGTACACCGGGTGTTGACGATGGACCTGCACACCGAGCAGATTCAGGGCTTCTTCAATATCCCGGTCGACAACATCTACTCGCTGCCGATCATGCTCGGCGACGTCTGGAAGAAGGACTTCGACCACCTGATGGTCGTTTCTCCCGACGTCGGCGGCGTCGTTCGCGCGCGCGCGCTGGCCAAGCGGCTCGAATGCGACCTGGCGATCATCGACAAGCGGCGGCCGAAGGCCAACGTTTCCGAAGTAATGAACATCATCGGCGAGGTCCAGGGACGCACCTGCGTGATCATGGACGACCTGGTCGACACTGCCGGGACCTTGTGCAAGGCTGCCACCGCGCTCAAGGAGGACGGTGCCCGGCACGTCCTCGCCTACTGCGTGCACCCGGTGCTCTCGGGCAGCGCCGTCGACCGCATCAATGCTTCCGACCTCGACGAACTGGTGGTCACCGACACCATTCCGCTACGTGACGACGCCAAGAACTCGCCGCGCATCCGGCAGCTGTCGGTCGCCGAAGTGATGGCCGAAACGATTCGCCGGATCAGCAACGAAGATTCCGTTTCCTCGCTGTTCATCGAGTGAGACGCTGGCCGCTGTCCCAGCAGATTTCTAAACCCCCCGCCTGGTCGCGGGCGGGGTTTGTATCAACCAGGAGCTGTCAATGAAATTTCAACTTGAAGCGCGCAAGCGCACCTTGCAGGGGTCCGGAGCGAGCCGCCGCCTGCGCCGCGCGCATCGCGTCCCGGCCATCGTCTACGGTGGAACGGCCGCACCGCTGCTGATCGAACTCGATCACAACGAAATCCTGCTGAGCCTGCGCAAGGAAGCGTTCGGGTCGTCGGTGATCACGCTGATGATCGATGGCGCCCGCCAGGACGCCATCCTGCGCGATTCACAGATGCACCCGTGGAAGCCGCTGGTGCTGCATTGTGACTTCCTGCGCGTCGACGCCACGCATGCCATCCACCAGACCATCCCGCTGCACTTTGTCAATGGCGACATCGCCCCCGGCGTCAAGCTCGCGGCGGGTGTCGTCGCACCGGTGCTCAACGATATCGAAGTTAGCTGCCTGCCGCAGGATCTGCCGGCGTTCATCGAGGTGGACCTGAAGGATCTCGAACTCGGGGACTCGATTCACCTGTCGCAGCTCGTTTTCCCGGCCAACGTCACCCCGGTGGGCAGTGGCGACGACTTGGTCGTGGTCTCCATCCAGGCACCAAAGGTGACCGCAGCCGATGCCGCCGAGGATGCCGAGGACGCCGCGGCTGCTGGCGAAGAGCCTGCCGCCGGCTAAACGGGCAGTCCATACCCGGCCGCCGTCCGGCACCCGGTGCCCACGGCGGCTCTTTTTTGCGCAGCCTCAATCATGTCGCGACCCCGCCTGATCGTCGGCCTCGGCAACCCCGGCGGCCAATACGAGGACAACCGGCACAATGTCGGCTTCTGGTTCGTCGACCAGCTGGCGGGTCGCTTGCGGGCGCCACTTGCGCCGCAGGGCAGGTTTCTCGGCCGGGTCGCCCGCCACCAGGACCTGTGGCTCTTGCAGCCAATGACCTTCATGAACCTCTCCGGCCAGTCGGTGGCGGCGCTGGCGCGTTTCTACCGGATCGCCGCCGACGAGACGCTGATCGTCCATGACGACCTCGACCTCGATCCCGGCAGCATCCGCCTCAAACAAGGCGGCGGCAACGGTGGCCACAACGGCCTGAAAGACATCCAGGCGCGACTGTCGACCGCCGATTTCTGGCGCCTGCGCCTCGGAATCGGTCATCCCGGCGAACGCGCCGAAGTGGTCAACTACGTCCTCAAAGCGCCCCGGCGCGAAGAGCAGGAGCTGATCGACCGCGCCATCGACCGCTGTCTGCTGGCCTGGCCGGCACTCGCCGTCGGCGACTACGCGGCCGCGCAACGGCAGCTCCACGTCAAGACGCCCTCACCATAGGAATCAGAGCATGAGCCTCAAATGCGGCATCGTCGGCCTGCCGAACGTCGGCAAATCGACCCTCTTCAATGCCCTCACCAAAGCCGGAATCGCCGCCGAGAACTACCCCTTCTGCACCATCGAGCCCAACGTCGGCATCGTCGAAGTCCCCGACCCACGGCTCGCACAGCTTACCGCGATCGTCAAGCCACAACGGGTACAGCCGGCGATCGTCGAGTTTGTCGACATTGCCGGACTGGTCGCCGGGGCCTCGAAGGGGGAAGGCCTGGGCAACCAGTTCCTGGCCAACATCCGCGAGACCGACGCCATCGTCAATGTCGTCCGCTGCTTCGACGACGAAAACGTCGTCCATGTCTCCGGCCGCGTTGACCCCTTGTCGGACATCGAAACGATCATGACCGAACTGGCGCTCGCCGACCTGGCCGCCGTCGAACGTACGCTCAACCGCGAGAACAAGAAGGCCCGCTCCGGTGACAAGGAAGCGCAGCAGGTCGTCGCCATTCTCGAACGCCTGCTGCCGCATCTCAACCAGGGCCATCCGGCGCGCACGCTGTCACTTTCCGACGAAGAAAAGGCGCTGCTCAAACCGCTTTGCCTGCTGACCATCAAGCCGACGATGTACGTCGGCAACGTCCTCGAAGACGGTTTCGAGAACAATCCGCACCTCGACAGCCTGCGCGCCCATGCCGCCGGCGAAGGCGCGCCGGTGGTCGCCCTGTGCGCCAAGATCGAAGCCGAACTCGCCGACCTGGACGACGAAGACAAACACGCTTTCCTCGCCGACCTCGGCCTTGAAGAACCGGGGTTGAACCGCCTGATTCGCGTCGGCTACCAGTTGCTCGGTCTACAGACCTACTTCACCGCCGGCGTCAAGGAGGTCCGGGCATGGACCATCCACGTCGGCGATACGGCACCGCAGGCCGCCGGTGTCATCCACACCGACTTCGAACGCGGCTTCATCCGCGCGCAGACCATCGCCCTCGCCGACTTCATCGCCTGCAAGGGCGAACAGGGCGCCAAGGAGGCCGGGAAAATGCGCGCCGAAGGCAAGGACTACATCGTCAAGGACGGCGATGTGCTGAACTTCCTGTTCAACGTCTGAACAGAAATTCTGATTCCGCTGGCTATCAGCGGACGACGCAAGTCGCGTCATTGAAAGTCTCCCCCGCAGTGGCGCCATTCAACACGGCGTCACCTGGAGCGTCGCGCAGGGCCTTCCTACCGCCAGGCTTTCGCCCAAGCCAGTGGCTGTCCCGCCAGTGCCCGCACCAATCCCGGCTCGTCAGGACCCGGGCGCATTTGCCGAGGATATGCCGGAAGATGTCGCCGTTGCTCCAGCGCCGGGTTTCTTCCCGATAGGGCATCTCGCTGGCGTAGTTGTCGAGGCACTTCGGGGCAACCTTGTGGATCTGGCCGATCTGGCAACGGCGGACTTGACATGCAGCAGGTCGTAGGCGTCCGCTTGGTGGCACAGATCACGGCCCCCTTGGCGATGTCGGCCGGCGCCAGTTTGCCGGTATTCGATCCGACCGAAAAGGCGACCACACTCTCGCGCCCAGGCGACTTTGGCACGCAATCGCAACCTGATGGCCGCCAGCTGCTTGCAGGGTAGATCTCATCGTCGACGACACCGCGAGCCTGCTATGCGACTCGATGATCGGTGGCTGCCATGCGATGAACCGGGTGCGGTTTCAACGATCGCCACCCGCTCTACGCACGCGCCGGGGCGCCGCCTTTGACCCAATGGCGGATCGAGCAGGTGGCCGCGAACCGCTCTTGCAACGGACCTCGACAGCCACCAAGCCGCCGCCGGTGCGACAAGTGACTGGGCGAAGTACCGTCGACGAGACCATGCCGCCGACCATCGGTGCGGCGATGCGAATCATCACCTCCGAACCGGTGCCGCTCGAGCACATGATCGGCAGCAGTCCGGCCATGATCGCCGCCACGGTCATCATGCTGGGCGTCCCTGACGCAGGAGCCGGCGTCGCGATCGCGGATGTCGACCAACACGTAGGCCGCGAGCAGCGTGTTCTCGGTCGTGATTCCTGGCGGGCCGTTGCGCAGTTCGATGCTCGCCAGCTGTCCGGTCGGAATCATTCCGGCGGCGCTCGGAACGAAGACCTCGCTTGCGGATCGTCGCGTAGCGCGCGCGGATAGCGTACGCTGACGTTGTGGCGCTCGAGCCCTTCGACGGCGGTGGTCACCGTCGCGCCGCCGAGGGCACTGCCGATCGCCTGCCGGAAGTCGCCGAAGGTAGTCCGGTAGCGCGCCAGGTGATCGCACTTCGGGGTGATTGTTCCGGTAGCCGCCGCCGGTCACCCGCTCGGCGTAGGCGCTCGAAGTGCCTGGCACGTCTTGCACGCGGCTTTCTCGATCACCTCCACTTGCGGGCATTTGTCACAGCCACATGAGGACTGGCGTGCCAGCATAAAGAATAGGTGGCGCAACATGGGGTAGGAAGAACAGGTAGCCGAAAAGAACCAGAGAACATCGCGTTGAGCGCGACCATCAGGTCCGATGTCACTTCGGCCTTGCCGCCGACCGAATAACGCTAGGAGTACATCATGCCGGTTCCGTCGGCTGTTGCACCCAGGGGCCTGTTCAGCAGCGTCCTCGTTGGTCTGCTGACCCTGACGCTGGCGCTGCTGCCCGCCGTTTCCTGCCTCGCCGGCGAACAGGCCGAGCGTGCCGTTGCCGCCGTCAAGCAATTGATCGCGTCGGGCAAGGTCAGGCCCGGCGCAGTCATCCGGCTCAATCTCAAGCAGGGAAACATCGCTGCCTTCATGGGCCGCGACAATGAACTCAAGGACGACTGGGAAAGAGCCACGGGCATCCTGCTCGACACCGTCGTCGTGCCACAACTTGCTTCGCGCGACTTCATCCGCAAGGCGCGCGACGTCGATATCACGATTGCGCGCAATCACGAGTATCCCGACCTGCTGGACGAAGGTCTGATCGAGGACCTGACACCGCTGCTGCAGAAGTTCGGGTTCTCGCTGCCCGAAGACACGGCCAGCGGGTACATACTGCTGCGTCAGCAGGCCTATCTGGGTGACCGCGTCGTCGCCATCCCGGCGGACCTCGATGTACAACTGATCTACCTGCGCAAGGATCTGCTCGAAGATCCCGCCGAAGGCAGACGTTTTCGCAACAAGTACGGTCGGGATCCGTCCGTTCCAAGGACGTGGAAGGAATACACGGAACTTGTCAGCTTCTTTAACCGCCCGCAGGAGGGCTTTTACGGCGCACTCGAACCTCGTGAAAGACTGACGGCCTGGATGTACTGGTTTCCGCGCTACGCCGCGTTCGCCGCGCCCGGGCAGTACCTCTTCGATGAGCGGATGAAGCCATTGATCGACTCACCCGCCGGCGTCGCCGCGACCGAAAGCTGGCTGGCGACCATTCCTTTCTCGCCACAGGAAGTGAGCGGCGAAGGCAAGGACTACAACTACACCTTGCCTTATTTTCTGCGTGGCAAGGGGTTCTCGACGCTGATCACGCCAGCCGGCGCCAAGATCGCCAACCTTGAGCAATCGGCGATCAAAGGCAAGGTCATCGCTGCTCCGCTTCCCGGCCGCTTCGTCGGCGATCGCCTGCTGCGCCGGTCGACGATCATGTACGGCAATAACCTCGTCCTGCCGCGATCGGGCAAGAACAAGGAACTCGCCTTCCTGTACGCGATGTGGCAGACCGACCCGGACAACTCCATTCGCTCGGTACTGGTCAGCGGCGGCTTTGCCGACCCCTACCGATACAACCACCTGACCAACGCCGAGATACGCAAGGTCTACTCGCCACAGGCGCTCGACGCCTTGCGCGCGGCACTGCCGGACACCTTGCCGGCCGGTACCGGTCTGCCGGGCGACGCCGAGTACCTGGCGGCTCTCGGGCAGCAACTTTGGCTTGCGGCGACGGGATCTCAGAGTGCCGGACAAGCCATGGCAAGAACCGCGGGCGAATGGGAGGCCATCACCGAACGTCTCGGGCGCGAGCAACAGATCGCGCACTGGAAAAGCTTCCGAAAGAATTTTCCGGGCGTCGTCAGTGACAACAAGTCTCGTTGATCGGGAAACGAGATGAGGCGCAGCCGGCGGCTGACCATATCGCGCCAGCTGACGCTGGGTTTTGGCGCCGTTGGTTTGCTGGTCCTGGCTCTGGTCGTGCTGGGCGAACTGGTGGTGCGCGACGCCGCCGAGCGCCTGGAAACGA
>ERZ761603.1672-NODE-1672-length-16231-cov-39.488440_pt1 | contig 16231 bp, 17 predicted proteins | sample MGYA00511879_ERZ761603 | MGnify/ENA primary metagenome ERZ761603 (study PRJEB28899, sample SAMN02850040) | bioreactor sludge metagenome | biome: EBPR Sludge; feature: EBPR Bioreactor; material: flocular biomat | place: Australia: Thorneside Wastwater Treatment... | reverse complement strand
CATCGTCGTTTCTTCAGGAACACCTGGCCCGCGCGCGGGGTTGGGTTGCTCAGATGTAATCAGAAACCCTGTTTACACAAAAATCCGGACAGGCCTGACACCGGGACACCCTTCAGGAATCGCACCATGGCGACCACCGAGCGTACCCGGACCTGCTGACAGCCTTTGTCGTTGCCTCGACGCCGCCTTGAGCGATGACCGGTTGCGCGCCGCGACAATCAAGTAGAATGGCGCGCCACGCATTCTGAACAGGTCGACAAACCGCGCATGGAACTGGCTGGAAAACGCATTGTTCTCGGGGTCACCGGCGGCATCGCCGCCTACAAGGCCGCCGAGCTGGTCCGCCTGTTGATCCGGGAAGGAGCCTCGGTGCAGGTGGTGATGAGCCAGGCGGCGACGCGCTTCGTCACTCCGGTCACCTTTCAGGCGCTCTCCGGCAAGCCAGTGTTCACCGACCAGTGGGACCCGCGGGTCGATAACAACATGGCGCACATCGACCTCTCGCGAGCAGCCGACGCCCTCCTCTTTGCCCCGGCTTCGGCCGATTTCCTGGCCAAGCTGGCCAACGGACTGGCGGATGATCTGCTGACCACCCTGGTTCTGGCTCGCCACTGCCCGTTGCTCGTCGCGCCGGCGATGAACCGCCAGATGTGGGAAAACCCGGCCACCTGCCGCAACCTTGCCACGCTACGCGCTGACGGCATCGAAGTCCTCGGCCCGGCCTGCGGTGATCAGGCATGCGGCGAGACTGGACTGGGGCGGATGCTCGAACCGGAGGAGATCCTGGACGAACTGGTCGCCTACTTTCAGCCCAAGCGACTGGCCGGCAAAACGGTTCTGCTGACCGCAGGGCCGACCTTCGAAGCGATCGACCCGGTACGCGGCATCACCAACCTGTCGACCGGCAAGATGGGCTACGCCATCGCCCGCGCGGCGCGTGAAGCAGGCGCCCGGGTGACCCTGGTCTCCGGCCCGGTCTGTCTGCCCTGCCCACAGGGAGTCAGCCGTATCGAGGTCACCAGTGCACTCGACATGCACACTGCGGTGCTCGCCCGAGTCGCCGAGAACGACGTTTTCGTCGCCGTTGCCGCGGTCGCCGACTATCGGCCCGCCCAAATCATCACACGGAAGATCAAGAAAGGCGCCCAGTCGGCGCCTCCCACGATCGAACTGGTGCACAATCCGGACATCCTGGGAGAAGTCGCCGCCCTGCGCGAGCCACCGCTGTGCGTTGGTTTTGCCGCCGAGAGCGAGAACCTGCACGCCTACGCCGAAAGCAAGCGGCGCAGCAAGAAGATTCCGCTGATCGTCGGCAACCTGATCCATGACGGCTTCGGTGGCGACGCCAACACGCTGATCCTCTTCGACGATGAAGGACAGCACCCGCTGCCGCCGGCGCCCAAGCTTGTCCTCGCCCGCCAACTGATGAGCCGTATCGCCGCCCTGCTCGAGACACGCGCATGTCCCGCCCCCGACTCCAGGTAGACATCAGGCTGCTCGACCCGCGCCTGCGCGACAATCCGCCTCACTATGCCACCAGCGGTTCGGCCGGTCTCGACCTGCGCGCCTGCATCGCCGATCCGCTGGTGATCGCGCCCGGTGAAACCCGGCTGATTCCAACCGGGATCGCCATCCACCTTGCCGACCCCGGCCTGGCCGCGATGATTCTGCCGCGCTCCGGTCTGGGGCACAAACATGGCATCGTGCTCGGCAATCTGGTCGGACTGATCGACTCGGATTACCAGGGCGAAATCATGGTGTCGACCTGGAACCGTGGTCACGAAGCCTTCACGCTCCAACCGCTCGACCGCCTGGCCCAACTGATCGTGGTCCCGGTCCTGCAGATGTCCTTCAATGTGGTCGAGGAGTTCGCTGTGAGCCGACGCGGTAAAGGCGGTTTCGGCAGCACTGGTCACTCCTGAAGCAAACGATCAGGCAATCAAACGCCCAATGCCCTGGCTGTGGATGCGCAGCCGGCAGATCTAGCGCTCGCTGCGCCGGGTCAGCAGCCTTCCGGCGACGATCAGAAAAGCCAGGAAACAGAGCACCGACCAGTTGGCCATCGACAGCCCAAGAAACACCCACTCCTTGCTCGAACAAAAGCCCGTAGCCATGAACATCGCCGGCCAGCGCACGCCGAACCAGTCGACGATCTGATCGATCAGCGTCGGTTCACCGAAGCCGCACTCCATGCTCGCTTCGGGAAAGTGTTGTAGCCAGCTCTGGTACGCCGCGGTCGCCAGCCCGCCCGCCGCCGTCAGGCCAAGCAAGCCGCTCCACAGGCGCAGACCGCCGGGCAACAACGCGCCGAGCAGCGCGACCATTGCGATCAGCAGGTAGAGCAGGCGCTGAAAGATGCACAGCGGGCACGGTTGCAACTGCATCAGCTCCCCGATGCTCCATCCGGCCAGCGTCAGGCCACTCGCGGCCAGCGCCAGCAAGACGAAAACGGCGCGCCTCGGGAGGGTCATCAAGGCGGAGGATCAGACCGGCACGTAACTGCGCAGACGTCGCGACAGTTCCTGCAACTGCCGGACGCCCGAGTTCTCCGCACGTTCGCACCAGTCCTGCAGTGTGTTGAGCAGGTTTTCGCGGGAGGCATTCGAGCGTTCCCAGACGGCGACCAACTCGTTACGCATGGCATAGGCCGTATGCAGGGCGCGACTCTCGCCGAGCAGCAGTTGAAGCTGCCCGCGCTGGTCCTGCGGAACGGTGCCGGCATCCGCCGCCAGCCAGCGCTTGAGGCCCTTGAAGCGGCCGCCATCCTGGAGCGTCTGCAGTTCCTCGCGATAGACCTGTTTCAGCGAACGAGCGTATTGCGACAACACATCGTAGCGGTTGGCGATCACCGCCTGCAGGGTGTCGAAATCGACCACCGGCCGCAAGCTGCCGAGACGTGGCCTGGGGGCCAGCTTCTTCACCTGTGCCAGTCCCAGTGCCGCGAGCATGCGGATGTACAGCCAGCCGATGTCGAATTCGTACCAGTGGATCGACAGTTTGGCCGAGGTGGGAAAGGTGTGGTGGTTGTTGTGCAGTTCCTCACCGCCAATGAGGATACCCCAGGGACTGATGTTGGTGCTCGCATCGGCCGGGCTGAAGTTGCGGTAGCCCCAGAAATGCCCGAGGCCGTTGATCACGCCAGCCGCCCAGAACGGAATCCAGGCCATCTGGACGAGCCAGATCAGCGAACCGGCCAGCACACCGAAAATCGCCACATCGATCGCCAGCATGATCGCTACACCCAGCTTGTGCCACGGCGAGTACAGATGGTTCTCGAGCCAGTCGTCCGGTGTACCGCGGCCATAGCGCTGCATGGTTTCGGCGTTCCTGGACTCGCGCACGTAGAGAAAGACCCCGGTCCACAGGACGCGATGGATCCCGGAAACCTGCGGGCTGTGGGGATCTTCGGCAGTCTCGCATTTGGCATGATGCTTGCGGTGAATCGCCGCCCATTCCCTGGTCACCATGCCGGTGGTCAGCCACAGCCAGAGGCGGAAGAAATGCGCCACCAGCGGGTGCAGGTCAAGCGCCCGATGCGCCTGGTGCCGATGCAGAAAGATGGTCACCGCCGCGATCGTCACGTGCGTCAGACCGAGCGTAAGCAATACGTAGCCCCACCAGGGCCAATCGACCAATCCAGCGTACATGGACCACCGTCTTCAAGAAAGCCAGCCGGCGATTCTAAGGCAATAAGCCAGCGGCACCAAACGGAAAACGACACCTGCCGCGGCGATGCACTGCGCCAAATCAATCCGGGTTTGCGGTCGCAGACGTTTCTCCCGCCAGCCCAAGCCGTTATCATTGGCGCATGAAGACACGAATCCTGCTGGTCGAGGATGATGCGCGCCTCGCCGAACTCACTGCCGAATACTTGCGCAAGAACGACTTCGAGGTACTCATCGAGCCGCGTGGTGACAAGGCCGAGACACGCATGCTCGAGGAACGCCCGGACCTGGTGATTCTTGACGTCATGCTGCCTGGCAAGGACGGATTCGAGGTCTGCCGTGCCGTTCGCACCCAATACGGTGGCGTCATCCTGATGCTCACCGCCCGTGACGAGGACTTCGACCAGATTCTCGGTCTCGAGCTCGGCGCCGACGACTACATCGCCAAACCCGTACAGCCGCGCCTGCTGCTGGCACGCATCAAGGCCCTGCTGCGTCGCGCGCCGGCCGGCAGCGGCCCCGGCGAAACGACCGACAGCAGCCAGTCGGCGGAACTCACCTTCGGCAGGTTTCGCATTAGCCAGGCCACGCGTAGCACCTCTCTCGGCGAGGAAAGAATTGATCTGACCACTGCTGAATTTGACCTCCTCTGGCTGCTCGCCCGTCACGCCGGCAGCATCCTGTCGCGTGACGATCTGCTGCAGGAGTTGCGCGGCATCGGCTTTGACGGACTGGACCGTTCGATCGACGCGCGCATCTCGCGTTTACGCCGGAAACTTGGCGACGATCCGGAAAACCCGACACGTATCAAGACTGTACGCGGCAAGGGCTATCTGTTCAGCAAACATGACTGGCAATAGCAAACTGCTCGCCATCCTCGGCACCTACAAGCCGGCCCCCTGGCGCGGGCGCTATAGCCTCTCCCGGCTGTTTTTCAATTTCTACCTGCTGGTCATGGGTTCATTCGTGGTCATCGCGATCTTTGCCGACTTCGTCATCTCGACGGCGGTGAAGGGCATCACCGACGACTACACCAGCCGCTTCATGCGCGGCACCGTCGTGCTGATCGAAGAGGAACTGTTCCGCAAACCTCGCTCCGAATGGACGAAAACGATCGAGGCGCTGGATCGCAAGTTCGCCTATCGGCTCCAGATCGTCGACCGCTGGACGCTCAAGCTGCCAGCCAAGGAGGCCGAGAAACTCGACGGCGGCGAACTGGCCATCGACGCACAGGGCGACATCATCTACCATCGGCTCAAACAGACGCCGCAGATCCTCGTCGTCGGCCCGCTCTCCCCCGACCGCAATCCGGAGTATCGGCGCGGCATGCCGCTCGAACTGCGCATCAGCCTGCTGACCTGGAGCCTGATCGGCGTCTGCCTGGCGATTGTCGTCTGGCTGTGGGTGCATCCGGTCTGGCGCGATCTCGAAGCGATGCGGCAGACCGCCCGCTCGCTTGGCGAAGGCCTCTTCGAGGCACGCGCCCCGAGCATGCGCAGCAGCGCTTTCGGACCTCTCGCCGAGACGCTGAACGGCATGGCCGAACGTATTCAGCGATTGATTGCAACACAGAAGGAGTTGTCCAGTGCCATCTCGCACGAATTGCGCACACCGATCGCACGTCTGCGTTTCGCCCTCGAGATGCTGGTCGCCACCGACGATGCAGCGGAGCGCGAGCGCTTGTGGCGAGCGATGGAGGCCGACCTGGATGAGCTCGATGGCTTGATCGACTCGAGTCTGACCTATGCCCGCCTTGAACGCGAGCAGCCCGAAATGCACCTTGCTGCAATCGAATTCGCGCCCTGGCTCGAAGAACAGGTGGAGGCGGTACGCCTGCTGGCGCGCCAGCTCGATCTACAGGTCGACAGCTCCCCACTGCCTCCCCTCCTGCGCGTCGAACTCGACCGCAAGAGCCTGCCCTATGCCATCACCAACCTGTTGCGCAACGCGATCAAGTACGCCAGTCGGTGCATTCGTGTCAGCGCAGAAGTGGTTGGCGAGCAGATTCAGGTGCATGTCGACGACGACGGCATAGGCATTCCACCGGACGAGCGCGAGCGGGTTTTCTCGGCGTTTACCCGCCTCGACCGGTCGCGCGACCGCGCAACCGGTGGTTACGGTCTCGGGCTGGCGATCGCGCGGCTGGTGCTCGAGCTGCACGGCGGCACGGCCAGCGCCGCGGCATCGCCACTCGGTGGCGCGCGCTTCACGCTGAGCTGGCCTTTGTCACAGAACGTCACCGAAAGCTGACGCAATCGCTGCAGATCACCGGCTCGCCGACGCCTATCATCGCTCCTCTTGATCGACCAACAAACAAGGAGACGAAATGAGCGAATTCAAACTGGACTGCGAGCAGTTTCTCGCCACGACACGCCAGCATTTTTTCGATAGCGAACTGGCTCCCAGCCTGCCGCAGGAAGCGCCCGAAGACAGCGCCGGCGGCCATTGCGGCAGGGTCGAGCATCGCATCCACAACGGCAAATGAACACCGTGGCGGAAACGCCGCAGCCCTTCCCCCTCTCCGAAGGCATCGGCATTTTTGTCGGCGTCGTTGCCTGGGATGTGCTCAGCGCCGGTGAAGTGCAACTCCTCAAGGCAGCGCTGCTCGCCGCGAGCGGCGCCCTGGCCTGGTACGGCCTGCGCTGTGCGCTGAGACTGATCCGCCGCAAGCGTCACTGAACATCCCTGATCCCGCGGCACCGCAGTCCCGAACCATGATTGTGGTTTTCCCTCCCTGTAGTCCGTCTCGATAACGGACCTTTCATTCCGCGTCCCGCCCGGCGCGGTTTTTTTGCCCATCGGAGGCTCGCCTGGCTATTGCACGTCAGTTCGCCGGCGGAGAAACGCTCGTCGAAGGGCTGCCGACCAGACGCACCTCGCGCTGCGGGAAGGGAATCTCTATACCCTCGGCGGAAAACGAATGCCAGATCGCCAGGCTGATTGCCGAGCGCACCCCGCCGGTTCCCTCCTGCGGGTCGCCGATCCAGAAACCGAGGTCGAGATTGATCCCGCTGTCGGCAAAGGCGGACAACAGCACCTGTGGCGCCGGGTCGCTCAGAACACGCGTTTGCCCCTTGGCTGCCTCGGTCATCAGGCTCATCGCTTTACCGAGGTCGGTACCGTAGGCCACCTGTACCGAGACCACGACGCGAACTCGCGAATCGCTGTACGACTCGTTGCGCACGATGTTCGACACCAGGTATTCGTTCGGAATGATGACCTCAGTACCGGTCAGCGTGCGCAGCACCGTGTAACGCGCCGTGATCTGGGTCACGACGCCGGAGGTGGTCGCATCGATCGCCACCAGATGGCCGATACGAATCGAGCGGTCGAGCAGGATGATGAAACCGCTCACGTAGTTGCTGGCGATCTTCTGCAAACCGAGTCCGAGGCCGACGGCGAGCGCACCGCTGAACACCGACAGCGCGGTGACATCGATACCGACGATCGACAGACTGAGCAGCAGGGCGATGACCGACAGCACCGCCTTGACCAGGCGGCCGAGTACGACCCGGATGTTGGAGTCGATCGTCTCGCTAGCCAACAGGCGCGTCTCGATCTCGTTGGAGAGCCAGAGCGCGACCAGTACCGTGACGCCGACGGTGACCAGACCACTGAGCAGGGTCCACAGGTCGAGCTTCTGTTTGCCGACACTGAAACTCACCTGCTCGAGCAACTCGATCATCGGCTGGGCAAGACCGGTCAGGTGAAGCGCCAGGCCGAGCCAGATGGTGGTGGCGATCAGGCGCTCCGAGGTGGCCAGCCAGCTACCCGGCGAGAAGGCATGGCGCAGCACATAGACCGCCGCCCGCACCAGTGCCATGGAGAGCAGCAGAGGGACCGCCAAGTCTAGCAGACTGACCGGTCCGACGTGCCAGTACCTGAACAGCTTACGCGTCAGCGCGACCAGCAGCAGTGCGAGCAAGGGAAAAGCGACTCGCTTCATGCTTCCCGTGCCAAAAGCGCGCAATGCCCCGTAATCCGCGCTCGAACGAGCGCTTTCCAGGCGCCGCCAGTAGCGCGCGGTGCCCCAGGCGACGAGCAGACTCAGCGCCAGTGCGCCCACCTGCCAAAGGAAGGCCGGATCGCCAAGATCCCGCCACAGTTCCAGCAACAGCGCAAACATTTCTTTCTCGTTCATCGCCGCTCCATTACCGCCGCAAAAAAGGCATCGGTGGCGTGGCGGTGCGGCAACAAGCGCAGCCGCTCGCCGGTTTCCAGCGCAATATTCTGGCCGGCCAGGATTTCCTCTGCCGAGCAGACGGAAAACTCGGGATGCTGGGCCAGAAACTCTCCGACGACCCCCCCGTTCTCGGCCTCGAGCAGGCTGCAGGTCGCATAAACCAACCGCCCGCCCTGCTTCACCAGGCTCGCCGCAGCGGCCAGAATCGCTCCCTGCTTGGCGCACAGCTCGGCAACGCTCGCCGGATTCTGCCGCCATTTCAAGTCAGGATTACGGCGCAGGGTGCCGAGCCCTGAACACGGCGCGTCGACCAGCACCCGGTCGAGCTTGCCGGCCAGCCGCCGGACCTTGGTGTCGCGTTCGGAATCGATACGCACCGGATGCACGTTGGACAGACCGGAACGTGCCAGACGCGGTTTCAGCCGGGCAAGTCTGCGATCAGACACGTCGAAGGCATAGAGCCGGCCCTGCGAGTGCATCAAGGCGCCAAGCAGCAAGGTCTTGCCCCCGGCACCAGCGCAGAAGTCGGCGACCATTTCACCCCGCCTCGGCTGCAGCAGGAAGCCGAGCAACTGGCTGCCTTCATCCTGTACCTCGATGCTGCCATCGACGAACAGCGGATGCCTGGCCAGTGCTGGTTTGCCCGCCAGACGAATGCCGAGCGGCGAAAACGGGCAGGCCTCGGCGGCCAGGCCGTCACTCTGCAAGCGCGCGAGCACTTCCCGCCGCCCGGCCTTCAGCGAATTGACGCGCAGATCAAGGGGTGCCGGCTGATTGAGGGCGGCGGCCAGCTTCTCCACGTCGTCGACCGGTAACTGGGCGAGCAGCTCGTCGTGCAGCCAGTCGGGCAGGTCGAGACGGACGGCGGATGGCAAGTCCTCCATCTTCACTGCCTTGGCATGTGCCAACCACTTGTTCTCGGCTTCGCCCAGCATGCCGTCGAGTTGGCGCAGGTTGAGGCCCTGCACACAGGTCAGCGCGGCGAGCAACAGGCGGCGCGAACTCAGATCGCCGGCGCAACGCGCGGACAACGAGCGTTTGCGACGCAGCACGGCAAAGACCGTCTCGGCAACGAATCCACGGTCCGCATGGCCCAGTTCGCGATGTTGTCGAAAATAGTGGGAGACTACCAGGTCGGCCGGAAACGCCGATCGCAGCAGTTCCGAGAGCAGCACCTCGGCATGGTGTAAGAGCACTGGGGTAAGGCGCACCGTCATGGTTCCTGGCTCAGTTCGATGGCGGTCGCAAGCTGGATGTAAAGCCCTCCCTTGCGGTCGAGGTACTTCAGCTTGACCGGAAGCATCGCCCGCTCATGCGCAAGCCACAATTCGGTCGACGCCACGCCGGGCACGCGCAGGTGAAGGCAACGAAAACTTCCGGCCGGCGTATCGACTTCTTCTTCTCCGACCACTTCGAGCCGGAAATGCACGTACTTCCGGCCGGTGACCACCGACAGCTCCTGCCCGCTCTTCAGGTCCGCGATCAAACCCACCTGGTAATAGAGCGACAGCAGGTCCTGCGCGCCAGGGCTCAGCACCTGTACCGGCTGATCAGCCATGTGCAACTGCATCTGCGGCCAGTCGAAATCGGCCTGCTCACCCCCTCCACGCCCTGGATGGCGCGTCACGAAGCGCTCGGGCAGCAGACCAGCCTCGGTCAGGCGTCCGCGGCTCTCCACCTCGACCCGCAACGGTCGGAACAGGCCGATCAGACCGCTGGTCTCGGTCACCGCGGTGATCCGGTACGCGCCGTCGACCGCCTCCCATTCGTGGATCGCACGCCCGATCTGGAAACCCTGGTCGCCACGATCGACCCGGTAGCGGATCACTCCCCGTGCTGGCAGCGATGCCTGAACGGCGGCCGAGGTCGGCACTGCTGGCGGTCCGGCAGGCGGCGCTAACGTTGCGGCCTCATCCACCGCCGCTACATTTCCGGACGCCGCGTCGGAACTTGACCCGGCATCCCCGGGGGGCAGCACCAGCGACGCGTCAGGCACCGTCGGAACCACCGGATGTGCTGGTCGTGCTGCCGGTTTGGGCCGCGCCTTCCTAACCACGGCCACCGCCCGGGTGGCAGGTTGCACTGGTGTTTCGGCCGGAGGCACGGTGGTCGCGGTCGGTCGCAGTTCTGCCTGCAGGGGCGGCGGCTCACCGGCTGGCGACAGGTCCACCTCCGGAACGAGCAGTGCCACGGCGTGCAGGCCAAGCGAAGCGGCAAAGGCAAGAATCAACAGGGCGGGCATCGGGCGATTTGCGGTGCGATCAGCGCACTGGCGCCATCCTGCGGCACATCCAGAACGATCCGCCCGGCACAGAGGTGCAGACGGCCCTCGGCAAACCAGCGAACCGCCTGGGGATAGACCACATGCTCCTGCGCCAGAACGCGCGCCGCAAGGGTATCCTCGTCATCCGAGTCGAGTACCGGGACGGCGGCCTGGATGATGACCGGTCCGTGATCCAGGTCGGCGGTGACGAAATGCACCGTGCAACCATGAATCCGCACCCCTTCGAGCAAGGCACGACGATGCGTATGCAGACCGGGAAATGCCGGCAGCAGCGACGGGTGGATATTGATCAACCTTCCCTCGTAGCGACGCACGAAGCCTTCGCCCAGAATTCGCATGAACCCGGCGAGCACGATCAGGTCGGGCATGAAGCCGTCGATCACCCCGGCCAGCGCCGTATCGAATTGCCCGCGTTCGGCAAACTGGCGGTGATCAAGCACGTCGGTCGGCACGCCGCGTGCAGCGGCGATCGCCAGACCCTGCGCGGCGGGGCGGTTGCTGATGACCGCCACGACCCGCGCCGGAAACCCATCCCGGTCGGTCGCGGCGAACAGCGAAGCCAGGTTGCTGCCGCGCCCCGAAATCAGAACGACTACCCGCATCATGCTACCTCCCTTCCTGAGCCGGAGCACAGCGGTGCACTGCCCCCGCTCATACCAGAAACTCGCCGCCCGACAAGGCGTGACCGCTGACCATGGCATCGCCTCGCATGCCTCAAGCCTTGCGCTGCTGCAGCCAGCCGACGACCACCGGTAGCAGTGACAGTGCGATGATCGCCAGGATCACCAGCGTCAGATTCTGCTGAATCCACGGCAGATTGCCGAACCAGTAACCGGCCAGCGTGAGGGAAGTGACCCAGCCGATCCCGCCGACCAGGTTGAAGAAAGTGAAGCGGGCATAGGTCATCGCACCGATGCCGGCGACAAACGGGGCAAAAGTCCGCAAGAGCGGCAGAAAACGCGAAATGACCAGAGTCTTGCCACCATGCTTTTCGTAGAAGGCGTGCGTCTTTTCCAGCGCCACCTTGTTGAAGAAGCGCGATTGCTCCCAGTGGAACACCTTGGGTCCGAGAAAACGTCCGATCTGATAGTTGAGCATGTTGCCGAGCACCGCCGCGCCGCCCAACACGGCGAGCAGGACGATGATGTCCATGCCCCCCAGTGCGGCGAGCGCCCCGGCGACAAAGAGCAGCGAGTCGCCGGGGAGAAAGGGCGTCACCACGAAACCGGTCTCACTGAAGATGATCACGAACAGAATGGCGTAGATCCACTGCCCGTATTGCTGCACCAGCATCGCCAGATGCTTGTCGAGGTGCAGGATGATGTCGATCAAGCTGGATAGATATTCCATCGTCGGGAGGGGGAAGGCCGGGGGCAACGCGCGATTCTACCGGAAGCCGGGCAGTTATAATCCGCCAATGTCTGCAAGCCCGCGCATCCACCTGCTCCCCGACCTCCTGATCAGCCAGATCGCCGCCGGCGAGGTGGTCGATCGCCCAGCCTCGGTGCTCAAGGAACTACTGGAGAATGCCCTTGATGCGGGTAGCACAGCGATCCAGATTCAGCTCGAAGAAGGCGGCGTCAAGCTGATCCGGGTCAGCGACGACGGTTGCGGCATCGCCTCCGACCAACTGGCTCTGGCGCTGATCCGGCACGCGACTTCGAAGATCGGCTCACTCGACGACCTCGAAAGAGTTGGCACGCTCGGTTTTCGCGGCGAAGCTCTCGCGTCGGTGGCTGCCGTCGCCCACGTCACGCTGACCAGTCGGCAAGCGGCGGGCAATGCAGCGGATGTGGCAGCACAGCATGCCTGGCGGATCAACGGCGAGACCGGCGCGACACCGACACCGGCTGCCCTGTCTGTCGGCACGGTTGTCGAAATGCGCGATCTCTATTACAACACGCCGGCTCGCCGAAAGTTCCTCAAATCCGACAGTACCGAGTTCGCGCATTGCGCCGAAGTGGTCAAGCGCATCGCACTAGCGCATCCCGAGGTCGTCTTCACCTTGTCGCACAACGGCCGCTCCAGCCTACACCTGGCGAGGAGCGATGCGCGCCGACGCGCCGGCGCGATCCTCGGTGACGACTTCCTTGCCGAGTCACGCAGCCTCGACACGCAGGCAGGACCGCTTCGTTTGACCGGATACTGCGCCCTCCCCGCTTACTCGCGAGCGCGCGGCGATGCCCAGTACTGCTACGTAAACGGCCGTTTCGTGCGTGACAAGCTGCTCGGTCATGCCCTGCGCGAGGCCTACCAGGACCTCCTGCACGGCAGCCGCTACCCGGCATACTGCCTGTTTGTCGAGCTCGACCCGGCCAGCGTCGACGTCAATGTCCATCCGCAGAAGACCGAGGTGCGTTTCCGTGATGCGCACGCAGTGCACCAGTTCGTCTTCCATGCTGTGCAACGCCTGCTCTCCAGCCCGCTGGCGACCCAGGCCACAGCGGCCAGCGACGATCCGACGGGCGCACCGGACCGCCCTGCCCGGCTCGCCGGCAACAGCAGCAACGCCTCCATGCTGGCCTTCGCCGACCGACAACCATATCAGAACTCACTGCGCGTCGGCGAACCGGCCAGCACAGATACTTATCTCGCCTTCGTGCAGGCCGCACAGACCGCCGACCCGCTAGCGTTCCCCGCCACCGACCCGGCGCCTGCGCTGGTGGCCGACGACACCCCGCCACTCGGCTACGCCCTGGCTCAACTGCATGGCGTCTATATTCTGGCCCAGAACACGCAGGGGCTGGTGGTCGTCGATATGCACGCGGCGCATGAGCGCATCCTTTACGAGAAGCTCAAGAGGGCACTCGGCGAACGGCAGTTGGCAACCCAGGTGCTGCTGATTCCGGCGGTGTTCAGCACCGACGCGATCGACGTGGCAACCGCTGAAGAGCATGCCGAGACGCTGCAACAGCTCGGCTTCGACCTGGTCGCCATGGGTCCGCGACAACTGGCGGTACGCAGCGTTCCCGCCCTGCTGCAGGCCGCCGACCCGGCGGCACTGGCGCGCTCCCTGCTGCGCGAACTGCGTGAGCATGGCGTGACGCAGTTGATGACCGCACAGCGCAACGAGTTGCTTGGCAGCATGGCCTGTCAGTGCGCCGTGCGCGCCCGCCGTCTGCTGGCGGTAAGCGAGATGAACGCCCTGCTCCGCCAGATGGAGGAAACCGACCGCTCCGGCCACTGCAACCACGGCCGTCCGACCTGGACCCAGTTGAGCATGACCGAGCTCGATCGGCACTTCATGCGCGGGCGATGAGCGCGGTCGAAGCAGGCACCGCACCGCTGCCACCGGCAATTCTGCTGATGGGACCCACCGCCAGCGGCAAAACGATGGCGGCACTCGAACTGGCACGCCGCTTTCCGGTCGACTTGATCAGCGTCGATTCGGCACAGGTCTTTCGTGAGATGGACATCGGCACGGCCAAACCCGACGCGGCAACCCTGGCCCAGTTTCCGCATCGGCTGATCGACTTGATCAGCCCCGAGGCGGCCTACTCGGCCGCCCGTTTCCGCGCCGATGCGCTGGCCGCAATGGCCGAAGTGGCGGCGCGCGGCCGGGTGCCGCTGCTGGTCGGCGGCACCATGCTCTATTTCAAGGCCTTGCTCGAAGGTCTGGCGGATCTCCCGGCAGCCGACCCGGCAACGCGTACGGCCATTGACCGCGAGGCCGCAGCGCGCGGTTGGCCGGCGCTGCACGGCGAGCTGGCTGCCGTCGACCCGATCACCGCGGCGCGACTGCCAGCCACCGATAGCCAACGCATTCAGCGCGCCCTTGAAGTCCATCGTCTGACCGGTCGGCCGCTGTCTCTGCTGCTCACCGCCGGTCGGCAAACGCCACCCCCCTACCGCTTCCTGGCGCTCGGTCTGCTGCCCAGCCAGCGCGGTGTTCTGCATCAGCGCATTGCCGAGCGTTTTGACCATATGCTGGCGGCCGGGCTGGAAGGCGAGGTCGAATCGCTGCGCGGCAAGTATCGGCTGCACGCCGATCTGCCCGCAATGCGCTGCGTCGGTTACCGGCAGGTGTGGGCAGTCCAGGACGGTCGCGCGCCGCGTCGCGAACTGCGCGATCGCGGCATTTACGCCACCCGCCAGCTGGCCAAGCGACAGATTACCTGGATCACCAACAGCCTGCACCCGCAGATCATTGATTGCCTGGCGCCGGCCCTGGCCAACGAGGTGAAGGAGCTGGTCGACCGACACCTCGGCTGACCATCAACTCGCTGGCGGACTCAGACGATCGAGTCGCAGGCGCTGGCGTTCGTCGAACAGCCGCCGGGCGGCAAGGCTGACGGCAACCATGGTGCCAAACCCGGTGCCACCGGCAATCAGGAACATCACCAGGATCTGGTACTTGACTGCCTCGACCGGCGGCGTGCCGGCCAGAATCTGCCCGGTCATCATGCCGGGCAGGCTGACGATGCCGGCAGCGGACATCGCGTTGATGATCGGGATCATGCCGACGCGCATCGCCTCGCGCCGACTGTCGGAAATCGCCCTTCGCCAATCGTGGCCCAGCGCCAGCCTGCTCTCGATGATCTGGCGCTTGTGCGCCGCGTCCTGGGTCAGCCGGTCGAGACCGAGGGAAATGCCGTTCATCGTATTGCCGAGGATCATGCCGAGCAGCGGTATGGCATATTGTGGCGCGTACCATGGCTCGCTGCCGATCACCAGCAACAGGGCAAGCATGCTGACTGCGAATGACGAAACGAACATCGACAGCGTGCCGACGCCAAAACCCCACCAGCCCACGAAACGGCGTTTCTGGCGGACCATCACCTCGCGCCCGGCGACCACCAGCATCACCGACGCCAGCAGGCCAACCCAGACCGGATGCCCATTCGCGAACAGGACCTTGAGCACCACACCGATGAGCAACAGTTGTGCGGTGCTGCGCGCGGCGGAGACCAGCAGTGCCCCTTCGCTGCCGATCCTCAGGTGGAACGACAGCCCGGCCAGCGCAACGATCAGCAGCGCTGCGAGCGCCAGGTCCCAGGGTGAGAGGACGATCACCTTCATCATCATCCCAGGTTCTCCAGCAACCGTCCATGGTCCAGGGTGAAACTGCGCTGAGCGACACGTTTGACCTGCGCCGCGTCGTGGCTGACCCAGAGCAGCGCCGCCTGTCGCTGCAGCCGATACTCGGCGAGCACGGCTTCAACCCGCCGTGTGCTCTCCTGGTCGAGATTGCCGGTCGGCTCGTCGAGCAGGAGAACGGCCGGCGCCTGCATCAGGGTGCGCAGCAAGGCCAGCCGCTGCCGCTCGCCAGTGGAACAGCGCGACAACTCCCAGCCCATCGCCGCCTCCGGTAATCCCAGCCGTTCGAGCCAGTCGGCATCGACGCCCTGCTCGAAATGCTCGCCGACCTCTGCCGACCACCACTGGCTCTCGGCCACCACCAGGGAAACCGAACGCCGCCATGCCGGTGCCGGCAGGCTCGAACAACTCGCGCCATCGAGGTAGACCTCGCCGCGATGCAGGTCGAGATCGGCAATTGCCCTCAGGAGCAGGGTCTTGCCGCTGCCGGACGCACCCTGAATACAGAGGCACTCGGCAGCTCCGATCGAGAGGTCGATCGGACCGACGTGGCGGGTGGCAAGCTGATCGATACGCAGGCTGGCCAAACTTGATCGCACCTCGCAGCGGAACGGCAGTCGCAAAAAGGGGCGCTACCGGCACCCCTGCAGCCCGGAGATCCTTCTTGGGGTCAGAGGATGGGCATGTGGTCCACCTGCGGGTGGGCCGAACCACTGGGCTCATAGACCACGTGCGGACGACCGACGAGCAGCGGATCGATCGGACCGATCGCCTCGATGTCCTTGCCGTTGTAATTGAGCTTGTGCAGCACGTAACGCATGGCGTTCAGGCGCGCACGCTTCTTGCAGTCCGATTTGATGACCGTCCATGGGGTTTCGGCGGTATCGGTATGGAAGAACATTGCTTCCTTGGCCTTGGTGTAGTCGTCCCACTTGTCGAGCGAAGCCAGGTCGATCGGCGACAGCTTCCACTGTTTGAGCGGGTGTACCTCGCGTTCCTTGAAGCGGCGACGCTGCTCCTTGCGACTGACCGAGAACCAGAACTTGATCAGGTGGATGCCGC